>Ga0233369_1000410_pt1 | contig 18274 bp, 17 predicted proteins | sample ElkDunMinimDraft_26_FD_191537 | JGI IMG/M metagenome (GOLD analysis project Ga0233369, IMG submission 191537) | Fecal eukaryotic communites from dung pellets of Tule Elk in California, USA - Elk Dung D16 | ecosystem: Host-associated > Mammals > Digestive system > Large intestine > Fecal | place... | reverse complement strand
GCCGTGTCCTGCGCAGCACGTCGCTGCATTTCCAGAAGCCGCGGCTGGGCCGATCTTCGACCACGCGTGCGATGGCCGCGATCAACTCGGCATCGCGCACTGTCCAGTCCAGCGGCGGCGCGTACCACGCCGCACGCGCAAGCCCGACGCATGCACAGGACCGGCGCAGCGGCCGCGCGTGCACCTCGATCAGGTACCGCACGGCCTCGCGCTTGCGCGCCGGCCCTAGAGTTTTTTTGCGATGAGATCCTTCATCGCCGCGTTGTCGAGCGCCAGCTCGGCGTACATCCGCTTGAGTTTCGAATTCTCGGCTTCGAGCTCCTTGACCCGGCGCAGCTCGGATGCCTCCAGGCCTCCGTACTTGCTCTTCCACTGGTAGTACGTCGCTGTGCTGATACCGACTTGGCGGCAGATGTCCTTGACGGGCACGCCTGCGTCGGCCTGCTTGAGCGTCGCGACGATCTGCGTCTCGGTGAACTTCGATGTGCGCATGGAACCTCCTGGCTGGGGAAACGATGCCAGAAAGATCTACTTATGCGGTGTCTGTCAGGCGGGGGAGCTTACGCAGGGTCTGCCCATTTCGACCACAGGCAGGCGACCAACGTCGGCTCGCCAGTGCGCGGCCGGGACTGGATCTTTTTGTTACCACCCTTGCCGTCATCTACGTTCTCGTAGAACGTGTCGGGGTTCGTGTCGGGCACGGATTGAAGTCGTCCGTCCGCAGAGGGCGCGAAGCGATTGATGTTCGCATCACCCAGATGTCTGCTCTTGGCCAGGAGCGGACATCGACTGGAAAGGCCGCCGTTGAGCACCGGCGTACTGGTGATCCGTTCAACCATGCCGCGAGATCTACCCACGGCGAACTCGGGCATGAGACGCAGGCCGTGTGCGCATCTGTGAAGACCTGAGCACCAACGCTACCGCCGCCAACTTATGCTTCCACGCACACGTGCGTGCAGGGGCGAGGGTATTTGGTGGGCCCACCAGGATTCGAACCTGGAACCAAGGGATTCGCTGTGACCGGGGGTTTCCCTCCGGAGCGGACTATCTCTTCACCCTTCGCCGGATGCCCGGCGGATGGGGTGCGGGACGCTCTAGCCTGTGATCAAGGGCACTGCAGCCCCCAGGTAGTCTCTGCACCTTCCGGCGGTGTACCGCCGGCTTGGCTCAGGATCGCCGCCGTCCGGCATCGCTGCCGCCGCTGCGGTTTCCCTGAATTCATCCCGTTCCCGTCCGCGCATTCCTGCGCGGCGGCACCTTTCGATGAGTCCCCTGCTCTAACCGTTGAGCTATAGGCCCGTGCGGGCATGCTAGCAAACCACGGTGGGGAAGGCGCCTGTCGAAGCAGCCCCGTCGCGGCGGCTGATCGGATCCGCATTGCACGGACGCCAGGGGCGCCAGGGACGCCCAAAGAGACGCGCGGCCGGGACCAGTCGACGAGTTCTGGCCACGACCGCGCGACACGAGCCGTGCGGCTGCGCCGCACGATCCGTCCGGGACGTTACATGCCGTCGTTGGTCGGGCGCGTGACGTCGTTGTTGTTCTTGCCATCGGCGGCCGCATTGGCCTCCTCGGCCGCATCGCGCGCCTGGCCAGCCGCATCGGAAGCCTGCTCGGCAGCGTCGGCGAGGTCCTCGCGGCGGGTCATGTCGTCGCCCGCGCCGCCAACCTGGCCGGCGATCTGCGAGGTGGCGTCGGCAGCGGCGTCGGCAGCGTCAGCCGCGGCCTGGGCCGAAGCGGCGGCGGCCATGTCGCCGGTCACCTGGGCGTTCTGGGCGGCCTGCTGCGCCTCGGCGGCGGCCTCGGCGGCCTCCTGCGCGGAGCGGTCGGCCTGGTCGGCGTTCGAGCAGGCGCTCAGGCCGGCGGCCAGGGCAATGGCAAGAAGGGTCTTGGTGGCAGTCATCAATTCGGTCTCCTGTTCCGGCGCCCGCTGCGCCGTCGGAAGGCGACTTTGCCCAGCGGGGTGTCGGCGCCGCGCGAACATCGCGGCCTGCGCACCGCCGCCGTTCAGGTTGGCGGCCCGAAAACGCATCGCCCCGGCACGCAGGGCGGGCCGGGGCGATGGAAGCGCGAGCGCGGCGAGGGCCGCCAGCGCGCAGGTCAGTCGATGTCGAGGAACGAACGCAGCTGCTCGGAGCGGCTCGGGTGGCGCAGCTTGCGCAGGGCCTTGGCCTCGATCTGGCGGATGCGCTCGCGGGTGACGTCGAACTGCTTGCCCACTTCCTCGAGGGTGTGGTCGGTGTTCATGTCGATGCCGAAGCGCATCCGCAGCACCTTGGCCTCGCGCGGGGTCAGCCCGGCCAGCACATCGCGCACGGTCTCGGAGAGGTTGATGTTGGTGGTGGCCTCGATCGGGGACTCGACGTTGGTGTCCTCGATGAAGTCGCCCAGGTGCGAGTCCTCGTCGTCGCCGATCGGGGTCTCCATGGAGATCGGCTCCTTGGCGATCTTCATGACCTTGCGGATCTTGTCCTCGGGCATGTCCATTTCCTTGGCCAGTTCCTCCGGCGTGGCCTCGCGGCCGTACTGCTGGAGCATCTGGCGGGAAATGCGGTTGAGCTTGTTGATCGTCTCGATCATGTGCACCGGGATGCGGATGGTGCGGGCCTGGTCGGCGATCGAGCGGGTGATCGCCTGGCGGATCCACCAGGTGGCGTAGGTCGAGAACTTGTAGCCGCGGCGGTATTCGAACTTGTCGACCGCCTTCATCAGGCCGATGTTGCCTTCCTGGATGAGGTCGAGGAACTGCAGGCCGCGGTTGGTGTACTTCTTGGCGATGGAGATCACCAGGCGCAGGTTGGCCTCGACCATCTCCTTCTTGGCCTTGCGTGCCTTGGCCTCGCCATAGGCCATGGCGCGGTTGATTTCCTTCAGGTCCGCGAGCGTGACCATCATCGCCTTCTCGACGGCGATGGTGGCTTCCTGCTCGGCGATGATCTGGTCCTTCACATCGCGCATGCCCGAGGACCACTTCTGCTTGCGCTTGAGCACCTCGTCCACCCAGCCCAGGTTGGTCTGGTTGCCTTCCCAGGCGCGGATGAAGTCCTTGCGCGGCATCTTGGCCACGCGGGTGGACAGGTCGAGGATGCGGCGCTCGTGGTCCTTGATCTGGCCGACCACGTCGCGCAGCTTGCGCACCAGGGTGTCGGTCAGCGGCAGCGGCAGCTTGAAGGTGGTGAAGATCTCCGCCATCTCCTCGCGCAGCTTCAGCGCCGGCTTGGCCTCGGCGCCGCTCTTGGCGTAGGTCTTCTGGAACTTGGAGTACAGCGCGGCCAGCGCCTCCATGCGGCGCGCGACTTCGGCCGGGTCGGGCCCGGTGGGACCGGCCTCCTCGGCCTCGCCCGCGTCGTCTTCCTCTTCCTCGGCGTCGGCATCGTCGGCCACGGCCTCGTCGCCATCGGCCACCGCGGCGGCGGCCACCGGCTCCGGCTCTTCCAGGTCGTTGAAGCCGACCACCAGCTCGGCAAGGCGCTTCTTGCCGGCCTTGTGCAGTTCGTAGTCTTCCAGCAGCAACTGCACCGACCAGGGGAAGCTGGCCAGCGAGGCCAGCATCTGGTTCAGGCCTTCCTCGATGCGCTTGGCGATGGCGATCTCGCCCTCGCGCGTCAGCAGCTCGACCGTGCCCATCTCGCGCATGTACATGCGCACCGGGTCGGTGGTACGGCCGCCCTCGGCGTCCAGCGCGGTCAGCGTGGCGGCCGCTTCCTCGGCCGCGGTGTCGTCGACCTCGCGGTTGCCGGTGGAGTCGCCGGTGAGCAGCAGCGATTCGACATCGGGCGCGATCTCATGGACCTCGATGCCCATGCCGTTGATCATGCCGATGATGTCTTCGATCTGTTCGGGATCGACCAGATCGTCGGGCAGATGGTCGTTGACTTCGGCGTAGGTCAGGTAGCCCTGCTCGAGTCCCTTGGAGATCAGGAGCTTGATGTCGGACTGTTCGGCTGGACGTTCGTTCGCCATGAGGCGCGCACCGGGGGGAAAAGTGAACCCGTAATTATACCATCGCGATCCGCTCGGATCCGGCGCGGGCCGCCTGGGACCCGGCCGCCAGAGCCGGGCTATGCACCCAAATGGGGATGATCCGACGGATTTCCACTCCGCGCCATCCCCGGTCAGGCGCGCAACAGGAAGGTGACCGGGCCGTCGTTGACGAGGCCGACCGCCATGTCGGCGCCGAACCGGCCGGTCTCCACCGCCCCGGCGTGGCGGGCCCGGCAGGCCTCGACCAGCAGGTCGAACACCCGCCGCGCCTTCTCGGGCGCGGCTGCCGTACTGAACCCCGGACGCATGCCCGAGCTGGTGTCGGCGGCCAGGGTGAACTGGCTCACCAGCAGCAGCCCCCCGCCAGTATCGGTGAGGGACCGGTTCATCCGGCCTTGGGCGTCGGCGAAGACCCGGTAGCCCAGCAGGCGGGCGGTCATCCGCGCCAGCTGCGGGGCGCCGTCGCCCGGCTCCACCCCGACCAGGGCCAGCAGTCCGTGGCCGATCCGGCCGACGACATTCCCGTCCACGCGGACGCTGGCTTCGGTGACGCGCTGGATGAGGCAGAGCATGGCGATCGGGGGCGATGGGCGAAGCAGCGAGCCTACGGCTTTGCGGGCCATGGCGCAGCCCCGGGGCCCGCCCCCGGGCCGCGGCGCGGGCCGCTCGCTACACTTGTCCGGTGACCGACCTCATTGCCCGCCTGCTGTATCTGTCCGCCGCCGCCATCGGCCGCCTGCCCTGGCCGGTGCTGGGCCGCCTGGGCGACGGCCTGGCCTGGTTGTGGCTGCGTACCGGCGCGCGCGAAAGCCGCGTCGCGCTGCGCAACCTGGAACTGGCCTACCCGGACCTGCTGCCGGCCCAGCGCCGCGACTGGCAGTGGCGGATCCTGCGCTCGACCGGCCTGCAGGGCCTGCAGACCCTGCGCCTGTGGACCCGCCCCCACGCCGAGAACATGCGCCTGATCACCGAGATCCACGGCGAGGAGCTGTTCGACGCCGCCCTGGCCTCGGGCCGCGGCCTGATCGTCGCTGCCCCGCACTTCGGCAACTGGGAGCTGCTCAACCAGTGGCTGGCGGCCAAGACCCCGCTGGCGATCCTCTACAAGCCGCCGGAATCGGCGGTCGGCGAGGCCTTCCTGCGCCGGGTCCGGGCCGACGACGACGCCGGCCGCATCACCCAGGTACGCGCCGAGGGCGCGGGCGTGCGCCAGCTGTACAAGCGGCTGCAGGCCGGCGGCGTGGTGGGCATCCTGCCCGACCAGCAGCCCAAGGGCGGCGAGGGCGAGTTCGCGCCGTTCTTCGGCGTGCAGGCCTCGACCATGACCCTGCTGGGCCGGCTGGCCGGGCGCAGCGGCGCCACGGTCCTGTTCGCCTGGTGCGAGCGCATCGGTGCTGGGCCGGCGCACGCGCTGCGGATCATGCCGGCCTCGCCGGGCATCGACGCGTCCGATCCCGCGGTGGCCACGGCCGTGCTCAATGCCGATGTCGAGCGCATCGCGCGGCGCGACCCGGCCCAGTACCAGTGGACCTACAAGCGCTTCAAGGCGCAGCCCCCGGGGGCCAAGGTGCCCAACCCCTACGCCGACCTGGAAGGCCGGTGAACGCGCCCGTGCCGCCGGCCGGCGACGATCCGCCTGCCGCACCCGCCCCGTCCCCGTCCCCGTCCCCGTCGCCGTCGCCGTCGCCGTCGCCGTCGCCGTCGCCGTCGCCGTCGCCGTCGCCAGGCTGGCAACCGCTGCCGCCGCGCGCAAGGACGCTGTTCATCCTCGGCGGCGCGCTCGGCAACGGGGCGCTTGCCGTCGTCCTGCTGGTGCCGATCGGCCTGCTGCTGCCGCAGGCGACCGGCCTGCCGCTGGCGTTGGCGGTGCTGCTGGCCCTGCCCGCGGCCGGCATCTGGGCCGGCGCGCGGCGCTATGCCTGGACCCGCTGGCGCCTGGACGCGGACGGCTACGCGCTGCGGCGCGGCCGGCTGTGGCGCCAGGAGACGGTCGTCCCGCGCTCACGCGTGCAGCACCTGGACATCCGCCGCGGGCCGGTCGAACGCCGCTTCGGCCTGGCCACCCTGGTGATCCACACCGCCGGCACGCGCCACAACGCGGTCGCCACCGCGGGCCTGGACGCGGACGAGGCCGAACGGCTGCGCGACCACCTCGCCCGCTGGGCGGGCGACGATGACGACGACGTCTGACCCCGCGCCGCAGGCCTCGCCCGACGACCGGCGGCTGCATCCCTGGTCGTGGCTGTTCGTGCTGCTGGGCTCGCTGCGCCAGTTCCTGCTGCCGCTGGTGGTGCTGGTGGTGTTCGGCGGCCGCCGCGAGGAGGGCTACCAGCTGGCCGCGGCCGGAGTGGCGGTGCTGGTGCTGGCGGCGGTCTCGGTCTGGCGCTACTTCACGTACCGGTTCCGGATCGAGGGCGACAGCCTGGTGATCCGCAGCGGCCTGTTCGAGCGCAGCCTGCGCCAGGTGCCGTTCTCGCGCATCCACAACGTGGAGGTGCGGCAGAGCCTGCTGCACCGGTTGTTCGACGTGGCCGAGGTCAAGCTCGAGTCCGCCGGCGGCACCCGGCCCGAGGCGCAGATGCGGGTGCTGCAGCTGGGCGATGCCCTGGCGCTGGAACGGCTGATCCGCCACCGCGCCGGCCACCAGGCCGAAGCGTCCGATGCGCCGGTGGCCGAGGAGCGCGGACGGGTGCTGCTGGCGCTGCCCGTGCCCGAGCTGGTGCGGCTGGGGCTGATCTCCAACCGCGGCATGGTGGTGGTGGGCGCGGCCTTCGCACTGGCCTGGCAGGTGCTGCCGGACAACGCCTTCCGCCGCGCCTTCGATCTGGTGCGCCTGCAGCTGTCGGGCTATGCCGGGCAGCTGGAGGGCCGCTGGATCGCGACCGCCCTGGCCGCGGCCGGGGTGCTGGCACTGGCGCTGGCGCTGGTCCGGCTGTTCTCGGTACTGCTGGCGATCCTGCGCTACCACGGCTTCGAACTGCGCGAGCACGGCCGCCGGCTGACTGTCGAGCGCGGCCTGCTCTCGCGCCTGCGCAGCAGCGTGGCGAGGCGCCGCATCCAGGCCTGGACCCTGCGCGAAGGCGTGCTGCACCGGCTGTTCGCGCGCCGCTCGCTGTCGATCGATATCGCCGGCGCGCAGGCCGGCGAGGGCGACGGCCGTGCGCGCGAGGTGCCGGAGCTCGCCCCGATCGCCACGCCCGCGGCCTGCGACGCCCTGCTGCGCCACCTGCTCGACGGAGCGGCCTGGCCACCGCAGGACTGGCGCGGCCTGCATCCGCGCGCCTGGCTGCGCCTGGTCCTGGGAGATGCGGTGTTCGCCCTGGCGCTGGCCGGGGCGCTGTCCTGGCAGCTCGGCGCCTGGGGCCTGCTCGGGCTGCTGTGGCTGCCCTGGAGCTGGCTGCTGGCGGTGCGCCACGCGCGCTTCGCCGGCTACCACGTGGACGGACGCCTGGTCGCGGTGCGCGGGGGCTGGTGGGCGAGGCACTGGCGCTTTGCCGAGATCGACAAGCTGCAGGCGCTGCAGTTGCGGCAGTCGCCACTCGACCGACGCATGGGCATGGCCTCGCTGTGGCTCGATACCGCCGGTGCCGGCGGGCTGGCGCCGCCGCTGCGCATCCGCTACCTGCCGCTGGCCGAGGCGCAGGCGCTGCACCGTGGCCTCGCGCGCGAAGTGGGGCGGCGCCCGCTGCGCTGGTAGCGCGCTCAGCCGCGCGGCGAGGGCTGGGCGGCGAGGTCGAGGAACAGCGCCTCGTAGCGTGCGTTCATGTGCTCGCGCCCGTACTCGCCCAGCGCCAGCGCGCGCGCGTTGGCGCCCAGGCGCGTGGCCAGCGCGTCGTCGCGCAACAGGCGTTCGAGCGCATCTGCCAGCGCCACCGGATCGGCCTCGCGCACCAGCAGGCCGTCGACGCCATGGTCGATCACCTCGCGCACGCCCGGCACCGCGCTGCCGACCACCGCGCAGCCGGCCGCCATGCCCTCGATCAGCGCCAGCGGCATGCCCTCGTAATGGGTGCTGAGCACGGCGATGCGATGGGTCTGCAGCAGCTCGGGCACGTTCCGGGCCACGCCGAGGAAGCGCACCTGCGACTGCAGCCCGAGTTCGGTGGCCAGCCGTTCCACCGGCACGCGGTGCAACGCCTTGCCGCCGCCAGCCAACAGCAGCGGCGGGCGCAGCCCGCGCTCGCCGAGCAGGGCCAGAGCGCGCAGCAGGCTGGCGTGGTCCTTCTGCCGCGAATAGCGCGCGACCATCACGATGCCCGGGACGCGCGTGGCGAGCGGATGGGCATCGGCCGCGGCGAAGGGATCGAGGCGGATGCCGTTGGGGATGGCGATGGTGCGCGCCGGCGGCATGCCCATCTCCAGCAGCACCTGCCGCACGCCTTCGGAGCAGCCGACGATGCGCGAGGTGCGCGCGGCCAGCCAGCGCGTCTGCGCCAGCCGCCAGCGCGTGTAGCGCTCGCGCGTGTTGTGCTCGACATGCACCAGGTGCGGTACGTGGGCGAGCAGCCCGGCGTAGCGCCCCCACAGGTGTTCGCTGAAGCCATGCGCCACCAGCACGTCCGGCTGGAACTCGCGGCACAGCCGCGCCAGGCCCAGCACCGTGGCCACGTGCGACCAGCCCGGCACCACCCGCAGCGGCGTGCCTGCCGCGCGCAGTTCCTCGATCCGCGCCGGGTCGCCGCGGCGCTTGCGGCGAAGCACCAGCAGCGGCTCGATCCGCCCGCCCGCCAGGCCCGCATTGACCAGCTGGATCGCCACCTGGGTGGCGCCGCCGGAAAAGCCCCCGGTGACGAAGTGGAGGACGCGCGGTCGGGCCTGGGTCATGACGGGAGGTTCACGCGGAGGGGGCCATACGATAGCGCCAGCCCGCCCCCAACCCGTCGGCAACGGCGCAGATGATCCCGCTCCTGACCTGCGTCTGCGTGCTGGCCGCGGTGGCCGGCCTGATCTGGCTGCGCCTCCCGGTCGAATCGAGTCCGCCGCAACCGGCCACGATCCTGTTCGAGCGCGTCGGCGCGGCGCCGACGGCCGCGCGTATCCCACGCCGGCTGTGGTCCTACTGGCACGACGACGAGGTGCCGCTGGTGGTCCGGCGCTGCCTGGAGAACTGGCGCAGGCACTGTCCTGGCTGGGAGGTCGAACTGGTCCTGGGCAGCAGCCTGCACCGGCATGTCGACCCGGCGCTGCTGCCCGCCGGCTTCGCGCGCATGACCCCCGCGCGGCGCTCGGACTGGCTGCGCCTGTACCTGCTCGCGCATCACGGCGGCGTCTGGGTCGACGCCAGCACCATCCTCACCGAGTCGCTGGAGTGGATGCGCGCCGCCCAGTCCGAGAGCGGTGCCGGGTACGTGGGCTATTACCTGGACGGCTTCTGCACGCCCGGCCGACCACCCGTGCTGGAAAGCTGGTGCATGGCCGCGCCCCCGGACATGCCGTTCGTACGGGCCTGGCTTGCGGAGCTGGGGCGCGCGCTGGCGGCCGGCGACGAGGCCTACCTTGACGCGCTGCGTCGTCAGGGGCGCTACGAGCGCCTGGTGCAGCGGATCTCGCGCCCGGCGTACCTGGTCGTCCATATCTGCGCGCAGGCGGTGCTCGACGAGGGCCTACCCTGCCGACTGCTGCTGTGGCGCGCCGAGGACACCGCCTATTTCCTGCAGCAGGTCTCGCACTGGCGGCGGCTGCGGCTGTACCGGCGGCTGCTCGCGCACCCTGCGCCCGCGCGCCCGCCGCGGTTGATGAAGCTGCGCGGCGGCGAGCGCAACAAGCTGGAGGGCTATTTCGCCCACCACATTTACCGTAGCGACAGCATCGTGGGGCGCTACCTGCCAGAGCCCTGACGGCCCGAGGGCCGCGCCGGAGGTCAGTACAGCCAGCCGCGCCGGTCCAGGCTGCGTTCGGCGCGCCAGCTGCGCAGGCGCCAGCCGCGGGCGCGATGCTGCGCCAGCACCGTGCGCAGGCCTTCCGGGAAGACCTCAAGCATGGCGGCGCGGCAGTCGGCCGCCAGCGCCTCGTCCGCGGGCAGCTTGCGCGCCAGCGAGGCGAAGGTGCGCAGGCAGAAGTAGTCCAGCGCCTGGCGTGCCTCGGCCGACAGGCCCGGCAGCGCCAGGATGCCGCGCCGGAACTCGCGCAGCGAGCACAGCAGGTCGCGCGACTTGGCCGGCGTCATGCTCGCCATGATGCTGTCGCCGCGCTGGCGGTAGCCGACCCACACCGCCGGCACGTGGCACCAGCGCCCGACCCCCTCGGCCAGGCCCGGGATCACCGCGATGTCCTCGAAGCAGCGCCCCTCCGGGAAGCGCACGCCGCGCCAGGCCTCGAGCGTGGCGATCTTCGACCAGGCGTGCAGCTGGCGCCCCTCCAGCAGGCCGGTCAGCAGCGCGCTGCGATCCGTCGACACGCCGGGGCTGCCGGCGAACGAGCGCCGGTGCAGCTCGCCGCGCAGGCGGTGGCGCAGGCCGAAGCGCTCGCGCAGCAGGCGGAAGTCGCACAGCACCAGGTCCGGGGCGTCTCGCTCGAGCACCGCGCGCAGCTGCGCGATCGCGCCCGGCATCAGCACGTCGTCCGAATCCAGGAACCAGACGTGGCCGCCGCGCGCTGCTTCCAGCGCGGTGTTGCGCGCCGCCGACAGGCCGGCGTTGGCCGCGTGCTCCAGGCAGCGGATCCGCCCGGGATGGGCCTGCTGCAGCCGCCGCACCACCTCCATCGAGCCGTCCGGCGAGGCATCGTCCACGACCACGAGCTCCACCCCCTCGTCGGCCTGCGACAGCACCGATTCCAAGCATTCGCCCACATAACGCTCGACCTTGTAGACCGGGACCAGGACGCTCAGCCAGGGCGTTGCGGATGTGGACATCGATCGATGCAGGCGCGGTTGGGTGACGGGCGAGTCTACATCGCGCCGTCGGTCGCCGGACCGGAGCCGTCCTTGCGCAGGCGCGCATAGAAGAAGCCGTCCATGCCGTGTTCGCCGGGCAGGCGCTGGCGGCCCGCGCCGGCGGCATGGCCGTAGCTGTCGTCCAGCGGCTCGACGCGGGCATCGGCGGTGCGCGACAGGAACGCGCCGACCTGGCCGGCGTTCTCGGCCTGCAGGATCGAACAGGTCGCGTACAGCAGGCGCCCGCCCGGGGCGAGCAGCGGCCACAGCGCATCGAGCAGCCGTGCCTGCAGCGCGGTCAGCGCGGCCAGGTCGGCCTCGCGCCGGTGCAGCAGCACGTCGGGCTGGCGACGCACGATGCCGGTGCCCGAACAGGGCGCATCGAGCAGGATGGCGTCGAAGGCCTGGCCATCCCACCAGGCGTCGGGCCGCGCCGCATCGGCGGCCAGCAGGGTCGCGCGCTCCAGCAGGCCCAGCCGCGCCAGCGTCTCGCGCACCCGGGCGAGCCGGCGCGCGTCGACGTCCAGCGCGGTCAGGCGCAGGCCGGGATCGCGCTCGAGCAGGTGCGCGGACTTGCCGCCGGGCGCGGCGCAGGCATCGAGCACGCGCGCGCCAGCGGCGGGCGCCAGCGCGTCGGCCACCCGCTGCGCGGCCGCGTCCTGCACCGAGACATCGCCCTGGGCGAATCCGGGCAGCGCCGTTGGCGAGACCGGCGCGTCGATGCGCAGCGCATCGGGCAGGTCGTCGGCCTGGGCGTGGGCGATCCCGGCCTCGTCCAGGCGCGCGGCGTAGTGTTCGCGGCTGCCGTGCAGGCGGTTCACCCGCAGCCAGGTCGGACCCGGCACGGCGCTGGCCTCGAAGATCGCCTCGGCCTGCCCGGGCCAGTCGGCGCGTACGCGCCCGCGCAGCCAGGCCGGCCAGGCGGCGTCGGGGGCGGCGGCCGGCAGGCCCTCGCGCTGGGCGCGCCGCAGCAGGGCGTTGGCCAGTCCGGCCTGGTGTGCGCGTCCCGTTTCGCGGACCGCGTCGACCGTGGCGGCGAGCGCGGCATGCGCGGGCAGGCGCAAGGGGTCGAGCTGGGCCAAACCGACGTACAGCATCGCGCGCAGCGGCGCGTCGCGGCGCCCCAGGGGCCGCGGCATCCACGCCGCGAGCGCGGCTTCGTAGCGCGGCCGGTTGCGCAGCGCGGCGAAGCAGATCGCCTCGACCAGGGCGCGGTCGCGTGGATCGGCGATGCCCGGCAGGGCCGCGGCCAGTTCGGCCTTGAGCGAACGCCCCTGCAGCACCGCGTCCAGCACCCTGGCCGCCACCACCCTTACCGCGCTACCGCTTCCCGAGGTCATGCTCATCGTCCCTGCCGCCGATGCGGCGTGCTGTGTGCCGGTCGGCCGCCGCCGCGGCGGCCCCGCTCCGGGGCGGGCCCGCGCCTGCGGCACGGCCCTAGCGCGACGCCGCCAGGTCGCGGCGCGCGTTGAGGTAATCGGCCGCGGTCACGACCTTGCCGCCGGCCCGCTGCAGCGTGCGAATGCGCAGTGCGCCCTCGGCGCAGGCCACGTCGATGCCGGCGCGGCCCGCCGCCAGCACGGTGCCGGGCGCGGCGCGATGCGCCAGCGGCAGGGCGATCGCGCCATGGATGCGCAGCAACTCGCCGGCCACCTCGGCCTCGGCCACCGGCCAGGGCTGGTAGGCCCGCACCTTGCGCGCCAGCAGCTCCGCCGGCCGCGCCCAGTCCAGGCGCGCCTCGGCCTTGTCGAGCTTGTGGGCGTAGGTGACGCCTTCGGCCGGCTGCGGGCGCGGGCTCGGCCGCATACCCGCGCGCAGCAGCGACAGGCCGTCGCCCAGCACCTGCGCGCCGAGTTCGGCCAGGCGCGTGTGCAGCTGGCCGGCGGTCTCCTCCGGGCCGATCGGCGTGGACCGGGCGAGCAGCACCGGGCCGGTGTCCAGCCCCTGCTCCATCTGCATCAGGCACACGCCGGTGTCGGCATCGCCGGCCTCCACCGCGCGCTGGATCGGAGCGGCACCGCGCCAGCGTGGCAGCAGCGAGGCATGCACGTTCCAGCAGCCGTGGCGCGGGATCGCCAGCACCTTCGGCGGCAGCAGCAGGCCGTAGGCCACCACCACCATCAGGTCCGGCTGCAGGTCGGCCAGCGCGCGCCGCGCCTCGACCGTGCGCAGCGTCTGCGGCTGCAGCACCGGCAGGCCCAGCCGCTGCGCCTCCTGTTTGACCGGCGAGGCGGCCAGGCCGCGGCCGCGACCGGCGGGCCGGTCGGGCTGGGTGTAGACGGTGACCACCTCGCCGCGGGCGGCGGCCACGCGCAGCGAGGGAACGGCGAATTCGGGAGTACCGGCGAAGACGATGCGCATGGGGAGCGGTGCGTGGAACGCGGTGGACGAGCGGCGCCGGGCCGAGGATGGCCGCGGCGGGTTCGGAACGTGTGCAGGCCGCGCGCCGTGCGCCGCGGCCCGCGCGCCTAGTCGCGTCCCTTGCGCAGCTTCTCGAGCTTCTTGATCGCGCGGTCGCGCTTGAGCGGCGAGAGGTAGTCGATGAACAGCTTGCCGTCGAGGTGGTCGATCTCGTGCTGCACGCAGGTGGCCAGCAGGCCGTCCACGCGCAGCTCGAACGGCTTGCCGTGGCGGTCCAGGGCCTCGACCACCACGCCGTCGGCGCGGGTGACGTCGGCGAAGATGCCCGGGATCGACAGGCAGCCCTCCTGGTGCACGCGCAGGTCCAGCGACCGCTCGCGGATCTTCGGATTGACGAACACCAGCGGCTGGTCGCGCCCCTCGGTGACGTCGATCACCATGAAACGCCGGTGGGTATCGACCTGGGTCGCGGCCAGGCCGATGCCGGGCGCTTCGTACATGGTCTGGAACATGTCGTCGACCAGCCGCTGGAACGCGGCGTCGCCGAAGAGGTCGGCGTCGACCGGGCTGGCCACGGTCCGCAGCCTGGGATGGGGATATTCGAGGATCGGGAGCAGGGCCATGGCGGAAAGGTGGCGGCGGTCACACCGCGCGGAAAGGCCTGTCATTGTAGCGCCCTGCGGCTTGCAACCGGTCGCCACTTGTACGCTATAGTGCGGCCGCTGCACGGGGAAATCTTCAAGGGGAGCAATTAGATGGCCCGTATGCTTAAGCGCCTGTCTCAGGGGCTGCGCACGACGTGCGTGGTCGCCATGATGACGGTGGCCACCTACGCGACCGCGCAGACGATGCGTGGCGATCATCCGGATACCTATGTCGTCGTCCGGGGGGACACGCTGTGGGATATCGCGGGCCGCTTCCTGCAACGGCCATGGCTGTGGCCGGAGATCTGGCAGGCCAATCCGCAGATCCAGAACCCGCACCTGATCTATCCGGGCGACGTGATCAGCCTGGCCTACCTCAACCGCGTGACCGCCTCGCCGGGTCCGCGCGAGGCCACGGTCCAGCCGATCGACGCGATCCCGCTGTCGGACGTGGAGCCCTTCCTGAAGGACCTGCGCGTGGTCGATTCCTTCGAGCACCTGCCCTACGTGGTGGGCCTGGAGGAAGACCGGCTGCGCGCCACCCAGGGCCAGGTCGCCTACATCCGCGGCCTGCCCGACGCCGCGCCCGGCCAGCGCTACGCCGTGGTGCGCCCGACCGTGCGCTACACCCATCTGGAACGCGCCGGCCTGTGCTGCGACCTGTTCCACAAGGACGACCTGGACTTCCGCGGTCGCCGCACGCTGGACTTCCAGCAGTACTGGACCAACGTGATCACGCCGGACAAGGGCCAGGAACTGCTCGGCTACGAGCTTCAGCGGGTCAACGTCGGCACCGTCACCCGTGGCGAGGTCGGCGGCATCCAGGCCAGCACCCTGCTGCTGGACGAGACCGGCCGCGAGGTGCGGGTGGGCGATCGCCTGATCCCGATCGACGCCCAGCCCTACGACCTGCAGTTCTTCCCCCACGCGCCGGCGCAGCAGCTCGAGTACGGCCGTGCCCGTGTGCTGGCGGTGGCCGACACGCTGTCGCATGGCGGCCCGCGCGACGTGGTGGTGCTGTCGGTCGGTGCCCGCGAGGGCGTGGACAACGGCACGGTGTTCTCGATGTGGCGCGAAGGCACCCAGGCCATCGACCGCGTCGAGAAGGGCCCGGACCGCGACGCGGACACGGTGTTCTTCGAGAACAAGGTGCGCCTGCCCGACGAGTTCGCCGGCCACGCCATGGTGTTCCGCACCTACGACAAGGTCAGCTATGCGCTGGTGATGGACAGCATCAAGCCCACCAAGATCGGCTACCACCTCAAGCATCCGGACGCGCCCTACTGACGGCGCGGGGTTTTCCGACAGACCACAGCGACGGCGCCTTCGGGCGCCGTCGTCGTTTGCGGGCCACGCTGCCGGCATGGACCCGGACGACCACGCCCTGCTGCGGCTGATCGCCTGCGGCGGCGCCAGCGCGCCCCGCCGGCGCCTGCTGGAACGCCACCAGCGCCCCTCCATGGCGCTCGCCGCGGGCGCAGCGGCCTGGCGCGAGGCCGGCCTGGACGCGGCCCAGGCGCGCACGCTGGGCGCCGACCATGCATTGCCGGCGCGCCAGCTCGAATGGCTCGACAGGCCCGACCACCGCCTGCTCGGCTGGCACGATCCGGACTACCCGGCCCTGCTGCGGCGCACCGCCAACCCGCCGCTGGCCCTGTTCGTCGCCGGCGAGCCGGCCCTGCTGTGGCATCCGGCGGTGGCCGTGGTCGGCACCCGCGCCCCGACCGCCGCGGGGCGCGAGCATGCGCGCGACTTCGCCGCCGCCTTCGCCCGCGCAGGCCTGGCGGTGTGCAGCGGGCTGGCCGCCGGCATCGACACGGCCGCCCACCACGCCGCCCTGGACGCCGGCGGGCTCACCATCGCGGTGCTGGGCAGCGGGATCGACGTGGCCTACCCGGCCGCCAACGCCGGCCTGCACGCGCGCATCGCCGGCTGCGGGGCGGTGGTGAGCGAGCATCCACCGGGCACGGCGCCGCGGCGCGAGCACTTCCCGGCCCGCAACCGGATCATCGCCGGCCTGGCGCTGGGTACCCTGGTGGTGGAGGCGGCGCAGCGGTCTGGCGCCCTGATCAGCGCGCGGCTGGCGGCCGAGGCCGGGCGCGAGGTCTTCGCCCTGCCCGGCTCGGTGCGCAACCCCATGGCCCGGGGCTGCCACCGCCTGCTGCGCGAGGGCGCCACCCTGGTCGAAGGCCCCGACGAGGTGGCCGCCGCCCTGGGTCCCGTCGCCGCGGCCCTGGCGGACGCCTTGCGAACGCGCCTGTCGGCCCCCATCCAGCGGGGTGCCGGTTCTCGTGGCGGCGCTGCGGCTACCGGCCCGACGGTTGCCGGGGACTACCAGCGATTGTGGTCAGTCCTTGGCCATGACCCAAGCCCTATGGATGAACTGCTGCAACGTTCTGGATTGACGACCGCGGAGGTGTCGTCCATGCTCCTGCTCATGGAGCTGGATGGCCTGGTTGTGCACGAGCACGGCCGGTATTCCCGAAAGTCCTGACTCATCGCGCCCACGGGCGCAGGCCGGGGGAAATGAAAGAGAGCATCCTGGACGTCCTGCTCTACCTGTTCGAACACTACTTCAGCGAGGACGCGGACCTGGTCCGCGACCGCGACTCCCTCCAGACCGGCCTGCTTGGGGCCGGCTTCAGCCCGGCGGAAATCAGCAAGGCCTTCGACTGGCTCGACGCCCTGGCCCAGCAGCGGCCGGGCGCCGGGGTGGCGCGGGCCGATGGTCCGGTGCGGGTGTATGCAGGGCCGGAGCTGGACAAGCTGGACGTCGACTGCCGAGGCTTCCTGCTGTTCCTGGAGCAGCACGGGGTGGTCGACGCCGGGCGTCGCGAGCTGGTGCTGGACCGCGCCATGGCCCTGGACCAGGACGAGCTGGACCTGGACGACCTCAAGTGGGTGGTGCTGATGGTGCTGTTCAACCAGCCCGGCATGGAGGCCGCCTATGCCTGGATGGAAACCCAGATGTTCACCGACGAACCCGAGCCGGTGCACTAGCCCGGCGTACCGGGGCCGCGCGCCGCGCCCCCTCGGGCCGGCGCCGGCTTGACACCGCCCCGCGCGGCGTGATTCCACTATAAATAGAGTGCCGTCCACCGGGATGGCACGATCCGCGCGCCCGGGACCTCCCGGGCGTCGTGTTCTTCACACCCCTATGCGCGGCGCGGCCCCCGGCCCGCCCGGAATTCCCACCAGATGCCCAAGCAGCTGCTCATCGTCGAATCGCCGGCCAAGGCCAAGACGATCAACAAATACCTCGGCAAGGACTTCCAGGTCCTCGCGTCCTACGGCCACGTCCGCGACCTGGTCCCCAAGGAGGGCGCGGTGGACCCCAACGACGGCTTCCGCATGCGCTACGAGCTGATCGAGCGCAACGAGAAGCACGTCGAGGCGATCGCCAAGGCCGCGCGCGCCGCCGACGGCATCTGGCTGGCGACCGACCCGGACCGCGAGGGCGAGGCGATCAGCTGGCACATCGCCGAGATCCTGAAGGAGCGCGGGCTGCTGGAAGGCAAGGCGCTGCAGCGGGTGGTGTTCACCGAGATCACCCCGCGCGCGATCAAGGAGGCCATGAGCCATCCGCGCAACATCGCCGACGAACTGGTCGATGCCCAGCAGGCGCGCCGCGCGCTCGACTACCTGGTCGGCTTCAACCTCTCTCCGGTGCTGTGGCGCAAGATCAAGGCCGGGCTGTCGGCCGGCCGCGTGCAGTCGCCGGCGCTGCGCATGATCGTCGAGCGCGAGGAGGAGATCGAGGCCTTCAAGGCGCTGGAATACTGGACCATCGAGGCCGAGTGCGCGCACCCCTCGCAGGCCTTCAGCGCCCGCCTGGTCAAGCTCGACGGGCAGAAGTTCGAGCAGTTCACGATCACCGACGGCGAGACCGCCGAGGACGCGCGCACGCGCATCGCCGCCGCCGCGCAGGGCGCGCTGCACGTCACCGACGTGGCCAGCAAGGAGCGCAAGCGCCGTCCGTCGCCGCCGTTCACCACCTCCACCCTGCAGCAGGAGGCCGCGCGCAAGCTCGGCTTCACCACGCGCAGGACGATGCAGGTCGCGCAGAAGCTCTACGAGGGCGTGGCCGTCGGCGAGGAAGGCACGGTCGGCCTGATCACCTACATGCGTACCGACTCGGTGACCCTGTCGCAGGACGCGCTGGGCGAGATCCGCGACGTGATCGCGCGGGATTTCGGCACCTCCTCGGTGCCGGACAAGCCCAACGTCTACCAGACCAAGTCCAAGAACGCCCAGGAGGCGCACGAGGCGGTGCGCCCGACCTCCGCGCTGCGCACCCCGGCCCAGGTCGCGCGCTTCCTGAGCGACGACGAGCGCCGCCTGTACGAGCTGGTGTGGAAGCGCACCGTGGCCTCGCAGATGATCCCGGCCACCCTCAACACCGTGACCGTGG
>Ga0233369_1000408_pt1 | contig 18384 bp, 10 predicted proteins | sample ElkDunMinimDraft_26_FD_191537 | JGI IMG/M metagenome (GOLD analysis project Ga0233369, IMG submission 191537) | Fecal eukaryotic communites from dung pellets of Tule Elk in California, USA - Elk Dung D16 | ecosystem: Host-associated > Mammals > Digestive system > Large intestine > Fecal | place... | reverse complement strand
GTTCTGGGCCTGGTCCTCTTTGAGGATGTCGGCCTGCACGGTGCCGCGCACGGTGGCCAGGGTCTCGGCCTTGATGCGGGCGTAGGTCTCGGCGTCCACCAGCTGGTCGCCGGTCATGCCCAGCAGGGCCAGGCCCAGGCCGTCGTTGGTGGGCGGCAGCTCGCCGTGATAGCGCGGGCGCTCGCGGCCTTCGAAGAAGGCGTCGATCTTCGCCTGGGCATCATTCCAGCGGTCCGGGTCGGCCTTGAGGTACTTCTCCACCTGCTGGTCGATGGCGCAGTTCATGAACATCGCCAGGATCATCGGCGCCGGGCCGTTGATGGTCATGGAGACGGACGTGGTGGGCGCGCACAGGTCGAAGCCCGAATAGAGCTTCTTCATGTCGTCCAGGGTGGGCACGTTGACGCCGGAGTTGCCGATCTTCCCAAAGATGTCCGGGCGCGGCGCCGGGTCTTCGCCGTAGAGCGTGACGCTGTCGAAGGCGGTGGACAGGCGCGCGGCGGGCTGGCCGACGCTGAGGTAATGGAAGCGGCGGTTGGTGCGCTCGGGCGTGCCTTCGCCGGCGAACATGCGGATCGGGTCTTCGCCGCTGCGGCGGTAGGGGTACACGCCGCCGGTGTAGGGGTAATAGCCCGGCAGGTTTTCCTTGCCCAGGAAGGTCAGCAGCTCGCCCCAGCTCTTGTAGGTGGGCGCGGCGATCTTGGGGATCTTCTGGTGGCTGAGCGATTCGCGGTAGTTCTCGACGCGGATGGTCTTGCCGCGCACCTGGTATTCGGTCACCTCGTCGGTGATCGACTTCAGGCGCGCGGGCCATTCGCGAAGGTTGCGCAGGTTCTCGCTGGTGAGCGCCTGGACGGCGTCGTTGTAGCGCTGGCGCAGGGTCAGCAGGGTGCGGTCGGCTTCAAAAGCGCCCTCATCCGCCCTGCGGGCATCTTCTCCCGCAGGCGGGAGAAGGGTGTTCTTCGCGGCGGGGACGAGGTCGGCGCCGTCGTAGAGGTCGAGCTGCCTGGGCAGCTTGTCATCGCCGAGTTCGTGCAGTGCCTGCCAGAAGGACTGCGCGCGGTCGGCGGCTTCGGCTTGGCGTTCGATGGAGGCGTTGATCGCCCTGCCCTGCTCGGCGATCTCGGCGAGGTAACGCACGCGCGCGCCGGGGATCAGCACGGTGGCGCGGGGCTCCTTGAGGCTGGTGTCGATCTGCGGGTTGAAGTCGCAGCGGGAAGAAAGGGAAACGGGGTCAGAGTCACTTTTCCCTTCACTTGCCTCGCCTGCCCTCGAATGGTCAGGGGAAAAGTGACTCTGACCCCCTTTCCCCCCTTTCACCTTCTCGCGCAGCAGGCGGCACAGGTTGGCGAACATCCAGCTGATGCCGGGGTCGTTGAACTGGCTGGCGATGGTCGGGTAGACCGGCACGTCCTCGTCGGCCATCTGGAAGGCCACGCGGTTGCGCTTCCACTGCTTGCGCACGTCGCGCAGCGCGTCCTCGGCGCCGCGCTTGTCGTACTTGTTGAGCACGATGAGCTCGGCGAAGTCGATCATGTCGATCTTCTCCAGCTGGCTGGCCGCGCCGTAGTCGCTGGTCATCACGTACATCGGGAAATCGACCAGATCGACGATCTCCGAATCCGACTGGCCGATGCCGGCGGTCTCCACGATCACCAGGTCGTAGCCCAGCCCCTTGAGGAAGCCGATGCAGTCCTTGAGCACGGCGTTGGTGGCCACGTTCTGGCGGCGGGTGGCCATCGAGCGCATGTAGACGCGCTGCGAGCGCAATGAGTTCATGCGGATGCGGTCGCCCAGCAGCGCGCCGCCGGTGCGGCGACGGGTGGGATCGACCGAGACCACGGCGATGCGCATCTGCGGGAAGCTGGCGAGGAAGCGGTTCAGCAGTTCATCGGTGACCGAACTCTTGCCGGCGCCGCCGGTGCCGGTGATGCCGATGACCGGCGTGGGCCCCTCATGCGCGGCCGCGCCCGAGGCCCACTGCTTGCGCAGCATCGCCAGCTCGGATTCGGAATACACACCATCTTCCAGCGCCGAGAGCACGCGGCCGATGGCGATCTCGTCGTCCAGCGCCGGGCGGGTGCTGGCCGGTTCGCGGGTGGCCGCGGCGTGCGCGTCGCGCGCACCGGACACGCGGGCCACCACGTCCTCGATCATCTCCACCAGGCCCATCTTCATGCCGTCGTTGGGGTGGTAGATGCGCTCGACGCCATAGGCCTCGAGTTCGCGGATCTCTTCCGGGGTGATCGTGCCGCCACCGCCGCCGACCACGCGGATATGGCCCGCGCCGCGTTCGCGCAGCATGTCGACCATGTACTTCATGTACTCGACGTGGCCGCCCTGGTAGCTCGACAGTGCGATGCCGTCGGCATCCTCCTGCAGCGCGGCGCGCACCACGTCCTCCACCGAGCGGTTGTGGCCGAGATGGATGACCTCCGCGCCCTGGCCCTGGATCAGCCGGCGCATGATGTTGATGGCGGCGTCGTGGCCGTCGAACAGGCTGGCGGCGGTGACGAAGCGCAGGGGCGTCGCGTCGGCCGCGGGGGCGGTTTCGTTGGAATCGATGTGGGTGGCCGGCGTGCTCATGGCGCGCTCCTGCGGGGAAAAAGATGCGTCGATTGTAACGGTCGAGCAGCGGCGGTTTCGGCTGAAAATATGCTGCGCTGCGGCATCTGGCGGCAGCGGAATGGGCTCCGGCTGCGTGCGATTCGGCATGCACGCCGCAGCCGGCCCCCCGGGTATCCGCAACCCGCCTTCCGGCGGCTCCGTGCGGGGCGGGGTGTCGTGCCGTCCTGCAGCGTGCAGTGACTGCAGCCAAACGCGCTGCAATGCGGTCATTGCGCCACTTACGCCGTAGCGCGCCCCCGCCTTGCGGCGGCGCCGTGCGCGGCGGCGTGTTGTCCGTCCTGCAACGTGCAGTGACTGCGGCCAAACGCGCTGCGATGCGGTCATTGCGCCAGTTACGCCGTAGCCCGCCCCCCAGTGTCCGCCCCCCCTTCTGGCGGCTCCGTGCGCGGCGGCGTGGTCGTGCCGTCTGCAACGAGGCAGTGGTTGCAGCCAAACACGCTGCAATGCGGTCATTGCGCCACTTACGCCGTAGCCCGCCCCGAGTATCCGCAGCCGCCTTGCGGCGGCGCCGTGCGGGGCGGCGTGTCGTGCCGTCCTGCAACGTGTAGTGACTGCGGCCAAACGCGCTGCAATGCGGTCATTGCACGAGGCTGCACCGCGGCGCCGTGCCGACCGCTTGACGCAACCAGGGGCAGCATCAGCCGCGTCCATTCCCGACCGGCCGCCATGACCCCACTCGACAAAGCCCTCAAGCGCGAAGTGCAGATCGGCGATACGCCGTATGTGCTGACCATCGACCCGGACGGCCTGAAACTCGTGCCCAAGGGCAAGCGCAAGGGCCTGGAACTGCAATGGAGCGAGCTGGTCAGCGGCGATGCGGCCTTGGCGACGGCGCTGCAAGCCTCGCTGAAGACGCGCTGATTCCGGATCAGAACAGCCCGCCCTGCGCGGGCGGATAGATCACGCTGCCGTCGTCGACACGTGCGTCGGGATGCATCACGTGCGGCTGCAGGTGGCTGGCGTCGAGGATGTGGCAGACCCGGGTGCCGCGTGCGGTCAACAGGTCCGAGATCAGGCGCCTGTGGCAGCGCCACCACACCGCTTCGGCGCACATCAGCGCGGTGCGTCGGGCAGCCGCCAGTTCCAGCGCGGCAGCGAGCCCCTCGGCGAACTCGTCACTGGCCATGTGGTCGGCGTAGCCCTGGAACGCGGCATTGCGCCACGCCCCATTGGGCGAACCGGCCTGCGCGCGGCGTCGGCCACCGAGCTGCGGCAGCCAAAGATAGGCGACACCCGCCTCGGGCAAATGTTCTGCCATGGCCTCGGACGCGAACCACGGATAACGCTTCGAGCCGGGAAAACGGCGCACGTCGACGACCGCCTCGATGCCCTGGCCTTGAAGCAGCGCGAGGAACTCGTCCCAGCTGCGCGTGGAGTGGCCGATGGTCCAGACGGTGGCGACGGCGGATTTGGCTTCGATAACGGACACGCTGGAATGCCGGGCGGAAGGCGCCATTCAAACGAAGCGCGCGTCGCGGGAGCGTGGGGCGGCGCCAGGCGAATGGCCCCTTGCCCCGGGACAGTGCTTGGGGACGTGGCTCAAGCGCCTCTCGCCCGGGAGGGCTGGAGGCAGCTCAGGCCCCTCTCCCCCTGGGAGAGGGGTTGGGGTGAGGGCAGCCGGCTCGGCGGTCCCCTGAGCCAGCGCTCGCAGGGCCTCACAGGTGTTCCCTCTGGGCTGCGTCACCCTCCGGAAAGTACAGGGGGGCGTCCCCACCCTCACCCGCCGCGCTACGCGCGTCGGCCTCTCCCTGAGGGAGAGGCGCAAGGCAGCCCAAGCCCCTCTCCCTGGGAGAGGACTGGAGGCAGCTCAAGCCCCTCTCCCCTGGGAGAGGGGTTGGGGTGAGGGCAGCCGGCTCGGCGATCCCTGAGCCAGCACTTGCAGCCTCACAGGTGTTCCCTCTCGCTGCGTCACCCTCCGGAAAGTTCAAGGGGGCGTCCCCACCCTCACCCGCCGCGCTTCGCGCGTCGGCCTCTCCCTGAGGGAGAGGCGCGAGGCTGCTCAAGCCCCTCTCCCCCTGGGAGAGGGGTTGGGGTGAGGGCAGCCGGCCCGGCGATCCCTGAGCCAGCGCTCGCAGCGCCTCACAGGGTGTTCCCTCTGGGCTGCGTCACCCTCCGGAAAGCACAGGGGGTCGTCCCCACCCTCACCCGCCGCGCTTCGCGCGTCGGCCTCTCCCTGAGGGAGAGGCGCAGGGCAGCTCAAGCCCCTCTCCTGGCCGAGCTCCCTCCGGAAAGTTCAAAGGGCCTCCCCACCCTCACCCGCCGCGCTACGCGCGTCGGCCTCTCCCTGAGGGAGAGGCGCGAGGCTGCTCAAGCCCCTCTCCCCCTGGGAGAGGGGTTGGGGTGAGGGCAGCCGGCCCGGCGATCCCTGAGCCAGCGCTCGCAGCGCCTCACAGGGTGTTCCCTCTGGGCTGCGTCACCCTCCGGAAAGCACAGGGGGTCGTCCCCACCCTCACCCGCCGCGCTTCGCGCGTCGGCCTCTCCCTGAGGGAGAGGCGCAGGGCAGCTCAAGCCCCTCTCCTGGCCGAGCCCCCTCCGGAAAGTTCAAGGGGCCTCCCCACCCTCACCCGCCGCGCTACGCGCGTCGGCCTCTCCCTGAGGGAGAGGCGCGAGGCAGCTCAAGCCCCTCTCCCTGGGAGAGGACTGGAGGCTGCTCAAGCCCCTCTCCCCCTGGGAGAGGGGTTGGGGTGAGGGCAGCCGGCCCGGCGATCCCCTGAGCCAGCACGCGCGCAGCGCCTTACAGGTGTCCCCTCTGGCTGCGTCATCCTGCGGAAAGTCCGCGGGGAAGTTCCGCCCCTCACCCGCCGCGCTTCGCGCGTCGGCCTCTCCCTGAGGGAGAGGCGCGAGGTCCAAGAGCCTCTGCCGCGACGGGGTCGCGGCGGGTGCCACTCAAGCCCCTCTCCCCCTGGGAGAGGGGTTGGGGCGAGGGCAGCCGGCCCGGCGATCCCTGCGACAGCGCGCGCGCCTCACAGGTGTTCCCTCTCGCTGCGTCACCCTCCGGAAAGTTCAAGGGGGCGTCCCCACCCTCACCCGCCGCGCTTCGCGCGTCGGCCTCTCCCAGAAAGAGAGGCGCCGAGGTTCTTGAGGCCTCTGCCGCCGAAGATCGGAGTGAGGAGGTTCAAGCCCCTCTCCCCCTGGGAGAGGGGTTGGGGTGAGGGCAGCGGGCCCGGCGATCTCCGGAGCGCGCGTCATTTGCAGCACCCTCCGGGCGATTCACCCTGCGGAAAGTCCGAGCGGAAGTCCCACCCTCACCCGCCGCGCTTCGCGCGTCGGCCTCTCCCTGAGGGAGAGGCGCAGGGTCCTCGAGCCTCTGCCGCGACGGGGTCGCGGCGGGGGCCACTCAAGCCCCTCTCCCCTTGGGAGAGGGGTTGGGGTGAGGGCAGCGGGCCCGGTGATCTCCGGAGCGCGCGGCATTTGCAGCACCTTCCGGGCGATTCACCCTGCGGAAAGTTCGGGGAAGTCCCCGCCCTCACCCGCCGCGCTTCGCGCGCCGGCCTCTCCCGGAGGGAGAGGCGTACGGGCTCTTGAGCCCTCGGGCTTTCGGCTTGGAGGAGAGGCGCAGGGTTCTCGAGGCCTCTGCCTCGAAAGGCCCCGTGGATATGCGCCCTCTTCTTTCCCGGGGGAGAGGCGCACGCCCCCGACGCCGAAAGCCCTCCCTCACTCGCCACGCCTCCAACAGCCGATCCAGGAAGAAAAACGCTGCATCAGCGTCTTAGCGGTTGTGATTCGAGCGCTTCGCACAGGCGATAGCGGCAGTCCTCCAGACCCGCTTCGCTGCGGTGAAGGCGCATGCGGCCCGGGGCCTGGCCGGGCTGGCCCAGGATGCGTGCGAGCGTGGCCTGCAGCGTCGCCGGATCTTCGTCGAAGCCGCCGTGGGTGGTCGCCGCGCTGCCGTTGGCGGCATGCGTGGGCTCGCCCTGCACTGGCGCCTGGATCCAGTCGAGCCTGCCGGTTGCCAACAGGTCACGGATGCCGCCGTGGGGCTCGATGAAACGCGCCATGCCCAGCAACGGCGTGCCGTGGCGATGTTCGGCGCGCACCCAGCTGCGGGCGCGCGCCTCCAGGGCGTGGGCGATGAGATACAGCAGCGACTTGTTGTAGATCCGCGCGCAGTGGTCGTCCTGTTCGGCGCGGTCGGTCAGGGTGAACAGCGCCGCGCGGTCGATGCGGCCATCGGCCAGCGCCGGGGCGAAGCTTGCTTCGAACAGGGCCATCGTCATTGCCGGCGCCCACAGGTTGAGGCTGGCGATGCGCTGGCCGATGCCGAGCATGCCCGCGGCCGGGCCATCGGGGACGGGGCCGTGCGTGGTCAGCAGTTGCGCGAGCGGGGCCAGCAGTACGGCGCCACCGCTGTGGCCCACCAGGTGCAGTTCGACCGCGGGATCGGCCTGCATCCATTCGCCGAGCAGGCGTGCCACCTGGGCCGCCCCACCGGCCTCGGTCAGCCCGTCGCCATCGCGCACCACCGCAGTCGTCGCCAGCCGCGCGTTCTCCTTCATCTCATCCCACAGCGCCTGGCCGCCCAGCACGCGCGCCAGCGGTTCGATGGTGTCGTCGATGCGGTCCAGCAGCAGGCCCTTGGCCCGGTCCATCAGGCCCTCGGTGCGGGGGCGCACGGCGTCGCGCAGGAGGTTGCCGAGCGTGCTCCAGAAGTCCGTCTTCCAGACGACGCACAGGGGATACACCTGCTGGGGCAGCATCAGCTCGCAGAGATCGGCGACGCGCTGGATCGCAGCCTGCTCGGGCACCAGGCCGCCGTGGACGTAGAGCATCACCCGCTTGACCGGCCAGTCGCGCGTGATGCGCGGCAGATCCTCGCGGATGAGGTTGCGCACTTCGTCCTGCCCGGTGCCGAAGCGGCCGGTGGTGCGCAGCCGGCCGTCGTTGCCGAGGCTGACGATGTGCGGGCGCAGGTCGGCCTGGGAATACCCGTTCGACTGCCGGGCAAGGATGGAATTGCTCGCCGCGACTGCCTGTACCCGCTGCAGCCTGACCGGCACCGCCAGCCGCGCCACCCAGACGTCGACGCCGCGCTGCAGCCACTCGTCGTAGCTCACCCAGCCGTAGCCGCGCTTGCCCCAGCGCCTCCCCCAGGAGTTCTGGATCCAGAAGCCTTCGCGGTCGTAGCCGACGATCGCGAAGGCGTGGTAGCCGGCGACCGGCTGTTCGGCCCATTCGACGACGCCGGTCGCGGGCGGCGCCAGCCAGCCGTCGTGCACCGCCGCCGATGCATACAGCACGCCCGCCTCGGCGAACGCGGCGTGCATCGCGACCAGATCCTTGTGGTTGACGCGGTAGTAGGCACCCAGCGGATGTTCCTGCGCGGCGCGCGCGCGTTCCTCGGTATAGACCTCCTGCAGCGGGCCCGGCGTCTCCGGCCAGCAGTCCTCGGCGCAGACACCGTGGCGGTGCCAGCCCTTCATTGCGCCGCGGCAACTCGAGCCGGCGTAGTCCTCGCCTTCCCACTCGTCGTAGCGGCGCGCCATGTCGTAGAGCATCCGGGTGCTCATGCGCAGCTTCACCGGCTCGGGGCGCCGCCTGCGCAGCAGCGTATGCGCCACCGTCGCCAGCCCATGGGCGGTGCAGGCGCCGGAGCCGCCCTGGTCGAGAACCGGCACGCCGAGCCTGGTGAAGCGCGCCAGCGGCATTTCGCTGGGCACGTCGACGAGCGTCGGCTCGAACATGCGGTCGCGGAAATCGGCGGTGTCGGGGCGCGCGTCGAGCAGGCGCGCGATCGGCGCTGGTCTGGTGGCGCGTCGCGCGCCGGCCCTGGTCGTGGCCATGGAACCTCCGTGGTACGCGATGAGCGAACAAGCCCGGTGCGCCCGGGCGGACAGCTGCGACGGATCCCGCCCCGAGTGTGCAGACGCATCGGTGACGATCGCGCGGTACACAGACTGCATCCGTCCCGTCGCACCGGCCGCGACCTGCCATGCGGCGGGGAATCACCGGTTCTGCGATGCTTGCGCGACGACCAAGAAGCCCCGCACATGAAGAAACGCGTCAAGAAACTGATCGGCTGGGGCCTGTTCACGCTGCTGGTGATGGCGGTCAGCAGCGTGTTCGTCGCCGATCACCTGCTGCCGCCCGCCACGGGCCGGCCCAGCTACGTCCTGCCCCTGTCCGACAACCAGACCGAGCTCGACCGCGAGCTGGTCCCCCTGCTGGCGCGACACCCGGGCGAGACCGGCGCGATCATGCTCTCCGACGGCGTGGACGCCTACGCCGCGCGGGCGATCTCCGCGCGCCAGGCCGGCCGCAGCCTCGATCTGCAGTACTACATCTGGCACAACGACCTGACCGGGCGGATGCTCGCCAACGAAGTCTGGCTGGCCGCCGAGCGCGGCGTACGCGTGCGCATCCTGCTCGACGACATGGGCATCGGCCACATGGATGCCACGCTGCTGGCGATGGATTCGCACGAGAACATCGAGCTGCGCGTCTACAACCCGTTCCGCAACCGCACCGGCGTGATGCGCCTGCTGGAGATGGTGCAGCGCGCCTGGGGCGTGAACCATCGCATGCACAACAAGTCATGGATCGCCGACGGCCGCGTGGCGGTGCTGGGCGGCCGCAATATCGGCGTGGAGTACTTCAGCGCGGCCGAGGAATTCAACTTCCACGATCTGGACATGGCCCTGTTCGGCCCCGCGGTGGACGATGCCAACGCGATCTTCGACGAGTTCTGGAACAGCGAGGCGGCGATTCCGATCGAAGCCCTCAACCGCAAGCCGCCGGCGACGATCCGCGCGGTGCTGGAGCATATCCAGGAAGAGTCGGAGGGCGAGGAGGCGCGCCGCTTCCTCGACGCGATGGACATGTCGCCGAGCGTGCGTGGCTATTTCTCCGGCGCGCTCAAGCCGATCTGGAGCAAGCACATCCAGATCCTGTCGGACCCGCCGATCAAGTGGCGCGGCGATGATCGCGAGAACTGGCTGGTCGAGTACCTGCTGCGTGACATCAGCGAGGCCAAGCGCAGCGTTCTGCTGATCTCGCCCTACTTCGTGCCCGGCGTGGAGGGCACGGAAGGGCTGGTGGCCATGGCCGAGCGCGGTGTGGACGTGTCGGTGGTCACCAACTCGCTGGCCGCCAACGATGTCCTTGCCGTACACGGCGGCTATCTCCGCTATCGCAAGCCATTGCTCGAAGGCGGCGTGCACCTGTTCGAGACCCGCAGCCAGGCCGATTCCAGGGAAGCCAGGCGTCTCTTCGGCAGCAGCGGCGCCAGTCTGCACACCAAGGCCACGCTGGTGGATGGCCACCGCGGATTCGTCGGCTCCTTCAACCTCGATCCACGCTCGGCCAACCTCAATACCGAGATGGGCGTGATGTTCGACGATCCGGCCCTGGGCGCCGCCTTGTTCGAGGAGTTCCGGCATCTTGCCTCGCCGGGCATGAGCTACTGGGTGTTCCTCGACGCAGACGGACGCACGCGCTGGCTGGATCGCGCCGAGGACCCGCCGGTGGTGCTGACCACCGAACCCGACAGCACCCCTCTGCAACGGCTGATTGCCAGCGTCGTGCGCTGGCTGCCGGTCGAATCCCAGTTGTAACCGCCTGCCAGGTGGCGCCCGCGGGCTGCGCGCGCTTGCTGCGATGCACCACGGACAATAGCGTGTTCAGGTTGTCGCCCGCATGCCGTATGCGATTGATTCGACACGCATTTCGAGCAAGCAGTTGCACATTCAACCAATTGCCGGACGACCCGCGTAAAATGCCGCGCTCACTCGCCTTGCGGCGCCGCTGAACCCGACCGGTCCTCGTGACCGGGCCGCATCGCCTTCCGGGACCCTCCCCTGAAATCGGGCCTGACGCCCGTGACGGAGTTTTGAATGATTTTCGAGCACCTCGACACCTACGGCCACGAACAGGTCGTGTTCTGTCACAACAAGGACGTGGGTCTGAAGGCGATCATCGCGATCCACAACACCGTGCTGGGTCCGGCACTGGGCGGTACCCGCATGTGGCCCTACGAATCCGAGCAGGACGCGCTCAATGACGTGCTGCGCCTGTCGCGCGGCATGACCTACAAGAACGCGGTCGCCGGCCTGAACATCGGCGGCGGCAAGGCGGTGATCATCGGCGATCCGGCCACCGACAAGTCCGAGGGCCTGTTCCGCGCGTTCGGCCAGTTCGTCGAATCGCTGGGCGGCCGCTACATCACCGCCGAGGACGTCGGCATCGACGTCAACGACATGGAATTCGTCTACCGCGAAACCCAGTTCGTGACCGGCGTGCACCAGGTCCACGGCGGCTCGGGCGATCCCTCGCCGTTCACCGCCTACGGCACCATGCAGGGCCTGCTGGCCTCGCTGAACCGCAAGTTCGGCAACGAGGACGTCGGCAACTACAGCTACGCCGTGCAGGGCCTGGGCCATGTGGGCATCGAGTTCGTGAAGCTGCTCAAGGAGCGCGGCGCGAAGATCTTCGTCACCGACATCAACAAGGATCGCGTCGAGCGCGCTGTCAGCGAGTACGGCGCCGAAGCGGTGGGCCTGGACGAGATCTACGACGTCGACGCCGATGTCTACTCGCCGTGCGCGCTGGGCGGCACGGTCAACGAGAAGACGCTGCCGCGCCTGAAGGCCAAGATCATCTGCGGCGCGGCCAACAACCAGCTCGCCAACAACGCGATCGGCGACGAAGTCGAAAGGCGCGGCATCCTCTATGCGCCCGACTACGCGGTCAACGCGGGCGGCGTGATGAACGTCTCGCTCGAGATCGACGGCTACAACCGCGAACGCGCGATGCGCATGATGCGCACGATCTACCACAACCTCACGCGCATCTTCGAGATCTCCCAGCGCGACGGCATTCCGACCTACATGGCCGCCGACCGCCTCGCCGAAGAACGCATCGAGATCATGGGCAAGCTCAAGCTGCCGCTGGGCCGGGCGCAGCCCCGTTTCCAGGGCCGCGTGCGCGGCGCCTGAGTCAACGCAGTACACGCGATGGGGCTTCGGCCCCATCGTCGTATCCGGGGCGCGGAAATGTTGCAGATGCACATCGCCGCGTTCCCGGGGGGGCGCTACGACCTCGCCGCTGACCCCCACGGTTCTTTCCCCAGGAGTAGAAATGCGTACTTTCCCGCTCGGCGAAGAACTCGACGCGTTGCGCGACGCGGTACGCCGTTTCGCTGACGCCGAGATCGCCCCGCGCGCCGAGGCCATCGACCACGACAATGCCTTCCCGCAGGAGCTGTGGCCGAAGCTTGGCGAGCTGGGCCTGCTGGGCATGACCGTGCCCGGCGAATACGGCGGCAGCGAGATGGGCTATCTGGCCCACCTCGTCGCGATGGAAGAGATCTCGCGGGCATCGGGCTCGATCGGCCTGAGCTACGGCGCGCATTCCAATCTGTGCGTGGCCAACCTCTACGCGAACGCCACCGAAGCGCAGCGACAGAAATACCTGCCGAAACTCTGCAGCGGCGAATGGAAGGGCGCACTGGCGATGAGCGAGCCGGGCGCGGGCTCCGACGTCGTCGGTTCGATGGCCTGCCGCGCCGAGCTGCGCGGCGACCGCTGGGTCGCCAACGGCAACAAGATGTGGATCACCAACGGCCCCGAGGCCGACGTGCTGATCGTCTACATGCGCACCGCCGGCAAGGACGCGGGCAGCAAATGCATGACCGCCTTCCTGGTCGAGAAGGGCATGCCGGGCTTCCGCACCGCGCAGAAGCTCGACAAGCTCGGCATGCGCGGCTCAAACACCTGCGAGCTGGTGTTCGAGGACTGCGAGATTCCGGCCGAGAACGTGCTCGGCGAGGTCAACGGCGGGGTCAAGGTGCTGATGCGCGGCCTCAACACCGAACGCCTGGTGCTGACCGGCGGCCCGCTGGGGCTGATGCAGTCGGCGCTCGACATCGCCCTGCCCTATGTGCGCGAACGCAAGCAGTTCGACGTGGCGATCGGCACCTTCGGCATCATGCAGGCCAAGATCGCCGACATGTACACGTCGCTGCAGTCGAGCCGCGCGTTCGCCTACCAGGTTGCGCGCGATTTCGACGCCGGCCATGCGTCGCGCGTCGACGCGGCGAGCTGCCTGCTGCATGCCTCGGAAGCCGCGGTGCGCGTCGCGCTCGAGGCGATCCAGGCACTCGGCGGCAACGGCTACATCAACGAGTACCCGACCGGACGCATCCTGCGCGACGCCAAGCTCTACGAGATCGGCGCCGGCACCAACGAGATCCGCCGCATGCTGATCGGGCGGGAGCTGTTCGACGGCAAGAGCTGAGCGGGCTCTCCGCGCGCATGCCCGAGGGGGCCGACATTCGCGATTCGTGACCGCGGCCCCCACTAACGAGAAGGCCGCCCGCAGGCGGCCTTCTTTTTGCCTGCTGAAACGCCGGCTCAGAACCCGTAGGTCAGGCGCATCGAGGCCATGCGGTCGTTGCCACGCGGCCCGAAGCGCTGGTCGACGCCCAGCATCATCCGCGTGCGCGGCGACAGCCAGGACTCCAGCGCCAGGCCCAGCAACCCGCCCGAACGCGCCGGCTCCAGCCCCGCGATCGGCGCCCAGGCTTCGATGCCGGTGAAGCTCGCCTGGAGATCGAAGCCGCTCGACGACAGGGTCTGCTGCCACTCGCCGTAGCCGTGCAGCGAGAAGCCGGGCGCATCCCAGCGCCCGCGCAGTCCGGCGATCGCCTGGCTGCGCTGGACGTCCCAGCCGCTGCTGCGCAGACCGAAGCCGTCACCGCCGCGCTCGTCGAAGCCGTCGCTGCGCAGGCGCACCTGCTCGGCGCCCAGATACGGACCGAACTCGGCCGCGCCGACCTGCCAGTGATGGCCGGCTTCGACTGCCGCCTGGGTGAAGTTGCCGGCGTAGTGCGTGGACACGCCCTGCCAGCCGGCGCCGGCGAAGAGCTGGCGCTGCATGTCGCGGTCGAAGCGGCCGCTGCCGAGCTGCGCCATCACATAGCTGTTGCCGAAGCTGCGCGCCAGATATGCCTGCGCCTGGGTCTGCCGGTCGCGGTTGCGATCGCCGCGCGCCGCGGCGAGGCCGTCGCCGCGCAGTTCGCCGAACGCAAAGCCGGCCACCAGCCCGTTGCCCAGCCGAAGGTCGCGGCCGATGCTCCAGCCGTCGACGCTGAAACCGTCACGGGCGAAGCCGCCACTGCCGCCCTGCCCCAGCGTTTCCTGCCAGAAGCCGGCGCCGGCACCGGACGCGGCCAGCGCACCCACGCGCGACGCCACCACGCGTCGCCCCATGTCGACGTTGTCGAACGTCGTCGTCAATGCCGCGGCATGTTGCGCGCCCGACAGGCTGTCGAGCGCCGCAAGCGCCGCCGCTTCGCTCTGGATGCCCTGGAACGCCCCGGCGGTGCGGATGAACCCATCGGCAATCGGACCCCTGCCCACGACCGCCTGCCCGTCGATCTGCCCGAACGCGCCCTCCACGCGCTGCGCCGCCCCCAGCGACTGCGGGGTGATGCCCGCCAGCGAAGCGGCGGTCGCGGTCACGTCGAGGCGGATCACATCGATCCACGCGAGATTGGTGTCGTAGCGCAGGTTGCCTTCGAGAAACACGCCCGGGCCACGCGTGAGGCTGCCGAACCGTCCGGTGATGCCGCCCATGGCTTCCACGACATTCTCCCGCCGTTGCTGCGTGTAGCCGGCGATGATGCCGGTGACCTGCAGCTCGCCGGCGAGGCTGGCCGTGCCGGTGACCTGCAGCGGCGCGCCGATCTGCCAGGCCAGACGGGCGGAATCGGACTGCTGGTAGTTGCCGGCGATGGTGCGTGCAGGCACGTTGCCGGTGACGGCAAAGGTGCCGCGGTTGACCAGATCGCCGCCGACGCGGCTGCCGCCGAGCTGCAGCGTGGCGCCCGATTCCACCGTGGCCGCGCCGGGGATCGAGGACGACACGAACGCCAGGGTGCCGCCCTCGGCGCGCGTCGCACCGGCATACCCGGCTTCGCCGCCCAGCCGCAGCGTGCCGCCGCCGCGCTTGACCAGGCCGCCGTTGCCGCGGATGTCGTTGCCCCAGGTCGAGGTGCCGCTGCTGAAGTTCGCGGTCACGTCGCCCCAGTCGAACTTCGCCGGGCCGAGGACCGCCTTGCCCACATCGAGCACCCCGTAGCCGAATACCGGGTCGACGCCCGGCGCGCCGATGTCGGTCGCAGTGCCGAGGAGCGTCTGGCGAACCAGATCGTTGTTGAAGTAGGGAAAGGCTTCCCACACCAGCGCGGCCGCGCCCGAGACCAGCGGCGCGGCCAGCGAGGTGCCGCTGTAGCGCCAGTAATCAGGCTGGTCGGGCGGATTGTCGGTACCGGTGACGATCACCGTACCCGGCGCCACCAGGCAGTAGCGCATCGCGACGCCACAGGCGTTGGAATAGCTCGCCAGCGCCGTCGTGCTGCCTTCGGCCAGAGCCGAGACCGTGATCCAGCCGCGCTCGAGATCCGCGGCGGGCAGGCTGCCGCCGGTGCCCTGCTTGCTCGGCAGCGCAGCGGTATCGGTGGGGCTGGCGAAGCCCGCATTGCCCGACGCGAATACCACCAGACCGCCGTGGTTGACGATGAAGGGGCGGTACTCGGCGGCGATCTGCGCGGTGACGGCCAGGTTCGTCCAGTACAGCCCGCCCCAGGAATTGTTCATGACCTTGACGTTGCGGTTGATCAGGTCGCGATGGATCGGTTCCAGCCCGAGTGGCCCATCGATCTCGTTGCCTGCCCCGGAGCCGTCGTCCTCGGGCGGCTTGTCGCCGATGATGCGGGCCGACACGATCTCCGCGTTCTGCGCCACCCCGCCCGGCCAGGTGCCGAACGGGCGGCCGGCCGCGATCTGGGCAACTGCGGTGCCGTGGCCCGACACGTCGTCCACCGACAGGTTGTTGCCCGGTCCGATGTACACCAGGTTGGCGACGACGCGGTCGCGCAGCGCCGGGTGCCTGCGGTTGACGCCGCTGTCGATGAAGCCGATCCGGACGCCGCGGCCGGTAAATCCGGCTTCGTGCGCTGCGAAGGTATTGGTGTCGGCGAGGTGCCCGCTATAGGCGGGATTGGGCGGCTGGACCACCGTCGGTGGTGGCGTCACGGGCGGTGGCGGCGCCGGCGGCGGTGAAACCGGCGGCGGCGGGGGGTCCAGCACGACCAGGCCCCCCCCCGAGCCGCCCCCGCCGCATGCGGCGAGCGCGGCAGCCAGCGCGCAGGCCAGCAGGCTGCGGCGTGTAGTCGCGCCCGTGCGCGCCGTGATCGCATTCGACATCGTGTCCTTCTCCAGTCTGGTGCAGGCGCAGCGCCCCTGCATGCGTGATCCCCACAGGCGCATCTATACCTGCAACGGGCGGCGGCTGTCATCGGGCCACGAGAGGTCGCAGCGACTTCACGGCAGCGCGGATGCGATAATCGAAGCCACTGTGCAGTTCACCTATCGGAGTTACCTCCCCCAATGACTGACATCGTCATCGTCGGCGCCAAGCGCACCCCCATCGGTTCCATGCTCGGCCAGTTCACCGGCGTGCCCACGACCACGCTCGGCGCGACCGCGATCACCGCCGCGCTGGAACACGCGGGCGTGGCGCCCGAGCTCGTCGACGAAGCCATCATCGGCTGCGTGTTGCCGGCCGGTCTGGGTCAGGCGCCGGCGCGCCAGGCTGCGCGCGCCGCAGGCATTCCGGACAACGCCGGCTGCGTGACCATCAACAAGGTCTGCGGCTCGGGCATGCAGGCGGTGATGTTCGGTCATGACCTGATCAAGGCCGGCACGGCCAGGTTCGTCGTCGCCGGAGGCATGGAGTCGATGACCAACGCGCCGCACCTGCTCAACGGTTCGCGTACCGGCATCCGCTACGGCAGCGCCGAGATGCTCGACCACATGGCGTGGGACGGCCTCACCAACCCCTACGACGGCAAGTCGATGGGCGTGTTCGGCGACATCGCCTGCGCCAAGTACGAGTTCAGCCGCGAGGATCTGGACGCCTATGCGGTCGAAAGCGCCAATCGCGCCAAGCGCGCGATCGAATCCGGCGCGTTCAAGGCCGAAATCGTTCCGGTGACCGTCGCCTCGCGCAAGGGCGAGGTGTCCTACGACACGGACGAACAGCCCGGCCGCATCCAGGTCGAAAAGATCCCCACCCTGCGCGCGGCGTTCGGCAAGGACGGCCGGTTGACCGCGGCCAGCTCCTCGAGCATTTCCGACGGCGCAGCGGCGCTGGTGCTGACCTCGTCCGATGAGGCCGAGGCCCGCGGACTCAAGCCGCTGGCGCGCATCGTCGCCCATGCGCGCCATTCGCAGGCACCCGAGTGGTTCACCACCGCGCCGATCACCGCGATCCGCAACGTGCTGGACAAGGCCGGCTGGAGCGTCGAGGACGTGGACCTGTTCGAGATCAACGAGGCGTTCGCGAACGTCGCGATGGCGCCGATGAAGGATCTGGGCATCCCGCATGAGCGTCTGAACGTGAATGGCGGTGCACTGGCACTCGGCCACCCGATCGGTGCCAGCGGCGCGCGCCTCATCGTCACGCTGATCCACGCGCTGCAGTCGCGCGGCCTCAAGCGCGGCGTGGCGACCCTTTGCATCGGCGGCGGAGAAGCGACCGCAATTGCCGTGCAAATGGAGTGAACTTCGGATAACGTGTTTTTTACGAAAAAAGGACGCACGTCCCGCTTGACAGCTGTCCGCGGCTTGTCATCATGTCGTCGGCGCGCATTAAGCGCGTTGCCCACACTTTCAGACGAGGAAGACACAATGACGATTAACAAGGCTCTGCTTGCCCTGGCCATGGGTTTTGCGCTTGCCGCCTGCAGCAACGCCGAGCAGGCCAACAGCTCGGCTGAAGGCGCTGCCGACGCCGCTGCCGACGCTCAGGCTGCTGCCAACGAGACGCAGGATCCGGCGCTGGCCGGTACCGCGCAGGCTGCTGCCGACGACGCCGCTGCCGCTGCCGACGCCGCTGCTGACGCTGCTGCCCAGGCCGCTGCTGCTGGCACCAACGATGGCGCCGAGCACGCTGCCGACGCTGCCGACCACGCTGAGTCGCAGGCTGAAGACGCTGCCGACGCTGCGGAAGAAGTGACCCCGTAATTCATCCGATGGCGTAACGCCATCGCGTTTGGATTCGAAGGCCGCCGGGCTCGCCCGGCGGCCTTTTTTTTGGCGGCGCCTGCGCGCTGGCGCTGAGCACCGAGGCACGGGTGTGTAACGGAACAGGCCACCAGCTCGCGCCCCCCCGCGCGTTGCGTGGGCCGCAACCCGCCAGCCGGCCGTGGGGACGCCCCGCGCGCGGCCGACGGGCCATCGATGCCGGGGTGACCGAACACCCGGCCGCTTCTTTTCACGACGCTCACCTGCTCGCATTCATGCTGCGTGCTCCCCCCCGCCTACAGGACACATGCCATGCAGATCAAGCCGATGAACGTATGTGCTGCCGCGTTGATGCTGGCGCTGGCCGCGTGCAGCAATTCGAACGACGCGGAACGCGAACGCGCCGAAGCCGCGCAGGCCAACCAAGCCGCCGGCCAGGCGATTTCCAACGCCGCTTCCGCGACCGCCGGCGCTGCCCGCGCGACCGCGGACGCTGCGGCGCAGGAAACCCGCGAGGCTGCGCACGATGCAGCCGTCCGCGCCGACGCTGCAGCCGCAGACGCCCGGCGCGCCACCGGCGAAGCCACCCAGAGGGCAGGCCAGGCGATCGAGAACACCGGCGAGCGCATCGAGGAAAGCGCCGACAACTGAGCCCTGCTTGCTCCGACCGGAAGCCCGCCGTCAGGCGGGCTTTTTATTTCGGGATGGGCGTGCGCGCCGCACTGCACCTCCC
>Ga0233369_1000406_pt1 | contig 18437 bp, 15 predicted proteins | sample ElkDunMinimDraft_26_FD_191537 | JGI IMG/M metagenome (GOLD analysis project Ga0233369, IMG submission 191537) | Fecal eukaryotic communites from dung pellets of Tule Elk in California, USA - Elk Dung D16 | ecosystem: Host-associated > Mammals > Digestive system > Large intestine > Fecal | place... | reverse complement strand
TCGATGAGCGCGGCGGCCAGCGCCGAAGCGATGGGAACCGCATCCGACGACGACCAGGTCATGACCGTCGTCGCCAACTACAAAATGAACCAGTAAGACCATGCACGCGTCCTCGCTGTTCCAGCAGCTGCGCGATTCACGCCGCGCCTCGCTGTTGCTGTTTGCGGCAACTCTTACGGCTCTCGTGATCGCTGCAGCTTGGTTCGTCAACGCCCGGTCCGGCCTGGCCGAAGCCTATGCGCGGCTCGGTGACAGCAACCGCCTGCTTGCCGAAACGCAGGTGCTGGAACAGGAGGCGCGTCTGCGCGTGGAATACGCCGAATCGGCGCGTCAGCTACTGCAGGCCGCGCGTCTGCAGGGGCTGTCGCCGGAAGATTGGGGCGAGCGGCTGATCAGCCTGAGGCAGACCCAGGTCAGCCGTGAGGAAGCCTTGCCGCTGCTCGCCACGGTGCTGCGCTCGCACGACCGGATGTTCGGGGCCGAGGCCTTCGAACTGTCGGTCACGAATCCCGACGAAGGCCTGTTCCACGTGCCGACCGTGACCGACCGCCAAGCCGCCCCCCTGTCAGTGACCTTGCGCGGCAGCCTGCTGTTCAAGACCGGACGTGACGCCGCCTTCATGCCGGACACCGGAGTCGACCTCCCATGAGCCAATTGTGTGTGATCCAGCAGCAGGACGAATGGCTGGTGTTCGATGGCCAGCACCTGACACGCAGCGCAGCGCGCCCGAAACTGCAGCGCGCCGCGATGGTGATCAGCGATTTCGGTAATGCGGTCAGCAACGTCGTATCGCTGGAGGGCAGCCCCGCGCACGCGGTCGCCCTTATCGAGAAACGGCTGCGTTCGGACGGCCTGATCGACAGTGAAAGCAAGATCCTGATCCACAAGACACGCACGATGGGTGGCGGTTACCAGACCCTGTTCACGGCGATTGCGCTGGATCTTTGGCAACAGACCTATGCCTGGGCCGAAGGGCAGCCAGACCATTGTCTGCTCGTGCCTTCGACGTCGCTGGCATGGGCCGCGCTCAAGCCCGGCCAAGGCCTGGTCATGCAGTCGGGACGCTCGATCACCGTGCTGGCCATGCTGCGCCACGACATGCTCTACCGGACCTCGCTGGCATTCAGCGACGATCCGACCGACCTGGCGATGACGGTCGGCGCACTGGCCGAGCAGTTCGCCGAAGACGTGGCAGGTGGGCAGGACACGCTGGAACCGCTGGTGATGCGCTGGTGCCCGGTGCTGGTGCGCAAGCCGGAGGACGACGCCCTTTGGGCTGACGACACGCTTCGCGAAATCTTCGCGGCGCGTAGCGGGCTCAAGATCGATACCGTACCCGTACGCCGCGTGGTGGACGAAGCCGGTCACGAGTATCGCAGCGGCTTCGGCTGGATGCAGTCGGTTGCCAGTCCGGCAATTGCTGTCAACCCAGCAGGCAGCCGCGTGGCCTACCTCGCCGAACGCGTGCTGCCGCTGGCGAGCGCCGCGTCCCTGGTGTTCGCGCTGGTACTCGGAGCTCTGGCGACCCGCTGGGCGATGAGTGCGAGTGAGGCCGATTCCCGCGCCGATCAATTGCATGCCGACATCGCGCAGATGCAGGCGCGCATCGACGCGTTGGCCGACCAGGCCGGCGTGGATAGCGACTTTCCGGCAACACTGGCATTCGTTGAGCGCGCCGCCCACCTGCAGTCAGGGGCCGATCCCGCGACCAGCCTGGCGCTCGTGCGCGCTGCCTCGCGTGACGAGGTGCGCATCCTGCGGGTGCGGCTGGAGCCGACGGCCAACGCTGGAATGGATCCGGCGGCGATGAACCATATGAGAGGCGGCGCAGCTGCGGTCCCCGCTTCGCAGGGCTACACCCTGCGTGTGGACGGGGTCGTCGACCCCCAGCGCGGTACTCCGGGCATGCAGGTGCCGACGTTTGTCGATCGTCTGCGACGTGCCGGCTTCGACCCTCAGCCGCTGGACCCGCAAGGAGAAGGTGCTAACAGCCGCGCATCCAGCGGGTTCTTCTCTTATCTGATCAGGCGCGAACACGCGCCTCTGCCGGAGGCCGGGGCATGAAGGCGAAATTCATCGCGGCCGCCGCACTTGCACTGTGGCTGGCGGTGACCGGGTGGTTGGCCACGATGGTCGTCGTCAAGCCGGCCGTGCTGCACCTCGGCGGAGACGCGGACGAGACCATGGAAATGATCGGATTGCGCACGTCGATCGAACGCAACCGCAGCGTGCAGGCGCAGATCGCCTCCATGCGTCCGACTGGCATGCCCGGTACGCGCGAGCCGCTGGTGGCGCTGCCAGCGGCCCGTATCGAGCCCGTGTCCGAGCCGGGCATGGCGTCGCCGGCCTCCTATGGCGCCGTGGGCCCGGGGCCCGCCACCGCAGCCCTGGACGTCACCTTGGTGATGAGCACGGATGGCCGCCGCAGCGCGATCGTTGACGGGCAGCATGTCCGGGTGGGCTCGCGACTCGACGATGGCTCACGCGTCCGCTCGATCGATGCGGATGGTGTGCGCCTGCAGCGACCGGACGGCGAGCGGGTCGATCGCCGCGTGCGCTCGCCGTTCACCGCGGGAGGCGCGCGATGAATCCGCGCTATCGGCCGCTGCTGTGGACCCTCGGAGCAATCGCGCTGGGCCTCGCACTCGTGCTCACGATGCGCGGCCTCGCGACTCGCGAGGACGCGCCCCCTGCTCCGATTGATGCGCCTTCCGCGGTCGACGCGGCGGCACGGCCCGCGGCGCCTGCCGCTGCGGTCGAGGACACCCCGCCATGGCTCCAGGGCGCGACGACCGCGCCGGGCACCCCAGGGGGCTCGGCCGTGGGCCTCACGCCGTTGACCGGTGCGATGCCAGCTTCCGACCTTGCCGACCCGGTCGCTGCCATCGCCACCATCCGCGTACAGGCGCAGCGGAATGTCCAGGCCGTGGACGACCTTATGACCCAGCTCGACGCGCTGGAAGCCAGTGGCCAGACCCCGCCCGACGTCAAACTCGACGCACTCCGTGACAACCTCAAAGTTGCCCGGCGCGCGCAGCAACTGGCCCTGGAGCTGGCCGAGTCGACCCAGCAGCCCGAATCTCCGCTCCGCGAGCAGCGCACCGCCCAGATCATCGCGGAGCTGCAGGCGCTGCAGGCTCAGGTCCAATACAACGTTGCCCCGGTCGGCGTGGCGGCAGCTGGACGGGCGCAGTGACATGCGTGCACGGCCCATCAGCGGCGCCAGGGGTTTCACGCTCGTCGAGCTGGCGGTCGTACTGGGCATCCTCGGCGTACTGGCCCTGGCCATGACATCGAGCTTCGACAGCGTGGCGCAGGCCCGCCAGCACAATGCCGCCCAGGCGCACGCCGAGTCAGCGCGTCTGGCGCTCCGCGCGTTCGCCTTGCGCAACCGCCGCCTGCCGTGTCCCGACACCACCACCTGGGGGGATGTCGGTCGTGAAGCCGGTGGGGGCACATGCGGCCCCAGCGTCAATGTCGGCTGGTTGCCTTACGAAGCTCTCGGTCTGGAAATACCCGAACGTGGGACGCGGCTGCGCTACGGCGTGCGCCGCGGCGCGACCACGGATCTGGTTTCGCCCGGGCGCGCGTCGGTGGATGTACCGGACCTGGAAGGCACGGGAGGACTTGTAGCCGCGCTCTCGCGCGCCGCCACGATGGCCACAACCAGCCAGCCGCATTACTTCACTGCGGATCCCGCCGGCCCGACCTGCTCTGGCAGCCCGGTCAACCCTGCCCTCGTCCTGGTTGCCCCGGCGACGAACCGCGACGGGGCAGCCGGCACCTTTGCGAACTTCGACGACATCCATGCCGCCTTCGCCGCGGGTACCGGTCTGTGCGTCGCCGCACCCGGCCAGCCCAGAACCCCGCTTTTTGACGATGTGGTCGTGGCGGAAAGCCCGGCCGCTCTCCTCGGCTGGCTGCTGACGACAAGCCGATGACACATCCGTATTCCACCCGCGACGCGATCGCACCTGCCAAGGCACGCCCCAAAATGACGCCCACGCCCCGCTACGCCTACCCGCGCACCCGCCCCGCAAGGACCGCACTGCTTTGCGCGATCACGCTGTCGCTGGCCGCTTGCGCGCATTCGCCGCCGCGCAGCGCCAGTGAACTCCCGCCCACCGAGCACATGGCGCTGGAGCGCACGCGGCAGCTGATTGCCGAGGAGTCGGTCAAGTTCGCCAATCAACAGGATCTGCTGCGTGGCGAGATAGAGCGTTCATTCGAGCGCACCCCCGACGCCACGCCCGTGGCCCCGGTCTATGACCCGCTGGAGAACAGCGTGGTCAGCATCAGCATGTTCAATGCCGATGTGGGCCAGCTGCTGTGGGCGCTCGCCGACGAGCTGAAAATGAACCTGATCGTCGATCCCCGGGTACTCGAGCAACGTCAGCGCACCAACCTTCACCTCCGGAATGTCAGTGCGCGCGAGGTGTACAACCACATCCTCGATGCGTTCGACCTGCATGGAGAGACACGTGGCGGCGCGCTGGTGGTCGGCCAGATGCGCGAGCGCATCTTCAACGTGGACATGCTCGACTCGGCGACATCCATCGATCTCGCAACCGGTGGCGATGTGTTCGGCGCGGGCATGGAAGCCAGCGGTGGTGGCCAGTCCCTGCGCGGCACGCTGACGATGACCGGCAGCGTTGGAAAGGACAACGATCCATTCAAACAACTCGATGCTTCTCTGCAGGTGATCCTGGGGGCTGACCAGGCTGCCGCAGCGCCGCGCGGCCCCGACGATCCGCCGCCGCCCGAAACCGCGCGCTACAGCCTCGACGCGGGTTCAGGGACGCTGTTCGTGCGTGCGCGTCCTTCCCAGGTCCGTGCCGTGGAAGAACTGATCAGCCACACCACGCTGAAAATGCGTCGCCAGGTACTGGTCGAAGCACAGATCCTGGATGTTTCGCTCAACGACAACTTCCAGTACGGGGTGGACTGGCAGGTGCTTCGCGAACGCGTGGCAGGTCTGTATGGCAGCAGCCCCGGCAGCATCGTGCCGACGCCCGGCACCGATACCTCACCGAATCTGTTGCCATACGACCGCAACAGCCGGCTCGGCGACCAGGCGCGCAACATCATCTTCCCTGGACAGACGCTGGGCTCGACCGTGGGTCGCGGCCTGGGTCTGAGCTATGCCACCGACACCTTCTCCGCCGCACTCAGCGCGCTGCGCAGCTTCGGCAACGTCAAGGTGTTGTCGAACCCGAGTGTGCGTGTGCGCAACGGCAGCCCGGCCTACCTCTCCGTCGGCTCGAACATCCGATACGTCACCAAGTCCACCACCAACGTCTCCAGCGGCGGCAACGGCTTCAATACGTCATCGGACATCCAGACCGACTCGCTGTTCTCGGGCGTCGTCATCGGCGTGGCGCCGATGGTGCACGAGAACGGCTCGGTGGAACTGCTGGTGCATCCCATGCAGACCGAAGTCGTGCCAGGCAGCCTGCAACTCCAGGAGTTCCCCAACGGGAATGCAGTCACGCTGCCGATCATCAACGTCAAGGGCATCACCACCACGCTCAACTTGCGCGATGGCGACACGGTCCTGCTGGGTGGACTGATCGACCAGACCGCGAACCTCGGCGACAACGGCGTGCCGCTGCTGTCGGACGTGCCGCTGCTCGGCAAGCTATTCGGGGCGCGCAGCACCCAACAAAGCACTCGCGAGCTGGTCCTGGTGCTGAGGGTCAAGGTGATATGAGCCTGATCTACGACGCACTGCGCTCACAGGGTGCCGCGCGGCCGGACAGCGCCTCGCCGGTACCGCTGTGGTGGGCGCGGCAGTCGTCATGGCGGCGAGGCTCTTTATTGCTGGCGACCGGCGCGCTGTTGGCCACCCCACTCGCCTTCGTCGCGGCTACGGTCACGAACGTCGCCGCACCGACCGAGCCCCGGCATTCCGGCCAGCCGTCGGTTGCACAACCCGTCGAGGCACCCGCCGAAGCGTTGACGCTGGTCGACCCGCTCGAAGACGACGCAAGGGGCGACGTCACGACCGACGACGGATCAGCGTCTGCCTCTGCTGTCCCATTGCCTTCGCCCGAACCGATGCCAGTTGCCGTGATCGCTGACACGGCCATCGCGTCCACAGCCGACATTGCGACTCCGGAAAACGCGTTGCTCGCCGATGCGGTGGCATCCCCGATGGCGGGTATCGCCGGCGAATCGTTGCCGCCGCAGCACGGACACAGTGCGCGTGCGGCCGAGTCCGCGACGCCCATGCCCGCCCCTGCTCCGGTGCGGCAGGCGATGGCCGCCACGTCGTCGCCATCGGCCGCCGCGTCGATCCGGGTCGAGCGCCGTGACGCCAGCGTGCCGGCAGGCCAGCTCGACGACGCGATGGTATTGCGGGCGACGCAGGCACTGGAGGCTGCGGTCGCTGCCGACGACATGCCGGCAGCGCACGCAGAACTCGCCAGACTGGAGGACATGTTGCCCGCAAGCAGCCTCACCCTGCTCCGCATGCGTGCATGGGTCGCCCATGGCAGCCGCGACATGACGGGCGCCGAGGCGCTGTACCGGCAGATCATCGAACGCGTGCCGGACGACATGAATGCCGGCGTCAACATCGCCCTGCTCGATGCCCGTCGCGGAGACGTCGGCGACGCCCGCGATCGCCTGACGCGGCTGGCCGCACGCCATCTGCGCTCACCGCAGGTCACCCGTGCGCTGGCCGAGCTGGACACGCTGACGCAATGAATCCCGCGCTCGCCAGCCATCTCGAAGTACTGCGCCTCCACCGCGCCGCGTTCCCGCCCACGCCCGATGCCCAGTCATGGTTCAGGACGCCGGCGCTGGATGCAGCACTGGCAGAGGCAGCGCATTGTCTGCGCACCCGCGCGGGTTTCGTGCTGTTGACCGGCGAGGTCGGTACCGGCAAGAGCACGTTCCTGCGCCGGCTTTTGGATGAACTCGACGGCGAAGGCGTCGCCACCTCACTGGTGTTCAACACGTTCCTGCAGGGGCCTGATCTGCTGGCCGCCGTGCTTCGCGATTTCGGGCTGGTCGCGACGGGGACCCCAGCGACCGATCTCGAGACACTCAACCGGTTCCTGGTCGACCGCTGGCGCGCAGAGGCCACGTGCGTGCTGGTAATCGACGACGCGCAGAATCTGGACACCGACAGCCTGGAACTGCTCCGGCTGCTGACGAACCTGGAAACCGGACAGGAGAAACTGCTACAGATCGTGCTGGCGGGCCAACCGGAGTTGCACGCTCACCTGGCCCGACCCGGCATCCGGCAGCTGACCAGCCGTATCTCCACTCACATACGTCTGGACACGATGACCGCGTCCGAGCTCGACCGCTACGTGGCGTTCCGCCTGGCCGCGGCCGGCGGGTCGGACATTGAGCTCAAGCCCGCTGCCTTGGCCGCGCTACACCGTGCCAGCGACGGCAACCCGCGCCGGGCGCATCTGATCATGGATCGCTGCCTGTACGGTCTGTACGGCCATCGCGAGGGTCGGCGCCGGATCGGGGCTCCACTGGTGCGCCAGGCCGCCGCGCAGGCGGGCGTACGTCCCCTGCACCGGCGCCCGCGAGTGCCACTGGCCCTGGCCGCGACGGTTTTCGGCGCGATCGGCTTGAGCGCACTGGCTCTGCTTCCACGGGACGCCGACTCCCGCCATGCCCCTCCGCCATGGGTTGCCGCGCAGCCTGCGCAGATCGATGCCGACCCCCCGCCCGGTGTCGAGGCACGCTGGCAGACGTGCCTGCAGGCGTTTGCCGGACAGGCCTTCCATGTACAGCCGGTCGATGCCGCATTCGCGGCACGCCTGTCGACACTGGATGCTTCCTGCCTGTGGAACGACGCCGGACACTGGCGTGCGGCGTGGCGCATCGGTCTGCGACCGAAAGATTTCCTGCCGGGCACCGACGAGACACCGCTACGCCGCGTGCAGGCGCTGCTTCTCACGCAGGGGCTCTACGACGGAGCCGTCGACGGCCGCTTCGGTCCCCGCATGCGCGCTGCGTTGCGCCTGTTCCAGGCCCGCCATGGACTCCCTGCCGATGGTGTACCCGACCCTGCCACCCTCCTGCTGATCGATGCATTGCTGGCCAATGCCGGGCAGCCGCCGTCTTCCCCTTCCCCTGAATCTGTCGCCCATGTCCATGGCTGAATCCACACCGATCCGTCCGTCCGCACCTACGTCCCTGCAGAAGGAAGGCACGCGCCTGGGCGAGCTGATGCTCGAGCGTGGGCTTCTTGATGCAACCCAGCTGCAGTACGCACTGCAGAAGAACGAGGTCGAGAAACAGCGGCTCGGGCGGGTCCTGATCCGCCATGGGCTGGCCAACGAATCGGACATCGTGCGCGCGCTGGCCGAAATGAACGGGGTTGACTACGTCCAGGTCGACACATTGACGCAGTCCGATCCGCAGGTGCTGGCGATGTTCAATCGCGAACTGTGCCAGCTGCGGCAATTCCTGCCGCTGCGTCGGGCCGACGATGCTCTGGAGGTGCTGATCGGCGACGCGGATCCGGCCACCGTGCAGCAGCTGGTCCTCCAGCGCTGCGGCCTGCGCTGCCGCTTCGTGCAGGGCGAATACGGCAAGGTCGCGCGCCTGATTCGCCACACCTATTACTTCGCACAGAATCCGGTCGAGAGTCTGCTGGAACGGGAGATCAAGCGGCTCTCGTCCGACAACGACCATGCCTACAGCCCGGAGCGCCTGCTCGATTATCTGCTGCACTACGCAGTGCGTGAGCGGACTACCGACATCCATCTGGCGCCGTCCGACGACAGCCTCCACGTGCTGTTCCGCGTGGACGGCGTGCTGCGTCCGATGTTCGCAATGCCCACTTCGCTGACCCGCCTGCTGGGCTACATCAAGCTGGCGGCGGAGATGGACATCTCCGAGCAGCGCCGGCCGCAGGATGGCAGCTTCCGTGCCACGGTGCTCGATTCGGGCCTGACCGTGCGTGTGTCCACGATCATCACCGACTCGGGCGAACGCACAGTCCTGCGCTTGCTGCCCGAGCACAGCGAGCTCGCGGGCCTGCGCGAGCTCGGTTTCTTTCCCGAGGACGTCGCGGTCCTCGAACGTCTGTTCGCCAAGCCCGCCGGACTGGTCCTGATCACGGGACCAACCGGTTCGGGCAAGAGCTCCTCGCTGCATGCAGCTCTGCGCATGCAGTCGCTGATCGAGCGCAACGTGCTGACCGTGGAAGATCCGATCGAATACCGCGTGCCTGGCGCCGGCCAGACCGAGGTCAATCGCCGCTCCGGTTACGAGTTCGGATCGGCACTGCGACATTTCCTGCGTCACGACCCCGACGTGATCCTGCTGGGCGAGATGCGCGACGCCGAGACCGCGCAGGCCGCGCTGGAAGCCGCCGCAACCGGCCATCTCGTACTCTCCACGCTTCACGTGACCACGGTATTCGGTGTGGTCCCCCGTCTGCGTCCATTGGGGCTGGAAGCCCAAGTGATCGCCGACAACCTGCTGGCGGTCGTCAACCAGCGCCTTGTGCGCCAGAACTGCCCGTTCTGCACCCGGGAAGTGCCCTTCACGGAGGCCGAGGCCACGTGGCTCGGTGTGGCCCCGGGGGCGTCGGGCAAGCGGGGCGCCGGATGCGATCGCTGCCGCGGCAGCGGCTTCTACGGCCGCCTGCCGGTCTACGACATCATGGTCGTCGACGAAGCGCTGGCGAACGGCATCGCCGACGACGCCGGCCGCGAAGCATTGCGCAACCTGGCGATGAACGCGGGCTTCCGCGGGATCGAAGACGTCGCGAGAGCGCGCATCCTCGCGGGGCAGACGACCAGCGAAGAAGTGTTGCGCGTGGTTGGCGTGGGCCCGGCGCCATGAACGTCTATTACTACCGCCTGCTCCTCTCGAGCGGCCGCGTGCGCGCGGGTATCACCCAGCTGTCTGTCGAGCGTGACTCCTCGGCGCGGATGTGGCTGGAAAAGAACTTCGACGCAGTGGTGCTCTCGCTGGTGCGGCTGCCCGGTTGGCTCGCCGAAAGCCAGCGTTCGATTTCCCAACTGGTCAAGCCGAGCATCCGCCCCGCGGAACTCGCCGGCATGCTTCGCGACCTCGGCGTGATGACCAGCAGCGGCATCCCGATCATGGAAGCACTGCGCGCCGTGGCGAACGAGGTCGGCCAGGGCAGCGCAACCAATGCCGCGAAGCTCGCGCGCCGCCTGCTCGAGGAACTCGACGCTGGCGCATCCCTGAGCGACGGTGTCGCCCGCTATCCGGACGCGTTCCCTGAAACCGTTCGCAACCTCGTCATGATCGGCGATGAGACCGGCACGATGGACAAGATGCTGATGGAAGCGGCCGACCACGTCGAACGCATCAGCAAGATGACCGCTGACACCCGCCAGGCGCTGATCTATCCCGGCTTCGTGTTCTCGGCCATCTTTGCCGCCGGTGGTTTCTGGATCTACTACGTGATTCCGAACCTCTCGGATCTCTTCAAACAGATGAATGCCGATCTGCCCCCGCTCACCATCGCGGTGATGGCAGGGTCGGAGTGGCTGATCGCGCATATGGGGCTCATGCTCGGACTGATGGCGGTGGCTGCCTTCGTACTCTGGGTGACGTGGCGTTACAGCCGGCCCTTCCGACGGATGATCCATTACGGCCTCCACCGGCTGCCCATCGCCCGCACGATCATGAATTCCTCGGGGCTCGCGTTCTTTACCGAGTACATGGCGCTGCTGATCCGTGCGGGTGTGGACATGGTCAGCAGCCTGCAGGTGATGGAACGGGCGATGCGCGACGAGTATTACCGCGACCGCATCATCGCGATCCGCCAGGTGCTCGAACGCGGTGACCGCATCTCCTCCGCGATGCGCCAGGTCGGCGGCTTTCCTTCGATGATGGTGCGCATGATCGCGGTCGGCGAGGAAACCGGCACGCTCGATTCGCAGTTCGGCCGGCTCTCGTCCGAATACAGCACACGTCTGCAGCGTCTGATCACCAACCTTTCCGAAGTCATCAAGCCCGTGGTCGTGCTGCTGGCCGGCGGGATGTTCGTATTCCTGATCGTTGCCCTGCTGCTACCGGTCTATGACCTGGTCAAGCAGGCGATCGCATCGCCGCAGTTCTGATGGAAATTCGCCTCATGCAGATAGTCGTCCGCCACCCGATGCGCGGTTTTACGATCCTGGAAATGTCGGTGGTGCTGGTGGTGATCGCGCTTATCCTCGGGGCGGTGACCGTCGGACGCGACGTCTACCGCAGTGCCGTGGCCGAGCGCATCGGCAGCGAGTTCGTCCAGGGCTGGATGATCGCCTACGACCGTTACATCCAGCAGACCGGGACGGTGCCCGGCGATGAACTCGCCAATCCCACAGGTCGTGTAAACGGATCGACAGGAACGGCACTGTGCGGCAACGAGTTGCGGGGCGCGATGATCGCCCGCGGCGTCGCGCTGCCACCCGGTCGCGCCGAAGGTATGGAGACGCGTCACGTCTATCAGGACAGCCGCGGCCTGCCGCGTGAGGTCGAGGTGTGTTTCATGAACCTCCCCGACTGGGCTGAGCCGGCAACCGGGACCAGCTACGCGCAGCGGCCCCGCAACGTGATGCGGTTGAGCGGCCTGACCCCTGAACTGGCCGGCCAGCTGGACCTGCGGATCGACGGGCGCATCGACGCGCGTTTCGGGCGCATGCGCGAGAGCACCCGGCACTCGCTGGTGGCGGCGATCGGCAGCACGCCGGTCGACAACCCCTGGACCCTCAACGAAAGCGAAGGGATCAACAGCAACCCGGACGCCCAGGTCGCCGCGATGACCGGCTACATCCGGATGAACCAGTAACCGTCGCCCATGCAGGAGTTCGACATGGACACACCGGCGATTCCACGCCGCGGTCATCACTTTCCACCTGCGCGCCGGGGCATGGCGGGCTTCGGCGTCGTCCAGGCTGCGCTGGCGCTGATGCTGGTCGCGGCGGTGCTCGGTGCCGGTGCGCTGGTCTTGCAGGCCAAGCGTACTCCGGCGCAAGCCAGTGGACAGGAACAGGCGCTGCGCTGGGCCGACGAAGCAGTCGCCGCCTTCGCTTCCGCCAATGCGCGGCTGCCCTGCCCTTCGACGACGGTACACGGCACCGAGGATTGCAGCAGTGATCGCCAACAGGGTTGGCTGCCGCTGCGCTCGCTGGTAGGCGCATCAGGCATCGCGCCGCAGATCGGGCCGATGGCCTACATGGTGTATCGCGGCGAGGAAGCCGCGCATCTGGACCTGACCAATCCAGGCAACGCCTGGCAACCCAGGCTCACCGACGGCACCATCCGCTCGATCGCGATGACCGACGACGCGGGCGCCAGCACCAGCCGCGTCTTCGGTTCGGTCAACGGTCTCGATCTGTGCAGGGCGCTGGAACTGGCGGATGCCGCGGCGCCCGACGCTTCCCGCGCGCGTATCACGGAGCCCGGCGGCGCACCGCGCAATGTGGCCTACGGCATTGCCGCTGCCGGTCCGCAGGCGGGTACCGGCACCCGCTTGGACAACGCCAATGCCGGTACGAACGCGTCGATGGCCGCCCCTTCGCAGAGCTGGAACGCCGACTACGACGACCGTGTCCGGATACGCACTTTCGATGGCATGGCGCAGACCCTCGGCTGCCGTCTGTTGTCGGGCGGATTGGCCAGCGCGCCTGCCGCGCGTGCTTTGTCGGGCATTCCATTCCTCGACGCTGCCGCCACGCCGGCGGGCTGGAACGTCCAGCACGCCTCGATGGACGCCCTGGCCGCCGCGGTCACCCTGCACGACAGCCTCAAGGCGCTTCAGGAGGCCAACGTCGAAACCACGAACGGAGCGGTGCAAGGCGCCGCGATGTCGCAGGCCGGCGAGGTCGTCAAGGTACTCATGGCCGCGGCGTCGGTGTCCGGCGCGGTGACCAGCCTCACGAACAACGCGGCGAGCCTGGCCCGGTCGGTCGCAACCTGCATCGCATCGCTTGGCGTGATGTGCTGGGAAGTTCCGCTGAAGGCCACAGCGGTTGGACTCTCGGTCGCGTCCGTGACCAACGCCGCCTTGGCACTTGGGCTGAATATCGCTGCCATTCCGCCGACTGCGCTGGCTCTGGCCAAGACCGTTGAGGCCCGTGACCGTGCCAAGAACGCCGCGCGCGAGCGTCCCAGGGATCTCAAGGCCACCATCGACGACATGGCATGCCAGCTTTACGGCCGCGATCCGCCCGAACCCCCGGACGGCAGCAGCACGCCCTACAACCCCTGCACTGCCGAGAACGACATCAGGACAGGTGCCGACGGCAAGCCGGTGCTCAGGAAGGACGAGTTCGGCGCGCCGATCCCGGTGGTCGACGGGGCCGGCCGCCAGGTGTTCGACGGCGACGGAACGCCGTTGTACCAGTACGAGTACATCACCGACACCGACCCCAAGGGGCTTGACGAGAAGCGGGACGAAGCACGCACGGAGTGGGAGTTCCTGCTGGAACAGGTGACGCTGCTCGAGGAGAAGCGCCTGGCGCATTGGAACGACCAGAACATGCGATACCGCATCGACGCGGACCAGTCGATCAACCTGCACAACAGCCGCTACAAGGAGATCATCTGCGACCACGTCGGGGACGGCGATGGGGATCTGGATTCCGACTGCAACTCGGTCGAGCCGGTCGACGGCGAGAAGCAGGGGAGCCACGCCAATCGCCGCGAAGCATTCAACTGGGACTTGGCGATCGCCGACGCAGTCCAGCAGCGAGCGTACGCGGAGGCCTGGGCCAAGGCGAACCTGCGTGAGAAGGAAGTCGAGCACGAGGTCCAGGAACTGCAGAAGAATTTCGACATGTGGTTCACCGGTCTGGATGGGCAGAAGTCACTGTTCCGGACCATGCAGGACGAGCGAGACGACGCACACCATTGTGGCGCCCGACCGGCCACGGACCTGTCGCGTCAGAAGTGCAGGAATGCACAGATCGCGGTCGAATACGTGAATTCCTGCCGCCGCGAAGTGCGCGATGAGACCACCGGCGCGATCAGGTTGGAGGAGGACATGGATCCCCTGTCCAACTGCCGGGCGCGCATGACCGAGCGACTGGAAACCGCGAGGCAAGACCAACGCAACGTTGGCCGCAATCTCGCCGCTATCGAACGCGCCTACAACAACCAGATCGCCCCCCGAATCGGCTACCCGGCAGACTGGTTCGAGCACGCAATCGAGGAGATCCGCGATGGCGACAGAACCCGGTACGAATGGCAACGTTCGACCCGCACGGCTACGCTTTTCCTCGGAGATGTTCGGATAGTGCCTTACTACGCTCCTGAGCCGTATGGCGATGGGGGCTCGGCCCAGATGCTGGTGACGTCAAACCTGGAACTACGCAACAAGAAACAGTGCGAATTCTTCAATTGGGGCTGGCCCTTTTTTTGGGAGGAATCGCTTTTTCGCGAGGGACTGTACTGCCAGCGCTATCCCTACAACCGCGCGTACTCGGACTGGTTGCTCGCGCAGAAGGGGGCGAGCGAAGCCGAGAAGATCTACGTCGCCCTGGTCGAGCAGTTCGAGAGCCTCGAGAAGCAGTACAACGACCTGCGCCGGGCCAGACAGGACGAAGCCGGCAACGTCAATGCACGCCTGGTCGGTTTCGGCGCGGAGTCCGCGCTCGAGCGTGCCGACGCGCGCGGCACGGTGGGCCCACAGCCGGTGCGGACGCCATGATCGCCCCTGCGCATCGCCAGCGCGGCGTCTCGCTGGTGGAACTCGCGGTGGGGCTGGTGATCGCCGCCCTGCTCGCCACTGTTCTGCTCAGCGTGGTGCCGCTGGGCACCGAGGTGGTCGATGGCGAACGCCAGCAACAGGAGCTCGCCCGCGCTGACGAGGCGCTGCTGGGCTACCTGCGCAGCCACAACCGCCTGCCGGCCGCGGACAGCGATGACGACGGCCGCGAGGACACGGGCAGCACCTTTGGCTGGTTGCCCGTCACCGACCTCGGCCTGCCCCGCCATCTGCGTATCCGCTACCAGGTCCAGCCCACGTTGGCCACGGCGCCCGGCGACGTGTTCCGTCCCCTACTGCCGCCCGATTACCGCGGCGAACTGGGCACCGCGGGCAACGGCCTGGACATGTGCATGCGTCTGTTGCTCAACCAGCGTGACGGCCTCTCGATCGGCGGCCTGGACATGCCGGTGGCCTATTACCTGGGCCACCCCGGAGCACCGGGCCACGAGACCGGTCCGCTGGATGCGGTGTGGGACCCCGCCATCCAGCCGGTGCCCGGCGCTGCGAACGCCCCCGTGCTGTCACTGGCGGCGGGCCCGGCAGAGCTCGCCGCGCGGCTGGCATGCCCGGACCGCCTGGCGCGAGCGCAGGGCGGCGCGCAGGCGGCCTACGCTGCGTACAGCGCCTACCGGATAACCAATCTCAACCGGGATTTCCGCGCATTCGACGTCAAGATCGCCCAGCTGATCGTCGACGAAGCCACGACCAGCCGCAACCTCGCGATCTACGCCCTTGCCGACGCGATCACCAGCGAAGCCGTCGCAGTCGTGCTGACCGCCGCCGGGTGGCCGCCCGACAAAATGAGCATCCTGGTGGGCGCGAAATATCTCGCCTCGGGGCTTGCAGGCGCAACCCTGTCGCTGGCGCTGGCGATCAAGGGCATCGTCGATGCCGAGGCGGCATTGAACGAGGCAAACGCCGGCCTCGCCAAGCGACGCGAACATCTGGAGCTGGTCGAAACGCACCGTGAGCGCACCGAAGCCCTGTACGTCGCGGCCAGCCGCAACGCCATCGCACTCGATACCGCTGGACTCTCACAATGAACCAACCGATCGGGATATCGGGCAGCCCCACCCTGGCGTTCCCGCAACGACTCCGGACAGGCGCAATCCCGGCGCAAGCGGACCTTCCCGCATCGCCCCCCGCTCCGACGCGACGGCATGCGCGCGCGACGCGCGCCTCGCATCTCCGGCGATGCGGGGACCGCGGGCGGAGCCTGTCCGGCAACGGACGCCACCTCCAACTCGGACTGACCCTGGTCGAACTGACGGTCACCCTGGTGATCCTGGGTGTGATCGGCATCCTTCTGGTCCGGTGGTTGGGCATCACTGCCATGGAACGCCGTGACGACGCCCAGCGCACCGTACTCCAGCGCGCCGACGACGCCCTGCTCGGGTTTGCAGCAATCAACGGCCGCCTGCCATGCCCCGCGACCAATGGTGAGGGTCGCGAGGATTGCACGGGCGCGAGTGTCGGACAGTTGCCTTGGCGCAGCCTCGGCCTGCCGGACGAGCGCGCTGGTCGCGTGCGCTACGGAGTGCTGCGTGCGAGCGGGAACCTGAGCTTCCCCGAATTCGACCTCGAGACCTTTGACGCGACCCTCGACGCCGACCTCGTCCAGCGCCGTGACCGCGCAGAGAGCCTCCAGGTGGTCCTCAACAGCCCCGATGTCACCGTCGCCCACTACGTCCGACCATACGACAACTGCAGTCGTCTCCCGGCTGGCGATGCCACCTGTGCGAACGCCCCGCAGCTGCACATGAACTCGCTGGATTTCTGCGAGGCGTTGCGCAGCGCTTCGCTGCTGCCGCCGAGCATCCTGTTCGTGCACACCCGCCGCGAGGACGTCCCCGAGCAGATCGCCGGCAACGTCGCCTACGCGCTCGCGCTTCCAGATGCGCTGCAACCCGCCACCGAACACACCGGCGCTTCCACGGCGTTTCACTCTCCTCGCCGACCTTCTACGGCCGACTACCAGGACAAGGTGCTGGCCGTGGGCGTCGACCAGCTGTGGACGCGGCTGCGTTGCGGCGATTCGCACGGGCCGGCGGTATACGCGCACGCCAATGCAGCCGTCGCCGCCCGCCTGACCACGCCGACGATGCATAACCACCTCGAACAGCTGGAAATCATGCGCGATCTCGCCGAGGCGATGAACTACAGCGCCGATGCCGCCATCGTCTCCTCCGTCAACAGCATCACCGGTGGCACCAGTCAGACGCTCGACACCATGTCGGAAACCTTCGAAACCTATGGCCTGTTCGGCTGGCGCGTGGTGTTGGCCAGTACCGGCATCGGCGCTGCGATTGGACAGGTGGTCGCAGCTGGTATCGCCAAGGCCAGCACCGCGTCCTACCTCGAGAAGACGACCCGGTACCGTAACGAGTTCCGCCAGTTCCCGTCCTCCGCGCAGTTGGTCGAAGACGCGGTCGTGCTCGATGCCCGCCGGGCCGACATCCTCGGTGGCTTTCCCGACCCGGTCTCACGCGACGTCGCCGAGCGTTTCGATGGAACCTTGCCGGCCCCATGAGCCTCCGGGACCAGGACGCTCTGCGTGGACCTGCTGACCTCCCGTCAAGGGAGCATCTGGTATCTTCCGCCGTCCTGTCGGCCACCCAGGGCGGCGTTCCGCAGGCATCCGTGAACGAGGGTATGGAAGACACCGACCAGCACACCATCGCCTTCAATGGCACCTCCACGCTGCCGACAGCGCCCGCCTGTATCGTCGTGATCCACGGGGAAGGCTTCGGGCAGCGGGTCGATATCGGCGCAGAGCCGGTCATCGTGGGGCGCTCCACCGACGCGACGCTGCGGCTTGTCAGCCCGAGTGTCTCGCGCCGCCACTGCGAGATCTGGCGGGAAGGCGACTTTTACCGCATCCGCGACCTGGGCTCGACCAACGCCACCTACATCGGCGGTCGCGCCGTGCAGGAGGCGACCTTGACCGACGGCGATCAGATCACCATCGGTGAGAGCGTCCTCAAGTTCGTCAGCCACACCAACGTCGAAGCGGTCTATCACGCCCATGTCTCGCGCCTGATGTTCCGGGACCGCCTCACGGGTCTTCTGGGACGCCAGGATTTTGTTGCCGCGGCGGAGACGCGTATCGTCGTCGCCCTCGCGGCGGAAAGTGCGCTCAGCCTTGTGTTGATCGACATCGATGGCATGGCGGCGCTGCAGGCGGAACAAGGTGACGAAGCTTCCGCGACTGCGTTGACACAGGTCGTCGGACTGCTGGAAAGCGGGCTCGAAGACGGCGATATCGCCGCGCGAATCGGCGAGTGCCAGCTTGCGTTCCTCTTGGGGCGCGACCTCGCGGCCGCTCAGGACTTCGTGTCCGCGCTGCGACGCTCGATGTTCGACGCCCGGACCATGCGCGACGAGCCGCCGGCACCACCCGTGTCGCTCCTCGCCGGGGTGGCCCAGCTGGAAGCTGGTACCAGGAGCCTGGGTGAGCTGATGAAGCAGATCCGGCTCACGGCGACAGCGGCCTGAGTTGACCGCAGATGCAGACGCTTGGAATCGTTCCCGGCCGAGCGCCGGTGTGATGCCCGTCGCTTATGCTGCGCCGACCCGTGCCGCCGGCGGGCCGTACCGCCGCAGCCACCTCCACCAGCCTTTTTCGTACAGGGACGACGCATGATCGAGTTCGGCCATCTGACGCACGCGGGTCTGCGCCGGGATCTCAACGAAGACACTTATTACGGCGACAGCGAGCTGGCGCTCTGGA
>Ga0233369_1000401_pt1 | contig 18657 bp, 13 predicted proteins | sample ElkDunMinimDraft_26_FD_191537 | JGI IMG/M metagenome (GOLD analysis project Ga0233369, IMG submission 191537) | Fecal eukaryotic communites from dung pellets of Tule Elk in California, USA - Elk Dung D16 | ecosystem: Host-associated > Mammals > Digestive system > Large intestine > Fecal | place... | reverse complement strand
GGATGGAAGGCCGCCGCGACCACCGGCGCCGAAGCCGCCGCGCCGATGTTGCCCTGCGAGCCGATCGCGAAATAGAACAGCGGCGCGCGCACCATCCGTGCCGCGCCCCAGAGCACCAGGATGTGCACACTCATCCACACCGCGCCCAGCGCCAGCAACCAGGGTCGGTCGGCGAGCTGGGTGAAGTCCATCTGCATGCCGATGCTGGCGATCAGGAAGTACAGGCAGGCGCTGCCGATCTTGGCCATGCCCGCGTTCTCCATCCGGCGCACCGGGGTGAAGCTGAGCAGGAGGCCCGCCACCGTCGAGAACAGCACCACCCAGACGAAGCTCGAGTCGAGGCTGAAGCGCGCGGCGTTCTCCACGTTCGCCGAGAACCACGCCGCCAGCGGTGCGCCCGCCGCATGCGCCGCGCCGACGATGCCGAAGCCGATGCCGATGATCACCATCAGGTCGGTCAAGGTCGGAATCCGCGCGTTGGCCGCTTCGTACTCCTCCAGCCGCGTCTTCATCTCGTCGATGGCCCGCGTGTCGGCGCCACTTCGCAGATCGATCGTCGCCGCGCGCCCGGCCAGGAACAGCAGCGTCGCCATCCACAGGTTGGCGATGGCCACGTCGACGACGGCGAACTGTCCGAACAGCGTCGCATCCACGCCGTACACCTCGCGAATGGCCACCATGTTGGCGCCGCCGCCGATCCAGCTCCCCGCCAGGGCCGCCATGCCCTTCCAGACATCGCCCGCGACCACGTCCGGCTTGATCCACTCGAACAGCTGGAAGGACACGATCGCGCCCAGCGCGATGCCGAGCGTGCCCATGCAGAACACGAACAGCAGCCGCGGCCCCAGCTTGAGCACGCCCTTGAGGTCGATGGTCATGGTCAGCAGCACCAGCGCCACCGGCAGCAGCACACGGCTGCCGATCGGGTTGTAGACCGCCCCCTGGCTGCCGTCGATCAGACCGAAGGTGTTGTAGATGGCCGGCACGAAGTAGCACAGCAGCAGCGCCGGGACCCAGGCGAAGAACTTGCGCCAGAACGGCGTTGGACCGCTGGCGAGCCAGAAGATCAGGCCGAGCGTGGCCGCGATCAGGCCGAACACGACGATGTCGTTGGTAATCAGTGCAGTCGATGGTGCGGCGTTCTCGAGCGCCATGTACAGCTCCGGTGTGTCGCGCGGCAGGCCGCGCGAGCGAAATGGTGAAAGCCGGCTCGCGCCGGCCTTCCGGGGGACTTACTGGCTGGTGTGCTTCTTCAGCCAGGCGTTGACGGTGTCGTGCCAGAGGATGCTGTTGTGCGGCTTGAGCACCCAGTGGTTCTCGTCGGGGAAGTACAGCAGTTGCGACTCGATACCGGCGCGCTGCAGCGCCGTGAAGCTCGACAGGCTCTGGTCGATCGGCACGCGGAAGTCGTTCTGCCCTGCCACCACCAGCATCGGCACCTTCCACTTGTCGATATGGCGTGCCGGGTTGAACTTCTCGTAGGCGGCCGGATTGGCCGCGACCGTGCCGCCGAACTCCCATTCGGTGAACCACAGCTCCTCGGTCACCAGTCCCATCGAGCGCGTGTCGAACACGCCATTGTGGTTGACCAGGCACTTCCAGGGACCGTTCCACTGGCCGGCGATCCAGTTGACCATGTAGCCGCCATAACTGGCGCCGAGCGCGCAGGCCCGGTCGCCGTCGAGGAAGTCGTATCTGGCCAGCGCCGCGTCCCAGCCCTTCTGCAGGTCGACCAGCGGCTTGCCGCCCCAGTCGCCACTGATCGCGTCGGTAAAGGCCTGGCCATAGCCGGTCGAGCCGTGGAAGTCGATCATCACCACCGCGAAGCCCTGGCCGGCGTAGGTCTGGGGGTTCCAGCGATAGCTCCAGCCGTTGCCGAAGCTGCCCTGCGGACCGCCGTGGATCAGGAACGCCACCGGATAGGTCCTGCCTTCCTGGAAGCCGGCCGGCTTGACCACGTAGCCGTGGACGGTTTCGTTGCCGGCGCCCTTGAAAGTGAACTGTTCGTACTCGCCGAATTCCACGTCGGGCAGGCGCTCGGCCGCGGTCGGCGTGATCTGGCGCAGGCCCGCGCCTTCGCCCTGGGCCACGTACAGGGTGTCCCCGCTGTCGATGGTGTTGCGGGTCAGCGCAAGGGTGTCGCCGGCAACATCGAAGGAGGACACGGTGCCGTCGCCCACCAGCTCGGTGACCTCGCCGCTGTCGATGTCGATGCGGAACAGCGGATACTCGCCCACGCTCTGCGCGGCCACGTACAGCGACCTGCCGTCGGCGGAGGGCTTGAGACTGCTGGGCGAGCGGTCCCAGTCGGGGGCGATCTCGCGCGTGCGGCCGGTGGCGACGTCCATGGCCATGATCGCGTAACGGTCGGCCTCGAAGCCGGGCCGCTTCATCGCCCGGTAGAACAGGGTCGCGCCGTCGGCGCTGTACACCGGACCGGCATCCCAGGCCTTGTTGGCTTCGGTGAGGTTGACCGGCGCGCCGCCATCGAGCGGCAGGCGGTAGAGATCGAAGTTGGTCGACCAGGGTTCGGCCTTGCCGGCCACCCGCACGCTGGCCACGACATGGCCGCCATCGGGCGACCAGGTGTAGTCGCCTGCATCGCCGAAGGGCTTGCCGGGAATGTCGCCATCGAGCGCGCCGCTGAGCAGGCTGGCGCTGGCGATCGGCGCCGCGCCGGCTGCCGGCAGCGTGGCCAGGAACAGGCGATTGCGGCGTCCGTCGCTCCAGGTGTCCCAGTGACGCGCGAACAGCTGGTCGTAGGTGCGGCCACTGGCCTTGTCGGCGGCGCGCTCGTCGAGCTTGCGCCTGGTGCAGGCCAGGTCGGCCCCGCATTCGGCGAAGGTCGCGGCGCTGAACGCCAGGCGTGTGCCGTCGGGCGACAGCTGGTAGGTATCGACGTCGAGCGCGAAACCGGTGAGCTGGCGCGGCTCCCCGCCGGCCGCGGGCATGGCATAGAGCTGCTGCGAGCCGCCCTTTGCGCTCAGGAAGTACAGGATGCGACCGTCGTTCGAGAAGGTCGGCGAGTTCACGTTCCAGCCTTCGGGCGTGATCCGCTTCGGCGGCGAGGCGTCGCGGGTGAGCAGGTTGCGCGCGTACAGCGCGGTGCTCGCCTTCAGGTCCGGATCGACGCTGCGCTGCGCGAAGACCACGACGTCGCCGTCCGGCGAGAGCAGCGGCGAGGACACGCGATCGAGCTTGACCAGGTCGCGGACATCGAGTCCACGCGCCTGCGCCAGCGCAGGCGAAGCAAGGAACAGGGCAAGCGGAAGCAGCGCAAGGCGCAGCGACATCGGATCTCTCCGGCAGGGAAAGCCCCGATGGTAGGCGCTCATGCAGGTGCGGCGCAAAGGCGCGAAGTCATGCCGCACAGCCTGTCGGGCTGGCGTCGCGCGAGTCACGCGGATCCCCGTCGCCCGGCTGTTTGCGGAGCGCCACAGCCAGCCACGCGCACCGCCGCCCCAATCCGGACGGCCGGGGGCACGCCGGCGTCCCCCCGGCGGCCCGGTCCTGCCGACGCCGTCAGTGCTCCTCGGGACCGATATGGGTGCCCAGGAACCGCAGCACCCGCGTATAGAACTCGCGGCGGTGCGCGGTCTCGTAGAAGCCGTGGCCCTCGCGCGGGTAGTACAGCGCTTCGACCGGCACGCCCGCTTTCTTCAAGGCCGCCTCCATGCGCCGGGTGTGCTCGACCGGGGCGATGAAATCCTCGCCGCCCGCCGCCAGCAACACCGGTACACTGATCTCGTCCGCGCGCCGGTTGGGCGAATGCCGCTGGAGGAGCGCCATGTCCTCGCCGATCCATTCGCGCGACCAGGTCGCGCTCGAACGGCCGGATTCCTCCGCCTCGCGCTTCATCAGCGGCAGGTCGTAGACCCCCACGTAGCCGATCGCGCAGCGGTACAGCCCGGGTTCGCGCACCACCCCCATCAAGGCCGCGTAAGCCCCGTAGCTCGCACCGTAGATGCAGATCCTCCCGGCATCGGCAATGCCCTGTTCGATGGCCCAGCGCGTCGCGTCGGTGACATCGTCCTGCATGGCGCGGCCCCACTGGGTGGCGCCTGCCTGACGGAAGGCGCGCCCATAGTTGCCGGAACCGCGGAAATTGACTTGCAGTACCGCGTAGCCCGAGGCCGCCAGCAACTGCACTTCGGGGTCGAAACCCCAGGCATCGAACACGCCGAACGGACCGCCATGCGGCATCACGACCATCGGCAGGGACCCGGCGTCCGCGCCGCGCGGCAGGGTAACGAAGCCGTGCAGGGACGTGCCGTCGCGCGCCTCGAGTTCGAACGGCTTCATCGGCGACATGCGTTCCGAATCGATCTGCCCGTCCCGGGCGATGATCAGGTCCGCCTTCCTGGCCTCGGTGTCGAAGAGGTAGAACGAGCCCGGGTCGACGTCGCTCTCGACCTCCACCACGCGCAACTTGCCGTCGCGCGACGCCGACCGCACCGTCGCCCGCGCACCGGGAAACGCGCGTCGCAGCATGTGCTGCAACCGCGCCTCGTCGCTGTCCTCGTCGAAGAAGGCCAGCCGCGACGTCGCCCCGAGATACCAGGCGCCGACCGGACGCTTCCAGCCGTCCAGATAGACCGGCCGCGGATCGACGACGGCGTCGCCGGCGATGTCCTTGCGCTCGCCGGTGCGCGTGTCGAACGCCACGATGCGATCCGGCCCGGTGGGCTGGGAGACGCGCAGGTAGGCGACCGCGTCGTCCTCGGCGAAACCGAGCGGTACCTCGACCCGGTCGCTCGATCGCTCGTGGTTGATCGGCTCCCAGTCCGAGTCATCGTCCTTTCGATGGAACAGCTGGCTGTAGTTGTCCGAGAGCGAGCCGACCGTGAAGCGCACCCGGCCCTGGCTGTCCGTCACGAAATCCGCCTGCGCCACCGGAGCGGTTGCGATCCTGGTGCGGCGGCCGTCGTAGACGTTCATCCGCTCGATGCGGGAATACGGATCCTTGCTGAACGGTCGGATCGACACGAGTACGTGCTTGTCGTCGTCGGGCAGCAGGTCGACCAGGAAGGCAGCGAGACGACCGTCCTTCTTGACGCCGATCCTGCTGCCGGTCTGCGGCCCCACCGCGCGATAGCCGACCAGCAGCTCCTTGCGGCCGCCATCGGCGTCCATGCCATAAAGCTCGCCGGTGACCACCGGATCATCGCGCGTGCCGAAGGTTTCGGCCAGGGACATCACCAGACGCTCGTCGTTGACCCACCAGGCATCGTGCACATGCGTGCCGCGCTGGAACCGGACCGAGGCATGCACCTGCAGGTCTGTCCGGCGCAGGACCATGATGCCGGTCTGCCCGTCGATCCGGGCCGTGACCGCGTAGTACTGGCCGGTCGGCGAGATCCTGATATTGCGCACGACCCCCGCTTCGATGAAGGGATCGATCCGCTCGGGCGGGATCGACTGCGCCCTGACGGGCAACGCAACGCACACGCATACGCATACGGCCAGCATGGCCGCCAGACGCAGGATCATGGCTCTCCCCTGGTTGACATCCTGTTCCCGGGCCGGGACTGACGCGCCCCCCCCCGCGTCAAGGCAGGAGCCTACACCACCAGGACCTCGTCCAGCGCGTCCCGCCAATGGGGCCGTTGCACGCCGAAGTCCCGGTCCAGGCGCGTGCAGTCGAGCCGCGAATCGGCGGGACGCCGCGCGGGCGTTGGATACTCGGCGGTCGTGATCGCAACCACCCGAGGCTTGCGCGGGATCAGGCCCCGCGCATGAGCCGCCTCGACGATGGCGCAGGCGAAGCCATGCCAACTGGTTTCGCCGTTTGCCGTGAGATGCCACACCCCCGAAGCGACGTAGGGCCGCGCCAGCACCTGGGCGGTCACATCGGCGATCAGCGCGGCCGGGGTCGGCGTGCCGACCTGGTCCGCCACCACGCGCAGCTCCTCGCGCTCCTTCGCCAGGCGCAGCATGCTCAGCATGAAGTTCCGGCCATGGCTGGCATAGACCCAGGCGGTGCGGAAGATCAGGTGGCGCGCGCCGCTGGCGCGTATCGCGTTCTCGCCGGCGAGCTTGCTCTGCCCATAGACACCCACCGGCGCGGGCGGATCGTCCTCGCGATAGGGCCGCGACGAAGCGCCGTCGAACACGTAGTCCGTGGAGTAGTGCACCAGCAGCGCATCGATCCTTGCGCAGGCGCGCGCGAGTTCATCCGGCGCCTGCGCATTGGCCCGGAACGCCGCCTCGCGATCGGATTCGGCCTTGTCGACCGCGGTGTACGCGGCCGCGTTGACCACCACATCCGGCGCGATGCGTGCCACCAGCGGCGCCAGCACGGCGGGCTCGTCGAAATCCGCGACCTCGCAGTGCGTTCCATCCTCCAGCAGACCCGAACGCGTGGTGCAGACCACTTCGCCCAGGGGCTTGAGCGCCCGCCGCAACTCATGGCCGACCTGACCGTTCGCCCCCAGCAGGAGAATCCTCATGGTGTATAGACGGGCAGACGTTCTGGCGCGATATCGGCCAGGAAGGGCGCATTGGCGTCCTTGGGCGAAAGCCGCGGATCGGCCAGCGGCCAGTCGATGGCCAGGTCGGCATCGTTCCAGCGGATGCCGGCGTCGGCCGCGGGATCGTAGGTGGCGGTGCACAGGTAGCTGAAGAGTGCATGTTCGCTCAGCACCACGAAGCCATGCGCGAAGCCTTCCGGGATCCAGAAGTGGCGCTTGTTCTCCGCACTCAACAGTACCGCCGTCCACTTGCCGAACTGGGGCGATCCCCGTCGAATGTCGACCGCGACGTCCCAGACCTCGCCCTGGAGCACCGACACGTACTTGCCTTGCGGGTTGGGCCACTGGTAGTGCAACCCCCGCAGAACGCCATGCGCGGAGGAAGACACGTTGCCCTGCACGAATGACGGGGACAGCCCATGTTCGCCAAGGCGCTCGCGGTTGAACGACTCGTAGAAGAACCCCCGGTCATCGCCGAATACCCTGGGCTCGATAACCACGCAGCCCGGTAGATTCGTCTCCGTCAGTTTCAAGGTACGAACCCTCGCTCGCCGAGGCTCAGCAGGTACTGGCCGTAGCCATTCTTGGACAGGGGCTTCGCCAGCGCTTCCAGGTGCGTTCTTTCAATCCACCCGTTGTTCCAGGCGATTTCTTCGGGACAGCAGACGCGCAGCCCCTGCCGCGCCTCGATGGTCTCGATGTAGTTCGATGCCTCAAGCAGCGACTGGTGGGTTCCCGTATCGAGCCAGGCGTAGCCACGACCGAGCCGCTCGAGGTGCAGTTCTCCATTCTCGAGGTAGCGGCGGTTCAGGTCGGTGATCTCGAGCTCGCCGCGAGCGGAAGGCTCGAGCGTGCCGGCGAACTCACTGGCTCGCCCGTCGTAGAAGTACAGACCGGTGACGGCGTAGTTCGACCTGGGATTGGCCGGCTTCTCCTCCAGTCCAACCACGCGGCCCTCCCCGTCGAACTCCGCCACGCCATAACGTTCCGGATCGGACACCCAATAGCCGAACACCGTCGCGCCGCTCTCGCGAGCATCCGCCCGGCGGAGGAAATCGGTCAGGCCCGGGCCGTGGAAAATGTTGTCGCCAAGCACCAGGCAGCTCGGCGCACCGTCCAGGAAGTCGCGGCCGATCAGGAAGGCCTGGGCCAGACCGTCGGGACTGGGCTGCACGGCGTACTCGATGCGCATGCCCCACTGCGAACCGTCGCCCAGCAGCGCCTGGAACAGGTGCTGCTCGTGCGGGGTGTTGATGATCAGCACCTCGCGGATCCCCGCCAGCATCAGCACGCTGAGCGGGTAGTAGATCATCGGCTTGTCGTAGACCGGCAGCAGCTGCTTGCTGATCGCCTGGGTGATCGGGTACAGCCTTGTTCCCGAGCCGCCCGCCAGGATGATCCCTTTGCGCGCCCTCATGCCGCCACTCCCATCCGCTCCAGGCGATAGCTTCCGTCGAGCACGCGCTGCACCCAGTCCTGATGCGTCAGGTACCAGTCGACCGTCTCGGCGATGCCGCGTTCGAAGCTGTACCTGGGCTCCCAGCCCAGTTCGTCGCGCAGCTTCGAAGCATCGATCGCATAACGCCTGTCGTGGCCCGGGCGATCGGCGACATGGGTGATCTGCGACGCACGCGGCTTCCCGTCCTCTCGTGGACGGCGCTCATCCAACAGCGCACAGATCGTCCTCACCACCTCGATGTTCTGCTTTTCCGCATTGCCGCCCACGTTGTAGGTTTCGCCGACCCGGCCTTTCGCCAGCACGGTGCGGATCGCTTCGCAATGGTCGGTGACGAACAGCCAGTCACGGACCTGCCGACCATCGCCATAGACGGGCAGCGGCTCGCCTGCCAACGCCTTCGCGATCACCAGCGGGACCAGCTTCTCGGGGAAGTGGTAGGGACCGTAGTTGTTCGAGCAGTTGGTCGTGAGCGTGGGCAGGCCGTACGTGTGATGGAACGCCCGGACCAGGTGATCGGAGGCCGCCTTCGACGCGGAATAGGGCGAATTGGGCGCATATGGGGTGGATTCGCTGAACTTCCCTGTTTCGCCCAGCGTGCCGTACACCTCGTCAGTGGACACGTGCAGGAAGCGGAACGCCTGGCGGAGGTCGTCTCCGAGGGATTTCCAGTGATCGCGAACCGCTTCGAGCAATGCCAGCGTGCCGACGACATTGGTCTGGATGAATGCGCCCGGCCCGTCGATCGATCGATCGACATGGCTCTCGGCCGCGAAATTCACCACCGCATCCGGGCGATGCTCGGCCAGGAGCCGGGAGACCAGCTCCCGGTCGCCGATGTCGCCACGCACGAAGACGTGATCGGGATTGCCTTCCAGGCCCCTGAGCGTGTCCAGGTTGCCCGCGTACGTCAATGCATCGAGATTGACGATGCGCACGCCGCGCGATACTGCGTCGATGACGAAGTTGCCGCCAATAAAGCCGGCTCCGCCGGTCACAAGCCAGGTCGGCATCTGATCTCCTTCTCGTTGGGGGAAGCGGGCGTAGCGTCGCTCAGAACGGAATATCGTCGTCGGAGAAATCGTCGACCGGTGGCGGCTGGCGCGACGGGGCGGGCTGCTGGCGCGGCGCGGACTCCTGGCGCTGCGGACGCGGGCCGCGCTCATAGGAGCCACCGCCGCCACCGCCACCACCGCCACCTTCACCGCGGCCGCCGAGCATCTGCATCTCGTCGGCGACGATATCGGTGTAGTAGCGCTTCTGGCCGTCGTCGCCGGTGTGCTCGCTGTAGGTGATCCGGCCCTCGACGTAGACCTGCGAGCCCTTGCGCAGGTACTCGGCCGCGATCTCGCCGAGTTTGCCGAAGAAGGTCACCCGGTGCCACTCGGTCTTTTCCTGGTTGTTGCCGTCACGGTCCTTGCGGACCGAGGTGGTGGCCAGGCTGATCTTGGTGACGGCCATGCCGCCCTGGGTGTATCGGGTTTCGGGATCGTTGCCGAGATTGCCGACAAGGATCGCCTTGTTGATGCCGCGGGCCATGGTGTTCCTCAGATGTCGCCGGCGGACCCGGCGAAGGGCATTGGATTATAGCCCGGGGACCTGCGGGGTCGGCCGGCCCCGCGCCGCGGCGTAGGACTCCGCCGCCCCGGACGCCCGGCGACGGGGCGGCGCTTCGTATAATCACCCGCTGCCCCACCCGGATCGACCATGCATTCCCCCGCCGCTGCCCCCGCCCCCGACCTGCCCGCCATCCAAGCGCTCGCGGCCGCCGACATGGCTGCCATCGACGCACTGATCCGCCGCCGGCTGGCCTCGGACGTGGTCCTGATCAACCAGATCGCCGAGCACATCGTCTCGGCCGGCGGCAAGCGCCTGCGGCCGATGCTGGTGGCGCTGGCGGGCCGGGCCACCGGCGAGGTCGACGCGCGCCACCACCAGTTGGCGGCGATCATCGAGTTCATCCACACCTCGACCCTCCTGCACGACGACGTGGTGGACGAGTCCGACCTGCGCCGCGGCCGCAGCACCGCCAACGCGCTGTGGGGCAACGCGCCGAGCGTGCTGGTGGGCGATTTCCTGTATTCGCGCAGCTTCCAGCTGATGGTCGAACTCGACGACATGGCGGTGATGCGACTGCTGGCCGACACCACCAACCGCATCGCCGAGGGCGAGGTGCTGCAACTGCTGCACGTGCGCAACCCGGATACCGACGAAGCGGCCTACCTGGGCGTGATCGAACGCAAGACCGCGGTCCTGTTCGCGGCCGGCACCCGGCTCGGGGCACTGGCCTCGGGCGCGGACGCGGCCACCCAGCAGGCGCTGTACGACTACGGCCTGCAGCTGGGCTATGCCTTCCAGATCGCCGACGACGTGCTCGACTACAGCGGCGATGCCGAAGCCCTGGGCAAGAACCTCGGCGACGACCTGGCCGAGGGCAAGGCCACGCTGCCGCTGATCCACGCCATGGCGCATGCCGACGCGGACACGCGCGCCCGGCTGCGCCGCGCCATCGAGCAGGGCGACACCGGCGCCATGCCGCAGGTGCTGGCGGCGATCGAGGCCGCCGGCAGCCTGGAGTACAGCCGCAACCGCGCACGCGCGTATGCGGGGGCGGCGGAAGCCGCGCTCGCCGGCCTGCGCGACAACGAGGCGCTGGCCGCGCTGCGCGGCCTGGCCCGCTACGCGGTCGAGCGCGGGCACTGAGCGCGGCCGCTGCGCGTCAGTCCCTGGCGAATACTTCGCCGAAGAAGCCGTCCATCATCCGGTAGGCGCGCCGCGCCGCGCGCTCGTCGTAGCGGCAGTTGCTTGCCGGATCGGTGCCGGCCGAGGGTTCGGCGAAGCAGTGCACCGCGCCGCTGAAGTCCACGAACTGCCAGTCGGCGCCGGCTTCGTCCATCTCCTGCTCGAACGCCCGGATCTGCGCATCGTCCACCGCCCTGTCGTCGGCGCCGTTCAGCACCAGCAGCGGCGTTGCCACGCGCGCGGTCGGCGACTTGGCGCCGGGCGCCAGGCCGCCATGCAGGCTGACCACGCCGGCCAGTTCGGCGCCACTGCGCGCGAGTTCCAGCGCCGCCGAGCCGCCGAAGCAGAAGCCGAAGGCGCCGATCCGCCCGGCGTCGACCGGCGCGGTGCCCGCCTGGGCCTTGAGCGTGTCCACCGCGGCCTGCATGCGCGCGCGCAAGGCCGTGCGGTCCTCTCCGCGCAGGCTGCCGGACAGGCGACCGGCTGCCTCGCTGTCCCTGGGCTGCTGGCCCTTGCCGTAGATGTCGGCCACCAGCACCACGTAGTCGTCGCCGGCCACCGCCTTGGCACGGGCGACGGCGTCGTCGGTCACGCCCATCCAGTTCGGCACCATCACCAGGCCGGGGCGGCCCGGGGCACCGGCATCGTCGTAGACCAGCCAGCCACGGAAGGCCTGGCCGTCGACGGACCACTCCAGCGGATCGGCCTTGACAGCGGCCACGGCGGGAACAGCGGCAGACGCGGCCACGAGGGCCGTGAACAGCGGAAGGACGTGACGGCGCATGGCGGACTCCTGTCGCGGACGGTGGCCGCAGCCTAGCGCATGGGCGCCGGCCACGGCGCGGCGCGATCGCCGCCCTCGGCAGGGCCAATCCGGTCTCGCGGGGAGGCGGCCTGGGGGCCGCGCCCCCTCCGGCCTCAGGCGATCCCGATCCCCGGGATGGCGGCGATCGCGGCCGGATCGAAGCCGGCCAGGGCCGCGAAGTGGCGGCCACGCTCGGCATAGTCGCGATAGGGCCCGAAGCTCGGCGCGCCGGGCGACAGCAGCATCACCCCATCGCCGGCCAGGGCGGCCCGCGCCTGCGCCACCGCCTCGTCCAGGCTGGCTGCCTCGCGCAGGTCGATGCCCCCCTCGCGGGCCACGCCGGCCAGCAGCGCGTGGATGCGCGGGCCGTTCTGGCCCATGGTCACGATCGCCGCCGGCGGGCGCTGCGCAACCGCGGAGGCGAAGCCGGTCCAGTCAAGACCGCGATCGTGCCCGCCGACCAGGATCGCGACCCGTCGGCCCACGAACACGTCCAGCGCCGCCAGGCTGGCATACGGAGTGGTGCTGATCGAATCGTTGATGTACTCGACGCCGCCGCGCGAACCCAGGCGCTGCAGCCGGTGCGGGAGCGGCTGGAAGCTGGCGGCATGCGGCGCCAGCGCCACCGCATCCAGGCCCAGGGCCTCGATCGCGGCCAGCACGCCGCACAGGTTGCCGCGGTTATGGCGCCCCGGCAGCGGCAGCGCGCGGGTATCGAGTATCTCCCGGCCCCCGCGCCAGAGCGTGTCGCCGCGCAGATGCCAGCCTGCCTCGTCCCCGAACCACAGCACCGCCTGCCCCGGCAGTTCCCGGCCCAGCGCGGCCAGGGTCGGATCGGCCGCGTTGAGCACGGCCAGCCCGGGCCGGCCTTCGGTCACCAGCGAGAGCTTGTCCTGGACGTAGCGCGCCTGGCTGCCATGCCAGTCCAGGTGCTCGGGAAAGATGTTGGTGACCAGGGCGACGTCCGGGCGCGTTCCGCTGGCCGCCACGTCGCGGGTCTGGTAGCTCGACAGCTCGACGACCCAGTACTCGGGCTGGCCGTCGATCAGTTCCAGCAGCGGCTGGCCGATGTTGCCGGTCAGCGCGGTGCAATGGCCGCCCGCGCGCAGCAGGTGCGCCAGCAGGGCCGAGGTGGTGCTCTTGCCCTTGGTGCCGGTGACGCAGACCGTGCGCGCGTCGCGGCGCGTCGCGAACCACAGCGCGGTGCCGCCGATGAAACGCGTTCCCTGCTCGGCCGCTGCCAGCGCCTCGGCGCGATAGGGGCTGATCCCGGGCGACTTGATCACCACGTCGAACCGGGACAGGCGCTCGACCGTCGCCTCGGTCTCCACCTCAAGCCAGGCATCGCCCAGCGCGCGCGCCTCACCGGCTTCCGCTGCGCTGCAAAACAGGGTCAAGCGCGGCGGATAGGCCTCGCCCGCGCCCGCGTCTGCGGCAGTCGCAGGCAGCCTGGACCGCAGCGCCGCGTACGCGGCGCGGCCCTCGCGCCCCCAGCCCCACAGCGCGACGCGCCTGCCGGCGAGCGAAGCGATCTCAGGCGGCGAATCTTGCACGCAGTCGCTCCCACAGCGGCGCGGGAATCCCGTGCTCGCCGTCGACGGCCAGCAGTGCCGCCACGTCGACTTCGTCCGGGCCGAGCAGTGGCGCGATCTCGCGGGCGAACCGCGCCACGATCGCGTCCTCGCGCCACTCCGGCCGCGCCGCCAGCGCAGCCATCGCCGCGCGCGATTCGCGCGCCTCGCCCACGCATTCGAAGGGCTTGTGGTCGCGGTACTCGAGCAGCGCGTCGTAGCCGGGCACCTGCGCCGCGTCGTCGAGCAGGTTGCGTCCGAAGATGCCGACCAGCCGCGGCTTGGGCATGAATGGAGCCAGCGCCAGGAACACGAAGTGGCATTTCGGGCACACGCCGCACCAGCGGTTGACCGGACGTTCGCCCAACAGGTGGAAATTGCGGTTGCAGCTGGAGAAATGCGCGTCGTAGTGGTCGGATTTCGCGAACTGGCGCGCCACGGCCAGCTCGCTCAGCGGGCGCAGCAACGAGTAGTAGCGCAGGTCCGGCGCGACGTGCGAGCGCAGGTGGGCGGCGAAGGCGCGCTCGAAGGCCCAGCCCTTGGACCACTGGTGGTTCACCTCGCCGGTGCCCTCGATCAGGCTGCCGTAGCTGGCCGAACGTTCGTTGGAGAACACCACCTGGTCCACGCCGAGCACCACCGCGGCGAAGGCGAGGATGGCCGAGTTCACCGCGGTCACCGGAATGTGTCCGTTCCAGGCGCCGAGCCGGTTGTACTCGAACAGCTCGGGCGCCAGCTGGCGGCCGATGTTGAGCGTCGGCAGGCCGGTCCGCTCGGCGCAGGCGCGGATCAGCTGCGAGCCGCCGATCCAGGCCACGGTCTGCCCGACGCCCAGCGCGCGCAGCGCCTCGATGCTGACCAGCGAATCCTTGCCGCCGCCGATCGCCACCAGCGCATGCTCGCGCAGGCCCAGCGCTGGCGCGGCGGGCGCATCGTCGGCCGCCGCGTGGAAGCGGATGCGCCCCTGCAGGTCCAGCCCGTTGCGATAGGCGAACTCGCCCAGGCCCTGCAGGTACAGCTCTTCCAGCAGCGCGGCGGTCGCCGCGTCGATGCCCTGCCCTTCGATGCGGATGCGCGCGCCGGCAGCGGCCTTGTAGTAGCTCACGCCGGCGATCAGGTGCAGCAGCTGCAGGGCGCGATCGGCGGCCGCGGCGCGCGCGGGCGCCAGTGCGAACGGCGCGCCCGGCAGGGTCACCGTCTCGACCAGGTCGGGACCATCGTCGAAGGCATACACCAGTTGCGCGACGCCGGTGGCGGCATCGAAGCCGCAGCGCACGAAACGGAAGACGCTGATCGCGTCGCGGTCGAACACCCACGGGCTCATTCGATGATGTCCTCGGCCGGCAGGGCACGCAGATTGTAGGTATTGGCCATGGTGTAGCCATAGGCACCGGCGTCGGCCACGAGCATCACATCGCCCGGCGCGGTGCCGGTTGGCAGCTTCACGCGGTGGCCGAAGATGTCGCTGGACTCGCAGATCGGGCCGACCACGTCGAAGCCGGTCGTGTCCGCGTCCTCGATCCGGGACAGGTTCACGATGTCGTGCCAGGCGTCGTACAGCGCCGGCCGGATCAGCGCGTTCATGCCCGCGTCCATGCCGACGCGGCGCACGCCGTCCTTCTCGACTACCTGGCTGCAACGGGCCAGCAGCACGCCAGCCTCCGCCACCAGGAAGCGGCCGGGCTCGATCGCCAACTGCCAGGCCGGATGCACGGCCTTGACCTCGGCCAGGCCCGCGCCCCAGCCGTCGAGGTCGAAGGGTTCGTCGTCGGCGGCATAGGGAATCGGCAGCCCGCCGCCGATGTCCAGCACTTCCACCGTGCCGATGCGGCGCGCGAAGCCGGCCATCTCGTCCACCATCTGCCGCCAGTGCTCGCGCGTCTCCACGCCGCTGCCCAGGTGCGCGTGCAGCCCGACGATGGGTGCGTCCAGGCCGCGCGCCAGTTCGGCGAACTCCTCCACGCGGCTGGCCGAGAGTCCGAACTTGGAGGCCTTGCCGCCGGTGGTCACCTTCTCGTGGTGGCCGTCGCCATGACCCAGGTCGATGCGCAGCCACAGGCTGCGGCCGCGGAACACCTCCGGCCAGCGCCGCAGCAGCTCGCAGTTGTCGACCGTGACGGTCACGCCCAGGGCAAAGGCCTCGGCGTATTCGTCCACCGGCGCGAAGCTCGGGGTGAACAGCACGCGGCCCGCATCCAGGCCCGGCACGCTGTCGAACACGTGCCGGACCTCGCCGATCGACACGCATTCCAGACCGAAACCTTCCGCGGCCAGCGTGCGCAGGATGGCCGGATGCGAATTGGCCTTGATCGCGTAATAGCGGCGGTCCACCGCATCCACCGCCAGCAGCTGGCGCGCGCGTTCGCGCACCGTGGGCAGGTGATAGACGTAGCGCGGGGTACCGCTGCCGGCCAGCGCCAGCAACCGCTCCCGCGCCCCGCGCCACCACGGCACCGGGCGCGGCCGGGTGGTGCCGAGGATGTCCTTCCAGCGAGGGCCGAAGACGGCGGTCTCGTACACGGGCATGGCTCCCGAATCGATCAACTCGGCGTGCAGGACGGGCAGCAGGCCATCGGCATCGGCCTCGTCGATCACGAAGGTCAGGTTGAGGTCGTTGGAGGACTGCAGGATCAGGTGCACGCGCTCCTTGCCGAAGGTGGCCCACACGTCGGACAGCTTGTGCAACAGCGAACGCATGCCCAGGCCGACGAGCGTGATCGCCGCGCAGGGCGCGATCACCTTGACCCGGCAGACCTGCGCCAGATCCTCCGACAGGCGCGCCAGCACGTCGGTGCTGACCAGGTTCTCGCTGGGGTCGAGCGAGACGGTGACGTTGGTCTCGGCCGAGCCGATCAGGTCCACCGACAGGCCGTGACGGCGGAAGCGCTCGAAGATGTCGGCCAGGAAGCCCACCGACTGCCACATGCCCACCGTTTCCATCGACACCAGCACGATGCCGTTGCGGCGGCTGATCGCCTTGACCCCGGGGACCGGCGCGGCGCTGCCGTCGATACGCGTGCCCGGCAGGTGCGGCCGCTCCGTATCGAGGATCGACATCGGCACGCCGCTCACGCGGCACGGGCCCAGCGAACGCGGATGCAGCACCTTGGCGCCGGTGGTGGCGATCTCCTGCGCTTCGGCGTAATCGAGCCGCGTCAGCAGGCGCGCGTCGGGCACCTCGCGCGGATTGGCGGTGAACATGCCCGGCACGTCGGTCCAGATCTCGACCCCGCGCGCGCGCAGCAGGCCGCCGAACAGCGCGGCCGAGGTATCCGAACCGCCGCGGCCCAGCACCGCGGTGCCGCCGTCGCCGTGGCGGGCGATGAAACCCTGGGTGATCAGCAGCCGCTCCGGCAGGGCGCTGAAACGGACCCGCCAGCCGTCGTCGGCCTCGCGCCGGCACGACACCGACAGCCGCCGACCCCACTCGCTCTGGTTGGGCAGCTCGATCGCGTCGAGCCAGTCGCGCGCGTCGGTCCAGCCGAAATCCAGGCCCTGCGCACGCAGGTAGGCCGCGCCCAGCGTCGAGGAGAGCAGCTCGCCCTGGGCAAGGACCTCGGCCTGCCAGTCGAACGGCCGCCCGGCCGCGCGTGCATCGGAGGACAACCCGCGCAGGGCGGCAAGCCGCTCGCCCAGCACGGCGTCGGGATCGAGCCCCAACTCCTGCACGAAGCCCCGATGGCGCGCCACCAGCGCCTCCACGCGCGCGGCGCCGTCCTGCGCGCCGGCGGCGATCGCGGAAAGTTCGTTGGTGACGCCCGACAGCGCCGACACCACCACCAGCACGCGACCGCCGCATTCCTCCGCGCGCTTGCGTGCCGTCTGCCCGATCGTGTCCCAGCGGTGGCGTTGCGACACCGAGGTGCCGCCGAACTTGAGCACGACCCAGGGGGACGCGCTGGTCGAAGGAGAGGGCATGGAGATGGTCGGTTCCGGTATAACGGGCGGCTGCATCCGCCAGGCGGACGCGATCATCCGCCGATTCTATCCAATCGAAGGCCGCCGCCCGCATGTCCCGACGCCGCTTCCTGCAGCTCGACGTTTTCGCCGACCGTCCCGGTGCCGGCAACCCGCTGGCCGTGGTGCTGGACGCGCAGGGCCTGGACGACGCCACGATGCAGGCGATCGCCCGCTGGACGCGCCTGCCCGAGACCACCTTCGTGTTCCCCGCGCCCGGGCCCGGCGCCGACTACGGCATCCGCATGTTCAGCCCGCGCCGCGAGGTGCCGTTCGCCGGGCATCCCAGCGTCGGCACCGCCCATGCGGTGCTGCGGGCGGGGCTGGCGACACCACGCGACGGCCTGCTGGTGCAATCGGGCATCGCCGGCGAACTGCCGCTGCGTGTGCACGACGACGGCCCCGTGCGCCGGATCGCGGTCCGCACGCCGCGCGCGCGGATCGTCGAGGTCGCAGGCGCCGATCACCCGCAGCTGCGGGCCGCGCTGGCGGGACTCGGGCCCGGCGCGCTGCCGCAGGCGCTGGTGGACGGCGGCCGCCGCTGGTGGCTGGCAGAACTCGCCGACGAGGCGCAACTGCGCCGCGCGGCGCCCGACTGGGCCGCCATCGAGCGCCTCGCGCATGCCACCGACAGCATGGGCCTGTGCGTCTTCGCGCGCAGCAGCGACGCGGGCCATGCGCTGGCGGTGCGTGCCTGGGTGGGCCAGACCGCCTGCTTCGAGGACGCCGCCTCCGGCGCCGCGAACGCCACCCTGGCCGCCTGGCTGGCCTCGCGCGACGCCCTGCCGGGCACCGACGGCCGCTACCGCGTGAGCCAGGGCCGCGAGGTCGGCTTCGACGCGATCATCGAACTGCAGGTGGATGCGGCCGGCGACGTCTGGTCGGGCGGGCGCGTACAGACCGTGATCGAGGGGACGATCGACTGGTAACCGCTCGCGCCGGCCACTCACTCCTGCGACGCGCCCGGCGCGTCGGCATCGACCGCAGCGACGGAACCGGTTCCGCGCCGACGGCCCCGCCCCATGACCCGGGCGCCGCCGTCATTCCGGCCGCACGTCCACCCGCACCCGGATGCGGTCGCCGGGGTGGTAACGGGTGCGCGTGGTGTACTGCCGGCCGGCGTATTCGTAGGTGACCTCGTAACGCTCGACGCCGCGGTCGGGATCCCCGTAGTTCCCGTAGCCGCCGGTGTCGTAGCCGCCGGTGTCGCGATACGGATCGGGCTCGCAGACGGTGACATAGGCGTCGCGCTCGCGCCGGCTGGCCTCGTAGATGCCGCGGCCGGCCACGCCACCGACCATCGAACCGACCGCAGTGCCGACATAGCGCCCGCTGCCGCCGCCGACCTGGCTGCCGAGCACCGCGCCGGCGATGCCGCCGAGCACGGTCGCCACCATGCGCCCGTTCTCGTCGCGCCGCGACTGGCCATAGGGATCGCCGTAGCGGTCTCCCGACCCGTTCCGGTAGTCGCCGCCGTCACGATACGGATCGTTCGACACATAGCCCTCGCGCCGCGTCTCGCAGCGCCGCGGGTCGGCGACCGGACGGTTGCGGCCATCGAACACCGGATCCACCCGCACCACGCGCGCCCAGTCGTAGTCGCCCGGTGCCGCCCGGCCATCGGAAACGTAGGGGTCGGACTGGTACGCGTCGCGG
>Ga0233369_1000399_pt1 | contig 18679 bp, 19 predicted proteins | sample ElkDunMinimDraft_26_FD_191537 | JGI IMG/M metagenome (GOLD analysis project Ga0233369, IMG submission 191537) | Fecal eukaryotic communites from dung pellets of Tule Elk in California, USA - Elk Dung D16 | ecosystem: Host-associated > Mammals > Digestive system > Large intestine > Fecal | place... | reverse complement strand
GGCCTACGTGAGCGTGGTGTCGGGGTCGATGAAGGCGGATGCGCGGGAGGCCGCATTCGGTGCGCCGCACTGCGTTGCCAATGCAGGCTCCGCCACGGGCCCCGTGCGGCCCACGCCGGTGGCGACCGCGTTGACGGCAGCCCGCATCGGTGTCGGTGTCATTGCCGCGCGACTGCGCGGCGTACGCAATGGCGTGTTCTTCCGGGCCGACGGCGCACCCCTGCGCGTGCCGCATGTCGTCGACGCGCCGCGCGACTAGTCCGCCCGGCCAACGGCACCGAACGGCGGTTGCGGCCCGATCGGCACGATGCCGCTCGGATTGATCTGGCGATGGCTCTGGTAGTAGTGCCGGCGGATATGGTCGAAATCGACCGTCGGCGCCACGGCCGGATGCGCATACAGGCGCGCGGCGTAGGCCGACAGCACTGGATAGTCGACCAGGCGCCGCACATTGCATTTGAAGTGCCCGTGATAGACGGCGTCGAAGCGCAGCAGGGTCGTGAACAGTCGCCAGTCCGCTTCCGTCAGGGTGTCGCCGCACAGCCACGTGCGCGTGGACAGATGTGCTTCCAGCCAGTCGAGTGTGTCGAACACAGCGCCTGCCGCAGCCTCGTATGCGCTCTGGCTGGTCGCGAAGCCGGCCTTGTAGACGCCGTTGTTGAGGCCGTCGTAGATGCGATCGTTGAGTGCATCGATCTCGCCGAGCAGCGCCCGCGGCGCGTAGTCGCCGGGCAGGGCGCCGACCTCGTCGAAGGCGCTGTTGAACATGCGGATGATGTCTGCCGACTCGTTGCTGACGATGGTCTCGCGCTGCCTGTCCCACAGCACGGGCACGGTGACCCGGCCGGTATACGTCGGGTCGGCGCGCACGTAGAGCTGCCACAGCGTCTCCACGCCGTAGAACGGATCCGGACTCACGCCCGGCCCGGGCTCGAAGGTCCAGCCCCTGTCCGCCATCAGCCAGTGGGTGACCGAGAGACCGACGATCTGCTGCAGGCCCTTCAACTCGCGCAGCAGGGAAGCCCGGTGTGCCCAAGGACAGGCGCGGGCGATGTACAGGTGGTAGCGGCCGGGCTCGGCCCTGAAGCCGTCTTCGCCGGTGGGGCCGGCGGCGCCGTCGGGCGTGATCCAGTTGCGGAACGCCGACTGGGGGCGCCGCAGTCTGCCGGTCTCGTCGACCAGTCTGGAATCGTCGTCGTGCCAGATGCCGTCGACCAGCATGCCCATCGTGTGTCCTCGTGTGCGCGGGTGTTGGCAGCATCCCCGGCGCGCGGTGAACGGCCCGTTCCCGTGTTACTGGCGGGATCACCTGGCAGTGCCGTGGACCTGCCGGTCACGCGGCCACGCCCAGACTGCACGGCCCCAGCCGAGCCCGACCCGATGCGCAGCCCGCCCCAGAACCCGCACGACCTCAGCCGCCATGACATTCCGGACATCCTCAAGACGATCCATGCGGAGGTGCGCGAGCGGTTCGGCCGGCACACCGGCAAGGTTGCCGACTACATTCCCGCGCTCGCCCAGGCATCGCCCGACGCGTTCGGCATGGCCGTGGTCACGCTCGACGGCGACGTGCATACCGTCGGCGAGGCACATGCGCCGTTCTCGATCCAGAGCATCTCCAAGGTGCATACCCTGACCCTGGCGCTCGACAAGGCTGGCGACGATCTGTGGAAGCGGGTCGGTCGCGAGCCCTCGGGTGACCCGTTCAACTCGCTGATCCAGCTCGAGCACGAGAACGGCATTCCGCGGAATCCCTTCATCAATGCCGGCGCGATCGTCGTGGCGGACGTGATCCTCTCCCACTACACCGATCCCGAAGGCGCCCTGCTGGACTTTCTGCGCGAACGCTCGGGCAATCCTGAGATCGGCCGCGACGACGAGATATGGGAGTCGGAGCGCAAGAGCGGCTATCGCAACGTGGCATTGGCGAACTTCATCCGCAGCTTCGACAACATCGAGAACGACGTGCAGGCGGTTCTGGATTTCTACTACTTCCAGTGCTCGCTCAAGATGAACTGCATCGACCTCGCGCGCAGCCTGCAGTTCCTCGCCTGCCGCGGGAAATGCCCGTCGTCGGGCGAGCAGGTGACGAGCATCGAGCGCGCCAGGCGCATCAACGCGGTGATGATGACCTGCGGCACCTATGACGCCGCAGGCGAATTCGCGTTCCATGTCGGCCTGCCGGCCAAGAGCGGTGTCGGCGGCGGCATCGTCGCCGTGGTGCCACACGTCATGAACCTGTGCGTGTGGTCACCGGGTCTCGACCAGAAGGGCAACTCGCTGCTCGGCGGCTATGCCCTGCATCGTTTCACCCGCATGACGGGCCTGTCGGTGTTCTGAGCCGGGCGCGGCGCGCCACGCCCGGCCCGGATGTTCAGGGGCTCTGGTAGTAGACGTTGTCGATGAAGAATTCGACGTCCTGGGCCGGCGGATCTGCGACCACCATGAACATCTGTTTTACCGCGTGCAGGTCGAGGTCGTAGAACGCACTGAAGGGGATCGTGACCTGGTGCCACTGGCCGTCCCGCACCAGGCCGTAATTCGGGCCGTTGGCGGTGAAGTCGACCCAGCTGTCGCCGAACGAGGTGTTGATGCCGATCTTGAACGTGGCGGGCGTTGTCGTGCGCATGTGGAACTTCAGGGCGCCGCCGGCATACGCGCTCATGTTGCGGTAGTCGGTGAGGATGCCCAGCCCGAACCACTGGCCGGCGCTGGCCCGGAATGCCATCGCCTCGTTGCCTTCGAACGGCGCGCCTGCGATCGGGCCGAGATTGTTCCAGACGAACAGGTCCGCATTGCTGCCGAAATCCAGTGATCCGGCCAGCCCGCTCTGCTCGGAATAGATGCCGAAGCGCCCGGGCGGCGCCGCGTTGTTGCCGCCGATGTGCAGTTCGCTGTCCGGATGGTCCTGATACAGGCGGATCCAGTCGACGAGCATCCTGCCAGGCAGCGGCGCGGTGATGCCATTGGGGTCGAAGATGCCGGTGTAGCTGCCACCGACCGCAAGGTTGAGCAGCAGGAAGTGCGGCGCATGGAATTCGTGCAGCGAGGCGCCTTCGATATCCGAGATCGCCATTTCGAAGTACTGGAGACCATCGACGCTGACCCGGATGAACTGCGGGTCCCAGGTCATCCGGTAAGTGCGGTAGTCGTCGTGCAGATCGCTCGGGAAATCCGCGTAGTCGGCATGACTGGCGTGGCCACCGCCGTAGTTCCAGTGCACGGCGCCACCAACCCGGCGGTTCGCCATGCCCGCAGCGATACCGTCGACATTGCCGATTTCCATGATGTCGATCTCGCCGCGATCGGGCCAGACACCGACCGCGCCAAGCAGCCAGTAGGCCGGCCAGACGCCGTTGCCGGCCTCCGGCGTCTTGATGCGCGCTTCCAGCGTGCCGTACTTGAAATGCACCCGGCCCTCGGTCTTCAGGCGCGCCGAAGTGAAGGGGCTGCCTTCGAAATTCTCGCGACGCGCCTCGATCACGAGGTTGCCGTTCTCGATCCGCGCGTTCTCCGGGCGGCTGGTGTAGTACTGCAGCTCGCTGTTGCCCCAGCCGCAGATGCCGATCTGACAGCCGGTGCCGACATCGAAGGTCCAGGTGTCGCCGTCGATCGACGTGCCCTCGAAGTTTTCTTCCCAGACCGGCGTCTGCGCCTGCGCTGCAGGGGGCGTCGCGAGTGCGGCCAGGCCGACACAGGCGGCGAGAGGAAGAACGATGCGGATCATGCGGTCCATGTGGCCTCCTGCGGGTGGGTGATGGTCCATCCCCTGTGGACCAGTCCACGCTGCCGCGCGCTGACAACGCTGTCAAAAACCGGGCGTCGCCAATTCGGTGTTTGGCGCACGTCGTCACGGAATCCCGTCAGGCACGCGTGAAATCGCCCGCAGGCACGCGCCACCGATGCTGCGTGCGCAGCATCGGTGGGCGTTGGGTTCGTCGCAGCAGCCCTGCGCGGAGACCTCAGGGCGCGGTGTCGACCAGTACCAGCTCGGCGTCTTCCAGCGCGGTCACCTCGATCACCGCTTCATCGCGGATCGCAGCGCCGTCGCGGGCGTTGATGCGCGTGCCGTTGATTTCGACTGCGCCCGACGCCGGCACCAGGTAACCCAGGCGACCTGGCCCGAAGCGGTACTCGGCGGTGTCGCCCGCCTTGAGCGTCGCCCCGAGCACGCGCGCCGCGGCGCGGATCGGCAGCGCCTCGTCGTCCTGTTCGAAGCCGCTGGCCAGCGCGACGAAATCACCACTGCGCGCGTCCTTGGGAAACGGCTTGGTGCCCCAGGTCGGCGCGCCGCCGCGTGCATCGGGAATGATCCAGATCTGGAAGATGCGGGTCTGCTCGCCTTCCATGTTGTATTCGGCATGCTGGATGCCGGTGCCCGCACTCATCACCTGGACATCGCCGGCGCCGGTCCGGCCGGCATTGCCGAGGTTGTCCTTGTGGCTGATCGCGCCCTCGCGCACGTAGGTGATGATCTCCATGTCGGAATGCGGGTGTGGCGGAAAGCCGGTGCGTGGCGCGATCAGGTCGTCGTTCCAGACCCGCAGCGCGCCCCAGCCCATGCGCTCTGCATCGTGATAGCTGGCAAAGGAAAAATGATGGTGGGCGTCGAGCCAGCCGTGGTTGGCGGCGCCGAGGCTGTCGAAAGGGCGGCGTTCGATCATGGCGTACTCCAGTGCGTCGGGAATGGCGCCACGTTACGCCTTGCACGTCATGCGAGGAATGGAAAGAATGGAACTCCATCAATTCCATTTGTGCTGACATGCAGTTGCCGGACCTCGAAGCCTGGGCGATCTTCGCCCGGGTCGCCGAACTCGGTTCCTTCGCCGCCGCGGCCGAGGCGCTGGGCATCACCCAGCCGACGGTGTCGAAGGCCATCGCCAGACTGGAGCGCCGCGTGGGCACGCCATTGCTGCATCGCACGTCCCGCCGGATGTCGCTGACGGCGGCGGGCCAGGCCGCAGTCGAACGTGCGACCCGGCTGCTGGCGGAGGGCGAGGCGGTGGAAGCCGCGATCACCGCGCAGGCGATGAGTCCGCGCGGGCATGTGCGCGTGGCCGCGCCGATGTCCTTCGGCGTGGCGCATCTGGCGCCGCTGCTGCCGACCTTCATGAGCAGATTCCCCGACGTGACCCTGGAACTGGCGCTCAGCGACGAGACCGTGGACCTTGTGGGCGGCGGCTTCGATCTCGCCGTGCGTATCGGCAATCTCGATGATTCCAGCCTCGTCGCCCGGCGGTTGTGCGGCGTGCGCATCCTGCTGGTCGGCGCACCTGCGTATTTCGAGCGCATGGGTCGTCCGAAACACCCGCGCGAGCTGGCCGCGCATCACGGCCTGACCTACGCCTACGCCAGATCCGGTGCGGCCTGGCGCTTCCATCATCCGCGGCATGGCGACTATTCGATCGGCGTGCCCTCGGTTCTGCGCGCAAACAATGCCGAAGCCTTGAACCCGGCGCTGCTCGCGGGCATGGGCTTGGCGTTGCAACCCGAGTTCCTGGTCTGGCGGGAACTGCGTCGCGGCGCACTCGAAGTCGCGCTTCCGGGCTGGCAGCCGCCGGAGATCGCCGTGCATGTCGTCATGCCGCCGGGGCGCGGGCGCCCGGCGCGGGTCCAGGCACTGGTCGACCATCTCGCCCGCCGCCTGGCGCAGGCGCCCTGGGCGGCCGAAGCCTGAGCGATGCCCGCGTCGGGTGCGCCCCGATGTGCGGGGCGGATCGTAGACTGGCCGACCTTTTCGCGAACACGATGTCCATGCGCGCATTGCTGCTGTCCGTGTGTCTGCCCGCCCTGATGGCCTGCGCGCCAGGCGCGCGATCCGTTCTTCCCACTGAATCCGGAGCCCCCATGCACGTCGCGCCCGCCACATCGTCCGTCGAAACGCGTTTTGCCGTGCCCCGTGATTTCGCCGCGCAGGTCGCCAACGCGGCCAGGGCCGGGACGGTCGACGCGGACGACCTGGCGGATTTCGATGTGCCGGGCGTGCGGGCCGGACTGTTCGCAGGCTACCCGGCCGTGCTGATCGAGACGCCGCATGCACAGGCCGCGATCGCGCTGCACGGTGGGCACCTGCTGTCCTACGTGCCGAGCGGACAGCAGCAGGACGTGTTGTGGATGTCGCCCCGCCAGGCGCAGTTGCCCGCGGCGATCCGTGGCGGGGTGCCGGTGATCTGGCCGTATTTCGGGCGCCAGGGGCAGGCCGGCGACGTGCCGTCGCACGGGTTCGCCCGCACGGTGCAGTGGCGCGTGACGTCTGTCGTTCGCGACGAGGACGGCACGGTGTCACTGACCCTGGCACCGCCGCAGCACGCCGATCTCGGCCTGGCACTGCGCATGCACGTCAGGATCGGCCCTGCGCTGGAGCAGACGCTCGAGACAACCAATACCGGCGAGACCGCCATTGCGTTCACCCAGGCGCTGCACAGCTATTTCCGCGTGTCCGATGTCGCCGCGGTGCGGGTCGAAGGTCTGGACGGGCTGGAATTCCTCGACAAGAACGACGACTACGCGCGCCACACCCAGACCGGCGACTGGGTGCTCGACGATGCCCGCGATCCGGGCCGCAGCGATTACATCTATGCCGAGACCGGTGGTCGCTACCGGCTGGACGACCCGGGCCTGGGCCGACGCATCGAACTCGCCACGACGGGCAGCCGCTCGGTGGTCGTCTGGAATCCCGGCGAGGCTGCCGCCGAACGCAGCCAGGACATGGACCAGGGCGCGTGGCGCGGCTTCCTCTGCATCGAGGCGGCCAATGCCGGCCCCGACGTCGTGCGGCTCGCGCCGGGTGAAAGTCACGCGCTGACCCAGCGCGTGCGGGTGCTCACGCGCGACTGAGGCATCGCCGCGGTCCGCATTCGCTCCCGCTTCGCGCCGCGGCGCTGCGCGCGCACGCGCGAGTGCCATTGGTTGGGTCGGCAACCGGGGCAGCAGGCGCACGTGTCCCGGTATGCTGGGGGACCGGTTACGCGCGCAACCGTGAGCCGGCCCGAATTGCCATCTGGAGATCCATCTTGAAGAAGACCCTGCTGTCCGCGGCCACGGCGCTCGCACTGACGATGGCGGCCTCGACCGCTGCCGCCCAAGACCACGACCACGCCTGCCTGGACACGCTGTGCCAGCTGCAAACCCTGTTCCAGGCCGAGTCGGGCCCAGCGGGCGGCAGCGCGGACGCCACCGTCGAGGCCAAGCGCATGGGCACCTGGGGCATCGACACCGCCGGCATGGAATCCGGTGTGCGCCCGGGCGAGGATTTCTTCCGTTACGTGAGCGGCACCTGGGCGCAGAACACCCAGATCCCGTCGGACAAGTCGAGCTATGGCGCCTTCCTGGTGCTGCGTGACCTGTCGGAGGCGCGCGTGCGCCAGCTGGTGGAAGGCTATCCCGCCGGGAATCCGGCCACCGATGGCGACCAGGCCAAGGTCGCGGCCCTGTACGCGGGATTCATGGATGAGGCCGCAGTCGAGGCACTGGGCGCCAAGCCGCTCGCGCCGAAGCTCGCCGCGATCCGCGCCGCGAACGACAAGTCCAAGCTCGCCGCGCTGATGGGCGCGCAGCACGGCGACTTCGGCCGCAGCTTCTTCGGCCTGGGCGTCTCCGACGACCAGCGCGATCCGGACCGCTACACGCTCTACATGAGCCAGTCGGGCCTTGGACTGGGCGATCGCGAAATGTACCTGCGCGAGAACTTCGCGCCGCAGCGCGAGCGTTACCAGGCCTACATCGCGCAGATGCTCGAACTCGCCGGCTGGGACAACCCGCAGCAGAACGCGGAAGCCATCCTGGCGATGGAAACCCGCATCGCCGACGCACACTGGACCCGTGCCGAGAGCCGCGACCGCAACAAGACCTACAACCCGGTCGAGCTGTCGGCGTTCGCGACCACCGCGCCCGGCTTCGACTGGGACGCGTATTTCCAGGCTGCGGGCGTGACCCAGGCGCCGCGCGCCGTGGTGCGTCAGGACACCGCGATTCCGAAGATCGCCGCGATCTTCGCCGACACCGATGTCGCCACGCTGCAGGCCTGGCAGGCCTTCAGCACCACCGACGCCGCAGCGCCGCTGCTGTCGAAGGCCTTCGCCGATGCGCACTTCGAGTTCCGCAACAAGTTCCTGTCGGGCCAGCCCGAGCAGCAGGAGCGCTGGAAGCGGGGCGTCTCGTTCGCCGAGAACACGATGGGCGAGGCGATCGGCCGCGACTACGTGCAGCTCTACTTCCCGGCCGATGCGAAGGCCAAGATGGACGAGCTCGTCGCCAACGTGAAGATCGCGATGGGCGCACGTCTCGACCAGCTCGACTGGATGGGCGCCGAGACCAAGGCCGAGGCGCGCAAGAAGCTCGAAGGCTTCGGGCTGAAGATCGGTCATCCCGACACCTGGCGCGACTACAGCGGCCTGCAGATCGTCCGCGGCGACGTGTTCGGCAACGCCGCGCGTTCGATGGCCTTCGAGTGGGATTACCGCCGCAACCGGATCGGCAAGCAGGTCGACAAGGCCGAGTGGGGCATGACCCCGCAGACGGTCAACGCCTACTACAACTCGGTCAAGAACGAGATCGTGTTCCCGGCCGCGATCCTGCAGCCGCCGTTCTTCGATCCCGATGCCGATCCGGCGGTGAACTACGGCGCCATCGGCGGCGTGATCGGCCACGAGATCATCCACGGCTTCGACGACCAGGGCCGCAAGTCCGACGGTGATGGCGTGCTGCGCGACTGGTGGACGGCCGAGGATGCAGCCAAGTTCGAGGCCCAGGCGGCCAAGCTCGGCGCGCAGTACGAGGCCTACGAGTTCCCGCAGCTGCCGGGCATGCACATCAACGGCAAGGTCGCGATGGGCGAGAACATCGGCGATCTCGGCGGCATCACGATCGCGCTCGAGGCTTACCGCCGCTCGCTCGACGGCAAGCCTGCGCCGGTGCTCGACGGCTTCAGCGGCGAGCAGCGTCTGTTCATGGGCTGGGCGCAGGTCTGGCGCACGCTGTGGCGCGACGATGCGCTGCGCCAGCAGCTGGTCAACGGCACGCATTCGCCGGGTCACATCCGCGCGTTCGCGCCGCTGCGCAATGTCGATGCCTGGTATGACGCGTTCAACGTCACCGCGCAGGACGCGCTGTGGATCGCACCGGAGGATCGCGTCAGGATCTGGTGATCCGCGACGCTGATGTGGAAAAGGCCGGGCATGTCCCGGCCTTTTTCTTTTCACGTCAGGGCGGGCTTCGGAGCGTCAGTGGCGACGTACCGGGGCCGGTGGCTTATCACGCGGCCGCGGCGGCAATGAACGCGTCGACCTCCCGCTCCAGCAGTTCCAGCGGCACCACGCCGGTCAGCAGCACGCGGTTGTGGAAGGCGCGAGGATCGAAGCGATCGCCGAGTGCATCGCGGGCCTTGTCGCGCAGGCGGATGATTTCGAGCTGGCCGATCATGTAGGACGTGGCCTGGCCGGGCATGACCACGTAACGCTCCACTTCCGAGGCGGGAATGCCGTAGTCGATCGCCTGCTCGCGGGTCCAGCGCATCGCATGCAGGCCGGTGTCGACCACCAGGCGGCGGGCGCGGAACAGCTCGGCGTCGAGCTGACCCAGACGACCTTCAGGATCGCCCTCGTACCAGCCTTCCTCGGCCGCCAGGCGTTCGGCATAGAGCGCCCAGCCTTCGCTGAAGGCGGAGATGCCGCCCAGTGCGCGGACCTGGCGGAACTTCGGAAGTTCGTCGTTCTCGACCGACAGCGCGACCTGGAAGTGATGCCCCGGGACGGTCTCGTGATAGACGAGCGTGCGCAGGCCGAAATTGGTCAGCCGGTCCTGCCGCAGCGGCATCTGGTAGACGCCAGGCCGCGAGCCGTCGAGCGGAGGCGCCGTGTAGCTGGCGGCAGCACTCTCCCAGCGGTACTCGGGGTAGGGCTGGGCGATCACCTGCGAACGCGGGCGGATGTCGAACAGCGCATCGCTGCGCCGTTCGGCGTCGCGCATCATCGTGTCGATCTCGGCCATGATCGCCGCGCGACCGGCCTCGTCGTCGGAGTACGCGAGATCCTGGCGCAGCTGGCGCACGCGCGCTTCGACGCTGCCCTCGGTGCGACCCAGTCCACGCAGGATGCTGTCCATCTCCGCTTCGATGCGTGCGACTTCGCGCAGGCCGATGGCATGGATCTCCTCGGCGCCGAGCGAGGTCGACGTGAAACGTCGCAGTTGATAGGCGTAGGCCTCGTCGCCGCCGGGCAGGCGCCACAGGCCGGCGTCGGCCGTGGTCCGTGGCAGCTGGGCTTCCAGTTCCGCGATCGCGCGCGACCACGCCGGGTAGACGCCGGTCTCGACCAGTCGCGTGGCCTCGGCCAGGATCGCTGTCCGGGACTCGCTGTCGATCGAATCGACCGCCTGCAGGCGGGTATCGAGCGTCGCCACCAGCGGATTGCGCGCCGGCGCGTCGCCGATGAAGCGGCGCATCTGCGCGATCGTGGCCTCGACGATGAAACGGGGCGGCAACACGCCGCGCGCGGCCAGCGCCGATGCGCGCGCCGTAGCCTCGTCCATGCGCGTCTCGAACTGCGCGAGGCGGGCGAGATAGCTGTCGGCATCGGCGGCGCTACGCACCGGATGCACGACGGTCATCAGGTTGGGCAGCGAGACGTTCGCGCCGCCGAACTGCTGCAGCGGAAAACTGAAATCGTCGAACCGGTCACCTTCGATGATCTGGCGCAGCTGCCAGTCCATCAGTTCGGCCGAGACACGATCGGTGTCGGTCATGGTGGAGCGGTCCAGCGCCGCCAGCTCGGCGAGCCCGCGTCGGGCAAGGGCGAGCGTCTCGGCGCGATGGGCCTCGGTCTGCGGCGTGAGCTCGCGATCCATGCGCGCCTGTTCGGCATCGTCGAAGTAGCGGCTGGCGGTGGATGCCGACGGCTGGCGCCGCATCCACTCGTCGGTGAAGCGTGCGAAGAACTGCGCCGCTGCGCTGTCGCCGTGCGCCACCGGTGCCTGTACCGCCTGCATCGGCGCAGTACCGGACGGGGAGGCGCACGCGCCGAGCAGGCTCGCGCAGGCCAGGGCGAGCGCAAGCGGGACGGGACGGCGGACTACGCGCATGGAGCACCTCGAACGGATTAAGAGCCTGCGATTCTACGCACGAGCCCGACCGCTCCCGAAGCCCGATGCGATCAGCCGTGTACGCGGAACCGGATCGCGTCGTCGATGAAGGTCTTCTCGCCGATCGGCCCGGCATGCGCGCCGAAGGGCATCTGTGCCCGCAGCGTCCAGCTCGACGGAATGTCCCACTCCGCGGCGGCGGCGGCATCGACGAGCGGGTTGTAGTGCTGCAGGCTCGCGCCGATTCCCGCCTCGGCCAGCGCCGTCCATACCGCGTACTGGGCGATGCCGGTGGAATGTTCGGACCACACCGGGAAGTTGTCGGCATAGAGCGGGAACTGCTCCTGCAGGGCGCGGATCGGCGCGCTGTCCTCGTAGAACAGCACCGTGCCGGCGCCGGCCGCGAAGCTGTCGATCTTCGCCTCCGTGGCGCCGAATCCATCGGCGGGCACGAGCGGACGGAGAGCGTCCTTGACCAGGTCCCAGAACTTGCGGCTTTCGGCACCGAACAGGATCACCGCACGCGAACTCTGGGAATTGAACGACGAGGGGCTCTGGCGCACGGCCTCCTTGATCAGGGCGGTGACATCGGCCTGCGGGATCGGCAGCTCCGATGCCAGGCTGTACTGGGTGCGGCGGCGTGTCGCAGCGTCGAGGAAGGCATTGGACATGGGAAGGGCTCGTTGCGGAAGGGAGTGGCGCCGTGCGGCGACAGATCCGCATGGTGAACCAAGCACTAAAATAGAACGACCTGGCAGATCAGGAAGCATCGTTTCGTTGGTTGGGATAATGCAATCCCGGCCTGGCCGGCCATGTCGGATTTCCGGGCGGTGCCAGCAACCGGGCCCTCGCGGCCATGATCAGCGCGCCCGAGGCAGACGGCCCCCAGCCGGTATCATCGGCTCCGGACACCGTGGAAGAGACGTGCATGCGCAATCCGCTGCAGGAACAACTGTTGAAGGCAGGCCTGGTCAAGAAGGGCAAGCTGGCGGAAGTGGCGCGCGAGCAGACCCGCGCCCGGCATGGGAAGCAGCCGGCCAAGCCCACCGAGTCGCAACGGGAGGCCGAACGCGCCCGCCAGGAAAAGGCGGAGCGCGATCGGGAACTGGCGCAGTCACGCAACGCGGAAGCGCGGCAGCGCGAACTGCGCGTGCAGGCGCGCCAGTTGATCGCGGACGGCCAGATCGCAGCACGTGGCGAGCGCGCGTACCGGTTCGAAGCGGACGGGGCGATCCGGACGCTTCTGGTGGACGATGCGCAGGCGCGCGAACTGGGGAGCGGGCTGCTGGTGATCGCCCGTCTCGATGCGGGCCATGTGCTGTTGCCGAGGGCGCTGGCGCAACGGGTGCGCGAACGCGATCCCGGGTCCATCGTGGTCGATCATGGCGGCTCGCCGGCTGCCCCTCCCGGCACCGATGACTACGAGGATCCCCGATTCGCGGTGCCCGACGACCTCGTCTGGTAGTCCTGCGGATTGCTGGCGCGAACGGGCCGGCGCAAGGCCGGCCCGTCGATGTCGCTTGGAGTGCAGCGGTCAGCGATGGACGCGCTGACAGCGGGTCTCGATGACACGGTCGCCGCTGGCTTCCTGGCGGTTGCCCTGGACGTTGCGGCCGATCGCGCCACCGGCGACAGCGCCGCCCACGGTTGCTAGCTTGCGACCGTTGCCGCTGCCGATCTGGTTGCCGACCAGGCCGCCGATCACCGCGCCGGCCGCGGTACCGCCCACGCGATTGGGATCCGAGGTGCTGCGCCGCACCTCCACGTCTTCGCAGACCACGCGGCTGCCGTCGTTGAAACGGCGGCCTTCATCCTCGGGTCCGTAAGTCTGCGCGTGGGCGAGGGTGGTGCCGGCCAGCGCCAGGGCACCGATGGAGGCGAGCATGGGGATGGATTTCATGGAGTTCTCCGGGCGAATGACCGGGCAGATGCTTGCAGGGCGCTTCTGCGTCGCAGGTGAAATGCGTGAGCGCTCGCGGCTTTGGTTCAGCTGGGGGATCGAAAGCGTGGCTTCCGCGCGCGTGTGGGGCGTACTGCTCATGCGTACTGCATCTTCCGCGTCATGCCGCCATCGACGACGATGTTCTGCCCGGTGATGAAGCCGGCCGCGTCCGAAAGCAGGAAGACCGCAAGCGCGCCGATGTCCGGCGGCTTGCCGACGCGTCCCGCCGGATGCTGCGCATGATCCCGGCGCGAGAGCTTCGGCCCCCTGCGCGCGGCGGGTTTCCGCCACTCTTCGGTCGTGATCCAGCCGGGGCTGATGGCATTGACGCGGACGTCCGGCCCTTCGCTGATTGCCAGCGCATGGGTGAACGCCACGATGCCGCCCTTGGCGGCTGCGTAGGCCTCGGTGTGCGGCTCGGACTGCAGCACCCGGCTCGAGGCGATGTTGATGATCGCGCCGCCTGCCTTTCGAAGTTCCGGCAGGGCGTGCTTGCTGCACAGGAACGTGCCCGTCAGGTGGCCGTCGATAAAACGCCGCCAGTCGGCGAGCGGCAGCTCGGACAGCGTGGCGATCTCCGGCGAGGCGGGGCCTGCATTGTTGACGAGGCCGTCGATGCGCCCGAATGTGACCAGCGCTTTGGCGACGAAGCTGCGGACCGAGGGCTCGCGGGCGACATCCAGCGGCAGGAAGCGGGCACGCTCGCCCACGGCCCATTCGCTCAGACAGGCGCGGCCTGCGTCGCGGTCGAGATCTCCGATCACCACGCGCCCACCGGCGCCCAGCACCGCCTGTGCAATGCCGCGACCGATGCCCTGCGCACCGCCGGTGACCAGCACAACGCGGTCGCGCAACGGGGCGGGATCGTAGGGTTCGATCGGAGGAAGCAGGCTCATCTCGATGCCTTCGGAAAAGACGGCATCGAGTCTGGCAATACCGGCATCGACCTGCGGTCAACGCCGGCCGCGGCTCAGCTGGAGCGGCGCTTCCGCGGTGCCGCTTCCGGCGCTGGCGGCGCAGGTGGGGCGTCGACCTTGGTCAGGGTGCGCGTGGTGCCCAGCACTTCGATCCGTCCGCCGGATTTGCGGAACTGGGCGAGGTCGCTGGCGATGCGCTCGCTGGTCATCGACGCGCCACGCTCGTTGGGCTTGCGGCCCCCGGCGAACAGATGGCGTGTGTTGGACTGCGAAGGCGGGGGCTGGGACGCCTGGGGCGCGGATGGGGCGGGTGGGTTCTTGGCACGGGTCATCCCGTGGACTCCTTCAGTACATGACCAGCGGAATTCCACGACCACCACGGTCGAGGTAATCGGCGCGGATCTCGCGGCAATAGGGACCGTCCATGACAAAACGTCGGCAGACGTCGGGACGGCTTTCATAAATCGAACAACACATGCGGCTGGCGTCGATCGCCACACACCAGCCTTCGTCATCGCGTGCCATGACCGACAGCCCGGCCTCGGTGACGTCGGTAAAGCGCGCGGGGACGTCGTCACCGGGCTGCAGGACCACCGTCAGGCGGCAACACACGGCGTCACAGCGGTTGCAGTCGCTGGCACCGCTCACTGCAGCCGCTCGAGCGCGCGGCGGAAATGAAGCACGCGGCCGCGGGGCAGGGCGGCGGCATCGTCCTGGATGCCTTCGCGCGATGCGTGCAGCGAGAAGCCTTGCGCGTCGAGCAACCGACTCAACGCCGCGCTGTTGCCGCGGCCAGGATCGCTGATCACCACTTCGGCACGCGGCTCCGCGTGGCGCTGGACCACGTCGGCCAGCAGCGAAGCGTGGCCACGCTCGTAGAGCACGTCGGAGGCGATGATCATGTCGAACCGCCCGAGGGTCGTGAGTGCGACGTCCCAGCGCATCTGCCGGTAGGGCACCGCGTCCAGCGCATTGAGCGCGGCGTTGTAGGCGAGAAATCCTTCGGCCAGCGGATGGATGTCCGAGGCCACGATCGTTGCACCGCGGCGCTGCAGTACCAGACTCGACAGGCCGATGCCGCAGCCGATCTCGAGGATGCGTCTGCCCGCCACGTCCGCGCGCTCCATCGTCTGCGCGAGCATGCGACCGGATGGCCAGAGCTGGCCGAACAACGGCCATTGCGCCGACGAGATCCCGAGATCGGCACCGTGACCATCGGGGTCGGCGTATTGCTGCAGATCATCGAGCACGCGCAGCCGGTAGGCATGGCCACCGACCTCGACGGTCACGATACGTGTGGAATAACCGGGCACGATGCTTCCTGTGAGCGGAGCCCCGGGCGGGGCGGTCACGCGGGAGAGGAAGCGAGGCGGGCGACGGCTCAGGTCGCGCGGAGCGCACGAAACGGGCGCGGGCCCGATAGGCGAGCATAGCACCCGGCGGCCTTCCGGCCCTGGCGCCGCCGTGGCGCGGTTCAGCTGGGCAGGTTGGTGTAGCTGGCGTTGCCGAGCCCGGTCCCGATGGTCATCACGCCCCAGCGTTCCACACCGGCCATGCGCGCAGCCTCGCTGAGCCCCTGCACCACGGCGTCGTTGTGCAGCAGGACGCGAGGAGTCTGCCTGCCGACACGGTCCAGGCGTCGCCGGACCTCGGTGGCAAGGTCGAACCCGTCGGCCTGCCAGTCGCCGGGGAGATTCTGGGCGCCGTGCAGGATGCGCCCGTCGGCCGCGATCTCTCCGGGACAGGCGATACCGACGAACGGCGACAGCCGCAGGCCGAGCGTGCGGGCGTGTGCGAGCAGGCCGTTGAGCATCGCCGCCATCCGGGTCACCGCCTCGTCGCGATCGGGCGTCTCGACAGCGTGCCGCCACTGGCTGCGCTCGAGCACCCGCGCCTTGCTGCCATCGGCACGGATGTCGAGCTGCGGCGCGACGATGCCGCAACGGATGTTGGTGCCGCCGATGTCGACGGCGAGGAAGGCCTCGTGCCGGTGCGTGGTTGCAGGCGCCAGCGGCACCCAGCCGAGCAGGCCCGCATCGTCGCCATCATGCTGGAGCAGAGAGAGCTCGACGCCGGCGCGCTGGAGCTTGAGCAGGCGCGCCGCCCGCCGCACCGACAACGCGCCGGCGCGGCAGCCGGGAAAACCGCCACCGATGACGATCCGGCGCACGCCGCGCCATTCGTCGGTGACGAGGAAGGCGCGCACCACGCCCGCGAGCTGATGCGCATGGTCTTCGACCGCCGCGTGCACCAGATGCGCAGCGTCCGCATTGCCCCCGACCAGCACCAGATCGATGTCGGCCTTGCTGATCGCGTCGGTGGGCGTGCGCCCGAACGGATCCCGCTTGCCGGTGAAGTGGTGACGTCGCCGCGCATCGAGATAGCGGCGGAATGCCGTCTGGCTGGCCCGGTCGCCAAGAAAGCCGTCCCCGTCCGGATCGCCGAGGGCGAGGTTGCTGCTGTCGATGCGCAGTCCGGGCAGGCGCAGCGCAGCATGGCGGTTGCGGGAGTCGCGTGGCATGACCGCATTGGGAGAGGGTGGCGCGCGCATCGTCGGTGCTGCATGCGTGGCGGGGCGTGAGGGTTTCGCTAGCATGGTGGCCCCCTCCCGCACGCGCAGCCCGGATGCCCACAGTTCCCATCCGCACATGTCAGCGGCTGGCGGCCGTCGTCGCCGCTGCAGGCCTGCTGGGCTTTGTCGCGAGTGCACTCGCGTTGCACCTGCTGCGCCCGGATCTGGATCCGGTCGCGAGCCAGATGAGCCTGTATCTGATCGGCGACCGGGGTGCGCTGCTGCAGGTGGCGTATGTGGGGTTGGGGCTGGGCATGGCGACGCTCGGCTGGGGCCTGCGGGCGGCGCATATGCACCAGGCGCGCAGCAGCGCGGCATTGCTGATGTTCGTGCTTGCGGGCGTTTCGCTGTCGGTCACGGCTTACGCATGGATGGATCTGCCTGGCGTCGACCGATCGCTGGAAGGACTGGTCCACGGCATCTCCGCGCAGGCCGCATTCCTGTTCGCCACGACCGGGATGGTGCTGCAGTCCCTGGGCTTCCTGCGCGATCCGGCGTGGCGTCGCGACGCGCGCTGGGCGATTCCCTGGGCGCTGCTGTGCTTTGCATCGATCTGGATCCTGGCGATCTGGCGGGATGCCCCGCGCGGGCTTGCCCAGAAGTCGGTGATCCTCCTGCTCCTCGGCTGGATGGCATGCGCCACCCGGGCGCTCGCGGCGCGGACGTGGACGTCTGCACTGACGCATTCACGTCTTCCGCACTACGGGCATCCGAGACTCCGGCCACTGGCGACGCACGAGCGCGTCGCCTCGAAGGAGAACGCAACATGATCAAGTGGGCCATCATTTTTGCCGTCATTGGTCTCATTGCCGGTGCTCTCGGTTTCGGCGGCATCGCCGGCGGCGCGATGGGTATCGCGAAGTTCCTGTTCTGGGCCGCGATCATCATCGCGATCGTGCTGTTCGTACTGGGCATGACGGTCGCCAAGAAAGTCGTCAGATAGCCGCAGGCAGAGCATGCCGCTCTACCGGACCGCCCGCCTTGTCGGGCGGTCCGCGTTTGTGGCCTCTGCGGGCAAGGGCGGCGCGACACGCGGTACGCTCGGGCAGCCCGCCATCCCAAGCGAGGACACTCATGGAGCAGCCCGTACACCCCTTCTCCGAACTCTTCGCCCAGCTCGGCCTGGCTGACGACGAGGCCTCCATCCGCCGTTTCATCGCCAGCCACGCGCCACTGCCGGAGGGAATGCGTCTGGAAGAAGCGCCATTCTGGACGGTGGCGCAGGCGCAGCTGCTGCGTGAGGAGCGTCTGGAAGACGCCGACTGGATCGTGGTGATCGACCAGCTCAACGTCGCGATGCACGCGACGCCGCAGCCGTGACCCGGCGTACGTGGCGCGCCTGCGTCGCCGCGCTGCTGGCGTGCGCAACCCTGCTGGCGAACGCGCAGGCCCCGCGCGGTGCGCCGCCGGTCGCCTTCATCGGTGTCGATGTGCTGCCGATGGATCGCGACGTGCGGCTGCAGCGCCAGACCGTGCTGGTCGAGGACGGCCGGATCACGGCGCTGGGCGATGTGGACAGCGTCGAGGTTCCCGCCGATGCGAACCGGATCGACGGTGCCGGCCGTGTGCTGATGCCGGGCCTGGCGGAAATGCACGGCCACGTACCGGGCGATGACGACCCGGCCTATGTCGAGGACACGCTGGCGCTGTATCTGGCCAATGGGGTCACCCTGGTGCGCAACATGTCGGGCGACCCGTCGCATCCGGCGTTGCGGGCGCGCATCGAGGCCGGCGAGCTCGAAGGCCCGACCCTCGTACTGGCCAGCCCCTGGCTGCGTGGTCGCGATGCAACCGCCGTCATCGACGAGGTGCGCGCGCACCACGCCGCCGGTTTCGACCTGATCAAGCTCGGCAGTATCCCGGCCGGCGCCTATCCGGCCATGGCGCGGACCGCCGATGCGCTCGGCATCCCGTTCGCAGGCCACATCCCGGAGGGCATCAAGCTTGAAGACGCGCTGGGAGCGGGGCAGGCGTCGATCGATCATCTCGATCGCTACGTCGAATTCCTGGTGCCGGTAGATGACCAGGTCGCTGGCCGCGAGGCGGGTTGGTTCGGCAGCGGCTGGGTGCACCGCGTGGACCGCAGCCGGATGCCTGCGGCCGTGGCGCGTACGCGCGAAGCCGGCACCTGGAACGTGCCGACACTGACCCTGGTCGAGCACATGGCCTCGC
>Ga0233369_1000395_pt1 | contig 18761 bp, 14 predicted proteins | sample ElkDunMinimDraft_26_FD_191537 | JGI IMG/M metagenome (GOLD analysis project Ga0233369, IMG submission 191537) | Fecal eukaryotic communites from dung pellets of Tule Elk in California, USA - Elk Dung D16 | ecosystem: Host-associated > Mammals > Digestive system > Large intestine > Fecal | place... | reverse complement strand
GCATCGAGCTCCGCGCGGACCTCGTCGAGCAGTCCGCCGATGGTCGCAAGGAACCGCGCGCTGGCGGCCTCGAGATCGGCGCGCGATGCGTCCACGCGCAGACCGGGCTCGATGTAGTCGAGGGCATGGCCGGCGGTGTCATGGCCGCTCAGCCTCACCTTCATGCTTTCGACGCCCCGGTAGAGGCGCGTGGTGCCGCCATCCCGCTGCAGGCCCTGCAGCCGCGCGCCGAAGGGCGCATCGACATGGCGGAAATCGCGGTTGTGGAATTCGCGCTGGCGCGGCATGTCCTGCACGGTCGCCGCTTCGACGAAGTGATGGACCGGGATGCGGCTGGCGCCCTTGCCGAACAGCGGCATGACCTGGGCCATGCTGAGCGCCAGGTCGACGTCGGTGCCGCCGTTGGCGACGCCCCAGGCGCGATGCACCCGTGGCGCCTCGCCGCCGCCGATCTCGGCCAGTGCGATGTCGGTCGTGCCGCCGCCGATGTCGACGACGAGGGTCGTGTGCCGCGCCGGGCTGGCGGCGTGGTAGTGCAGCGCCGCCGCGGCGGGTTCTTCGAGGAACTCGACCGCATCGAAGCCCGCCTGGGCTGCCGCCTCGCGCAGCAGCGCGAGCGCCTGCTCGCCGCCGGCCTCGCCGAGCGAACTGCGGAAACGCACCGGGCGCCCAAGCGTGGCCGCGCGCACGGTGGTGCCGAGCTGCTGGCTCGCGGTCAGCCGGATGTGCTCGAGGATATGCGCGGCGATGCCGGTGATCGTCTCCTTCGCGCGCGGATGCAGGTTGAAGCCGAGCATGGATTTCGGCGACTGCACCAGATTGCCGCTGCCTTCGAGCAGATAGCTCTCGATCGCCGCCTCACCGAAGACGGCGTGCTGCAGGTCGGCGGCGGACGCGGCGGCATCGCGCATGCGCGCTTCCAGCCATCGCCGGCGGACCACGCGGATGGCGTCGCGGCGCAGCAATGCCGACGGGCGCGGCGGCGTGCCGGCGCGGGACTGCTCGCTGCGCAGCGAGCGGGCAATCGAGTCGACCTCGGCTTCCATCGCCGCGTCCAGTTCGAAGGTGTCGAGGTCGGGCAGGGTGGTCGGGAAATACACCGCGGTCCGGAACTGCGGCTGTCCGTCGAAGCGGATGTGCACCAGGTCGTCGCCGATGCGTGCGGCGGCGGCCGAATAACTGGTGCCGAAATCGATGCCGATCTTCATTGCGGGAGACGCCGGGCGGAAAGGCGCGGGAGTCTACGCGCTTGCCCGTGGCGGCGCATGCCGCCGGGTCGTGGCAACCCGCCTGAGAATGCGAAATGCATCCATTCCCATCCGATCATCGTTCACCGCGCGCCGGCATACTGCATGCATTCCACGCGTCGCGAGAGCTGCCATGAAGGGTCATCCCGAAGTTGTCGACTACCTGAAGTTCCTGCTCCGTGGCGAACTGGCGGCGCGCGACCAGTACTTCCTGCATTCACGCCGCTATGAAGACCTGGGCCTGCACCAGCTCTATGCGCGCATCAACCACGAGATGGAGGAGGAGACCCAGCACGCCGATGCGCTGCTCAGGCGCATCCTGTTCCTGGAGGGCGTGCCGGACATGCGTCCCGATGCGTTCGAGCCCGGCGTGACCGTGGAGGAGATGCTGCGCAAGGATCTCGATCTCGAATACCTCGTGCGCGGCAACCTGGCCAAGGGCATCGCGCTGTGCGAGCAGCACGGCGATTTCGTGAGTCGCGAAGTCCTGGTGACCCAGTTGGCCGACACCGAGGAAGACCACACCTACTGGCTGGAGAAGCAGCTGCGCCTGATCCGCATGATCGGCATCGAACGCTACCAGCAGAGCCGCATGGGAGAAGAGGGCGCGGAGCCCGGCGCCGGGTGAGACGGACGCGGCGGATTCGCCGCGTTGTGGAATCTTGGAACGCCCGCGGCTGTCGTGGGCGTTTCCGTTTTTCCGATTCACCGCTGACGAGGGCGTTCTCGGTGCCGTCGGAGTGGGCTGCATGCCCTCACCCCAACCCCTCTCCCGGAGGGAGAGGGGCCCGGATTTCGCGGGTGTCGCCTTCAAAGCGTCGCGACCGGAGGGGCGGAGGCTGAACCCACGCGCATTCTCTTTGCCCCTCTCCCTCCGGGAGAGGGGTTGGGGTGAGGGCCGCCGCCGGGCACATCCCGCACCGCACGCCGCGCCGAACCGGCGTCACCCGCGCCGCGCCACCCGATATACCGCCGTCGACAGGGCAGTGACGCCATCGGCAACGAACCCGGGCTCGTTGGCGAGGATGTCGCGTCGCTCGACGACGTCGACCACCCAGTCCCGATCGAGCAAGGCAGCCACTTCGTCCGCGTCCACCGAGAACGGCGGCCCAGCCTTCTCGGCCTGCGGATACTCCAGCGTGATCAACAATCCCCGGCAGCCGGGAGGCAGATCGCGCCACGCGGCAGCGGCATAGGTGCGGCGCAGGTCCGGCGGCAACGCGATCATGGCCGCGCGGTCGTACACGGCCGCGCAGTCTGCGAGCACATCGGCCTGCAGTGCCAACGCGTCGCCGACGATCAGTTCGTAGGGGCCGGCGCTGAAATGCCGTCCCGCCGTGGTGTCATGGATGGCGGGCGCGAGGCCTCGCTCGTCGAAGAACTGCCGCACCGCCAGCTCCGACAGCTCGACGCCGAGCACGCGATGTCCGCGTTCGGCCAGCCACACCATGTCCAGCGACTTGCCGCACAGCGGCACGAACACGCGAGCATCGGCGGCGAGTCCCAGCGCCGGCCAGTGGGTGGCCAGCAGCGGCAACGGCGCGTCGCGATGGAATCCGATGCGGTTGCTGGACCAGCGTTCGTGCCAGAACTCGGGGTGCATGCTGTTTCCTCGACGGGGGGGCGACGGTCACATGCGCAGCCGACCGCGCCTCGGACGCGCAGGGCCGTGGAATCACGGCCGGAAACTCACGACGTGCGGATCGACCAGGCGCGCATGGCGATTCACCATGCGCGCCCTTGTCTTACTCGACCGACAACCCTTCGACCTTCTGCCAGCCGCGTGGCAGCAGGCCGCCTCGGGAGGCGCGTGCGCCGATGTAGGCATCGAGATCCTTGAACGTGAGCGTCATCGTGCGTGCGCCCGAGCGCACCAGCAGCGAGCCGGCCGGCGGCACTACGGCGACGGCGACCACCTGTTCGGTGCCGCGCTTGGCCTTGGGGATCTCGATGATCTTGTTGCCCTTGCCCTTGTCGAGCTCCGGCAACTCGGCCACCGGGAATGCGAGCAGATGGCCGGCACTGGTGACCACGACCAGTCGGTCGGTCTGCGGGTCGCGCACGGCGGCCGGCTGCAGCACGGTCGAACCGGGCGAGAGCGACAGCATCGCCTTGCCGGCCTTCTGCCGGCTGGTGAGATTCTCGAAGCGGGTCACGAAGCCGTAACCATGCGAGGACGAGATGACGAAGCGGGCATCGGCCTCGCCGCTGACGACGGTCTGGAACGAGGCGCCCGAGGCCGGGGAGAAGCGCCCGGTCAGCGGCTCGCCGTTGCCGCGCGCCGATGGCAGCGAGTGCGCGACCGTCGAATAGCTGCGTCCGGTGGAATCGAGGAACGCGACCTGCTGCGTGCTGCGGCCGCGCGCGAACGCCAGCAGGCTGTCGCCTTCGCGGTAATTCATGGCCGCCGGATCGACGTCGTGGCCCTTGGCGGCGCGCACCCAGCCCTTTTCGCTGATGACGATGGTCACCGGCTCGCTCGGCACCAGGTCGGTCTCCGCCAGCGCCTGGGCGCTGCCGCGCACGACCAGCGGCGAGCGGCGCGCGTCGCCGAATTTCCCGGCATCGGCCAGCAGCTCGTCCTTGAGCAGCTTCTTCAGTTTCGCGGGGCTGGCGAGCGTCGACATCAGGCGATCGCGCTCGCTTTCGAGCTCGGCCTGTTCGCCGCGGATCTTCATCTCCTCCAGCCGGGCCAGCTGGCGCAGGCGCGTCTCGAGGATGTAGTCCACCTGCTCGTCGCTGAGCGCAAAGCGCGCCTGCAGCACGCCGCGCGGCTCGTCCTCGGTGCGGATGATGTGGATCACCTCGTCGAGGTTGAGGAACGCGACCAGCAGGCCTTCGAGCAGGTGCAGCCGGCGATCGACCTTCTCCAGGCGATGCGTCAGGCGACGGGTGACCGTGGTGGTGCGGAACTGCAGCCACTCCGACAGCAGCATCTTGAGGTTCTTGACCTGCGGACGCCCGTCCAGACCGATGACGTTGAGGTTGACCCGGTAGCTGCGTTCCAGATCCGTCGTCGCGAACAGATGGCCCATCAGCTGCTCGGCATCCACGCGGTTCGAGCGCGGGATCAGCACCACGCGCACCGGATTGGCGTGGTCGGACTCGTCACGGATGTCCTCCAGCCACGGCAGCTTCTTGGCGCGCATCTGGGCTGCGATCTGCTCGATCACCTTGCTCGGGCTGACCTGGTGCGGCAGCGCGGTGATGACGATGTTGCTGTGTTCCTTCTCGAACGTCGCCCGTGCGCGCACGCTGCCATGACCCGTCTCGTACATGGCGAGCAGGTCGGCGGCCGGGGTGATGATCTCGGCGGTGGTCGGATAGTCGGGACCGCGCACGTGTTCGCACAGATCGCGCACGCTCGCGTCGGGATCCTCGAGCAGCCGCACGCAGGCGCTGACCACCTCGCCGAGGTTGTGCGGCGGCACGTCGGTCGCCATGCCCACGGCGATGCCGGTGGTGCCGTTGAGCAGCAGGTGCGGCAGTCGCGCCGGCAGCCACGAGGGCTCCTGCATCGTGCCGTCGAAGTTGTCGGTCCAGTCGACCGTGCCGTGGCCGAGTTCGGCCAGCAGCATCTCGGCGATCGGCGTCATCTTCGATTCGGTGTAGCGCATCGCCGCGAAGGATTTCGGATCGTCGCTGGAGCCGAAGTTGCCCTGGCCGTCGATCAGCGGATAGCGGTACGAGAACGGCTGCGCCATCAGCACCAGCGCCTCGTAGCAGGCACTGTCGCCATGCGGGTGGTATTTGCCGATCACGTCGCCGACGGTGCGCGCGGACTTCTTGGGCTTGGCGGCGGCGCCCAGGCCCAACTCGCTCATCGCGTAGACGATTCGGCGCTGCACCGGCTTGAGGCCATCGCCGATGAACGGCAACGCGCGGTCGAGCACCACGTACATCGAGTAGTCGAGATAGGCGCGCTCGGCGAACTCGCGCAGCGGCAACTGCTCGAAACCATGGAACGTGGTGCGGACGGACTCGGTCATCGAAGGCGGCATCTACGGCGGACCGGCGATTTTAGCGGCTGCGGGTCGCAGGTGCTGCGTCCGTTGCCGGCAGGGCGATCGACGACGCGTTCAGCGGCATGCGGCCATGGCGTGCGCCCGGTTCTGGCGACGGTTCATTGCCCTGGTGCGTGCAGCGGGAGCGGGGGGAATCGACCGGCGGGGCCTCGTGACCGGTCGAGCTGCGGCGTCATCCTCCAGCCGTTCAGGCGATGACGCCCAGCGCCGCGAGCGGTCGCGAGCCGGTGGCCGTCGACGCGGGCGGTATCATGGCGACCATGCACACCAAGGCGCGTACGCGCACGTCCCCCGATACTGCCGGACCGGCGCGCCATTCGGCCGCCGGTACGCCAAAGCGCGCGAGCCACAGCGGCTGCGCCGGTTGCCTGGCGCGCCCGCTCGCGGTCTGTGCCTCGATCCCCGCCACCGAAACCCAGGCGCTGGAGGCGGTGGCCGGCGAAGTGCTGCTGCCGGCCGGCGCGACGCTCGCGCACGAGGGCGACGTGCGACGCGAGGTCTATACCGTCACCCGCGGCATGCTGCGCCGCGTGCGGCTGCTGCCCGACGGTCGCCGGCTGGTGGCAGGGTTCCTGATGGTCGGGGATTTCATCGGCTTCAGCGGCGCGCCGCAGTACCGGCATACGCTCGAAGCGGTGACCGACTGCGTGCTGTGCGTGTTCCCGATGCAGTCGATGCGCAGCCTGTGCCAGCGCTATCCCGATCTCGAATCGGGCCTGTTGGCCCAGGCCTGCAGCGAACTCGACGCGACCCGCGGCAGCCTGATGCTGCTGGCCCGGCTGGGGCCCAGCGAACGCCTCGCGGGTTTCCTCGTCGAACTCGCCGAGCGCCAGCGCCGCCGCGGCGCACCGGCCGGCCAGGTGGATCTGCCGATGACCCGCGCCGACATCGCCGACCACCTGGGTCTGACGATCGAAACCGTGAGCCGCAGCTTCACCAAGCTGCGCCAGAGCGGGGCGGTCGCGTTCACCGATCCACACCGGATCGATCTGGTCGACGTCCCGGCGCTGCGGATGTCGGCTGGGCTGTAGCGGCGGCGATGCCGTTTGCGGCAGCTGCCGCGCAGTGCCGGCGCCTCCCGCAGATCGCGACCAGCTCGAGCCCCTCTCCCTCCGGGGGAGGGGTTGGGGTGAGGGTCGACGCCGATGCGGACCTTGGATCAAGCATCCCATACCGGAGCAGGCGGGTGCCGCGGCGGCATGTGTGTCGCGGAATGTGCAGTGGATCCTTCGTGATGGACCAGGTGCATCGCTTCGCTCGGGGACGCTGCCTCGCCTGCTGCCCTCACCCCGACCTCTCCCGGGGGGAGGGGGGCTTCAAGAGTGGAGCGGGTTCAGCAACGAGCGCGGCTCGAAACGCATTGATCCAGATCAATGCCGAGCCCATGGCCGCGGCGCAACCTGCGCGCATGACCCGTTCCGGCCGCACCCCATGATCGACATGACCGTCGTCGAACTGTCCCGCCTGCAGTTCGCGCTGACCGCGATGTACCACTTCCTGTTCGTCCCGCTGACCCTGGGCCTGTCTTTCCTGATGGCGATCATGGAAAGCGTCTATGTGATGACCGGCCGCGACGTCTGGCGGCGGATGACGCTGTTCTGGGGCGTGCTGTTCGGCATCAACTTCGCGGTGGGCGTGGCGACCGGCATCGTCATGGAGTTCCAGTTCGGCATGAACTGGGCCTACTACAGCCACTATGTCGGCGACATCTTCGGCGCACCGCTGGCGATCGAAGGGCTGATGGCGTTCTTCCTCGAAGCCACGTTCATCGGGCTGTTCTTCTTCGGCTGGAACCGCCTGTCGAAGCTGCAGCACCTGGTGATCACCTGGCTGGTGGCGCTGGGCGCGAACTTCTCCGCGCTGTGGATCCTGGTCGCCAATGGCTGGATGCAGAACCCGGTCGGCGCGGTGTTCAACCCCGACACGATGCGCATGGAGATCACCGACTTCATGGCGGTGATCTTCAATCCCGTCGCGCAGGCCAAGTTCGTGCACACGGTCTCGGCCGGCTACGTGACCGGCGCGATCTTCGTGATGTCGGTCAGCGCGTTCTACCTGCTTCGTGGCAAGCACCAGGACATCGCGCGCCGCTCGATCGCGGTCGCGGCGAGCTTCGGCCTGGCCTCGGCGCTGAGTGTCGTGGTGCTGGGGGACGAGAGCGGTTATGCAGCCACCGAACACCAGAAGATGAAGCTCGCCGCGATCGAGGCGATGTGGCACACCGAGCCCGCGCCTGCCGGCTTCACCGTCATCGGCCTGCCGGACCAGGCCAGCCAGTCGAACCGCTTCGAGGTCAAGATTCCCTGGCTGATGGGGCTGATCGCGACGCGTTCGCTCGATGGCGAAATCCCCGGCATCCTCGAACTCGTCGAGCGCGCCGAACACCGCATCCGCGGCGGCCAGTTCGCCTACGCCGCGCTGGAGCGCCTGCGCGAGGACCGCAACGACACCGCCGCGCGCGAAGCCTTCGACCGGCACTGGGCGGACCTGGGCCATGCGCTGCTGCTCAAGCGCTATCGCGACGACATCCTGGCCGCTTCCGAGGCCGAGATCTCGCAGGCCGCGCTCGACACCGTGCCGCGCGTGGCGCCGCTGTTCTGGACCTTCCGCATCATGGCCGTCATCGGCTTCTACCTCATCGCGTTCTTCGCCATCGCCTTCTGGCTGGTGAGCCGCAACCGCATCGAGGACAGCCGGCGTTTCCTGTGGGTCGCACTGCTCAGCCTGCCGCTGCCGTGGATCGCCATCGAATGCGGCTGGTTCGTCGCCGAGTACGGTCGCCAGCCCTGGGCCGTGGAAGGCGTGTTGCCGACGTTCTATGCAGCCTCGGGCATCGCGCTCAAGGACATCCTGATCTCGCTGGCGGGCTTCGTGATCATCTACACGGGTCTGGCGATCGTCGCGGCGAAGCTGATGCTCAACGCGATCCGCAAGGGCCCGGACGTGCTCGCCCCGCCTGCGCACGACGCCGCGCCGGCCGCTGTCGACGATCCGGTGCCCGCTCGGGACGGTCTGCCGCTGCAGGCTGCCGACGATCTCGATCCCGCCCCCAACGCGCGCGCCTGACGCGTCTGCCCCAGGACATTCCCCATGGACTTCATCCCCTTCGACTACGCCACGCTGCGCCTGATCTGGTGGTTGCTGCTGGGCGTGCTGCTCATCGGCTTCGCAGTCATGGACGGTTTCGATCTCGGCGTGGGCACATTGCTGCCGTTCGTCGCCAGGACCGATGCCGAGCGGCGCATCGTCGTCAACACCATCGGCCCGGTCTGGGAGGGCAACCAGGTCTGGCTGATCCTCGGAGGCGGCGCGATCTTCGCCGCGTTCCCGCCGCTGTACGCGGTGAGCTTCTCGGGGTTCTATCTCGCGATGTTCCTGATCCTGTTCGCGCTGATCCTGCGGCCGGTCGGCTTCAAGTTCCGCGGCAAGGTCGAGAACACGCGCTGGAAGCAGACCTGGGACTGGGCACTGTTCATCGGCGGCGCGGTGCCCGCGCTGATCTTCGGCGTGGCGGTCGGCAACGTGCTGCTCGGCGTGCCCTTCCATTTCACTCCCGAACTGCGCCCGGTCTACACCGGTGGTTTCTTCGCGTTGCTGACACCGTTCGCGCTCCTCGCCGGCCTGGTCAGCGTGAGCCTGCTGGTTGCGCACGGTGCGGCGATGCTGGTGATCAAGACCGATGGTCCGATCGCGAACCGGGCCGCCCGCTACGGCAGCGTCGCGGCCCTGGCGGGTGCATTGCTGTTCGTCGGCGCCGGGGTGTGGATCGCGACCGGAATCGACGGATTCCGCATCGAATCCGTGGTCGATGGCGGCCTTCCGTCCAATCCGCTGCACAAGCAGGTGATCGCGGCGCCGGGCGCGTGGATGGACAACTATCAGGCGATGCCATGGACGATGCTCGCCCCGCTGCTGGGCATCGCCGGCGCGCTTGCATCGGCCTGGCTGCTGCGCATGCGCTTCGGGATGTCGGCGTTCATCGCATCGGGCGTGTCCATCGCCAGCGTGATCCTGACCGTGGGCTTTGCGATCTTCCCGTTCCTGCTGCCGTCATCGAGCATGCCGTCTGCCGGACTCACCCTGTGGGATGCCTCCAGCAGCCGGATGACGCTGTGGATCATGCTGCTGGCGACGATCGTGTTCCTGCCGCTGGTGCTGGCCTACACCAGCTGGGTCTACCGCGTGCTGCGCGGCAAGGTCACGGACGCCAGCGTCGCCGACACCCCCAACGCGTACTGACAGCGCGCACTCTCAAGGAAACGACACCATGTGGTACTTCGCCTGGATCCTCGGCATCGGCCTGGCCGCGACGTTCGCGATCCTCAACGGCATGTGGTTCGAAGTGCGCGAGCAGCGCCGCGTGCGCGGCGACCACTGACGGCGCGCAGACAGCGGGCCGCCGACATCGGGCCCGCCCACGCGCGACGGGCGTAACGTAGGCGGGCGGTTTCCCCGAACTCACGTCCGCACACGCTTGGCGGCGCGACACTGCGGATCACCGTCCACGGAGCTCGCCCGATGACCCAAGACAACGCCCCCGATACCGCGCGCGGACCGCTGGAGAAGACGCGCACGCCCGACGCCCCCAAGGTCCCCGGCGAATCGGCCGAGAAGCGCGACCAGGACGAACGCAACGACCCGGCCTCGATGCCGGGCGCGGTCGCGGGCAATACCGCGCGTCGCAGCGGTGACGGTCCCCCGGGGAACCCGGGCAACCGCAATCACGATTGAGTCGGCCCTTCCGGGTGCGTCCACAGCACCCATGCGCCGTCCGATCACGCTGAAGCGCGGATTTCCTGCTGCACGCGCGTCGGGCGCTGCCGACCCACGACCCGCGCGACGCCTTTGGTCGCCAGGTGCGGGCCGCAGCCGCGGACTTCAGGCACAAAACCATCGGGCACAAAAAAACCCGCCTTGGCGGGTTTGATGTTCACAGGTGGTAAGCCTGCGATGACCTTGGTGCCCGGGAGAGGACTCGAACCTCCACGGAGTTGCCCCCGCTAGCACCTGAAGCTAGTGCGTCTACCAATTCCGCCACCCGGGCAGGTCAGGGCGCGAATTCTGCGGGCCCGCGATGCGGCTGTCAATGCGCCGCGAAGCAGCGGTGCCGGCGGGGCGATGCGTGCAGGTCCTCAGAACGGCTTTGCCAGTGCCAGCCCGACAATGATCAGGGCTGCCAGCAGGGTCAGCAGCGCTGCATGGCGCAGGAGCATCGGCAGTGGAATCGGTGCCTGGGCACGCACGATGCGTCCCAGCGCGTGGTCCAGCAGGACCTGCATCACCACCAGGCAGGCGACGAAGGCCAGCTTGATCTGCAGCCAGTGCACCACGATCCAGCCTGCCTGCAGGGCGATGTGCCCGCCGCAGCCGAGCACGACGAGCATCGCCGGTGTGGTCACCCAGCGGTGCCAGCTGCGCAGGCTCGCAAGCACCGAACGGCCGGCGGCAGAGTCCATCGCACTGTGGAGTGCCACGCCGAGCGCCGCGCCCAGCAGGCCGCTCACCCAGACCGCGGCAGCGGTCACGTGCAGGAGCTTGAGCGCGGCATAGTCCAAGGACGGTCTCCATGAAGCTCGGGCGCGCGGTCGCGCTGGCCGGACTTCTTCCGGGCGGCGTGGGCGACGGGCACAAAAAAACCCGCCTTGGCGGGTTTGATGTTCACAGGTGGTAAGCCTGCGATGACCTTGGTGCCCGGGAGAGGACTCGAACCTCCACGGAGTTGCCCCCGCTAGCACCTGAAGCTAGTGCGTCTACCAATTCCGCCACCCGGGCAGGTCAGGGCGCGTATGTTGTCGATGCGCCGTGCGCTTGTCAACGCGTTTGTGGATGCGGCGCCACCTGGCCCCGGCGTCGACGCGCCGCTTGCGGGCGAAGCTGTACCATCGCGCCAATGGCTAAACCACCCAGCAAGCGCGGCGGCAGCCGCGACACGTCCGGTCCCGCGAAGCAGGGGGCCCGCAAGCGCGGCCCTGACGACGCCGGCCGCCCCCAACGAGACAGCGACAGCGGCGCGCGCGGCGCGAGCGCACTGCCGCCGTGGATGCCCGATCCGGGCCTGCAACGGGCTTTGCGCTCGGGTGCGCCGAAGTCCGCTGCGACCCCGGCGCAGCCACCGCCAGCCGCGGCGCGTGGCGGGCGCTTCGAAGATCCCTACGCCACGCGCGAAGCGGCGCGCTACGCCAATCCGATCCCCAGTCGCGAAGCGATCCTGCAGGTGCTCGCCGACGCCGACGGGCCGATGACCGCCGAGGAGCTCGCGGCCAAGCTCGGCCTGACCGAGCCCGACCGCGCCGACGCCCTCGGCAAGCGGGTCGCGGCGATGATGCGCGAAGGCCAGCTGCTGCAGAACCGCCGCGGCGGCCTGGTCCCGGCCAAGCGCATGGATCTGATTCCAGGCACGGTGATCGCCAATCCGGAAGGCTTCGGTTTCCTGCGCCCCGATTCGGGCAGCGGCGAGGATCTGTTCCTGCCGCCGGCCGAGATGCGCAAGGCCATGCACGGCGACCGCGTGCTGGCCAGCCTGACCAATGTCGATTCACGCGGCCGGCGCGCCGGTGTGGTCGTCGAGGTGCTCGAGCGGCGCACCACGCGCCTGATGGGCCGTTTCTCGGTCGAACACGGCATCAGCTACGTCGTGCCCGACGATCGCCGCATCCAGCGCAATATCCAGATCCCCGCCGACGCGCGCCAGGAGGCGCAGCACGGCCAACTGGTGGTCTGCGAGATCACCGCACCGGGTGACGCGCACCGTCCACCGATCGGCCGCGTGCTGACCGTGCTCGGTGACGTGCTCAAGCCGTCGCTGGTGGTCGAAGCGGCGATCCACGGCCACAACCTGCCGCACGAGTTCTCGCCGGCGGTGCTCGAGGAAGCCGCCGCGATCCCGGTGGACGTGGAAGAACGGATGATCGGCGGCCGCGTCGATCTGCGCAGCCTGCCGCTGGTGACGATCGACGGCGAGGACGCCAAGGATTTCGACGACGCGGTGTACTGCGAGCCCAACCGCGACGGCTTCCGCCTGGTGGTCGCGATCGCCGACGTCTCCAACTACGTGCGCCCCGGCGCGCCGCTCGACGACGAGGCCCAGTTGCGCGCGACCAGCGTGTACTTCCCGGGCTTCGTCGTGCCGATGCTGCCCGAAACATTGTCCAACGGCATCTGTTCGCTCAAGCCCAAGGTCGACCGCATGTGCTTCGTCTGCGACATGCAGGTGCAGCGCGACGGCACGGTGTCGCATTCGAAGTTCTACGAGGCCGTGATGCATTCGCACGCGCGCCTGACCTACACCCAGGTGTGGAAGGCGGTCGGCGAGGAGGATGCCGAAACGCGCGCGGCGATCGCGCCGGTCCTGCCGCAGGTCGAGCGCCTGCACCAGCTCTACGCGGTGCTCGCCAAGGCCCGGGCCAAGCGCGGCGCGATCGAGTTCGAGAGCAGCGAGGTGCGTTTCGTGCTCGACAACACCGGCGAGGTCACCCAGGCCGGCATGCTCCAGCGCAATGATGCGCACAAGCTGATCGAGGAATGCATGATCGCGGCCAATGTCCAGGCCGCGGAATTCCTGCTCGAAGCCGGCATTCCCGCGCCGTTCCGCGTCCACGACAAGCCGCCGGAGTCGAAGTACGCCGACCTGCTGGAGTTCCTCAAGGAGTTCTCGCTGCGCCTGCCGCCGTGGTCGAAGGTGCAGCCCAAGGACTTCACCCAGCTGCTGAAGAAGATCCGCGAACGTCCGGACGCGACCCTGCTCGAGTCGGTGCTGCTGCGCAGCCAGAGCCAGGCGGTCTACACGACCGAGAACATCGGCCATTTCGGCCTGGCTCTTGCCGCGTACGCGCACTTCACATCGCCGATCCGCCGCTATCCGGACCTGCTGGTGCATCGCGCGATCAAGCACGTGCTGTCGGGCCAGCCGTTGGCGAAGTTCCTCTACACGCCGCGCCTGATGGAGAGCCTGTCGCTGCAGTGCTCGGAGCGCGCGCGACGCGCCGACGAAGCCGAGCGCGAAGTCGACGAGCGCTATCGGGCGGCATGGATGGAGCAGCACGTCGGCGGGCAGTTCGATGGCGTGATCAGCGGCGTGACGAGCTTCGGCCTGTTCGTCGAGCTGGACCAGTCGAAGGTCAACGGCCTCGTCCACGTCACCCAGCTGCCTAACGATTTCTACAGCTTCGATCCGATCCGGCGGACCCTCAACGGCCAGCGCGCCGGGCGCGAGTACCGCCTGGGCGACCGGGTGCGGATCATCGTGCTCAAGGCCAGCCTGGAAGACCGCAAGATCGATTTCCGGCTCGTCGATCCGGATGCGGCCGAGCAGGGCGGGCCGAAGCCGCTGCCGCCGCGCGGCAAGCCGGCCAAGCGCACCAAACAGCCGTACTGACGGCCGGCCCGTGGACGACGCGCAGGCGGTGTACACGGGCGGCTGCCAATGCGGCGCGGTGCGCTTCCGGGCGCAGGGCCTGCTCGAGGTCTCGGTCTGTCATTGCCGCATGTGCCAGAAGGCCTTCGGTGCGTACTACGCACCGCTGGTCTCGGTCGATCAGGGCGCGTTCGAATGGACCCGCGGCGCGCCCCGGCGCTTTGCATCGTCGAACCTGGTGCAACGCGGCTTCTGCGCCGACTGCGGAACGCCGCTGACCTACGAGTCGCCCCAGGGGCTGGCTATCGCGGCAGGTGCGTTCGATACACCGGCGCGCCTGCCGCCGGAGATCCAGTACGGCACCGAGGCGGCGCTGCCGTTCGTGGACGCGCTGGCGCAGCTTCCCGGGCGGCGCAGCGACGACGAGGCCGCGAGCGCGTTCATGGCCGACATCGTCTCCAACCAGCACCCCGATCACGACACCTGAGCCGCCGCGCAGGGCCTGCTCAGGCGCGCTCGTGTACGCTTGCCGACCCGTTTCCCGTCTCTCCAGCGCACGTATGAGCAACAAGCAGAACCAGTGGATCGTCGGCATCAATGCCGTCGCGGCGGCCGTCGAGCACGACGCCGAGAACGTGCGCGAGGTCCTGCTCGAAGCCGGCGCGAAGAATCCGCGCATCGTCGAGATCGAATCGAGCGCACGTCGCCGCGACATCGACGTGCGCCGGGTCAACCAGCAGGCGCTCGATGGCGTCGCTGGCGGCTTGCGCCATCAGGGCGCGGTTGCGCGCTATGCGGCGGCGAAAACCTGGGACGAGGACGAACTCGAAGGCCTGGTGGAGGCCGCCGCAGGCAAGGCCCTGCTGCTGGTGCTCGACGGTGTGCAGGACCCGCACAACCTCGGCGCCTGCCTGCGCAGCGCCGCCGCGGCCGGGGTCACAGCAGTCGTGATTCCCAAGGACAAGGCGGTGCAGGTCAATGCCACGGTGCGCAAGACCTCCGCCGGCGCCGCGGACAGCGTGCCGGTCGTGCGCGTGACCAACCTGTCGCGCACGCTGCGCGACCTGCAGAAGCTCGGCGTCTGGATCTACGGCCTGGCCGGCGAGGCCGACGCGTCGCTGTACGCGCTCGACCTGCGCGGCAACGTCGCGCTGGTGCTGGGCGGCGAAGCCGACGGCCTGCGCCGCCTGACACGCGAGCATTGCGACCAGCTGGTGACGATTCCGATGCCCGGCGCCGATGCGGCCGGCGGCGTGGAGAGCCTCAACGTGTCGGTTGCCGCGGGCGTGACGCTGTTCGAAGCGGTCCGCCAGCGGCAGGCGGGCTGACTCCGGGACCACGTCAGGGGCATGCGGGGAGTGTGGGCACGCCCGGGGGCGGCGCAGGGCCAGTGCATGCCCGCGCGCCTCGTGGCGCTGTGGCTCCTGTTGCTGGCGCTGGCCTGGCCGCTCGCCGCATCCGCGCTACCGCCGGTCGATTCCCCGGCGGGACCGCTGCGCGACCATGCCGTGGACCACTGGACCTCGCGCGACGGCCTGCCGCACAACTCGGTGCGCGATCTGGCGCAGACGCCTGACGGGTATCTGTGGCTGGCGACCTGGGAAGGCCTGGTGCGCTACGACGGGCTGGAGTTCGTGGCCTATGACCGCGGCACGAAGGCGCCGACCCTGCCCGACAACGGCGTGGGCTCGCTGTATGTCGACCCGGCCGGATCGCTGTGGCTCAGCGATTCGCGCGGCAATCTGGGGCGGCGCGATGTCGACGGCACGTTCCGCTTCTGGCTGTCCGCCGACCAGGGCTGGCCGCAGGTCCTGATCCATGCGATGGCGATGGACCCGCAGGACCGGCTGTGGCTGCTGTTCGAGGGGCGCGGCCTGGGCTGCCTGCATCCAGACGGCCGTTTCGAATTCTTCGAAGCGCCGGCGGATGTGCCCCTGCCGCTGAGTTACCCGCACATGGCGATCGGCGACGACGGCCGGATCTGGATCGGTGGCATGGGCGGGCTGGTGATACGCGAGCGCGACGGCACGCTGCGACGGGCACCGGCGTCGTTCGGACTCGCGGCCGGCCTCGCCTGGCCGTACCGGGACCGCAGCGGTGCGATCTGGCTGGTGGCTGGCGATGCCATCCATCGTGTCGAGGGCGACCGAGCCCCGCGGATCCATCGAGTGCCCGGGCAGGGGGACTTCACCGCGATGCTGCAGGACCGCCATGGCGACCTGTGGCTGGGCAGCGAGAGCCGCGGCCTGCTGCGCATCGGGCCGCGTGGTATCGAAGCCACGCCCGCCGACGAGGCGCGCCCGCCGGGTCGCATCGTGCAGTTGCTCGAGGACGCCGAGGGCAGCATCTGGGCCGGCGCCAATGGCGGGCTCTTCCGGCTGCGCGAGACCCTGTTCCGTCGCCTGCTTGCACGCGACGGGCTCAGCGGCGAATACGTACGCGCCATGCTCGAGGATCGCAGCGGCACGTTGTGGATCGGTGGGGCCAGCGGCCTGGACCGCCAGACGCCCGGGGCGCCGCTGGTCCCCGTCGAGCTGCAGCCCGGCGTCGCTCCGTCGGTGCTCAGCCTCGCCGAGGACGCGGCCGGCGATCTGTGGGTGGGTGCCTACGGCGGGCGGCTGTTCCGCGTGCGCGACGGCCGGGTGCTGGCCCGCCTCGACGGGTTCGCCGGACACATCCGCGCAATCGAACCGGCGCCGGATGGCGCGGTCTGGCTCGCGACGCACCGGGGGCCGGTCCGCCTGGTCGACGGCCGGATCGACACGCCCCAGGTGCCGGGTCTGCCGAGCGGTCTGGTGACATCCCTGGCCTGGATCGATGGCGCCCTGTGGATCGGTTCGGTCGAAGGCGCCAGCGTGCTCGAACACGGCCGCGTGCGCCGCATCGAGCTGCCCGCCGGCGGCGCGCGCAGCGTGTTCGCATTCCGGCGCATCGGTCGCGACGTGTGGCTGGCGACCGACCGCGGGCTCCATCGCGTGCGCGATGGCGTCATCGCACGCGTGGGTCTGGAGCACGGACTGCCGGTGGACACGATCTTCCAGATCGTCCCCGACCGCATCGGCAATGCCTGGATCACCGGCAACCGCGGCATGTTGCGGGCGCGGATCGCCGATCTCGACGCGGTGGCCGATGGCCGCACGGCTCGCCTGACGGTGGAGCAGTACGGCGAGATCGATGGCATGTCCAACGCCCAGGGCAACGGCAGCTCCTCGCCCTCGGCGATCCTGCGCGCCGACGGTTCGGTGTGGATGGCGACTGCGCGCGGCGTCAGCGCGGTCGATCCGCAGCGCTGGCAGTCATTCCGTGCGCTGCCGCCGCCCGTGCCGCGCATCGATGCGCTTCGGGTCGACGGCGAGCCTCTCGCCCGGCGCGACGGGCAGCAGCTGCCGGGCGGCTCCCGCATCTCGGCCTCGTTCGTCGGCCTGAGTTTCCTGATGTCCGACCGTATCCGTTTCCGCAGCCGTCTCGATGGGCTGGACGCGCGCTGGATCGACCACGGCCGGCAGCGCAGCGTCGATTTCGTCGGGCTGCCGCCTGGCGACTATGTGCTGCGGGTCCAGGCTGCGCATCCTGAAGGCGACTGGAGCACGGCCGAGGCTGCGTGGCGGTTCACGGTGGCGCCACGCTGGTGGCAGCGCGCCAGCATGCAGTTCGCGATCGCGTTGCTGGCGCTGCTGGTGCCGGCGCTGCTCCACGTGGCCCGGCTGCGGCGCTACCGCCGCGCCAACGAACGCCTGAGCGGCCTGGTCGACGAGCGTACCCGCGCGCTGCAGCGCCAGACCGAGCAGCTGCTCGATGCCGATCGCGAGAAGACCGAGCTGCTCGGACGCCTGCGCGCCCAGGCCGAGACCTTCGAGCGCCAGGCGCTCGAGGATGCGCTGACCGGACTGCATAACCGGCGCAGCTTCGACGCGGCGCTGGCGCGCGAGTTCGAGCGCGCGCAGCGGCAGCGCTCGCCGCTCTGCCTGATGATCCTCGATGTCGACCGCTTCAAGGCGGTCAACGACCATTACAGCCATGTCGTCGGCGATGCGGTGCTGCGCGAAGTGGGCAGGCTGCTGTCTGAGACCTGCCGGGCCAGCGATATCGCAGCGCGCATCGGCGGCGAGGAATTCGCCCTGATCCTCGTCGACGCCAGTCCGGACCAGGCCCATCTGGTCTACGCCCGGCTGCGCGAGGCCCTTGCGCGTCGCAGCGACTGGGGCGGGGTGGAGGGCCTGCGGATCACGATCAGTGCCGGCGCCACGCGGATCGAGACGGACGACAGCGTGCCCGGTGACCTCGTGCGTCGCGCCGACATGGCGCTCTACCGCGCCAAGAGCGCGGGCCGCGACCGCTTGTGCGATGGCTGATGCCAGTCGATTCAGTCGCGCATCGCTAGCATTGACCGGCGGCGGCAGGGACGACCCTGCCGGGATACACCGCCCCGGGGACGGCCCCATCGCCGCGATGGAGGCAGCGTATGTCGTGGATCATTCTCGTTCTGGCCGGGCTGTTCGAGATCGCCTGGGCGATCGGCCTCAAGTACACCGAAGGTTTCACCCGGCTCTGGCCCAGCGTCGCCACGCTGGCCGCCATGGCGATCAGCATCGGCCTGCTGGGCCTCGCGATGCGGACGCTACCCGTGGGCACGGCCTATGCCATCTGGGTCGGTATCGGCGCGGTCGGCACGGTCATCCTCGGCATCGTGCTGATGGGCGACCCGGCGACGCCGGGACGTCTGCTCAGCCTGGCCCTGATCGTCATGGGCATCGTCGGGCTGAAGCTCGCAAGCTGAGCGCAGGGCTGCATGCGCGCACCGCACGTACTGCGAGGTCGCACAGGCCGCGCGCTGTGATGACGCCTGCAGCCCCGCGCCCGCGCTGGGCGCTGGTGCGAGCAGCGCGCATCGGGGACCATTGCCGGCCCCGCGCGGTGGCAATGCCGCGCGTGTTGACTGTCCTGTCCTGCCGGAAGTGCCTGTGCTGAGTGTCGTCGCGATCGTTCTTGCGTCCTATGTGGTGTTGCGTCTGGTGTGGCCGCTTCGCGTGTCCTGGCCCGTCCGCAGTGCGCTGACGGTGCTGGTGTACGGGCTGGCCCTGCATCACCGCATCGTCGCGCGCTTCGCCGGGAGCATGGCGTCGCCCGAGCTGCCGA
>Ga0233369_1000393_pt1 | contig 18870 bp, 17 predicted proteins | sample ElkDunMinimDraft_26_FD_191537 | JGI IMG/M metagenome (GOLD analysis project Ga0233369, IMG submission 191537) | Fecal eukaryotic communites from dung pellets of Tule Elk in California, USA - Elk Dung D16 | ecosystem: Host-associated > Mammals > Digestive system > Large intestine > Fecal | place... | reverse complement strand
AGATTGTCGTATATGGGGTACCGCTGGCCGTGCATTACGGTATTGGAAAATAATCCTGTTTGATCGTTATACCCAAATCTGGTAAAGGAGGAGTTCTCACTTTTGCTGTCGGTGATGTCAAATCCGAGAATAGCCCTTATATGGTGCTTTTCTCCCAGGTTTGTGGAGAGATTTAGCTGCATGCGTGCATTATGGGATTTTCTGGTGTCATTACTTTTTTCGAGTATACTTCCATAAGGAAAATTATAGGTTACCCCGTTAGCAGTGATTTGTGATCCTCTGTTTATAAGGTTCCTGGTGTAATAATGATCTAGGTTATTATGCGTAGTTAACTCTGAAGACGAATTTAAAAATCTATAATCCGCCGATAGTTGCAAAGCGGGTAATAGCTGGTATTTAAAATTCAGGTCTGCTATTATTTCACTTCTATTAACTCCTACTCCCGGATTTCTAGCTTCATCTAAAGGTCTGAAACTCCAGTCCAGAAGCTTGCCCTCGCCCGTATTCTCTATGTAATCTGTTCTATAATCCCAGGGAATAGCCAGCGCATTGCCACTAGGATCGGCAATGGATACATAGGGGAATCTATACCCCCCTTCGTTATAATATTCACTACCTGTGGATCTTTCCTCTTTTCCTAAATTCCAACGCAGTGATGCTAGAATGGTCATTTTGTCATTTATGTCTACTGCATTATCCATCTTTAGACTTATGCGGTCATTTTTGTCTGAGATTCTAGTCGCCAGTGACTTATCATAGCCAACTGATAAACCATATTTATAGTTGTTTGCCCCCCCCTGATAGTCTGAGGTTATGCTGGTGCAATGCGGCATTTCTAAACAAATATTTTAGCATAGACTCGCGGACATCTTGCCCTTTATAATTTTCTATCGCTGCGTTAAGATCCTGATCGCTCATCTCTCCGTTTGCATTTCTGTATAGCAACTCTACCACAGGTGGTACTGTTAGCTTGGTACTCGAATTATAGCGGGATAAATAAAATCCTCTGTTGTATAAATCTATTTCAAGGTCGATAAGCTCCGACATCGAGATGAACTTATTTGCATAAAGATCTGGCTTAGCATTTATCTGCAGGCTGTTTTGAAAATCTACGGCTAACTTCCCGCTATTAGTTGCGCCTTTAGTTTTAATTACGATAACTCCGTTTCCGGCCTTTGCTCCCCATATTGCTGCTGCCGCGGCATCTTTAAGGATAGTCACCAATAGTACATCATTTGGATTTATGGTATTGAGATCTCCCTCATAAATGAAGTTATCTAAGATTATCAGTGGGGCAGAAGCTCCTAGCGTTGCTTGACGTAAGGTACTTATACCTTGCAGATACATGTTATGCTGAGCGGGGCGTCCTACCATAGAGAAATTTGCTCCAGATGATGTTTTATCGAAATAAAGACCGGGCGTTAAGTTTTCTATTCTTGAGATAATATTCTGTCCGGTAGAACGCTGCAAAAGCTCTTGGTCAATGACATCGAAGGCTCCTGTTGCATTTCTTTTTTGCAGTGTTTCGTATCCTGTGGAGACTAGCACTTCTTGTATTTGATTGTTTTTCTGCGTAAGATAGAATTTGAGATCATTGCTGCTTAGCATTCCCTTATTAAATGTTAGGGTTTCATAAGCCATTGATGTAATATAGAAGCTGGTATCTCTTTGGGATAAAATTAGTTGAAAGAATCCGCTGGCATCTGCTACAGATTTTATACCTGTGTTTGATATAATAACAGCACTGGCAACAGGTTTGTCAGTTTCCTTATCTAAGATTTGTCCTTTAAGGTTTTGCTGCTGAGCAAAAATAGAAGATGAAATTGTGCTAAGTACGAAATGCAGCGTTATTAAGATTTTAGTATAAATGCTCATATAGATACCTCCTTATCTAGTAGGTTATGTAAAAGTTCATCTGTTATTTTACTGGGTTTATCATAGAAGAGGATTTCTCCATTTGTATTAATAATTATTGCTATCGGATAATGAGGGATTCCAAAAAGTTCCTTTAAGTTGTGCTGATCGACCACAGAATAGAACTCTGGTATGGACTGCAGGTATTTACTTATTTTCCAAATTGGCTCGATGGTTTTTATACTTTGTGTAGTTACAGGGATAAGCTCAATGGAATTGGTATAGGGAGCAAGTTTTTCGTAAGTACGTGGCATAGTAAACAAACACGTTCCGCACCAAGTACTCCAGAAGTCGATAATTATTAATTTTTTGTGTTTGTAATCTTTTAATCTGCTAACCTCTTTCCCCTGTGGATGATTGAATAAATAAAGGGGGATGTCCCAAACTTCCATAGGCAAGGTGTGCCCCAAAGTATATACTTTGCTGTTTTGAATGGTATGGGATTCTTGCGCATGGGTAAGCTGGGGGTAAACAAAGCTTATCAAACAAATTAGAATTAATGGTATTAGCTGTAGTGTACTTACAAGCTTTTTATGCTTCATCGTTTTTATAATTGGGGTCTTCTGAATAGCTTTTTGGCTAATACACTTTTTTCGGGCAGTATAAGTCTGTGCTATTTGAAAGATCTCGCCATAGAATTTCTTGAGCTGAATCTCATAGATGGTGTTCGATAAATACTTTAAATAGGAATCCCGATCGCAGGAGGTAGCCGGAAGATTATGTTTTTTAAGATTTGTTGAAAGATTGCTTAATGCACAAGTAGAAAGATCAGATGGTGGTATGATTTTCTTTGTAGTGGCCGAAGATGGCGTAAGAAGGTCCTGCTTGTAAAAATTCTTCATTTTTCAAGTGTTTATAATGGTAAATGATTGTAGGCAAATGCAAGCTTTAGTAGATGTGTTTTCCTACATAATAAATATATGATGATGGAGGTAGTGCAAATTGTAGGTTATATTAGCTAACTTTTTAAGCACAATTTTCTCCGAAAGAGCTTATCCTCTTTCTGATGCTGAAAATTTACTCTGGTGCAGAGATGATTAATTTGTACAGTTGTTTTTTCATAACTCACATGGTTTATTTTGTGAGTCTCATAATAGTAGGCGGGGCTATAGCATAGGCTCCTATCTACCGTATAGCAAGGTTCCGACGCCTTTCAGAAACGGATTTACGATAGTAGCCCATGTGCTATAGTGTGTTCAAATTTACACAAAATATCGACATGGGCATTAACTACCGTCTCTTTCTGAATCAAATTGTCGGAATTTGCTATAGAGACTTCTTTAATGCCAAATATTACCAAATATATTCATAATAATTTATTATTCCAAATTTGGGATAATAAATTATTGATTTATAATGTCTTTTTGTTAAATGGCAGAACAGTATATTGATAGACAAACTTTGCAATTAATTAGACATAATTTATGGCTAATAGCCAAAGAAAAAGAAATAACATTAGAAGACATTCAAGATAGAACTGGTTTCAGTTATAGTCAAGTATATAGAATTATTCGTGGTACAAATAATATATCTGTTAGCGGACTTATTGCTGTATGTAAAGCTTTGGAAATTCAGCCCAGAGAAATATTTAATTTTAACTTAGAATTTCCGAGACATCTGCCATTAAGGAGAAATAGAAAATCATAAAAATTTAATAGCTTACAATTAAACACAAAGCCCTAAGTTTATTTCTTAGGGCTTTGCTATATATTAAAAAAAAATATTTTTTATTTGTTTTTAGTTATGATAAAATCCTTCATCACATTTAAGCTCTCATCTAAGATAAAGTCAAATTCAACTTTTGGTTGTGGTTGACCTTCTTTCCAAAGCGGCATATTATGTAATTCTAATAATTTATTAAGACGATTTCTGTTCTTAGTTTTATTTTCATCTCTTTCTTTTTTCAATTTAACCTCATTTAAGCTAATTGTAGAAGTAGTATTCATTGCCTTAGTAAACTCTTCAATATCTTCTAATAAAAACTTATACTCAGCAGAGTTTTTCATACGCGCATCGTGTTTTGACGCAAGAAGAGACTTCGTAGTTGATAAGTCATTAATTTTTGTAAAGTTCGTAGAACGAATTTGATCCCAAGGTAATGCTGCTGGCTCTGAGCTTTCGCCATATTTTTCAGAAGTAAATTGTGTTGGGAAACTTACGTCAGGATCTACGCCTTTATGCTGTGTACTGCTACCGTTTATTCTATAGAATTTTGCAATAGTAACGTTGATCTGACCAAATTCAGGAGCACCATTAGGTGTGTCAGAATCCTTACTTTCACCCGCTGCTTTTAATTTTAGTTTATTTACGGAGCTGATAAATCTTGACATATCCACAGCTGATTGTACTGTACCTTTACCGAAAGTACTCGAGCCAAGGATAATGCCACGACCATAGTCTTGAATAGCACCCGCAAAAATCTCTGATGCTGAAGCTGAATAACGGTTGATAATTACTCCAAATGGTCCTTTCCAAGCAACATTGCTATCTTCATCTTGATGAACTTCAATTTGTCCACGCGTATCTTTCACTTGAACAACTGGTCCTTTTTCAATAAATAAACCGGTTAACTCAATTGATTCTTGTAGAGAACCACCTCCGTTATTTCTAAGATCCAACACAACAGCGTCAACTTTTTCTTGATTTAATGTATCTAATAATAAGCGTACATCACGAGTTGTACTCTTATAGTTTGGATCGCGTTTGCGATAGGCTTCAAAGTCAATATAGAATTTTGGTAATGTAATTACTCCGATTCTGTAAATTTTACCATCTTCACCTTTGACATTTTTGATCGTCTTTTTTGCCGACTCTTCTTCAATCACGATTTTTTCACGTGTTAATTTCACAATAATAGGTTGAGCAGAAATATCTGCACCTGCTGGAAGAATTTTTAGTCGAACTACAGTGTTTTTTGGACCTTTAATTTTAGCAACGGCAGCATCTAATCTCCACCCAATAATATCTTCGAATTCACCCTCACCTTGAGCAACACCAACAATGCGGTCGTCCATTTTTAATGTTTTATCTTTAAACGCAGGGCCGCCAGCAATTATTTCTTTAATAGTTACCATGTCATTTTCCATTTGAAGTCTTGCGCCAATACCTTCTAAAGTATTTGACATATCTTCATTGAAACGCTGAGCAAATGATGGATTGTAATAGGTCGTATGAGGATCTATTGCATTTGTAAATGCGGACATTACCAATTGAAATGCATCATTTGAATTGGTCTGCTTAGCTTGAGAAATTAAATTATTGTAGCGCTTTTTAAGGGTTTCTTTGTGCTTGGCTGACTCATCTTTACCTTCTGCAGATGTTAATTTAAGATTCAGTAGATCAAATTTTACACGTTTGCGCCATTGTTCTTTCAATTCTGCGTCTGTTTTAAACCAGTCTAATTTGTCTCTAAAATTTACATAACTTTCTTCTTTATTGAAATCATGCGTAGCATCCACTTGAGTCAATGCATATTGTAAGACTTCTAATGCCCTTTGATTATAAGTATTGAATATGTGAAAAGCACTTGATAAATCTCCTTCTCTAAAATCTTGACTTATTGTGCTACGGTATTGTTGAAATTCATCTATTTCAGATTGCATGAAATAGTTTTTCCCTTCATCCAATGATTTTATAAGATTATCAAAAACTATATTTGATATAGAATCACTCGCAGCTACTTTTTTATAACTGTAGTTTTCTAAAATTCCCACTACCTCTTTAGCAATTATCTCATGTTGAAGAGATGGTTTAAGTGTTAATCCACCTTCTTCAATAGCAACACGTGGCTTAGAACCACAGGCAACAACTGAAACAAAAGCTAAACAAACTAAAAAATTTTTAAACATATAAATTGTATTGTGAAATAACATTTTTTCGAATTGACTTCTTGCCGGTTTTAATCGAATCTAAAATTAGGTAAAAAATATATCAAACTTAAATCCTTTGACTTCAAAAAGTAGCAATATTTATAGCTGTGATGTAATATTTTCGCTAAAAAAGACTATTTCTTAATTTCCAATAGTATGTTAAGAAGTCTTTTGCACTATCGTAATTCCCTAAATGAACATTTGCCCGGCCCAATTGTTCAGCTGTTGCAATTTGTAAATACATGTTTGGAGTATTCTGAGCAAGATCCCAAGCTATTTCCAGTTCATTTTTGGCGACTCTATAGTTGTTTTGAATCATTTTTGAGGATCCTAACATATATTCTATCAAGGCTAAATTGTCGGGCAATTCGTGTTTCTTTGCTAAATCACGAGCTTGAATCAAAAACCACTGAGCTTGGGTGTGCTTGTTTTGGCTGCGATAGATGTCTGCTAATATTATCCATGCTTCGATTTTTCCCAAATAGTTTTTTGATTTATTAAAAAGTGGAATTGCCTTACGGATAATCGTATTTTCAGCAGGCTGATAATCTTTTTTGTAAGCTTGAATCCACGCTAATTTTCCGTAAGAAACAGCTTGATCCGTCAGGCTTTTTGTTTTTATGGAGTATTCCAAGTTTAAATTTTCAAAACGCATTGCATCATCATATTTGGCCAATAATAAATAAACTGTAGCTAAATTTGATTGAATTACAGCTAGATCTTGAGCATTATTTATTTTTTGAGCATGAGAAAGAGAAAGTTGTAGTGCCTCAAGTGCATTTTTTGGGTTTCTATTTTTTAGATAGTTATGTGCTAATTTGTTGCATAATGCATATACGATAGAATGATTGTTTTGATCTATATTTTGCTGAATTAACTCTTGTATAATTCTCTCTGATGGACTTCCTGAGATAATATTTTCAACAGTACCATTATTAGAAGTATTTCTAAATGTTGAAATAAGCCTATGTTTTTGAAAGCTTATATGTATAGAGTCCTGGAAGCTTTCAATTTCTTTGTATGTATCGATCATCTCATCTTTCAGTGTTCTGGGCAAAGGAAGTATATATACCCTTGGACCAATTCCATCAAATAAAGTGTCATATTTGTTGACAAACCCATAGGGGTCTAATTTATCTTGTGGAGGTGACTGGCTGTAAACAAAAGAAAGATTAGATAAAATTGTAAAAAGCACTGCCGTAATTATTCTCATTCTAAGTATATGCGTTTAATCAAATGTAGCAAATGTTGACAACTTTCAAGCCAAATGATTTTATGTAACTTTGGAAAGTATTTCATAATATAGTAAAATGACAACACGAATTCCTTTAGCAGAAAGATTAAGACCTCGTAGTATAAATGACTATGTTGGTCAGCGTCATTTATTGGCAAAGGAGGCGGTATTGTATAATGCTATATTGCGCAAAAATGTCCCTTCTATGATTCTCTGGGGGCCGCCTGGAGTAGGTAAAACTAGTTTGGCTTTTTTGATAGCAAAGGAATTAGACAGACCGTTTTTTAGTTTAAGTGCTATTAAATCTGGTGTAAAAGAGGTGCGTGAGGTCATTGAGAAGGCCGAACAACTGCAAAATTTCAATCAAGAACAACCAATTTTGTTTATTGATGAGATACATCGATTTTCTAAAAGTCAGCAAGATTCTTTATTGGGAGCAGTTGAACGAGGTCTAGTTACACTCATTGGAGCTACAACAGAGAATCCTTCTTTTGAAGTTATCTCGGCATTATTGAGTCGTTGTCAAGTGTATGTTTTAGAGTCGCTAAATAAGGATGATTTAATTGGTTTAGTGAATAAGGCAATCAAAGAGGATGAATTTTTAAAAAATGATAAAATTATCATTAAAGAATTTGATGCTTTGTTGCGTATCTCTGGAGGTGACGCGCGCAAGTTACTAAATGTTCTAGAGCTTGTAGTCAATGCAGCGGTGCCGTACAGTATTACAATTACTAATGATTTCGTGCTCAAGCAAGTACAGCAAAACATGGCTCGTTATGATAAAACTGGTGAGCAACATTACGATATAATTTCTGCATTTATCAAGTCTATCCGTGGCTCAGATCCCAATGCAGCGGTATACTGGCTTGCAAGAATGATTGAAGGAGGAGAAGATCCTTCATTTATTGCACGTAGATTGTTGATATTAGCATCTGAAGATATCGGGAATGCGAATCCAAATGCATTATTATTAGCAAATAATTGTTTTCAGGCAGTAAATGTCATTGGTTGGCCGGAATCGAGAATTATTTTGTCGCAGACCGTTACTTATTTGGCTTCATCAGCAAAAAGTAACGCATCTTATGAGGCTATTAATAAAGCACAAGCTTTAGTGAAACAAACAGGCGATTTGTCCGTGCCTTTGCATTTACGAAATGCTCCAACGAAATTAATGAAAGAGTTAGACTATGGTACAGAATATAAATATTCTCATGCTTATACAGGAAATTTTGTGGATCAAGAGTTTATGCCTGAAGGAATACAAGGAACTACACTTTATTCGCCAGGGAAAAATAGTTCAGAGGATAAACTAAGAAGTTCGCTGAAAGAAAAATGGAAGAACAAATACGGCTATTAAAATGTTATTTAACGTGAAATTATTAACATTAATGAGGCTTAGAAATGAATTTGTCAATTTGATTATTAATTTTGCCTAATGCATACTTTTACATCCATAGATTTTGAATTAGCTACTTCAGAATACAATAGTGTCTGTGCTGTTGGGTTAGTGAGTGTTGTGGATGGAAAAATTGTAAACGAATATTATAGTCTTGTACAGCCGCCCGAAAATAAATATATGTGGCAAACCATTCGAGTTCATGGTATTAAAGCAAAAGACACTGTAAACGCTCCTACTTTCTTAGATATATTTCCAGCGATTTTGCCTTTAGTTTATGGACAAAATATGGTGGCACACAACGAAGAATTAGATCGAAAAGTATTGCGCCGTTGTATGCAGCATTATGGGCTTGTTTATGAGGATTTGGGGTTACAAGAAAAGTGGGATTGTACAAGTATTATATATAAGCAGCTGGGTTTTACAAAAACTAAATTGAGTGTTGTTTGTAAGATTATGGGTATAGAGCTCAAACCCCATGATGCGTTATCTGATGCAAGGGCGAGTGCAGAGCTTTTCCTGTTTAAAGAAAAAGCAAAAGATAAACTAATAGAATATCAGTTGATAAATCAATAAAACTATTTATTAAAAATCTAAAATGGAAGAGAAAATAAAGCATAAGGACTACAATCCTGGACCAAGGGTAGGTATAACTTTCTCAACGTTCGACTTGCTTCATGCAGGACATATCATGATGTTGGCAGAAGCAAAAAGACAATGTGATTATCTTATTTGCGGACTGCAAATGGATCCTACATTAGATCGTCCTGAGAAAAATGCACCCACACAAACAGTGGTAGAGCGTTATATTCAATTACGCGGTTGTCATTATGTAGATGAGATTGTACCTTACTCTACAGAGCAAGATTTAGAAGATATACTGCGTTCATTTAAACTTGATGTACGAATTGTCGGTGATGAATATGAACACCGAGACTTCACAGGTCGCAAATATTGTGAAGAAAAAGGTATAGAGCTTTACTTCAATAGTAGAGACCATAGATTTTCGAGTTCCGGACTTAGAAAAATAGTTGCACAAAAAGAAGCAGAGAAAAATGCAAAAGGCTAAGGTTAATTCCTTAGCTTTTTTTACGATTATTAAAATGTTGTAAAAATAATTCAAAAATAACGATATCTGTATTGTGGTGTACAATGTTTAATTATTTTTTTGCAGTAAAACAGCCGAACCATGATCATTTATTTATTAATTAGCGTACTTACATTATTATTTGTAGCTGTATATTTTTATATTGATTATAAAAAGAGAACTGTATTTGATAATTATATTGATTTAGATGTTTCCTTAGAATTTACAGACAATACAGTACACAAAACTCAAAGCCGTCATGGTCTAATTCTTTTTAACATTAGAGATGTGAGGAAAGAATCAAGAGCTCTTACAATTGACAACCTAAAATTACACTCTAGTAAACTTGAGTTACTTTCCTATAATCAGATTTCTACTAAATTACCCCTTCCAACTCACGGGGTTATTTTGTCAGTGGGTGTAAAAAAAGCTTGAAATACAAGTCATAAAAATATTGGCAATCATTTCATTACGATGTCAGGCTTCTTAATGGAAGACAAGAACAAAAAGACTGCTTTTAAAAAGAAGCTTAAAGTCAACTATTTGGCTCCTGTCAAAACGATCAATAGTTAATACATATCTTTCATAATAATATTTACCCTATTTTTGTCATCTAAAATATAATTAATATTTGACACTGGTCACTTTAGATAATATTTTCATTAATTTATTATTAATGAAAATTTTTATTGAATTGTAATAGACTTTTCAGTAATTTAAATGTTTTATTACTTCATCAGAATCAATAATGGTTCTTTTGCAAAATGTTTAACTACAATAACATAAAAGTTTGAATAAACTATTATGTTATTGTAGTTAAAAAGTAAGAGATTAGTGCAAAATTTAACGGCAAAAATTTAAAAGATGAATGTAGTTCACGTTATATTGACTGGAGGAGTTGGTAGCAGATTGTGGCCATTATCGCGTAAACAGTCTCCAAAACAATATCTTGATTTATTTAATGGTAAATCCTTGTTTGAAATGACCGTGCAGCGAAATCAGAAAATTGCAGATAGTGTCGTAATTGTAGGCAACAAAGATAATACGCATTTGAGTCATACAGCTATGCAAAATTGCGGTTTGCCATATACAAATATTGTAGAAGCCACACCTCGAAATACCGCTGCAGCTATAGCATTTGCTGCTTTTGCTGTTCAGCCTGATGATATCTTAATTGTTACTCCTTCAGATCATATGATTTCTGGAGATGAAGAATATGAGGAAGCTATTCATGCAGGCGTCCAAAAAGCTAAGGAAGGTTATATAGTCACTTTTGGAATACAGCCGACACGACCTGAGACGGGATATGGTTATATAGAATATGATAATGATCATGTCAAATCTTTTCGCGAAAAGCCAAATCAAGATACTGCTGAGGATTTCATTGAAAGAGGTAATTTTTTGTGGAACTCGGGAATGTTTTGTTTCCAAGCTTCAGTATTTTTACAAGAGTTAAAGCAATATGAGCCCAAAGTATATGATTACGCCAAAAATGCTTGGGACAAATCTAGTGATGGGATATTAGATGAATCCCTATCACTTGAGATACCATCAATTTCGGTTGATTATGCTGTTATGGAGAGGTCAAAGCAGATTAGAGTGATTTCTACATCATTCAAATGGTCAGATTTAGGTTCTTTCGAAGCACTTTATGATTATTTAGTTGATAATGGTTATCCAAAAGATGATAATGGAAATATTGTTATTGGAACGGAAATTTTCACAGGTTTTGTTGGGTTAAAAAATACTATTTTTGTATATACGAAAGATGCATTTTTGATTATTCAAAAGGAAAAATCTCAAGATGTAAAAAAAATATATAATATGCTGGACAAGCATCAATCAAAACTTCTCGATTAATTATTGAATGAATAAATCTTCTAAAATATATATTGCAGGACACCGTGGAATGGTAGGTTCAGCAATATGGCGCCAGTTAGAAAAAGAAGGGTATAAAAACTTAATTGGGAGAAGCAGTAAAGAATTGGATCTGAGGAATCAGGATATGGTAAAAGATTTCTTCAATGCTGAAAAGCCCGATGTTGTCATTGACGCAGCCGCTCGTGTAGGCGGAATTTTAGCAAATAGTACATATCCTTATCAGTTTTTGATGGAGAATCTTCAAATACAAAATAATTTAATAGATGCGTCGTTAAACTCTGATGTCAATAAGTTTATTTTCTTAGGTTCTTCGTGTATATATCCTAAGTTTGCGCCTCAGCCGCTGAAAGAAGAGTATCTGTTAACAGGTGGCCTTGAGCCGACAAATGATGCTTATGCGCTTGCTAAAATAACCGGTGTGAAAACCTGTGAGGCTATTAGAAAACAATTTAATAAGGATTATGTAAGTTTGATGCCGACAAATTTATACGGTACTCATGATAATTTTGATTTAGAAACATCTCATGTTTTACCAGCCATGATTCGAAAATTTCATGATGCGAAATTGAATAATCATACGCCAGTTGTTTTATGGGGGTCTGGTACACCTTTACGTGAATTCTTATTCGTTGATGATATGGCTTCTTCAGTGATTTTTGCACTTGAGAATATTCTTCCTGAGCATTTATATAATGTTGGGACGGGTGTAGATTTATCTATACAGCAATTAGCAAAAACAATACAACATATTGTAGGACATAAAGGTGAAGTTGTTTGGGATAGTACAAAACCGGATGGAACACCACGTAAATTGATGGACGTATCAAAAATGAAAGAACTGGGCTGGAAACATCAGATAGAACTTGAGGAAGGTATTAAGCTAACATATGATTGGTTTTTAACTAATCACCGAAATTTCAAAGAAGTTAAAATCTAATTGATAATGAAGATTGCATTAATCACAGGCGTAACTGGTCAGGATGGATCCTATTTAGCGGAATTATTGCTTGATAAGGGTTATATGGTTCACGGAATAAAGCGTAGAGCCTCATCTTTCAATACACAACGAATTGATCATTTGTACATGGATAGACATGAGGAGCATGTTAATTTCAAGCTTCATTATGGTGATTTGACCGATTCAACAAATATAATACGCATTATACAAGAAGTTCAACCTGATGAGATCTATAATTTAGGAGCAATGTCACACGTTAAAGTGTCTTTTGATTCCCCAGAATATGTAGGAAATGTGGATGCCTTAGGAACATTACGTATTCTTGAAGCGGTTCGAATATTAGGATTGGAGAAAAAAACAAGGATTTATCAAGCTTCTACTTCTGAATTGTATGGAGGAATGCCTGGAAATAAAAACGCTAAAGGTTTTTATGATGAAAATTCTCCATTTTATCCGCGTTCCCCCTATGGTGTTGCAAAAATATATGCGTACTGGATTACTAAAAATTACAGAGAAGCTTATAATATGTTTGCTTGTAATGGAATTTTATTCAATCACGAATCTCCACGTCGCGGAGAGACATTTGTTACACGAAAAATTACAATGGCGACAGCTGCGATTGCTTTAGGTAAGCAAGAGTGTTTATATTTAGGTAATCTAAATGCTTTGCGCGATTGGGGACACGCTAAAGATTATGTAGAGGCTATGTGGCGAATTTTGCAACAGGATACTGCTGAAGATTACGTAATAGCTACTGGAGTAAGTACATCTGTGCGTGACTTTGTAAGGTATGCATTTCAAGAGGTGGGTATTGAACTGTCTTTTGAGGGGCAGCAAGAATGTGAGATAGCGCGTGTAATTAACTGTTCTAATCCTGCTTATCAACTAGAAATTGGAAAAATAGTAGTGAAAGTGGATCCAGAATATTATAGACCTACAGAAGTGGATTTGTTAATAGGGGATCCGAATAAATCTAAAACAAAATTAGGTTGGAAACCCGAATATGATCTTCAGGCATTGGTAAAAGAAATGGTTGCAAGTGATATAAGATCTTTAGAGAAAATTTTAAATAGAAATATTAATTAATTTTAAATATATTGAAATATTCAATTCATGAAAATAGCGATTGTAGGAACAGGATTTGTTGGGTTATCTAATGCCATATTATTAGCTCAACATAATGAAGTTGTCGCTTTAGACATTGATCGAGATAAAGTCGAGTTGTTAAATAATAAAAAATCTCCAATAGAAGATCCGGAGATAATTGATTATTTAGAAAATAAAAAATTGAACTTTAAAGCTTCATTAGATAAGTCTGAGGTGTATAATGGAGCTTATTTCGTTATTATAGCTACTCCAACTGATTATGATCCTAACACAAATTATTTTAACACATCAAGTGTTGAATCTGTAGTTAATGATGTTATAAAATACAATTCATCAGCGATAGTTATTATCAAATCAACAGTACCTGTTGGATTTGTTGAAGAATTAAAAAAAAGAACAAAGTTTGATAATATAATATTCTCACCAGAATTCTTAAGAGAGGGTAGTGCGTTATATGATAATCTCTATCCATCTAGGATTATTGTAGGAGAGCGGTCTGAAAGAGCTAAAAAGTTTGCTGATTTATTAAAGCAAGGTGCAATTAGTGAGAATATACCAACCCTTTTTACTCATTCTACAGAAGCGGAGGCTATAAAACTATTTTCTAATACATATTTAGCTTTGCGTGTGGCATATTTCAATGAATTAGATAGTTATGCGCAAACATATAACCTTAACTCACAGCAAATAATTCAAGGAGTATGCCTTGATCCACGTATTGGATCACATTATAATAATCCCTCTTTTGGGTATGGTGGTTATTGCTTACCGAAGGATACTAAACAACTATTAGCTAATTATAATTCTGTACCGAATAATATCATTCAAGCAATTGTAGATGCTAACCGTACACGTAAAGATTTTATTGCTGAATCAATATTAGCTAGAAATCCTAAAAAAGTTGGAGTTTACCGATTGATAATGAAATCAGGCTCGGATAACTTTAGAGCATCAGCTATACAAGGGATTATGAAACGTATAAAAGCTAAGGGTGTGGAAGTAATTGTATATGAGCCTGTGCTTAAAGAGGACACCTTTTTCGGTTCAAAAGTTTGTGGCAATTTTGAAGAATTTAAGGAAGAATGTGATATAATTATCTCGAATAGAAATGCACCAGAATTAAATGACGTCCAACATAAAGTGTTTACAAGAGATCTTTTTGGTAATGATTAAATTTAATATTTTAATGAATTTCATTATTGATAGTTTTAAGAATAAAATATGAGTAAAAGGATAATTATTACCGGTGGAGCTGGTTTTATTGGTTCTCACGTAGTTCGTGAATTCGTAACGAAATATTCGGAATATAAAATAATTAATTTGGATGCTCTAACTTATGCAGGGAATCTAGAGAATCTAAAAGATATAGAAGATTGTGCGAACTATATTTTTGTGAAGGCTGATATTACAGATGCCTCACATATAATGTCCGTTTTTCAAGAATATCAGCCTGATGGTGTCATACATTTAGCTGCGGAGTCTCACGTAGACAGATCCATTATGAATCCAACAGCATTTGTAATGACAAATGTTATAGGTACAGTAAACTTATTGAATGCTGCAAAAGAAATTTGGAAAGATAATTATAAAGGTAAAAGATTTCACCATGTCTCAACTGATGAGGTGTATGGTACATTAGGTGAGACAGGTTTGTTTACAGAAGAAACATCTTATGATCCTCATTCTCCATATTCTGCTTCAAAAGCTTCTTCAGATCACTTTGTAAGAGCTTATCATGATACATATGGTCTTCCAATTGTTATGACAAATTGTTCAAATAATTATGGCCCTAACCATTTTCCAGAAAAATTAATACCGCTTTGTATTCATAATATTTTAAATAGCAAGTCTTTGCCAATTTATGGAGATGGTAAGTTTACTAGAGATTGGCTTTTTGTAATTGACCATGCTAGGGCAATTGACTTAGTTTTTCATAATGGAAAAAATGGGGATAGTTATAATGTGGGTGGATTTAATGAGTGGCAAAATATTGACTTGGTAAAAGAATTATGTAAACAAGTTGACGAAAAATTAGGTCGCCCTAAAGGCACTGCTGCAAAATTAATTACATTTGTAAAAGATAGACCGGGGCATGATCTGCGTTATGCTATTGATGCTACAAAGATAAATAAGGAATTAGGCTATCAACCGTCTGTGACTTTTGAGGAAGGTTTATCTAAAACTATTGACTGGTTTTTAGCAAATCAAGAGTGGCTAGATAATGTAACCTCTGGAGACTATCAAAAATATTACGAAACACAATATAAGTATTCATAGTACAAGTCGATGAAAGCGATAGAAACGAAGTTAAAAGGCTGTTATATATTGGAGCCAACTATATTTGAAGATAGTCGAGGTTATTTTTTTGAAGCTTTTAGTAAAGCGAAATTTGAAGAACTGACTGGCGCTAACTATGATTTTGTACAAGATAACCAGTCTAAATCAAGCTATGGAGTTGTACGTGGTTTACATCAGCAAGTTGGCGAGCACGCACAAGCTAAATTAGTACGTGTGTTAGATGGGAAAGTTCTTGATGTAGCAGTAGATGTTCGTGAGGGTTCCTCAACATATGGTGAGCATATTGCAGTGGAACTATCGGCTGAGAATAACAAACAATTGTATATTCCAAGAGGGTTTTTACATGGTTTTGCAGTGTTATCTGAAACAGCGACTTTCTTCTATAAATGCGATAATGTATACAACAAGGCCTCAGAGGATGGCGTTCATCCTTTGGATAGCACATTAGCAGTAGATTGGCAGATTCCATCAGATCAAATTATATTATCCGATAAGGATAAAGAGGCAAGAGCATTTTAAAGTGTCTATCAATGAAAAAAATTCTTGTAACAGGTGGTTCTGGTCAATTAGGATCTGAGTTAAGGGATCTATACCAGGGCAGAGAAGATGTAGAAGCATTTTTCGTAGATCGTGAAGAATTAGCATTGGATGATATTGATGGTATCATTGAAGGGATATATAATTATAGTCCAGATATAATTATTCATTGCGGAGCGTATACTGCAGTAGATAAGGCGGAAACAAATGGAGAAATTGCCGATAAAGTAAATCACCTCGCTTCTGGTGAAATCGCGAAATATTGTGCGCAATATGGTGCTAAACTTTTGGCAATTTCAACAGATTATGTTTTTGACGGAAATTCATCTACTCCTTTGGATGAAAATGCAACTGTAAATCCAATAAATGTATATGGTGAAACTAAGTTGAAAGGTGAGCAAGCGATTCAAGCCAATCTACCAGATGCAATAATTATTCGTACTGCATGGGTTTATTCAGCTTATGGACATAATTTTGTGAAAACGATGATTCGTTTAATGGGTGAACATGATGAAATCTCTGTTATTGCAGACCAAATTGGATCTCCAACTTATGCATTAGATTTGGCCAAAGCAATTGAAAGCATAATTGATGGACAAAATTGGATGTCGGGTATATATCATTTTAGCAATGAAGGTGAAGTATCTTGGTTTGACTTTGCTGTAGCAATTAAAGAATTTAAAAATCTAGATTGCATTATAAATGCCATTCCTACTTCAGATTACCCTACACAAGCAAAACGTCCTAAATTTTCATTATTGGATAAGACTAAAATTAGAATGAATTTTGGTGTTGAAGTGCCCTTTTGGAAAAATAGTTTGAAAAAAATGCTTACAAAAGTCTAATTAAAAATACTCTATAATGAAAGGTATTATTCTAGCTGGAGGATCCGGAACTCGGTTGCATCCTCTGACATTGGCTGTGTCAAAACAACTAATGCCTGTTTATGATAAACCGATGATCTATTATCCTCTATCAACGTTAATGTTGGCAGGAATTAAGGAAATATTGATAATTTCAACTCCTCAGGATTTGCCAAATTTTGAAAAATTATTAGGGGATGGATCACAAATAGGTTGTAAGTTTTCTTATATAGAGCAGCCATCCCCCGATGGATTAGCACAAGCTTTTATTTTAGGTGAAGAATTTATTGGTGACGATAAAGTAGCGTTAATATTAGGTGATAATATATTCTATGGCTCAGGAATGTCCAAATTATTGCAATCCTGCGCTGATCCAGACGGCGGAGTGGTATTTGCGTATCATGTAAATGACCCTGAACGCTATGGCATTGTTGAATTTGATGCCGATAATAAAGTAGTATCAATCGAGGAAAAACCAACTTATTCCAATTCTAATTACGCAGTGCCTGGTTTATATTTTTATGACAATGATGTAGTAGAAATTGCTAAAAAAATAAAACCTTCTTCTCGTGGAGAATTAGAAATTACGGATGTGAACAAAGAATACCTTAAACGCGGAAAATTAAAAGTTGGTATATTTGATCGCGGTACAGCGTGGTTAGACACAGGGACAATTCAATCCCTAATGCAAGCAGGGCAGTTTGTTCAAGTAATCGAAGAGCGCCAAAGTATGAAGATAGGTGCTATAGAAGAAGTAGCTTTTCGTATGGGTTATATCACTAAAGATCAGTTAGTTAAAATAGCTGAGCCCCTACTTAAATCTGGGTATGGAGAATATTTGCTACGAATATCAAAAATATTCTAAGGCACTTTTGATTAGGTGTAATAAATCTTTGTATGTTGACGTCACAAAAAAAAGTAATTTTTTGTGACGTTATCGACAAATACTGTTTATATCTTAAAAAAGTACTTGAAACTTTATAAATTTTAGAGCTTTGGTAATTGTTATTTGAAAATTTAATTTTATATGTTTCGCTATGCCCTTTAAATGGCAATTGAGACCTAGATAATTTAAAGGTGTAATAATATAATTAAATCTAAACATTCAGTAATTTTAAACACATGATTTGAGGCCTTAAAATTGTTCCTTTGATAAAAGTGTTATATAATTATCTAAATTACCATTGAAGTATTTGTTTAACAGCATAATATAGAGGAATGTTAAATTCGGTTCTTGATTTTATTAAGCCTTACAAATTTATACTTTAACTTCTGATATATTCACAGGTCTAAAACATATTCCTTCATTGTGACATGCTTCAATATTATTATACTGAATAAAATTAATACCACACTCTATCCTCGACTAGACATCTATATAAATAGCATAATGTCATAGCACAGCATGATTGATGATTCACAAACCTAATATAACGTGAGTTCGGGATAAGAAAAAAGTAAAATTTATATATTATTTCAACTAGAAAAGGCTTGATTATTGTATACAATTAGCTGACAAGCAGATTGTTACGATTATAAATCAAGCCCTATGTTAAGAGATAAAGTTATAGAAATTTTCGTAAAAGTGGATGATTTTTGCAATGAAATACAACCTATTCTAGAAGAAAAGCTTTTAGAAGACAGAAAACTTGGTAAACGCAATAGAAAATCTAGTCTTTGTGAAAGTGAAATGATCAGCTTAATGATCCTTTTTCATTCAGGTCAA
>Ga0233369_1000392_pt1 | contig 18919 bp, 15 predicted proteins | sample ElkDunMinimDraft_26_FD_191537 | JGI IMG/M metagenome (GOLD analysis project Ga0233369, IMG submission 191537) | Fecal eukaryotic communites from dung pellets of Tule Elk in California, USA - Elk Dung D16 | ecosystem: Host-associated > Mammals > Digestive system > Large intestine > Fecal | place... | reverse complement strand
CATGTGTTGCTACATGCCGACATTAGCACTTTCCAACTCCATCGCTTACTCTTCCCTCACAGCAGCAAAATATGATTTAATAAAAGCCTTTCCTCCAGTTCGTGTGTGGGGTACTGTCGGTTTCATAGCTGCTATGTGGATTACGAATCTTTCAGGAAATAAAGCGACAGAGTTTCAATTTTACATTGCCGCAGCAGGATCTATCACGCTGTCATTATACTCACTATTTGTGATTCCAAAATGTCCACCGCAGCGTTTAATAAAGGAAAATTCTAAATGGACAGAACTCTTAGGTTTGGAGGCTTTCAAATTATTCGCCAATTACAAAATGGCGCTATTCTTTATCTTCTCCATGTTTTTAGGTGCAGCATTGCAATTGACGAATGCATATGGAGATGTATTTTTAAGTGAATTTTCTTTTTATCCGAAATATGCCAACTCACTTGTAGTAGAAGGTTCAACAATTATTATGTCGATTTCTCAAATATCCGAAACCTTATTTATTCTGGCTATCCCATTTTTCTTGAAAAGATTTGGAATTCGTAATGTAATGTTATTTGCGATGGTGGCTTGGGTATTGCGATTTGGATTATTTGCCTTCGGCAATCCTTCTGACGGACTTTGGATGATTATTTTATCTTGCGTAGTCTATGGTTTAGCATTTGATTTCTTTAATATCTCTGGCTCACTTTTCGTAGAAAGTTCTACAGATTCTAAAATCAGATCATCTGCGCAAGGCTTATTTATGATGATGACCAACGGTTTTGGTGCTGTATTTGGCTCAATTTCTTCAGGTTGGTTGATCGATAAATATTTTACACAAGGATTCAGCAATGTGAATGACTTGGCAAAACGCTTAGAAACAACAGTAGATAATTCTAAATTTTTGGAGTTTATAAACAGTAAAGGCATTAGCATCAACGATGAGATTTTCAACCAAGTACTTTATTTAAAGGATTGGCATAACATCTGGTTGACATTTGCAGGATATACATTATTAATAGTAATTGCCTTTGCAATCCTATTCAAACACAAACACAATCCACAAGAAGTGGATAATATTACACATTAAAACAATAAAGGGGAAATCAGCTGATTTCCCCTTTATTGTTTTATAAATGTATTCTTTATTGTCTCGCTTGTGCTTCTGCTATCATGGTGATTACTGCATCTATTGTAGATTTAGCAGCATCTTTCATCTTTTGCGTGCCGGCATAATCGGCGTCCAGGACAACTTCTTTAGATTTTTCTTTATACGTATATTTCAAGATATAACGTGGTACATTTTTACCTTCATCTGCATTTGCTCTTGGTGTAGTCATATCATCATCCACATTCCAAAATCCCAATTCCATCGCTTTGCGGTGCAAGTATAGCAAATCATCCTTTCTAAATTTCACTGTATCTTTTATCACTTTATCATCTTTTGTCAAAAATTGATATTCAGTAGTTTTAGAATCATATTTATTCAACATTTCATCCGGTGTACCAAAAGTCAATTCGATAGATTCGAAATCTGAAAAACGATAAGGCGCATTTTTAATCATCGAAGAGTAATAAACCCAACAATAAATAATAAATGGAACAATAATACAAATGGCTAAAAAGATTCTTTTTGATTTACTAGTCATGACTTAATTAAAATATGCTGGCAAAAATACACAAATTGTCTTCACTATTAATGTATTCGTAGATTATGTACTTACAATTGACATTTGTATTACTTCCGTCAACTCTAATTATAATTCAGGTATGCCGCAGCGTGTAAAATATTTGTAATACCAAGGATCTTTCAGATTAGAAATTACGACACCTTGTTTGGTGGAAACATGTACAAATTTGTCATTGTGTAAATAAATGCCAACATGATCTATCGTTTTACCTCCAAACGAAAAAAACACCAAATCGCCTTCTTTTAACTGGTCATCATATTTGCGCTTAATCACTTCTCCCATATCACGCGAACTACGCGGTAAGTTTTTTCCATATACTTGTTGATATACCATTCCTACAAAACCCGAGCAGTCAATCCCTGATTTGGTCTGCCCACCCAAACGATGCGGACTTCCCATCCATTCATCCACAAACTCGTAAAGTGAAGTATTTAAAGATTTTGGATTGGTGCCCAATAAATCTGCATAATATTGTTTAACATCAGCTTTCTTGCCAGAATTAGATCTTTCAATTGTTGTTTTATTTGCTGCTGTGACAGAAGATTTCCGCTTTATTCCACAAGAGTTTAAGAACAACAACACACAGATCGGCAGTATAAGTATTTGAATTTGTCTCATAATAATAGTCTAAAATACCAAAACAAAATGAAACAGCTGAAACAGCTAATTCTTTTTATCCGTATGAGTTAGGTATTTTTGCAAGATGAAACAATTTCAAGGCGCTCTAGCTGTTTTCATTGGCGCAGCAAGTTTTGGCGTATTATCTACTTTTGTAAAAAAAGCCTATGCTGCAGGTTTTTCCTTGGGTGAAGTGACGGGTGTGCAAGCCATGTTGGGGATGATAATATTGTGGACAATTTTCATGATGATGAAAATTGGAAAAGTTGATTTTTCAAATTATCCGCGTAAAACTCCCTTTTGGAAAATCATAATTTCAGGAATTTCGACTGGTGTGGTGAGTGTGCTATATTACAAATGTGTACAACTTGTTCCCGCTTCTATTGCCATCGTATTATTGATGCAATTTATTTGGATAGGCGCTTTAATTAATTTCATTGTTTTTAAACAAAGACCATCCAGAAAGCAAAGCATTGGAATTATCCTGATTTTGATTGCTACATTATTTGCTACTGGTGCCCTTGAGTCTTCGATTCACTATATCTCTGTAGTAGGAATTACTTATGGACTATTTGCTGCTTTGGCGTATGCCATATTTTTGATGGTAAATGGAAAAGTTGGAAACGATTATCCACCTGTACAGAAAAGTGCATTGATGGTCACAGGAGCTTTTTTAATGATTTTAGTTTTATTACAACCGATAACATTATTTCAACCCGATATTGACACACAAATCTATAAATATGGGATTTTGTTAGCGTTGTTCGGCACCGTTCTACCTCCATTTCTATTTGCTTATGGCATGCCAAAAATCGATTTGGCATTGGGTTCAATTTTAAGCGCAGTCGAATTACCTGTAGCTGTTGCTATGTCCTACTTCATATTGCATGAAAATGTGTCCCTATTGCAATGGCTCGGTGTTGGATTTATTCTTGTTGTAGTCGTGTGGACCAATTATAAGAAGAAAACTAACACACTCTAAAAAGAAAATGTCATGCTTAACTTTGTTCAGCATGACATTTTTGAATCACTATATTTTACTTCTGCACCAAATCATTACTTTTCATTAAAGCTTTTGCATTTTCTGCTATTTTGATAAATTCAGCACGATAACCTTCATCATCCTGTCCTTTAGTTGCTTTCGCACGTTTGATAAGAGAATCAAAATTCGCTTGCTGTTTGTATGAAGATTTACGCAACAACATCCCCAACTCTGCTACTGCTGTCGCAAAATTGAAATCCGCGCTCATGGGTTTGACAGTATTGTGCAATACGATATGCTCTTGCAATTTTGATTTTTCTCCTTGAGGATCTTTGTACCGGAACTTCACAGTAGCTAATTCAGAAGAAGAAGAATTAGAAATCGATTTTGATTTATTTTCTTGGTATTTCAATGGATCAACATTTCCAATCTCATCAGATTTGACACCAGTCGGAATGATATCATAAATAGCTGTAACTACATGTCCCACGCCCATATCGCCACCTACTTTTTTATCATTGTTGAAATCTTCCGCAGCCATCAGTCTATTTTCATATCCTACCAAACGGTAATATTGTACATATTTCGGGTTGAACTCTACTTGAATTTTCACATCTTTTGCTACCGTAAACATTGTTCCGCCAAATTCTGAAATCATAGCTTTGCGCGCTTCCGAAATATCATTGATATAGGCATAGTTTCCACGTCCTTTATTAGCCAAAAGTTCCAACTTACTATCTTTATAATTCCCCATACCATAACCCAAGATGGAAATATTTACACCCGATTCGCGTTCTCTCTCAATCAATTTTTCCATGTCCGAATCACTGGATGCCCCCACATTGAAGTCTCCATCCGTAGCCATGACGATTCTATTGTTTCCTTCTGAAAGAAAGTTTTTACGTGCTATGGAATACGCCATTTTCATTCCATCACCACCAGCAGTGCCCCCGCCAGCTTCCAATCCGTCGATGATTTCTTTAATTTTCATCTTACTAGCACCAGTTGTACTTTCCAAGCGAACGGTTGCATTTCCTGCATAGGTCACGATTGCAACTTTATCCATATCGCGAAGCTGATCCACCAACAATTTTAAAGATGATTTTACCAAAGGCAATTTATTCGAATCATACATCGATCCCGATACATCAATTAGAAATACAAAATTCGATGCTGGTAAATTATCCTTCAGAATATCTTTAGCCTTTAACGAAATGCGCAAAAGTTGGTGTTTACTATTCCAAGGTGAAGGAGACAATTCCGTTTTAATAGCTACAGGATTATTTCCTTCTGGAGAAGGCATATCGTATTGAAAATAATTAATCATTTCTTCTACACGAATGGCGTCCACTGGCGGCAAAGTTCCGGAGTTTAAAAATCTTTTTACATTATTGTACGATGCCACGTCCACATCCGCTGCGAAAGTTGAAAGTGCTTCCTTGATCGGACTGACAAAACTATTTTCCACAAAACCTTTATAAGATTCTGTATTTTGCTCTACTCTGCCTATGCCTCTAATCATTAAATTACTACCCTTTACGGTCTTATTGTTACTAACAGCAAAACCTGCTACATTTCCTTGTAAATAACTAGCTGATCCCACTAAAGTTTCCTTTTTTTGAGTACCATATCCTACAACCACGACTTCATCCATCGTATTAGCTATTGGTTCAAGAGATATCTTAATTATTCTTTCATTTTTTACGATATGTTCAAAAGTATTATAGCCTAAAAATTGAAAGCTCAACGTATCACCTTTGAAAGATGAGATTGAAAACTCACCTCTTTCATTCGTTTGAACATTTTTATTCTTACTTGACTGCACGGATACACCAGCGATAGAATTTTTTGAATCTTTATCAATTACAATGCCTTTGATTTCGATCAAACTTTGGCCATTTGCTACTATAGCAAATAGAACCATACATAATATTAGTAGCCTTTTCATATTAAATCCTTATTTAATTTTCCTAACGGATGCAGAAAAAATGAAATTTCCATAATCAAGAAAAAAAAATTATTTTCACCCCGATTATGAAGCTAAATGACTCATCCCCTTCTTTAGAATCTGATGAATCTTTGTTGACAAAATATTTGTCCACAGACGATTTGGCAGTTTTGGGTGAGTTATATGCACGACATAGTGAGATGGTATATTATGTTTGCTTACGTTATTTCAAGGAAGAAGAGAAGAGTAAAGATGCTGTAATGCAACTTTTCGAGCAACTCATAGTCAAAGTAAAAAAACAGGATATTCAGGATTTCCCGAAATGGCTTTATGTGGTAGCCAAGAATTTTTGCTTGATGGAATTGCGCGCGCGCAAAAATAAAATTGAAGTTTCTACATCGGAATTTGTGGAATTTCCACATAATTTGCATCCACAAGAAAATTACGCTGAAAAAGAGGAACGATTATCGCAGTTGGAAAGCTGTATGGAGAAGCTTCCCGAAAAGCAGCGAATTAGTATTGATTTGTTTTTTATCAATCAAAAATGTTATAAAGAAGTCGTTGAAATTACTGGTTTCTCGATGAATGATGTAAAAAGTTATATTCAAAACGGAAAAAGAAATTTAAAGAATTGCATGGAAAAAGCAGATGAGTAAATTCAGTTCAAATATCAATTATTTGCGTCAATATGTAAATGGCGAACTTTCTCCTACCCAAATGTATGAGATTGAACGTGCTATGCATACAGATGAGATGCTAATGGATATCATTGAAGGATTGGAAACTGAAAAATCGTTAAAAATCGCGTGCCCATCTGCCGAGTTACATGCCAAAATTAATTCACGAACTACAAAAAAGAGAGAAAGAAAAGTTTTCAGCATTCGCAAATTTGCTGTAGCCGCTTCTGTTATTGCTGTGCTGTCTTTTGGCGCACTATTTTTGTTTTCGCCAAAGCCACAAGTAGAGCTAGTGCAGACAGCACCTAAAATATCACCTTTAGAAAATAAAATAACAGAAAATCTAATACCTGATTCAACCCTAATTACGTATTCTGATGATTTACATTCGGAGGAAATTAGTACCGCAGCTCCTTCAACAATCAAAAGAGAAAAAACAACCCCTAAAAAAGAGACCCCTTCACCCAAAAAAATAATGGCTTATTCTGCTAAGCCAAAATTGGAAGTCATTATTGAAGGCCCCAGATATCTAAAAAACCAAGATGAAGAGATCATCCAAATTGCAGGTAAGAGTGACATCACAGCATTTCAAACAGAAGTTTTGAATGCTAGAGTAGGTTCCTCTAGTCAAAAGCCGATGATGTCAAATTCTATAGCAAAAACTCAAGGCGACTTACAAAGACTCGATCTCGACCCTCAGACAAAGGCAAATCTTACGGCTATGTTAGCTCGTCAGGCGCAAGACAATAAAGTCGAAGTAAAAGAAAAACAGACGGAAAGTACAATCAGCGATGTTTTAATAAGTGGGAATACTTTAGCAATTAAAGCTAGTGCAGATTCACGTATTATATCTAGCACGGAGACTTTTGAAACTATTGTATCAAAACCTATTCAAAATGGTAATCCGATTATTGGTTGGGCAAAATTTAACACGTATATAAAAGAGCAACTCAACAAAAAAGGTTTAACATCGTATAAAGCGAACATATCGTTTTCTCTTGATGCCTCACTAAAACCAACTCTTATTGAAATTAAATCATCATCTGATAAAATAATAAATCAGCACATCAAAGAAATATTAATGAATGGTCCAACTTGGGAAAATAAAGATCCTAACCATCCTATATTTATTCGAATAAATTCTGAAGAAGTTTATAAATAAAACTTCTTCAGAATCAAATATTGACTTTATTGTAAACTAAGACGAATTGGAAGAGAGAAAGTAACACGTACAGGTCTTCCATTTTGAATACCTGGATTCCATTTTTTTGCTTTCTGCAACAACCTCACAGCTTCCTTACCTGTTCCATAACCCATATCGCGCAATACCTCAATGGAACTTAAGCTTCCATCTTTTTCTACTACAAACTTGACTTGAATAAGTCCTTTTACATCGTTATCTATCGCAGCTTGTGGAAAAGTATAGTTCGCTGCAATCCACTGTATAAATGCAGGCATACCTTCTTTCGGTTCAGGCATTATCTCTACCGTGGTAAAAGTCGTGCTCGCATCTTCTCCATCTTCATCCGTTATAGATCGACCGATAGAGCCACCATCTTGCTTGTGTGTACTAAAAGTCCCTCTCGCAATTAGTTCTCCACCCTTCTGCCCTTTAGCATTAAAAGATGAAAGTAGTTTTTGCTTATCAAGCACTTCCTTTTCCTCTGCAATATCTTCCTTGACATTGGATTTATCCGTCGGATTGATCTCAGTGAACTTGATTAGATCCTTCGCCGAAACATCCTTTGCGACTTGCTGGACTTTTGCTTCTTCTGGCTTAACTTCGATGATTTCTTCTTTCAAAATAGTCTCAGGCTCAATCATAACAGTTGGTGAAAAAGTGTTGTCCAATGCTAATGGGCTTTTCTCTTCTTTATCGATAAAAGATAAACCACACAAGCCACCTACGACTGTAACAACAACGAGCAAAGCTATATTAGTCGCTTTTCCAGACATCTGTCTCAATTGATAAGCGCCGTATTCTTTATTTCGATTGGCAAATACTATATCCATCCAATCTTTAGAATAAATCGATGATTTGAAAAACACCATGATAGTAACAATTAAGGTTATAAAATTTGTTATATATCAATATGATGTCAGAGCGCGCACTATTCCATAAAAAAACTCTAGCCTAAGCTAGAGTTTCTATTGTTTTTTTAATTTCTAGTGTAATTTGGAAATTACTTTAGAATAGACTTTAACAAGTGCAAAACCAGCAATTCCTAGTCCTAGCATTCCTATTACAGCCACATTTGGATCATCGAATAAGTGTATCATAATTCATCGGTTTCAAGAATTCTAATATAGAAAAATATATAATTTAATGAAAGAAATAAATTTAATTTTTATTAAGTTTGTTGCAATGAGACTACTTGTTTATTTTGTGTGCATAATATTCACCTTTGTATCCTTAGGTGGTAATATTTATTTGCATCAATGTAAAGAAGCGACTATGCTTAGTCTCTATAATCAAATAGACACAGAAAGCTGTCCTTTCTGCGAGAAACACCACAAATCAGCAGCTGAAAAGGATGAACATTGTGCGGGAGAGTGTAAAGATTCGGTTTTAGATATCAATAAATTAACCGACAAAAACTTCAACACAAAACAAGTTTCTTTTGTACACTTTTCTCCAGCGATCACGCCATTATTGTGGATTGTTAACTTTATTATTCCAGTACAAGATTATAATAAACAGCAGCAAACTGAATTATTTTATTCTTACACGGATTCATCTCCACCTATATATATCCAAAACCGGATTTTTAGAATTTAGAATTTTCTATTATTAACATAATAAATAATCAACAGCAGTTGAATTATAATTTTATTGTATTTAAATAATAGAAAATTAAGAATGAAAAGTTATATCAAGTTATTCGTATTTGCACTATTCACAGTGCTTTCCAGCTCAATTTATGCGCAATCAGATAGCACTTCCACTTTTGAAGTTGCGGGAAATTGTGGCATGTGCAAAAAAAGAATCGAAAAAGCCGCAACCTTATCTGGTGTAGAAAGCGCGATTTGGAATGTTGAAAATCATCAAATCACGGTTAAATACAATTCTTCAAAAATAAAATTAGCGCAAATCCAACAAGCAATCGCTAGCGCAGGGCATGATACGCCTAATTTTAGAGCTCCAGACGACGTATATGAAAAGCTACATGAGTGTTGTGTCTACGAACGATTAGGTGAAAACACGCACGAACATAATGAAGGTGATGCGCATGATCACGACCATGCAACGCACGCAAAGACGAATGGTACCGACGCACACGAGGAAGATCATGATCACGACCATATCATCACAGGTGTAGTGGTAAATGAAGATAACAAAGCTGAGTTAACTCCAATTTCAAATGTGAGCGTAAAATGGCTTGAAGGTCCTAAGTTTCAAACGTCATCCAATGAAAATGGGGTGTTTAAAATTAAGCATGAAATAGGAAATAAAAATCTTGTATTTTCCTATGCAGGGATGCAGCCGGACACGATTGAGGTAAAGAATCTGCATGAAGTCTTAGTGGTTCATGCCCAAAACAATGTGTTATCCGAAGTGGTCGTTTCACGCCGCAAAAAATCAAGCTATATTAATTCCTTATCGGCTAACAGGACAGAGATATTGACTGCACAAGAGCTATTTAAAGCTGCATGTTGTGACCTTAGCGAAAGCTTCGAGACTACTGTATCTGTGGATGTGGTTAGTAATGATGCTGTAACAGGTAGCAAACAAATTCAATTGTTGGGACTTAGCGGTATTTACACCCAATTGACAGTCGAAAATCTGCCTGGACCTCGAGGATTTGCAACACCATTGGGACTGAATAGCATAGCAGGAACTTGGATAGAATCAATTGATATCAGTAAAGGAATCGGATCAGTAGTAAACGGTTATGAAAATATGGCTGGTCAAATAAATGTGGAATTGAAAAAACCACACAATTCCGAACGCTTATATTTTAATGCGTACGCCAATAATATGGGACGCACAGATGTCAATTTAAATTTAGCGCAGAAAATTAATGAGAAATGGTCTGTAGGCTTGTTGCTTCACGACAATTTCATGTATAACAAGAACATGAATTTCAGTGACAACGGCTTTAGAGATATTCCTGTCGGGAATCTATTTTCCGGTATCAACAGATGGCACTATGAGAATGGCAAAGGAACTATCGCTCAATTCGGGATTAAATACTTGAAAGATGATCGAACAGGTGGTCAAGTTGATTTTGATAAAGACAGAGATAAAGGTAAAACTGACATCTACGGATTAAGTTTTGACAATGAGCGTATAGAAGGTTTTGCAAAAATAGGCTACGTATTTCCTCAGAATCGTCTTAGAAGTATTGGCTTATTGCTATCTGCCTCGAACTACAAACAAGATAGTTATTTTGGTCTTCGCAATTACGAGAGTGAACAATCAAATGGATATGCGAATTTGATTTTTCAGGACATCATAGGAACAGTTGCACACAAATACAAAATTGGTGGATCAGTAACTTATGATAAATACAAAGAAAATGTAGAAGCTAAGAACTTTGATCGCGTAGAATCGGTATCAGGTGTTTTTGCAGAATATATATTTAGTCCTTCTGAAAAATTTGACATGGTATTAGGATTAAGGCAAGACTATAATTCATTGTATGGTTGGTTTACAACCCCACGTTTGGTTGCACGATACAATCCTTTTACAGGAAATACCATTAGATTTAGTACAGGAAGAGGACAACGTACAGCAAATATTTTCGCAGAAAATATGAGTATGTTGGCTTCATCACGGTCGATAAACTATACTTCGTTGCAAAACCAAAATAACGCATATGGTCTAAGCCCTGAAGTCTCATGGAATACAGGGATCACAATTGATCAAAATTTCCAATTCTTGGGTCGCGAGTCTGGTATTTCAGTAGAACTATTTCACAACAATTTTCAAGATCAAGTGGTAGTCGATTGGGAAAATCCGCGCGAAGTATCTATTTATAACCTTGACGGAAAATCATTTTCTAACAGTTTACAGGCAGAATTCCGTTTTATGCCAGCACCGCATCTAGAAGCGCGAATGGCATATAGATTATTAGACGTGCAAACGGATTATAAAGAAGGCAGATTGCAGAAACCATTGACAGCAAAGCACAGAGGTTTCGTGAATCTCGCTTACAATTTGCACAGCGGATGGAGTTTTGATTATACATTTAATACAGTAGGTCCGAAACGTTTGCCGTCCACAACAGCAAATCCAGATATATACCAATTGGCTGCAAATTCTGATGCATATATTACTATGAATGCACAAATCAGTAAATCATTTGGAAAGGATAAAAACTTCACTATTTATGTAGGCGGCGAAAATCTATCAAATACATTCCAGAAAGATCCAATTCTAGCATTTGATCAACCTTTTGGACAATATTTTGACACCAACTTATTGTGGGGACCATTAACAGGACGTATGTTTTATTCGGGTATCCGTTACCATATTAAATAATAAAAGGAGGCTGATGCCTCCTTTTATATTATATCATTTCATTAATGGTTTTGTAGAGTTTTACAGTTGGTAACCCCATCACATTTTCATAAGAACCTTCAATGCGAGACACTGTCACGCGACCTATCCATTCTTGGATACCATAGGCACCAGCTTTATCGTAAGGCTTATATTTATCTACATAATATTGAATTTCGTCACTGTTAAGCGTAGAAAAGTAAACTCGAGTAACTTCCGTAAAAGATTTAACTTGTTTTCCGTAACGTAGTGCTACACCTGTAAAAACTTGATGTGATTTTCCTGATAAAGATTTTAAAACCCGAACGGCCTCTTCTGCAGAACTGGGCTTTCCCAACACATTGTTTTCATCATCAACGACAACGGTGTCTGCAGTTATAACTAACGAATTATTTAATTCTAACACATCAAAAGCTCGTAATTTCTTAAAAGCGACATATTCAGCAGCTTCAGATGATATTATATTATCTGGAATAGATTCATCTACACTTTTAACAATGACTTCGAAATCAATATCTAAGGATGCTAAAAGCTCTTTTCTGCGTGGTGATTGAGAACCTAAAATCACCTTTATATTTTTCAATGTATCTACCAACATGCTAAACACTTGTAGTTAATACATCTTCATGCCATTTCCCTTGTAAACGTAGCATTTTTTCTAATATTTCACGAGCCACACCTTCCCCACCTTTTAATTTAGAAACATAATCGCTGATCTTCTTAATATCTTCTACAGCATCAGCTGGGGCTACTGCAACTCCAACCTGCTGCATACAGACATAATCGGGCATATCATCACCAATAAACAATACATCCGTTGGATTATGGTTGTATTTTTCCAAAAGCTGTTGTAATAAAGTCCACTTATCACTTATCCCCAAGAAAGTTTCCTTAACACCTAACCCTTCAAATCTAAGCTTAACTCCTTGTGATTTAGCACCTGTAATGACGAACAAATCTAAACCTTGTTTGATCGCGTATTGAATAGCATAACCGTCTTTCACATTAAAAGCACGAAGCTGACTACCTTCATCTGTTACCAAAATATCACCGTTCGTTAATACGCCATCGACATCTAACACTACACATTTGATGTTTTTAAACTTTGAATATATCATATTAAGCCAAAGTAACTACTTAATTCTCAAGTTAACAAAAATAATATTTATTCAAAAAGGACATATAATTTGTCGGATGAGACTAAATAATACAAAAAAATCACAAAACTGTCACAAACTAGTTGTTAGGACAACTTTTATATCTAAAAGTATTGACACGTGTTGATTCTTGTAGTACCTTTGTATCAACAACTCAGGAATAATATTCTGAATTGTTCATAAAAAAAGTCTTTTCATAATTTAGGTTTATAATTGGTTAGTAGCAAACCTTGGCGCCCATCGTCAAGGTTTTGTTTTTTACCAATTATTTCTTAACCGAACTTTTAGGATTGGATATAGAAGTTCTCATATCCGTGTCCGCTTGGATATTTTGCATTCTATAGTAATCCATAATACCCAAATTACCATTTCTAAATGCTTCCGCTAATGCCATAGGAACTTGCGCTTCCGCTTCTATTACTTTCGCTTTTGCATCTTGAGCCTTAGCACGCATTTCTTGTTCTGTCGCGACGGCCATCGCACGACGTTCCTCTGCACGAGCATTTGCTACCTTCAAGTCTGCTTCTGCCTGATCTGTTTGCAATTTTGCACCAACATTTTCACCAATATCTATATCAGCGATATCAATAGAAAGGATTTCAAAGGCAGTACCAGAGTCTAAACCTTTTGATAAAACAGTTTTGGATATACGATCTGGATTTTCTAATACCTGTTTATGATCAACCGAAGAACCAATAGTCGTAACAATACCTTCACCTACACGAGCTAAAATTGTTTCTTCACCTGCACCGCCGACCAACTGATTGATATTAGCACGAACTGTTACACGCGCCTTGGCGATCAACTGAATACCGTCCTTTGCTACAGCAGCAACTGGAGGTGTATTGATCACTTGAGGATTAACAGACAGCTGCACTGCGTCAAACACATCACGACCTGCAAGGTCTATCGCTGTTGCCAATTTAAAATCTAATGGAATATTTGCTTTGTCAGCAGAGATGAGTGCTTTTATAACTTTATTCACGTTACCTCCTGCAAGATAATGCGTTTCGATATCATTGGTAGTTATTCTTAAACCTGCTTTAGTGGATGTAATCATTGCATTAGTGACCAAGGAAGGTGGAACTTTACGCAGACGCATTAATACAAGATTAAGAAGGCTGATACGCACATTGGAAAGTTGAGCCGTAAACCACAAATTGACAGGTAGTAAATACAATAAGATGGATAAAGCTACAACTGCACCTACGATTGTAAGTATAACACTAATTTCAGGATTCATAAATATTATGTATTTAAATCAATAATCACTTTTTCTAAAGATATTAATTAATTTTATTTTATCGATTTTTTCGATAAAAAATCCTGTATTTCTTTATATTTTTATAAAAATCTAAATTATTATTGCATTGTACTTATATTGCACAACATTTACTTAATTTTATTGAAAAACATATAAGTATCATATTTATTAATTTATAGACAATAAATATGGTATAAAATCGACTTATTAACGTATTATGAATAAAAATAACAGAATGAAAAGTCAGCTCATTTCGAGTAGTATTATATCTATACTATTTATGTTATTTGGAGCTAGTTATTTATTTTACAGTATCAATGTATTTACTACTAAGAACGAAGAAATTCTTAGCAATACGCAAGAAAAACTATATATCTCCACATCAATCAATACTCACATAAAAGAGTTGATTCATGCAAATATGGATGAGGCTCGAAATCCTAATGCGCAAAAACAAATAATTCAAAATATAGCAACAGAGTTAGAAACAGAGGCTGCTAAATTAGATGAAGCAAAAAGTGGTAATGAATATATTATACCATTAAAACTCCACACAAAAGATTTAATTAAATCATCATTAAATCCAATGTACACGGATAAAGATGAATTAATAGCCTATTGGACTACACAAGACCAAAAAACATTAAACGTTGTAAATACATTTATTAACAATGTTGTTGAACATAGAGTGGCTCAAATGGAGAAAAATGAACGATCCTTTAATATAGCCAAGATTGTAATAGTTGTTTTAATCACATTGATTCTTATCTTCATTATATTCACATTTTATAAAGTAATTCAAACATTACAAAAGCTAAAGGAGACGACAGATAATCTTACATCAATAAATAATGAATTTGTTGAAGCAAAAGTAAAAATTGAGAACACAAATTGGATATTAGAGAAAAGTGCCTTAATATCTGAAGGAATCAGTGGTCTTGATGATGAGAGAGAAATATGTCATGTAGTCATTAACATATTAAATAAACATTTACAAACTCCAGCCATTGCCATCTATATACGTAAACCTGACTCTCCAGTATTTACACTGTGCGCTGATCACGGTGTAAATAGAAATTTAGCAATCAGAGATTTTATTTCAGGCGATGGATTCCTTGGTAAAATCACGGAAGATAAGGATATTATTGTATTAGAAAATCAACCTAAAGATCATCTCAACATTCAAAGTACACTTATCAAAGACTCCTCATACTCTATTTTATATTGCCCTTTAGTACACGATGGTGTTACTTTAGGATTGATTGAAATAGCATTAGCAGATTATGATGCACAATTAAAGGATAGACTACAAGACTATTTTAATCGTATTAGCAGAACAATCGCAACTCGAATTAAATTTGGACAAAGTCACTTGTTGGTTCAAGAATTATTGGATGAAACGCAAAGACAAACAGAAGAACTAGAAGCTCAACAAGAAGAATTACGCATCACTAATGAAGAATTAGTACATAAAACAAACTTGTTAGAATCTTCGGAAGAAGAATTACGTGTACAACAGGAAGAACTAACACAGACAAACTTAGAATTAAACAAAAAAGCAGAAGAACTTGAGTCTAGAAATCTAGACTTAAACCAAACACAAAATCTCGTAGAGCAAAAAATACAAGAAGTAGAATTGGCAAGTAAATATAAATCAGAATTCATGGCTAACATGAGTCATGAGTTACGTACGCCACTAAATAGTATTTTAATTTTAGCAAAACTTCTTCAAGACAACAAAAAACAAAACTTAAACCAAGAACAAGTTAAATATGCAAAAGTAATTCATGATGCTGGGGCTGACTTGTTAGAATTGATTAACGAGTTACTAGATCTTGCAAAAATAGAAGCAGGACATGTTGATTTAAATGTGGAGAAAATCTCATCTAGCGAATTCGTCAAAGATATTGAAGAATTGTTTAAGGCGATTGCGAAAGACAAGAATATTAAATTCCAAACTGTTATTGACAATGATGTTCCTGAAGAATTCCTTTCAGATGAATATAGACTACAACAAGTTATTAAAAACTTCCTATCTAATGCATTTAAATTCACTGAGTCAAATGGTACAGTTCAGCTAAAAGTCTCTATACAGTCCAACAACCTTTGCTTTGATGTAATCGACTCAGGCAAAGGAATCTCCAAAGAAAAGCAAGATTTAATTTTCGAAGCATTTAGACAAGAAGATGGATCAACGAGTCGTAAATACGGTGGAACAGGTCTTGGGCTATCCATTAGTAAAGAAATTGCTAGCCTATTAGGCGGTCGAATAGCACTGGAAAGTGAGATTGGAGTTGGAAGTAAATTCTCATTAATCATCCCAGTTCAGATAGCAGAATTGTCAGAAAAAAAAGAAACAAGAAGTTTAGCTTCTACACAAAAACCTATCATCTTACCAAAAGAATATATTAAAGTTGCAAATGAGGAGGAAAAAGAAGCTGAAACTCCTGTAGCAGATCGCAAGACGATATTGATTATTGAAGACGATATAAATTTTGCTGATATTCTGAAAGGATTTGCGGAAGACTATGGTTATGAAGTGCTATTAGCACATGATGGAGCCAAGGGTATAGAATTAGCAAAAAAACATTTACCAAGTGCGATAATTTTGGATGTAATGCTACCTATTGCAGATGGTTGGGAGGTGCTACGTATTTTAAAAGACACGGACAGCACAAAACATATTCCAATTCACATGATGTCTGCTGCTACATTCTCTAAAAAAGACTTTTTGGAACGTGGCGCTATAGGCTTCATGCACAAGCCTGTGACAGAAGACACTATACAGAGTACATTTGAGAATATTAATATTAATCTGAGTAAATCTGTTAAAAAAATTCTCTTAGTAGAGGATCAAGAGCTCCAAAGCGATTATATTAAAAATTCTTTTGCTGGTCACAAAATTAATGTAATTCAAACATTCTCGTTAAACTCAGCTTGGGCAAAATTAAATGAAGAGAAAAATATTGATTGTATTATACTAGATTTAAGCTTACCTGATGGGAATGGCTTGGATCTAATCGAAAAGATCAAAGAAGATAGTTCATTGTCACAAATTCCAATCATAATCAATACGGCATACGAATTGCCTAGAGAACAATATGATAAAATTCTCAAAGATGCCAGAGCGACCATTCTCAAATCAGACAAATCAAGCGATAGACTTATAGACGAAGTGAATTTGTTTTTGAATAAGCTTAATACCAACGCTAATCAACCTGCAGCAGTTGTACCAACTATTACGCAGACCAATAATTTAAATGGTAAGCGTGTGTTGATCGCAGATGATGATATGCGTAATGTATTCGCATTATCCACTAGTCTACAAAACTATGATATGAATATCGAGATTGCCAATAACGGAAAAGAAGCAGTTGATATATTGAAAAATCCAAATCATGGTGTAGATATCGTGTTAATGGATATTATGATGCCTGAAATGGATGGCTATGAAGCAATCCAAATTATTCGAAATGAATTAAAATATAAGAATTTGCCGATACTCGCTGTCACAGCCAAAGCGATGAAAGGTGACAGAGAAAAATCAATTCAGATTGGGGCGAATGATTATGTAAGTAAGCCTATTGATATTGATAAATTGACATCATTGTTACAAGTATGGTTGGGATAAATAACAGTATCTTAATTGAATATGATGATCTTGAATCCATCATTTATCTGCTGAAAAATGTTACGGAAATAGATTTGTCAGGATATTCCAAATCTTCACTTAAAAGAAGAGTTGAGCGCTTTTTACAGGTTGAAAAAATGGATGTAGTTGATCTTAAAAACGCAATTGTGAATGTAAAAGATTTTCATAATTACTTCATACAAGAACTTGTGGTTAACGTAACTGAAATGTTTCGTGATCCACAATTTTATGTATCCTTAAAAAAGAATGTGATTCCGTATCTAAAAACCTATCCGCAAATCCGTATATGGAGTGCAGGAAGCTCAACTGGTGAAGAAGCTTATTCGACAACAATACTTTTAAACGAAATGGGCATTTTAGAACGCAGCTTCATCTATGGAACTGATATTAGTCCACGAGCATTGGAGATTGCGCGTAAGGGAGTGTATTCTCTGAATAAAATCAAATCTTACACAGAGAATTATTTACAAACAAAGCCCGTTACAGACTTTTCAAGCCATTATACAGCGATGTATGATGCTGCAATCATTAATAAAGAATACCGAAGTAAAGTTCTGTTTTCTACGCATAATCTTGTCTCAGATGGAGCATTTAATGAATTTCAACTCATTATGTGTAGAAATGTGATGATCTATTTTGACAAAGAATTACAAGAGCGAGTACTTAATTTATTTTATGAATCATTGAGTTTGTTTGGTTTTCTATGTTTAGGATCTAAAGAAAGCTTATACGCACACGACATTAAAAAAAATTTTAAAGTAATAGACAAACAATACAATATCTACCAAAAAATAAAATAATGGCTATTGCGTCAGATATAATTATAATTGGTGGTTCAGCTGGATCATATACACTGATTGCAGGATTATTAGAGCAGTTGCCTTTCAATTTTGAAGCAGCTATTTGTATAGTACTTCATAGAAATAGACACTATGACACAAAAATTGAGAAAAGTCTATCACGAAAATTAAATAAAAACATAATACCGGTCATAGACAAGATGGATATTTGCAAAAATCATGTCTATTTCGCACCTGCTGGTTATCATTTATTGATTGAACCTAACAATACATTTTCATTGGATTGTTCAGAACATATAAACTATTCAAGACCATCTATTGATGTCTTGTTTGAGACAGCTGCACAAGTATATGCAGATCGATGCACGGCTTTTTTGTTTTCGGGTGCCAATAGTGATGGCGCAAAGGGATTAAGGGTTATTGAAAACTATGGGGGTAAAATAATAATTCAGGATCCAGCGCAATCTATTATTCGTACTATGCCTTTGGCGGGAATTCGTGAAACAAAAAGTCCTACAGTTTGGAAGGATGATGAAATTCTTTCATTTTTCAAAAATTTAAATTAATGAACCATGAAAAACATTAATCTTCTGATACTTGATGATAAGGAAGAAAACATCATTAGTTTGAGAGCTTTGTTGGGTG
>Ga0233369_1000388_pt1 | contig 19095 bp, 20 predicted proteins | sample ElkDunMinimDraft_26_FD_191537 | JGI IMG/M metagenome (GOLD analysis project Ga0233369, IMG submission 191537) | Fecal eukaryotic communites from dung pellets of Tule Elk in California, USA - Elk Dung D16 | ecosystem: Host-associated > Mammals > Digestive system > Large intestine > Fecal | place... | reverse complement strand
GAGATCGGGGTAGACGACCGCGACCAGAAGCAGGACGACGAGGAAGACTTTGGCGGCGATGTCGAGGGTCGCGACGAGCTTGCGCGACGACCCTGACCCGGATTTCGGGGTGGTCATGGCGGTACGCTAGTCTCTGTGACGTCCTGCTGAGGCGGGACATGAGAAGGGCGATTGGCGCAGTGGTAGCGCGCTTCGTTCACACCGAAGAGGTCACTGGTTCGAACCCAGTATCGCCCACCAGCAGCACCACAGGTCAGAGGTCGGTTCCCGAAGTGGAGCCGGCCTCGTGACGTTTCAGGGCCAGAGCGGTCGAACGCTCCGCCAGGCGCTCCGCACCGGCCGACAGGACCATGCCGGTCGCTGCCGCCATTGCGGCGAACGCCCGCTCGCGGGCTGCCCGTCAGCCGAAGACCGGGAACCGGACGGTCGCGCTTCCCGGCCATGCCGGTGCGGGCTGTCGGCCGGTGCCGATGAGCGTGACGTCCGTGTCCGTCCACGACGGTGGGAGCGGCTCGTCGACGAGTGCCTCGACCGTCGTTCGCGCGAGGGCCAGGGCGCTGGGCGGTGGCGGCTCGTCGGACAGCAGGTCGAGGTGGTGCACCACGACCTCGACGGCCCAGACAGCCAGGTAGTCGCCAGGAGCGAAGACGTGCCCCTGCCACGCGCACGGGCTCTCGCCGAGTGCGAGGACCCCGTGGCGCAGCGCTGCGGCGACGTCGCGGAGCTGGGCTGTCGCCGAGGCCGGTCGCGCGTACGCCATGGAGCGACGGCGCTGCGACATCAGCTCCGGGACAGGGTCGTCGGTCGCGTACTCGACGACGAACTTCGACCAGTAGCTGGCCGCATCCACCGTGGGCTCCGCATCGACCGACGACACCAGGCCCCCGAGCATCTCGTGCCACCCGCCGATGACGTGGACCAGGACGTCCAGGCGACTCCAGCCGTGACAGCGAGAGGCGTCGAGCAGCTCGTACTCGCTCAGAGCTTCGACGGCACGTACGAACGAGTCGATCGTGTCCACGCACGCGGCGCGGCCGTCGCCGAGCGGGACGGTGAGCGTCATGCAGGAAATGTAGCCGTCGACAAGGTCTTGACCTCGGCACTTGTTTTTTGCAAGTGTGAGGGGAACCACACGATGCACGACGAACCCATGAGGGAGATCCACGATGACCGCGATGTTCGTCAACCTGCCGGTGACCGACCTGGAGCGCGCGAAGGCGTTCTACACAGCGCTCGGATTCACCATCAACCCAGCGTTCACCGATCACAACGCTGCCTGCGTCGTGGTCGAGGACGACCACAGCTACTTCATGATCCTGGTGCGCGACTACTTCCAGACCTTCACCGACCTCCCGCTCGGTGACCCGGCCGCGAACCCGTCGTCATCGACCGCGATCTTCGTCGACACCCGGGAGGAGGTCGACGCCGCCGTGGCCAACGGCATCGGTGCCGGTGGCTCCGAGCCACGCCCCGCTGCGGACTACGGATTCATGTACCAGCGGCAGCTCGCCGACCCTGACGGCAACATCATCGAGTTCGGCTACATGGACATGGCCGCCGCAGGGCAAGCCCCCGAGGCCTTCATGGAGCAGCAGGCCTGAGATCGATGGCGCCACGCGACTACGGGCAGTGGTGCGGCATCACGCGAGCCCTGGAGCTGGTGGGCGAGCGCTGGGCCCTGCTCATCATCCGGGACCTGCTCGTCGGGCCGCGCCGCTACGGAGAGCTCGCCGGGGGACTTCCCCGGATCCCGAGCAACGTCCTGGCGGCACGGCTCAAGGAGCTCCAGGCGGCCGGCATCCTGCGCCGGGTCCCGCGCTCGCGGGTCGTCGTCTACGAGCTGACGCCCTTCGGACGTGAGCTCGAGCCCGTCGTGCTGGCGCTCGGCGCATGGGGCTTCAAGGCGTTGGACGAACCGCGAGAGGAGCAGGTCGTCACGCCCGACGCGTTGACAATGACGCTGCGCACCGCCTTCCAGCCGCAGGTGGCAGCGGACCTGCCGACGACCGCGTACGCGGCGCGCCTCGGTTCGGCGGAGCTGCTCGTGCGGGTCGATGGTCCCCGGCTCGATGTGACTCGCGGAGACGGGCGGGTCGACCTGGCGTTCAGGGCGGGCCCGGGCCTCCGCCGGCTCATCTCCGGCCAGCTTGCGCCCGAGAGCGCGATCGCGACGGGCGAGGTCGAGGTCCTCCGCGGGCGTGGCGATCTCCTCGCCCGCTTCGCCAGCACGTTCCACCTGGCCGCCTGACGCACCGCGCCGCCCACCACGCGAGGGTGAGGAGCGCCGTGATCACCGCCACGCCGGCGATCCCGCCCTTGGTCGCCTCGGTCAGGACCCCCTCGACCACCTGCCCAGTGCTGAGCACGGCACCGCGACCGAAACGAGCCGTCGCCGTACGGATGGCTCACCCCAGGCGACGGTGCGACGCCGACGCCAGGCGATCGCGAGCAGGACCACGAGGCCGAGCGCCGTACGGCAGGTCCGGTGCGAGCGCGCCGCAGACCAGGGCGAGCAGGCTCAGTGGTCCGCGCGCCAGGGGCAGGACGGCGACCGGATGGACGAGGGTGAACGGCGCCCGCGAAGCGTAAGGACTCGACGCTGGCCCTCCCGCTAGCGCCTCGCCGAGACCCGTGCGGCGAGCAGCGCGAGGGCGGCGCAGATCCCCGAGGTGGCGACGAGCGGCAACCAAGGGACGGTCATCGTCACGGGATGGTCGCCGACGTCGCGCGTGATCGCCGTCCAGACCAGCCAGCCGACGAGGAGCGTGGTGGCACCGCCCAGGACGAGGCCGGTGGCGGTGGTCAGACCTGCCTGCCAGAGCGCGGTGCTGCGCACCTGCCTCGGTGTTGCTCCCAGCAGGGCGAGCAGCCGTCGCTGACGTGACCGTTGCGCGGCTCCGATCAGGGTGGCGTTGACGATCGCGATGCCGGCGTAGATCCCGGCCGGTCCGAGAAGGACGAGCAGTGCCACGGTGTTCATCTCTCGTGTCGAGGAGGCGATGTCGTCCAGCCACCGGTCGGCCGGCACTGCTGCGTCTCCGGCGACGACGCGTGTGGCCGCCAACAGCCGGCGATCGCTGACCTCAGGTGCCGGGGTGACGAAGAGGACGCTCGGTTCGCTCTCCCGGCTCTCCGCCAGGTCGGCAGGCACCATCAGGTCGCCGTACAGGTCGGCCGCGTCCGGTACGACGGCGACGACCTTCAGCCGGATCTTCCGCCCACCGTCGAGCCTGGCGTCGACGTGCTCACCGAGACCGACGCTCGAGTCGAACATCCACGACTCCGACGCCGCGAGGGTACGGCCCCGCAGGTCGTCGAGGTCGCCCCGTACGGCGCGCAACCGGCGCGACTGCTCGGCGCGGCCCACGTCGACGACGTCGACGTCCTGGGGACCGAGCTCGTCGAAGGTGGCCGAGACCGTGCGCCGCTCGTCGACCACCCCGACGACGGGATCAGTCGCCAGCCGACCGGCGGTCGACGGGTCGGTGACGACGACGGGCGCCGCGAGCTGGGTCGCGTTGAGCGCGCTGCTCCAGTCGACGGTGAAGCCCATCGTGACGACGAGGGAGCCCGCGATCGCCGCGATCGCCGTCACCGGTGCGGCGATCGCCGAGGTCGTGCGCACCGAGGTACGCAGCTCGTCGGAGGCCAGGCGGGCGGCGATCGAGCGGCGCGCGAAGGGTCGGGCCAGGACAGTGGCGACCTGAGGCACGGCGACCGGGCCGAGGGCGGTGAGCGCGACCACGACCAGGAGTGGGAGAAAGAGCCCGACGAGCATCGCCGCAACGGGCGGCAGGTCGCCGGCCACAAGGACGACCGTCACCACGGACGCGATGGCGGCCAGGCCGACCAGCACGGCGGCCAGGCCGGGGCGTCGGCGCTCGATCGCGGCTTCACGCAGCGCCGCGATCGGCGCGACCTTCGAGGCGCGCTTGGCCGCGCGACGAGATCCGAGCAGCGCGACGACCATCCCGGCCGGAGCGGCGACCGTCCACGGGAGCCACACGGGAGGCGCGTCGAGGTGCAGGCTCGTCGCGCCGACCAGGCGTACCGCCGTGAGGGTGAGCGGGCCGAGCACCGTCCCGAGGAGGCACCCGACCAGCGTCGCGGCGAGCGCGACCACGGCCGCCTCGCCGAGGAGCAGGCGGCGGACCTGCTTCGGCGTGGCACCGACGAGACGCAGCAGGCCGAGCTCGCGCTGGCGTGTGGCGACGACGAATCCGAACGTGCTGGCGACCACGAAGAGTGCCATGAACAGCGAGATCGCCGACATGAGCCCGAACATCGCCGAGAGGTCCTCGAGCTGGGCGCGGGTGGCGTCATCTGCCTGGGCACGTCGCGCGGTGGTCTCGACCGAGCCGATCATCGTGACGGTCAGGCCGATCAGCACGGTGCCGAACGCCAGGGCCGTGAACGCCCCGGCGTACGCCCTCCACGAGCTGCGCACGCTCTTGCGGCTGAGCGTGAGCATCACTGCTCCAGCTCGCTCATCGTGGCGGCGATCACGGCGGCGTCGGCGTCGTACAGCCGTCCGACCACCAGCCCGTCGGCGAGGAAGAGCACCTCGTCGGCGTACGAGGCGGCGAGTGGATCGTGGGTCACCATCACCACGGTCTGGCCGCCGGCAGCGGCGCCTCGCAGAAGATCGAGGACGGCCCGGCCCGTCGCCCTGTCCAGGGCGCCGGTCGGCTCGTCGGCGAAGAGCACACGCGGCCGGCTGTGCAGCGCTCGCGCGACGGCGACCCGCTGCTGCTGCCCGCCGGAGAGCTCGGCCGGGCGCCTGCCCGCAAGGTCGCGCAGACCGACGCGCTCGAGCGCATCGAGGACCGTGGCACGCTCGATGCGCGCCCCTGCGAGCCGCATGGGGAGGGCGACGTTGTCGTACGCGGTCAGTGCGTCGAGCAGGTTGTACGACTGGAAGACGAACCCCATCGTCGCGCGGCGCAGCTCGGTGAGCGCGGTCTGGTCGAGCCCGGCGAGAGCGTTCCCGTCGACAGTGACCTGTCCGGACGTCGGCGAGTCGAGCCCGGCGGCGAGCTGCAGGAGCGTCGACTTCCCGGATCCGCTCGGCCCCATGATCGCGGTGAAGGATCCGGTGGGGAACTCATGGGTGACTCCTCGCAGCGCGGGAACGTCCCCCGACGAGGAACGGTAGCTCCGCGTGACGCCGGCGAGGGTCACGGCGGAGGCGGTGGTCGTGTGGTGGTGGAGCGCTGTCATGTCTCCACCTCACCCGCTCGCGGGCGGGGGCACACGGGCCTGCACGCCCTGTCGGGGTAGCGCGTGCGCTACCCCGCCTGGAGCGGGAGCGCTCTAGGGTCGAGGGCGTGAGCAGTCCCGACGCCTGGTCCGCCGTACGAGGTCGGCCCGAGCGATTCCTGCGGTCGGCCTGGCCCTGGCGCTCGATCCTGTACGTCGCCACCACGGTCCCGGTCGGCGTCGCCGTCCTGGTCGTGCTGTTCCTCGTCGTCGGGATCGGCGTCCTGACGGCCGTCCTCGTCGTCGGGGTCCTGATCCTCGCGAGGGTTCCCGGGATCGCCCGGCTGGTCGCGGCAGGGGAGCGGTGGAGGCTCGCGCTGGTACGGCCCGGGACCGTCGGCGACCCGGTGCCGTGGCGAGACCAGCTCCGCGCAGGGCGGAACCTCCCGGTGGCCTGGAGCGAGGTCGGCTACGCGGCGCTGCTGGCCACCGTGTTCGTCGTCGTGGACTTCTTTGCGCTCCTCATTCTTTTCGTCCCGGTGGTCTTCCTGCTCACGCCGCTGCTCCGGTGGCTGAGCGGCTCTGCCGTCGAGTCGGTCGGATGGACGGTGGACACGGCCGCCGAGGCGTGGCTCGCGGTGCCGATCGGGGCCCTCGTCCTGGTGCCGGTGCTCTATCTGCTGACCTGGCTCGCCTGCGGCCAGGCGGCATTGGCGGTGATGCTCCTCGACCCGCCCGAGCAACGCCTTGCCGAGGCGGTCGCGACGCTGCGCCGCTCGCGATCGGGACTGGTCGACGCGTTCGAGACGGAGCGCCACCGGATCGAGCGCGACCTGCACGACGGCGTCCAGCAGCGGCTCGTCGCCCTCAGCATGACCCTCGGCAGCGCGGAGATGGAGCTCGAGGACCGTGCCGACGACCCGACGCTCGAGCTGGTCCGGACCGCGCACCGCCAGGCCGAGGAGGCGCTGGCCGACCTGCGGGCGACGGTCCGGGGTATCCACCCCCGTGTCCTGACAGAACGCGGCCTGAGCGCCGCAATCCACGAGATCGCCGGACGCTCGCCGGTGCCCGTCACGGTGAGCGTCGACGTCGGCGGGCGGCTCCCGCCGGCGATCGAGAACGCCGCATACTTCGTGGTGAGTGAGGCGCTCACCAACATCGCCCGCCACGCGCGGGCGAGCCGCGCGCTGGTCGCGGCGCGGGTCGACCAGGGGGAAGGGATGCGGACGTTCGTGCTGACCGTGACCGACGACGGCGTCGGTGGCGCCGACGCGACCCAGGGGAGTGGCCTGGCTGGTCTGGCCGCGCGGGTCGACGCTCTCGACGGATCGTTCGTCGTGTTCAGCCCGACGGGCGGGCCGACCGAGGTGAGACTGACGTGCCCGCTCCCGTGAGGCCGCTGCGGATCGCGCTCGCCGAGGATGCTGCGCTGCTGCGAGAAGGTCTCGTCGGCATCCTCGAGCGTGCCGGCCACGAGGTCGTCGCCGCCGTCGGCGACGCCGACGCCCTGCAGGCCTTCGTCCGCCGCGAGCGCCCCGACGTCGTGATCACCGACGTCCGCATGCCGCCCTCCTTCACCGACGAGGGGCTCCGCGCCGCCGTCGCGATCCGAGCTGAGCACCCAGGGATCGCTGTCATGGTGCTCTCCGCGTACGTGGCCGAGGCGTACGTCGGCGAGCTCCTCGACTCCGGAGACGGCACGGGTGTCGGCTACCTGCTCAAGGACCGGGTCAGCCACGTCCGCGAGTTCCTCGACAGCCTCTCGCAGGTCGCCTCGGGCGGCACCGTGGTCGACCCCGAGGTCGTACGGCTGCTGCTGCGCCGTCGCCACGACGACGGGCCGCTGGCGGCCCTGACCGACCGCGAGCGCGAGGTGCTCGCCCTGATGGCCGAGGGCTGCACCAACGGCACCGTCGCAGAACGGCTCTTCGTCAGCGAGGCCGCGGTGCGCAAGCATGTCGGCTCGATCTTCGCCAAGCTCCCGCTCGACCCCGCGAGCGACCGACGGGTCAGCGCCGTCCTCGCCTACCTGCGGGGCTGAACGCCACGCTCAGACCGTCCGCGGGTCGAACCCGAACGGCAGCTCCAGTCGGTGGGCCTTCATGAAGTCCTCGTCCGAGAGCAGCTTGCGGGTGTCGCTGTCGGCGGCCACGACCCCGTCGGCGAGCACCACCGACCGGGGGCAGAGCTCGAGCGCGTACGGCAGGTCGTGGGTGACCATCAGCACCGTGACCGACAGCGACCGCACGATGTCGGCGAGCTCGCGGCGGGCCATCGGGTCGAGGTTCGACGAGGGCTCGTCGAGCACCAGGATCTGAGGCTCCATCGCGAGGACCGTGGCGACTGCCACCCGCCGGCGCTGGCCGAACGAGAGGTGGTGCGGCGGGTGGTCGGCGTAGTCGGCCATGCCTACCTGCTCCAGCGCGTGCATCACCCGCTGCTCGAGTGCGTCGCCGCGCACGCCGAGGTTCGCCGGGCCGAAGGCGACGTCGGCGCGGACCGTCGCGGAGAACAGCTGGTCGTCGGGGTCCTGGAACACGATGCCGACACGACGCCGGATCTCCCGGAAGTTCTTCTTCACCACGGGCAGCCCTGAGACCGCCACCGTCCCGGCACCGGGCAGCAGGATCCCGTTGAGGTGGAGCACGAGCGTGGTCTTGCCCGCACCGTTGGGTCCGAGGAGGGCGACGCGCTCACCCGCGTGGATGTGCAGGTCGACGCCGTACAGGACCTGGCTCCCGTCCGGGTAGGCGTACGCCAGCCCGCGGACGTCGATGACGGGGACGCTCACGACCGACCGCTCGACGGGTCGTGCCCTCGCGACAGCATCGCCAGGTGGACCCGCTCGCCGCGCTCGTACGACCGGATGAAGAGCGCCGACGCCGTACGACCGAGGACGTTCCACTGACGGATCGAGGACCCGCGGAAGCCGCGCGACTCCCGGGCGATGCGCATGCGGCGCACCTCGTCGGTGACGACGTCGAGGTAGCGGATCATGAAACCCATGATCTGCACCATCTCGTGCGGCAGGCGCAGGCGGCTCAGGCCGTCGATCAGCTCATGGGGCTCGGTGGTCGCCGCGAGCGTGAGGCTGGCGACGACGCCGATCGTCGCCTTGATCAGCAGCGAAGCCGCCGCCTCCAAGCCGGGCTCGCTGACGGTGAGACCGAGGAAGGTCGTCGTCGGCCCGGTGGCGATGAACGGCAGCACGATCGCGAACACGACGAACGGAAGCTCGACGAGCATCCGCGGCAGCAGGAAGCCGAACGGCACTCGCGACACGACGACGACCGCCACCAGGATGCCGGCGTAGACCGCGAACACGGGGTACGCCGACCCGGGGGTGGCGACGACGACGAGCATGAAGCCCAGCAGGGTGAGCAGCTTGAGGTGTGCCGGCACACGGTGGACGGGGGAGGTGCCGGCGAAGTACAGCTTGTGCCCGTGCGGTCGAGCCATCTCGGGGCGTGCCTCAGTCGCCGACGTGGGTACGGCGCCGAACGAGGAGAGCGACACCTCCGGCGATCACGAGGACGAGGACGGTGCCGGTGATGCCGGCGACGGCTCCGGAGAGGCGGGGGTCGTCGACGCCCTTGGTGGAGTAGTCCGACATCGGGCTGTCGGCGGACGACTTGTGGTCTTTGGCCGTGTCGAGGAAACCCTTGTCTCCGGCGACGAACTCGAGGCCGTCCGGGTGACTGGAGGCGTAGTAGCTGACGAACCCTGCGAGCACGAGCGCGACCAGGAGACCGACGAGCACCAGGGTGCGGGTCGAGACCGAGGCGCGACGGGTGCTCATGCTTCGACCACCTTCGACGTGCGGACCTCGAGGGTCCGCTTCTCGAGAGCCGAACGTGCGCCGTACACGAGGTCGGGACGCACGGCGAGGACGGCGCTGACCACGATCCCGGTGATCAGCGCCTCTCCCACGCCGATCACGGTGTGCCAGCCGACCATCGCGGTGGCGAGAGCATCCAAGGCGATCGGCGCCTCGCCGCCGATGGCGTAGAGGCCGGTGAACGCGAGCGCGGCAGCGGGGACCGACACCAGCGCGGCGATGGCCGCAGCCGGGGCGACCGAGGCGAGGCGGTTCGGCAGGATCGCTCGGACGAGGCGGAAGACCAGCCAGCCGACGCCCACGCCCACGAGGCCCATCAGGGTGACGTTGGTGCCGAGAGCGGTGATCCCGCCGTCGGCGAAGAGAAGGCACTGGACGAGCAGGACAGTGCTGACGCACAGCACCGCGGTCCACGGGCCGACCAGGACGGCGGCGAGCACACCCCCGAGCAGGTGCCCACTCGTGCCGGCTCCGACCGGGAAGTTGATCATCTGGGTGGCGAAGATGAAGGCGGCCACCAGTCCTGCCATCGGAGCGGTCCGATCGTCCAGCTCGCGACGGGCACCCCGCAGGGCGAGGCCGATGCCAACCACGGCGACCGCGCCGGTTGCCGCCGACGTGGGCGCATCCAGGAAACCGTCGGGTACGTGCATCTGTCGACTGTAAGTCGAAGGGCAGGGGTCGGCCATCGGGCACCAGCTGCCGCTCCGTGCGCCCCTTCCGGTCGTACGCTGAGCAGGTGCCGGACTGGCCCGCTGAGTACGAGACGCTGTGTGACGCCGACCGGCAGCACGACCTGCCGGCCGAGGAGCTCGAACGCCTTGCCGTCGCTGCGTTCATGCTCGGTCGTGACGACGAGGTGGTCCCGCTGCGCGAGCGGGCCGTCCACCGCTACACCTCCGACGGGCGACGGGCGGCCGCCGTGCTGTGCGGGTTCTGGATCGCCTGGCACCTGATGATGCGGGGCGACCTGGCCCAGGCTCAGGGCTGGACGGCACGGCTTCAGCGGCTCGCGGACGCCGAGGACCCCGCGATGCAGGCGATGCTGGCGCAGCAGAGCGCGGTCGTACGGATGTGGGACGGCGACGCCCTGGGCGCGCTGCCGGCCTTCGAGCGGTCGGTGGACCTCGCGGCCGCCGACTCCGACGCCGACGTGCTCGTGCTCGCGCTGCTGGGCAGGGCGCGCTGCCTGCAGCGGCTGGGCCGTGACGACGAGTGCGCGGCCGTGATGGACGAGGCCATGACCTACGTGTCCGCGGGGCGGGTCCAGCCCCAGGTCGTCGGTCTCCTGTACTGCGCCGTCATCGACCTCTGCCTCGGATGCTTCGACCTCGCCCGTGCCCAGGAGTGGACGCGGGCGCTGACGGCCTGGGTCGAGGACCAGCGGGGCGCCGTCGCCTACCGCGGGACCTGTCTCGTCCACCATGCGGAGATCCTCCAGCTGCGGGGCGCCTGGACGGAGGCGACCGCGCGAGCCGCTGAGGCGTGCGTCATCCTCGGGGCCCGGCCGGAGCCCGCCGTCGCCGCGGCGCACTACCGGATCGGTGAGCTGGCCCGGCTGCGCGGCCGCCTCGACGACGCCGAGTCGGCGTACGAGCGCGCGTCGGAGCTCGGCCTCGAGGTCCAGCCCGGTCTCGCCCTCCTTCGCCTCGCGCAAGGGCGCCCCGGCGCGGCGGCCGCCGGGCTCGAGCGGGCGCTCGGCGAGCACTCGGACGACCCTCGCGCCCGCCCGCTGCAGCTGGCCGCGCAGGTCGAGGTCTGCCTGGCGACCGGTGACGTGGAGGCTGCCGAGGATGCGCTCACGGCGCTCGCCGCGTCCGCAGACGTGGACGCGGCGCCCTTCCTGCGGGCGCTCTGCGAGCACAGCGCGGGAGCCGTCCTCCTCGCCCGCGGCGACGCACAGGCGGCGCTCCCTCGCCTCAGGCGGGCCTGGTCTCTGTGGCGTGACGTCGACGCGCCGTACGAGGCCGCGCGCGCACGCGGCCTGACCGCCCGGGCGTGCGAGGCGCTGGGCGACGCCGACGCGGCGGTCATGGAGGCGGACGCCGCCCGCGCTGCCCTCGACCGGCTCGGCGCCGTAGGGGAGCCGTTCGGCGTGGCGGGGATGCCTGCGGGGGAGGGACTTCTCTCGCCGCGCGAGCTCGAGGTCCTCCGGCTCCTTGCTACGGGCGCCACGAACCGCGCGATCGCCGCCGAGCTCGTCCTGTCGGAGAAGACCGTCGCGCGTCATGTCAGCAACATCTTCGGCAAGCTCGACCTGCGCAACCGCGCCGCCGCCACCGCGTATGCCTTCGAGCACCACCTCCTCTGACCGGCCGTACGCAGAATCACCCATCGACCCCGGCCGGGTTGGGTCGTTCGCCCGAAGCGGGGGCGCTCGTGCTGCCCATAGCGTCGATGACGACGACGAGGGGGAGACGACGAGGGGGAGAAGTGGAGACGCAGGACGACAGGCGGCAGGTGGGCACGGTCGTGATCGGCGCCGGGCAGGCGGGACTGGTGCTGGGCTACCACCTCCAGCGCTCCGGTGAGGACGCAGTGCTTCTGGAGGCCGGGGCTCGGGTGGGCGACTCGTGGCGCCACCGGTACGACTCGTTGCGGCTCTTCAGCCGGCGGCGGTACGCGAGCCTGCCCGGGTGGTCGATCCCCATGCACGGGTTCCCGACGCGCGACGAGATGGCCGACTACCTCGAGGCGTACGCGCAGCGGTTCTCTCTCCCGGTCGAGACGGGCACCTCGGTCCGTCGCGTGACGCATGACGGCGCGCGGTTCTCGGTCGAGACCAGCACGGACTCGTACGTCGCGGACCGGGTCGTCGTGTGCGCGGGAGCGCACGCCCGTCCTGCGTTCCCCGCGCTGGCCGCGGATCTCGACCCCTCGGTGCGTCAGCTCCACTCGCTCGACTACCGCAACCCGAGCCAGCTCGCTCCCGGTGGTGTCCTCGTCGTGGGAGCCGCCAACTCCGGCACCGACGTCGCGCTCGACGCGGCAGCGGCAGGGCACCCGACGTGGCTCGCGGGCCGCCACCCGGGGCAGGTGCCGTTCGACATCGACGGCGCGCAGGGGCGAGCGATGACACCGGTCGTGATGTTCGTGTTCCGGAACCTGCTCACCCGGAGCACACCGATGGGCAGGCGGTTCATGGCCAGGGCGGAGGGCCACGGAGTGATGCTCGTCCGTAACAAGATCGCAGACCTCGACGCCGCCGGAGTGCTCCGTACCGGCCGCATCGAGGCGGTGGTCGATGGCCGACCAGTCTCGAGCGACGGTGTGTCCCCGGAGATCTCGACCGTGGTGTGGTGCACGGGCTCACGTCCCGACCACCGTTTCCTGGACGTGCCCGGGGCGTTGGACGACGCCGGCGCTCCTGTCCACGACCGCGGGATCTCGCCGGTGCCCGGCCTGGCCTTCCTCGGGCTCGACCTCCAGCACTCGGTCGCGTCGTCGATGATCCAGGGGGTGGACCGCGACGCCCGTCACGTCCTGCGACGGCTGCGCGCGACCCCGACCGTACGACCGTCAGCGGGGGAGAGCGCCCTCGCGCGTTAGAGGTCGACGCGCTCGTTGTCCGCGCCGTCGTACGCCTCGCCGGTGGCCTTCGCCTTGGCGAAGCTGATCAGCGACGCGATGCGACCGCCCGGGGTGTCCCAGTACTCGCCGCCCTCGAGGTCGACGTGGATCAGCACGACGTTCGGGTCGTCGGGCCCCTCCGGCATCCACGCCTCGGCGAACGTGTTCCAGAGCTCCTCGATCTTCGCGCGGTCGTCGACGACCGTCGCGGTCCCGTGGAGCGAGACCCATGTGCTCGCGGACGAGAACGTGATCCCCACGTGCGGCCGAGCCGTGATGTGGGCCACCTGCCGTGAGTCGCGGGCCGTGAGGAACCAGAGCTCGGCGCTCGGCTCGACCTCCTGGCGCGCCATCGGCCTGCTCGTGAGCGTCCCGTCGGCGTCCACGGTGGTGAACATCGCGATCCTCAGGTCGTCCAGCAGGTCGAGGAGCTGCTTCTGGCCGTCGCTCATGGCTGTCCCTTCGTCGGTGTCACCTGGCGGTACCCGAAGCCGTCGGGCACATGCCACGGCGGGGAGGGCGCGCACCACGCGGGCCGAATCGGGTGCGCGGCCGCGCCGACCCTGCCGATAGCATCGAGCCAACCTGTCTCGTACGTCCCGAAGGAGCATCGTGTCCGAGCTCAACGTCACCGTCGTGGGTCCCGCGCGCCGGCAGGACCGCACCGTGACGGCCGGGACGAAGGCCTGGGAGCTCTTCGCCGAGGACCCCGACGTCATCGCCGTCAAGGTCGACGGTGCCCTCAAGGACCTCGCGTACGCGCTCGCCGCCGGCGACGTGATCGAGCCCGTCGCCATCGCGAGCAAGGACGGCCGCGACATCCTGCGGCACTCCACCGCCCACGTCATGGCGCAGGCGGTCCAGGACCTGTTCCCGGAGGCCAGGCTCGGCATCGGGCCGCCCGTCCAGGACGGCTTCTACTACGACTTCGACGTCGAGACTCCGTTCACCCCGGAGGACCTCACCAAGATCGAGTCGCGGATGCGCAAGATCATCAAGGAGAACCAGCGCTTCTCCCGCCGGGCGATCGACGACGACGAGGCGCGCGTCGAGCTCGCCGACGAGCCGTACAAGCTGGAGCTGATCGGCCTGAAGAGCTCAGCCGGCAGCGACGACCTCGAAGGCGCGGCAGAGGGCGCCAGCGTCGAGGTCGGCGCCGGTGGCCTCACCATGTACGACAACATCGACCGCAAGGGCGAGATCGCCTGGACCGACCTGTGCCGTGGCCCCCACCTGCCGACGACCAAGCGCATCCCCGCGTTCGCGCTGATGCGCAGCGCGGCGGCGTACTGGCGGGGCAACGAGAAGAACAAGCAGCTCCAGCGCATCTACGGCACCGCCTGGGAGAGCAAGGAGGCGCTCGCCGACTACCTCCACCGTCTGGAGGAGGCGCAGCGCCGCGACCACCGCAGGCTGGGCAACGAGCTCGACCTGTTCTCGTTCCCCGACCTCATCGGCCCCGGGCTGCCCGTCTTCCACCCCAAGGGCGGGGTGATCAAGCGGGAGATGGAGGACTACGTCCGTCAGCGGCACATCGAGGAGGGCTTCTCGTACGTCGGCAGCCCGCACATCGCCAAGGAAGACCTCTTCTACACCTCCGGTCACCTGCCGTACTACGGCGACGGCATGTTCCCCCCGATGGACCTCGACGGTCAGAACTACCGCCTCAAGGCGATGAACTGCCCGATGCACAACCTCATCTACTCGTCGCGGGGACGCTCCTACCGTGAGCTCCCGCTGCGCCTGTTCGAGTTCGGCACCGTCTACCGCGACGAGAAGTCAGGGGTGCTCCAGGGCCTGACCCGCGTCCGGATGATCAGCCAGGACGACTCCCACTCGTACGTGACCGAGGAGGGCGCGGCCGCCGAGGTCCGCCACCTGCTCGACTTCATCCTCGGCCTCCTGCGCGACTTCGGGATGGACGACTACTACATCGAGCTGTCGACCCGCGACGACCAGAAGCCCGACAAGTTCATCGGCTCCGACGAGGAGTGGGAGGCCGCGACCAAGGTCCTTCACGACGTCGCGGTGGCCAGCGGTCTCGAGCTGGTGCCCGACCCGGGCGGCGCGGCGTTCTACGGTCCCAAGATCTCGGTCCAGGTGCGTGACGCCATCGGCCGTACCTGGCAGATGTCGACGATCCAGTACGACTTCAACCAGCCGAAGCGCTTCGGGCTCGAGTACACCGCCGCGGACGGCTCCCGCAAGCAGCCGGTGATGATCCACTCGGCGAAGTTCGGCTCGATCGAGCGCTTCCTCGGCGTGCTCGTCGAGCACTACGCGGGCGCCTTCCCTCCGTGGCTCGCGCCCGTGCAGGTCGTGGCGATCCCCATCGCGGAGCGTCACGTCGACTACCTGTACGAGGTCGCCGCCAAGCTGCGTGCTGCGGGGATCCGCGCTGAGGTCGACGAGGCGGACGACCGGATGCAGAAGAAGATCCGCAACGCCCAGACCCAGAAGGTCCCGTTCATGCTGATCGCCGGCGACGACGACATCGAGGCGGGAGCGGTGTCCTTCCGCTACCGCAGCGGCAAGCAGGACAACGGTGTGGCCGTCGACGAGGCCGTCGCCCGGATCGTCCAGGCGGTCGCAGACCGGGTCCAGGTATGAGCTCCGAGGCCGGCGCCGGGTCACCTGCGGGAGCCGACGGTCCGTGGGGGCGCCCCGCTGTGGGCTTCGAGGGCTTCGACCGCCTCTGGACCCCCCACCGGATGGCGTACATCACCGACGAGGGTCCGCGTGAGGACGGCTGCCCGTTCTGCCGGATGCAGCAGCGGCCCGACGACGAGACGCTGGTCGTCGCGCGCGGCGAGCACGTGTACGCGGTGCTCAACCTGCATCCGTACAACCCCGGACACCTCATGGTCGTCACCAACCGGCACGTCGGAGAGCTCGACGAGCTGAGCGACGCCGAGGCGCACGAGCTCACCGCGATGACGCAGCAGGCAGTCCGCGTGCTGAAGCGCGTGAGCGGGCCGGCAGCGTTCAACGTGGGCCTCAACCTGGGTGCGGTCGCCGGTGGCTCGCTGTCGCAGCACCTGCACCAGCACGTCGTGCCCCGATGGATGGGGGACTCCAACTACATCACCGTCACGGGAAGCACCAAGGTGATGCCGCAGCTGCTCGCCGACACCCGTGACCTGCTCGCGAAAGCGTGGAACGCCTGATGCTCGAGCGCTTCCGCGCGACCTGGGCCAAGATCATGAGCCCGATCGCCGACCTGTTCCTCAAGCTGGGCATCAGCCCCGACGTGGTGACGTTCGTCGGCACGCTCGGGGTCACGGCCGCCGCGCTGTGGTTCTACCCGCGAGGCGAGTTCTTCCTCGGGACGGTGGTCATCACCGCTTTCGTCTTCTCCGACATGGTCGACGGCCTCATGGCCCGCAAGTCCGGCCAGTCGAGCGCGTGGGGCGCCTTCCTCGACTCCACGCTCGACCGCGTCGGTGACGCGGCGATCTTCGGCGGCCTGGTTGTCTGGTACGCAGGCACCGGCGACGACCTCCTCATGACCTCCGTCGCTCTGTGGTGCCTGGTCGGAGGCCAGCTCACGTCGTACGCGCGGGCGCGTGCCGAGTCCCTCGGGATGGAGGCCAAGGGCGGGATCGCCGAACGCTCGGACCGGCTCGTCGCCGTGCTCGCGATGACAGGTCTCTCCGGCATCTTCGACCTGCCCGTGCTGCGGACGATCGTGCTCTGGGCGTTGGCGGTCGCCAGCACGGTCACCGTGGTCCAGCGGATCATGATGGTCCGGCGACAGGCGTTGGCGAAGGCATGATCCCGCCGACCCGGGCCGCACGCGCGGCGCTCGCGACGTCTCGTACGTACGTCGAGGCGGCGGCGTACCGGGCTGGGTGGAACGTCGCCGTGCACCTCCCTCAGCCCGTGGTCGACCGCGCGCTGAGGGTGACCGCCGACAAGCTGTACGGCCGCGACGGGAGCGGCATCCGGCGGCTCCGCTCCAACCTGGCCCGCGCCGTTCCCGACGCGGACCCCGCGACGCTCGACGCCGTCACGCGCGACGCCATGCGGTCGTACCTGCGCTACTGGGGCGAGGTGTTCCGCCTGCCGCGCTTCACCGGTGACGCCGACGCCGTCGACCAGGCGATCGTGGTGGACCACGCCGAGCGCGTGTACGCGTTGCGCGACGCAGGGCGCGGGATGATCGCGGCGCTGCCCCACATGGGCAACTGGGACCTCATGGGCGCGTGGGCGTGCACCCACGATCTCCCGCTCATGACGGTGATGGAGCGGCTCAAGCCCGAGCGCCTGTACGACGAGTTCGTGGCGTTCCGTCAGCGGATCGGCATGACCGTCCTTCCGCTGACCGGTGGTCCGCCGACGATGCCCCAGCTCGCGGAGCATCTGCGCAAGGGCGGTTTCGTGTGCCTGCTCGCCGACCGGGACATGTCCCGCAGCGGGATCACCGTCGACCTTCTTGGCGAGAAGGCGCGGATGCCGGTGGGGCCGGCGCTGCTCGCGCAGCAGACGGGGGCGGCGCTGTTCGTCGCCAGCTCCCGCTACGACGACGAGACGGGCAGGCTGCGGATGAGCATCCACGAGCCTGTCGAGACGCGCCCGGGCGAGGACGGCCTGGTGGCGATGACGCAGGACGTCGCGGACCTCTTCAGCGCGGACATCCGCCGCAGCCCCGCCGACTGGCACATGCTGCAGCGTGTGTTCGAGGTGGATCGCCGCGAGGGCGGCCGGCGACCAGGGGACAGGGGAGTCAGATGAAGGTCGGGATGGTCTGCCCGTACTCGTTCGACGTGCCGGGCGGTGTCCAGAACCACGTCCTGGACCTCACCCGCACGATGCGCGACCTCGGCGTCGACGTCTCCGTCCTCGCGCCCGCCGCCGACGACGACGACCTCCCGTCGTACGTGACGCCGGCGGGGCGGGCGCTGCCCGTGCGCTACAACGGTGCGGTCGCCCGTGTCTCCTTCGGCCCGAGGGCGATGGCGCGGACGCGACGCTGGCTGCGCGACGGCGGGTTCGACATCCTCCACGTGCACGACCCGGCGACGCCCAGCGTGTCGTTGATGGCGCTGAGCCTCGCGAGCGGCGTCTCGATCGCGACGATCCACACGTCGATCGGGCGCTCCCGTGCGCTCGCGGCGACCGAGGCCCTGCTGCGTCCGGCGATGGAGAAGCTCAGCGCGCGCATCACCGTCTCCCGTGAGGCGCAGCGGGTGGTGGCGCACTACCAGGGCGGCGACTCGGTGATCATCCCCAACGGTCTTTTCGTCGACGACTTCAGTAGCGTGGAGCGCCGACCTTCCGCCGGACCCGGTCCGTCCCTGCTGTTCCTCGGCCGGTTCGAGGAGACGCGGAAGGGTCTGCCGGTCCTCCTCGAGGCGCTGCCTGCCGTCGTCGAGCGGTACCCCGGCCTCCGGCTGGTCGTGGCGGGCGCCGGCGACCCCCGTGCCGGGAACGCGATGGTGCCGCAGGCGCTGCGCGAGAACGTCGACGTGGTCGGACGCGTCTCCGACGACGAGCGTGCGCGGCTGCTGTCCGAGACCGACGTCTACGTCGCCCCGAACACCGGCGGAGAGAGCTTCGGGATCGTGCTCATCGAGGCGATGGCCGCCGGTGCCCCGGTGGTCGCCAGCGACATCAGGGCGTTCGCGGACGTTCTGGAGGACGGGCGCCTCGGCGCGCTGTTCGGCAACGAGGATCCCCTCTCGCTCGCCAAGACGCTGATCGACGCGCTCGACGATCCTGCTCGCGAGGAGCGGGCGGCGGTGGCACGCGAGGCCGTGCGCAGGTACGACTGGAGTGTGGTGGCACCGCAGGTGATCAGTGTGTACGAGACGGTCCTCGGAGCGGGAGGCAACGCATGAGCACGCTGGAATGGGTCCTTGTCATCGGCGCTGTCGTCGCGGCGATCACGGTCGCCCTCTCGACGACGGCCGGCCGGCTGGACCGCCTCCACATCCGCCTCGCGACGGCGCAGGCCTCGCTCGACCGCCAGCTCCTCGACCGCTCCACGTGCCTGCGCAACGTGGCGACGAGCGGCGTCCTCGACCCGGCGAGCGCGCTCGTCGCGGTGGAGGCCGCCGACGCCGCCCGGGCGGGGATCGGCAAGGTCGACCAGGAGGACCGCGAGACCGCGCTGAGCGAGGTCATGCGGACCGTCTTCGGTGACGCCGCCGACGTCGACGACCTGTGGGCGTCGGCCGACGAGCCGCAGCGCGAGATGCTCGCCGACCTCGGCGACGCCTGCGAGCGCGTACAGCTCGCGCACCGCTTCCACGACGACCTGGTGGCCCGTACCGAACGCATGCGCCGCAAGCGGATCGTGCGCTGGGCACGCCTGGCCGGCCACGCGCCCTGGCCCTACCGGATGGACTTCGACGACACGCCGCCCCCGCACCTCGTCGTCAAGGAACGACCGATCGCCGGACCGGGCCAGGAGTCCTCCGCCACGGACGTACGATGAGGCCGACGCCGCCGTCCGACCCGAGGTGAGACCGATGACCGAGCAC
>Ga0233369_1000387_pt1 | contig 19171 bp, 16 predicted proteins | sample ElkDunMinimDraft_26_FD_191537 | JGI IMG/M metagenome (GOLD analysis project Ga0233369, IMG submission 191537) | Fecal eukaryotic communites from dung pellets of Tule Elk in California, USA - Elk Dung D16 | ecosystem: Host-associated > Mammals > Digestive system > Large intestine > Fecal | place... | reverse complement strand
TAGGGTGAAATTTTACTTCTTAAGTATAAAAATATAGGCTTTGTAGTCTTTTAGTGTTCGAAGAGGTAATTTATTGTTTTTGTAATTAATTTATTAAGAACTTTTGTTGTTTATGTTGAAATATTATTTTGTTCACTGTGTTAAATTACTCAAAAATAACGTATTAGTACCTGGGATTGTGTATTTATACCATTTTTTGAAATTTAAAGTTTACTTCTAGTTAATAGTTGCCCTTTATTGTGTTGTTAGAAAGTTGTTTATTTAGCAAGAGGTAAATTTTCAAACTTTGGGTAGTTTAAATTCCCTGAAAAAGTTTGTTTGCGCGCGTATAACAGAGAATTTGGCAAAATTTTTGTTGTTAAATTGTCATCTATGAAAAACAAGCCTAATTAATAATTCTTTGTATGATTAAAGTTATTTTAGTGGAGGATCATTTGGTAGTAAGAAATGGTATTAAACTATTATTGGATTCTTCGGGGGAAATAGAAATTATAAGTGAGGCGCGAGATGGGAGTGAACTTATGTCTTTACTCAGCGATGGTTTACAACCTGATGTCATACTATCTGATATCAACATGCCATTGATGGATGGGCTTGAGGTCACAACATATTTGTCCGAAAAGTATCCAAATATTAAGGTAATATTATTATCAATGCTGAATACCGTTGACCAAGTTATTGATGCATTCGGACGTGGCGCTAAAGGTTACTTAGTGAAAAACGTGGGCTACAACGAATTGATATTCGCAGTGAAACATGTGGCAAGCGGGGGACGATATGTGTGTGATGAATTAACTATGTTGATGTTAAATATTCTTTCTTCAACTTCTTCATCGGCAATACTGAAAAAAGAAGTTGATATGGAACTTGACCTTTCAGAACGAGAAATAGAAGTCCTACAATTGATCAGTGAAGGCTATACAAATATGGAAATAGCGGATAAACTATTCTTAAGCAAAAGAACTGTAGAAGGACATCGGCAAAGTCTAATCACTAAAGTAAAAGTCAAAAATTCAGCAGAACTTATAAAGTTTGCTGTACAACATCATATGGTCAACTAACTATTTAAAGAAATCGCCATCACATTAATTGTTGATGGCGATATTCATTTAGTTACCTTTAATAAATCGAATTAATCGTGTCCTTCAGTTTTCACGATTTTATTATAAATGCCGAATAACAAAAATGGCGCTACCCATTGGCCAATAAATAGTGCATCCTTATCTCTACATAAGCATTTCAATGTAGCAGATGCGACCATTGCTGTTACGGCTACGGCCAGATACGTTGTAGAAGGAAGCTTTGAAGTCTGTTGTTCAATTTGTTTGGTCGTCTGACCTTCGTTTGGAGTTGTTAGTGCCATAATATTAATGTTTATGTGTGAAAAATAATATTGTTTACTAACTAACAGCCCTCAATTTATTGTGTTCAAGATATTTATAAAACAAGTATAAATGCAACAACACCGTAAAAATCCCCATTCACCCAATTGAATTACGTTATTTTTTGTTAACTCAACGTTTTGATTATCTGTATGTTCAGTTGTAAGAAAAGAATTATTTAGTAAACACTAAAAACACAACGTATGAAAAATCTATTTTTAATTATCGGCACCACATTGTTCCTAAATGGAATGGTGGCCTGTTCAAATTCGAATAATAACAATACAGAAGAAGATGGTCATGCTTTTGATTCGACCAATACGATGTATGATGATGGACAGAGTATCCACGATACAATCGGAAGAGATACATTGTCTACAGATTCGCTTATACCACCGACCCCAATGAATTAATCTAAATACAACAGCATAATTATATTTTTTCAGTTAGTTATAGGAAAGAATAGTTTACTTACTGTAAGAGAAACCTACTTTGATAAGTAGGTTTTTTTATTTCATTATACAGGGTTAATACGCATTAAATTACTGCAAACACTTGTATTTCAGAAATTGACAACGATGCTTTAGAGCAAATGTTCGAGTAGTACAAAGCATAAATTATTCACACTAAAAAATCAATGCTTATGTTCTACCATGTAAAAAATCTTATTCATCCTATAGTGGATGATCAGCCGGATCCATCAGCAGCCAATGCACTACAAGAAGGATTGGGTGGACAATTTGGAGAAATGCGTACCATGATGCAGTTTCTTTTTCAAAGCTTCAATTTCCGTGGAAATGGTATTCCATATCTTGATTTAATTCAAGGTATCGGACTAGAGGAAATCAGCCACGTAGAATTAGTAACCAAAACCATTTCCAAATTATTGGATGGAGCGCCAGGTTATTATGGTGACAAGTTTGACACGCCAAGTGCAGGAGGTGTTCCTGTGATGGAGATGGCTAAAGAGCAACAAAACCCACATCATTTCATTATGGGTGCACAAGGCGCGTTGCCTGTTGATGCCGCGGGAAACCCGTGGAGTGGCTCTTATGTACACAATCACGGGAACTTGGTACTTGATCTTATGGACAATCTAGTGCTAGAAGCTACTGGTCGTCTTCAAAAATCCCGTATCTATCAAATGTCCAGCAATAAAACTTTGCGATCCACTATTTCTTTCTTAATTGTGCGTGATGAAGCACATCAAATGGCTTTTGCTAAAGCGCTAGAAACACTGGGTGTCAATTGGGCTAAAGTGTTGCCTGTACCCAAATTTGATGCTTCACAATTCCCTGAAGTACGTAAACTAATGGATCAAGGCATACATCGTGAGCAATACACATTCCGTTTAGATGGGTCGATGATGGACCAAATATTCCAAGGTTCATCTCCGTCTAATGATGGGACTGAACTGGTGACGATGGCTGAACCGCGGGAGTCCTTCCCTAATCCAATAGCACCGGAACGACCAGAAGAATTTGCGCCAGGCTTAGATCCTGAATTGCAAAAATTGGCGGATGCCTTTGAAGAGTTTAAGGAAAAAACCTTGAAGGATATGGAAGATAAAGCTGGTCCAAATCCACGAAACCCAGAAGGATAATAAAATGTGTCTGTGTTTTTATAGTTCCACTAGTTCATAGGGAACAACAAGCCCCTGATGCTATTCAGGGGCTTCATTTATGTATTGGATCATTAAACTTGTTGTAAATAAATATAGTCGGATTGAGTGGCATACGTATAAACAATTGCTATTCTATAATCCGTATGCTTAATATTTTACTTTGCTAAACCATCAATCAATGCTTTCCATTGTGGGTAAGAAGCGCCAAGTTTCGCGCCTAAGCCCACCAAGAAATTACGTATGTTATCTAGTACATTTTCTGTTTCTGTATTTATGACTTCATTTCTACCCGCATAATGTAAGCTTACGCTATTTCCTTCTTGCTTGATCACAATATTGGAAGATGTATATTTCTTGAAAAAATGTGCTGCATCATCCCCCAAAGTGCTTGGGTCAGGACTTGGTTGTAGGGAGAGAAATGTTTTCCTTTTGTTTTGATGATCGTATTGATCAAGCGAGGTCACTTTTACATAATCATATCCACCAGCCGAGGGGGTACCAGGCCCAGGGATATCAATTCGTATAAAGTCATTTTTCTTTACCCTACGCATTTGTACTTCTTTTTTCTCATTAACTATTACAAATTCTGCAGATAATCCCACAGCGATTTGTTGCCAAGCATTTACATCAATAAGTTTTTTGACGATTTCTCTATAGCGATTATAGGCCATTGTTTCATTCGACAAAGTTAATTCTCTCGAATAATCTAAGGATTTACCAACTACCTGTTCTGGAATCTTGCTCATATGCTTAAGTATTTTGTTTACAATGAATAAATAGCTAACACTTCCTGTGGATAATCGTTGAAATGAAATAGGTTAACAGGTAATAATTACCTAATCGTATAAATACGGATAACATACTTAATTAATACGCCTTTTGTAAAACGTGTCAACAGGTAGGGGTATCAGCTGGTTCAATCGGTAATTATACACACTAAAAATTAAAAACTCTGCCTATGAAAGCAATGAACTATAGAGGGCCTTATCGCATCCGAGTCGATGAAAAACCAATGCCCGAAATTTTACACCCGAGAGATGCGATTGTACAGGTGACAAGAGCTTGTATATGTGGCTCAGACTTACACTTATACCACGGTATGGTTCCAGATACACGTGTGGGAAGTACATTTGGACATGAGTTCATAGGTATTGTGCGTGAACTCGGTAGTGGCGTGACTAACTTAAAAGTTGGTGATAAAGTATTGGTGCCATTCAATATCGCATGTGGTGAATGTGTTTTTTGTGTGCAAGGCTTATTTGCCAACTGCCATGAATCCAATACGATGGCTACAGCAGCAGGAGGTATATTTGGTTATTCGCATATTGCAGGCGGCTATGATGGCGGTCAAGCCGAGTTTGTGCGTGTCCCCTATGCAGATGTAGGTCCCACCGTTATTCCAGAGGGTATGGACGAGGAAGATGCACTTCTATTGACCGATGTACTACCGACTGGCTATCAAGCAGCAGAAATGGGTGGAATACAAAAGGGAGACACTGTAGTTGTATTCGGTGCAGGGCCAATAGGTATTATGGCTGCTAAATGTGCATGGCTTTTCGGCGCTGAACGTGTAATTGTTATTGACCATTTGGAATATAGGCTTGATTTTGTAAAGAAATACGCCAATTGCGAAGTTTATAATTTTAGATCCATTGAAGATCCTGTTTTATTTATCAAGCATATTACGAATTGGCTGGGTGCGGATGTATGTATCGATGCCGTAGGTTCGGATGCATGCGGAAATGCCATGCAAACCATTACAGGTAAGAAATTACTGTTGCAAGCAGGAGCTGCTACAGCATTACATTGGGCAGTGAATTCCGTTAAAAAGGGGGGAATCGTTTCTATTGTTGGTGTTTATGGCCCTACAGATAACTTGGTGCCAATCGGCAATGTGGTGAATAAGGGGATTACAATTCGTGCCAATCAGACATCTGTCAAACGCTTATTACCTCGTTTAATTGAGCATGTACAATCAGGCGTATTGAGCCCAAAAGATATAATTACACATCGCTTTTCACTGGAAGAAATTCCAGATGCGTACCGAATATTTTCTTCAAAATTAGATGAATGTATTAAGCCTGTAATCATTGTATAACTCTTAAAACTTAAAGAATATGAATGTAGTAACAACAGATACCCCTATAAAAGATAGTTGGGCTATGGATGAGAATGTTGAAAATGACCCAACTTATCCCATGCGCAACCGCGAGTATACGCAAGTACCTTCTCGACCTGAGCAGCAAATAGCACGTGTCGAGATATTACAATCCATTGAGCGTCCACACTACAGCGCGGTATTCGGCGAGACTGTGCCTCCATCAGGGCTGAGCGGTCAGCTGCGTAGGTATGCTTTTCAACATAGCGAATCGCGTTACCGTCATTGGTTGCCACTCTTATTGGCTGATCGGATCAATGTAGTAGAAGAGTTGGTGAAAGATGTAAAGAATGGACATATACCCAATCTTTTCGTCGAGATGGGAGGACGAGCATTATGGAAATATGATAAGGCTACTTTGTTTAAAAAGACAGCGTTTTGTGCCCTAGGTACACTCGCTGCCGTTTGGGCAGTAAGACGAATTTTTAGTAATAAATAGCAGCATATGGCAGTCATGTATTTAGATACCATACACAGATTTAAGATTATAAAAAGTATTAAGGGAAAGTTTGATCTTACATTCAATGAAGTCGTGTACCAGGAATGCGAAGATCAGGATGAGGTCTTGTATCTGTTAAAATCAATTCAGCGCGAATATGAGAATAACCCCTGTTATCAATTATTGCATGGAATGAATGATCGTCTATCTGTGTGTTTTCGTAATACCTTCAATGACGAAGATGTATGCTTTTATTCTTCAGATGAATAGTTTTTTCTACCTATAATCACATCTAGATCTACAATTAGAAGATTAGGCTTTAATTAGTCTAATCTTTTTGGTTATATGTAATTTTTCTTACCGAAATATCGTAAGATTCTCTTACTTATGTCACGATTAATTAATGTAAGATTGAATTCAGTAATATGTTTAAAATAATAGTTTGAGTAGTTTCTTATACACTATAATTAGGTATTGAATCCCAATTAATACGATAAAGAATGAATCAGGAATAGCTTTACAATTTTCCCATTGGACCAATAGATTGCTGACTAAACATATATGATACTTTATACCTTATGGGGGTTTCCTTCGGTACTTGTTCGGAAAAAAGTCCATTTTTCCGAAGGACACCCAAATAAGACCCAAACAAAATATGTGAAAGTGCTCAATTTCGGTCAAATTCTTGTATCCGATTTTTAAGGCTCTACTTATGATTTTTATAAATCGAAGTATTGATGTAGTCTTTGATATTGTAAAATTTAATGTCACTTTAGAAAGTTATTACTAAATTATGAAGTTTAAAGTGATACATTTTCTAAGGGAGAAGATTTATAGTATTATAATTGATCTATATAAGGAAAATACAATGACATATATTTAAATTAAATAAAAAAAGGCGTTAAAAAACCAAGTTTTATCGCCTTTATATATAAAGAGAGAGTGAGTCTTTTTATTATTCGTATTCTGATTTTTAATAGATCTCGTAATGAATATAAGTATGCGCTAACCAATAACTAATGGTGCTTTCAGCTCCTTGATTTTGATTCACTGCATCCTTATCTATACCATCGCGACAACCTTTAGTGGTGGCATCAAAGATTACTGCATTCAATCTGTTATTACCATAAAACCAATTGAAGCAATCTTTGGCTTTACCATAAAATTTTGGAGCATTGTTTATTTCTGCTAGTTTATGGTACATCAGTATTAGGGATGGTATCTCGATAGGTTGTTCCCCGACACAAGATTTTGAACCGTTCTTTTTATACCAACCTGCATTACCAATCAACTCTAATTTATCATTTTTGAATATAATTTCATCTAAGAAAGCAGCGCTATCCAGACTATACATGAGGTACTTCTCTTCAAACAATATGCCTTTTGTAAGCATCAAGCTGTATGGGATTATGGCATTATCATAACTAATAATTTCCTCATACCATAGCCATTCGTCCGTAGCTGATTTCTCGTATTCATTACTGATGAAATCCGCTAAGAGGTAAATCTCTTGGATTAAATCCTTTTTGTATTGTTTGGAGTGAAACATATAAACCAATCCACACAACGCGTAAGCGGCAGCTCGTATAGATTTTATGTCGGAGATGTGCGTGTATGCCTTGTCTATTATTTCCTTTAACAATTGTTGTACATGCTTACGATCGTCATTATACATAAGGCTACCTAGAGCCCATATTGTGCGTCCGAAAGCATCTTGAGTGCCATATTTATCTAAGAATTGATGATCAAATGCTAAGAAATTCCCAAACTGGCCATTGTCACGTTGCATATAATGAATAAAGGCTAGATAGGTATCAATCAATTTGTCGCAAGAATGTGGATACACACGATTAGAAAGTCCTGCTAGCATTAGCGCACGCGAATTGTCATCTAAACAATAGCCGTGATTATAATCGGGCGTAGCAAATTTGGCGTGTTGTGCGATACCTACTGGATTAGTCAGGCGTCGGATATGCGCTAAGTCTATCTGTGTATCGTGCGCATAAAATGGAATTTCTTGATAGTGCTGAAATGTACGTTGATGCGAAGTTAATATCATAAGAATAGATTAAGCACGTTTGAATAATTTTCTACTATTGGTATATGTTGTTGCAATCAATTTGGAATAACGGTTTCCTACATTTGGCCATTGCATTTTTTCACCATGCTCACGTGCATTAGTTCTGTATTTTGCTAGCGTCAATGGATTTTGTACCAGTTCATTGATGATTTTAGCAAGTTGCTTGGCATCGCAGAAGTCAAATAATAATCCTCTTTCCTCTGCCAAAAGATCTTTCGCATACAGGTAGGGGGTAGAAATAACTGCTGCTCCTGCACCCAATGCAAAGGAGAGTGTACCACTGCTGATTTGATTTTCATTTGGGTAAGGTGTGACATACATATCACAGGCTGTTAAATATTCGGCTAGCTGCTCATTGGTTGCAAATTCATTGATGAATTGCACTTTATCCGAGATGCCTAATTCCTGGCATCGCTTTATGAGCTGATTTCTATAGGCTTCACCTTCTTCTTTGATTACATTAGGATGGGTGATACCGAGGATGAGATATTTAAAGTCTTTATCCTCAACATCCTTAACCGCTTCAATAGCTGTCTCAAAGCCTTTGCCACGCCCCAAGAAACCAAAACTTAATAATACTTTCTTACCAGTCAAACCAAGCTTTTCTTTAGCGGAATCGTGTTTGTAATCGAAAACTGGTACACCATGAGGAATCATTTCAATCTTACGAAATGGGATCTTGTAAATCGAATGCAACATATTCACCGCCCAATTGGTCATCACTGTAACCATACTACTTATTTGCCCAATTTCTTGTAAGACGATTCGCTCTTTTTCAGAAGGTTTTGGTAGTATAGTATGAAAATTAGTAATGATGGGAATATGTAATAATTTGCACAAAGTCAGAATATAATCGCCACTTTCTCCACCAAAAATACCATACTCGTGCTGTATAATACACACGTCATAGCTGCTATTGATAAAATTGGCAGCTTGAACATAACTTTTTAATTTATCCTTCTCAATGCTATATACGACCTCTTCGGGGAAGCTGACGGCATCACAATTCGTAATAGCTGCAATGTGTACGGTGTCTGTTTTGGCTATTTTAAGGCTTTTGTATAAGTCATGCGCGAATGTGGCAATGCCACACTTCTGAGGTGTATACGTCGATAGTATGATCGTTTTCATAGTGGTGTTGACAAAATATATTAGTGCAATAGTTCTAATACCTTAACAACAAATAAATTGACAAATAGTTGTAGGTTATAATTACTAAAATATTAAATAATTTGTTTTAGCGGTTTTACTTTAATCTCGCAAAGGTCTACACGCTTTGGTTGCTGTAAGACGAAGAGTACTACATTGGCTATGTCTTCTGCTGTCAACATTGTCTTTTCTGCTTGTTTTTGTCGTTCTTCGTCCGGTGTAGTGGATTGCATATCCGAGCCTACCAGGCCTGGTTCAATTAAAGTCACACGGATATTAGATGGATTAAGCTCTTTGCGTAATGCTTCAGAGAATCCACGTATTGCGGATTTAGTCGCTACATAGCCAGAGCTTTCTGCATCTTTCGTGGTCGCACTCATTGAACCTATTTGAATCATTTCGCCTTCGATACCTTTTTGTTTCATTTTTTCGCCAACAAATCCGGAGAGCCACATGTACGAAAGTAAGTTGGTATTCAATAGATAATGTAAGTCTTGAATGGATTTTCCTTCTACAGCGTCATAACCAATAGCTGCGTTATTTACCAATACATCAAAAGAACCATATTCAGCATCCCAATCTTTTATTTGTTGTTCGAATGCTGTAAGATTTGTCACATCCGTAAGTGAGAAGTGGAAGCGATGCGTTAATCCTAACACCGCGATATCTTTTTTGAGATCTTCCAACTTTTCTTCGCTTCTGCCGATAAGAAATATAGTGTAGTCATGTTGAGCTAGTAATAACGCTATGGCTCTTCCAATCCCAGCTGTTCCGCCTGTTAATAATACTTTTTTAGTTTCCATAATGATTTATTTACGTATGAATTTTAGTGTGTCGTCTGCTTTAATCTGATGGTACTCTTTGTTGGGTTGTTTTTTCCTATTTATTTCTACTTGTATCGAATTTGTTTTAATCCACAAAATGCCTTCTTGACTTGTAGCGCCCAGTATTTGTATTTGCTTTTGTTTATTCCCGTTCTGTATCAAGGGAAGCGAAGAAACGACATAGGTATCCTCATCTAGTTTAACAACGTGATGAATACAAAGGTTGAGAAAAAGTGCGGCTCCATATACTTCTTGTCCGACTTGCCCTATTGCTTCCCATCCATCCCCCAGGTCTTCAATTGGAATATTAATAGAAGGATTTACATACCCCGTCTTGGCTTTGTCCGCGAATATGTCTGTGGGAAGAAATGGTGGGAAATAATAAGGAAGTCGGTGTAATGCGTACTGTATGTATTCGCTCATGAAAAATCGTAGGTATGGCGAAATGGATATTTTCTTTTGATGTATAAGGTGAACTATTCGGTTAAATATAGCTACTGTCTCGTGTTCTTCGAATGGTGCTGTATATAGTGTTCTTTGTAAAGGAAATAGTGCAAAAAAACTTTCCCTTTCTTTGGCATTGCCATACTTCATATCCCAAATCGCGCAATTGCGTATAATATTACCCAGAAATACTTCAGCTATTTCCAAATACTTTTTGTTGGAAGTCATGACATATAATTCCAATAAAGCTTCTGCGGTATAGGCTGCATTATTGGATTGGTATATAGAATTTAAATCCACAGATTTGAGTTGGTTGGCTGCACGTTTGGCTTCGGTTAAATACACATCTTTGTTGTATAGTTTATAGCTTTTGAGCATGATCTGAATGTATAGTCCAGCGGTATCCACTTCTCCAAATACGTCGTGATTTCCTTCTTCCTTTAATATTTCTAAGGTGTAGATGTTGAAGAAAATTGGCCAATCGTAATCAAAGGCTTTGGCTGCTCTTCGGATATACAATAGAGACTTTTGAAATTGTTCTTCGAGTATATTATCCTTAAAACCTTGTTCAAATAAGAAAGCTAACTGTAGCACCGGATAGAGTAAGTACCAACTGTCCATGATAAATGAACGTTTTTGTTCCTCGTCAAAATCTAGTAAATAAGAGTCGGCAGGTAGCCAACGGTGGATAACACCTAACTCTTCGTCGTAAAAGCGAGCTATATTTATTGTAAGCTCTTGGATGATTTGCTCAGACAGCGGAGTACCAAATTGCTGATGGTATTCAAACAGTGGTCTTAATACAGCCATTTGCACCATACTTTCGGGTGGAGTCTCATAGCTATTAACATAAGCATTGAGATAGGCTGCATCTTGCACTTGTTTCCAACAGCCTTTGTGTTTGGAAAGATCGTGCAGTGTTTTAGTAGCATTCTCTAGTATATCTACGACCTTCCTTTTGGGTTTCTGTAGACTAGGATAGATTTGATAGAGTAGACGTATGTAGAGATTGGATGCGTGCCGTGCATTTTGCGGTTTTTGGTTAGAGTAACCTACAAAAGTTTGTTGGATACAATAGTTCTCCCCTGGAGGTAATGGCAATTTAGCACGTGGGAATTTAAAACCAAGTTGAGGCCATTCTATCTTTACGGTGTCCAAATAAGATACATGTGTGTATTCCGCTATCTGATGGATTGCTCCTAGGTCTTGAAAATAGAGTAGACAACCTAACGTTTGCTTGCCGAAATCAACAAAGCAATGCCCACTTCGTCCTTCTATTTGTTCGATGTGTTGTGTAGGAGTTTTGGGTAAATCATAATCATTTGTTAATAATAATACTTCACGATTTTCTTGCTGGTGAATATGTTGTTTTTGACAGTCAAGATAAGTGCTTGTATTTAGTATTATGGTTTCTTCTTGAGATAGATCGACGGATAATATTATCTGAATAGTACCTACTACGACAGGAAATACTAATTCTACCTTATTATCTGATTTAGAATTAAAATGTATTGATTTTATATCGTTAGGTAATGCGCCTTGATAAAGACGTTGGATTAGAATATGTTTGTTTGGGAGATGTACTTTTAAAAGCAATTCATTGTTGCAATACAAGAGTTGCAAGAAATAGTCAGTATAAGGTTGGTTAAGTAATTCTACATAATTGCTGCTTTTTAAATCTTCACATAACTGTATTGTATTCAGCGTCATATAGTTTTTATCCATAGGTAAATTTAGCTTGTCATCATATCTTCATTCCTTATAAGTATGAACAAGTTATACTATAGATAGTTTATGAATATGTTCGAGAATCGTTTAGGGTATTAATAATAAATACAAAAGCCTTAATATGCATTATAGCACATTAAGGCAGATTGTGTAAGTGAAATATTAAAAAGATTAATTTTGTTCGGAGATAAAATTATTCATTTCGGCATTTTCGAAAAATGTAGGTTTATCCAATTTAATAGCGATGCGGTAAGCAGCATTCATTAGTCCTACATGACTGTAAGCTTGGGGGAAATTACCCCATTGACTGCCGTCTTCTTCGTTGATGTCTTCACTGAATAACATCAAATGATTACCGAAGGACAACAATTGCTTAAAAACAGATTGTGCTTCTTCTACGCGGCCAACACAAGCTAAAGCTTCCACATACCAAAAGGCGCAAACTAAAAAAGTAGACTTTGGTTTTCCAAAATCATCTTTATGCAGGTAGCGATAAAATAGACCGTGATTACCTTTGAGTTCGTCTTCTAAGACGGCTAAATGCTTCTTCGCTTTCTCCGAGTTAGGATCTAAATAACCCATCATAATCAACTGCAAAGTCGAAGCATCCAGATTAGAAGAGTCTGTTGAATTTGTATATACTCCACGCTCTTCATCATAACAAGCCTCAATATATGTCGCTGCTTTTTCTTGCAAAACTAAAGCACGTTGTTCTATTTCTTTAAAGCCGTTTTGACGCGCTATTTTTAAAGCTGCGGTTGCGCCAGCCCATTGAAACAAATTCGAGTAACAATGTCTTTGTTGGAAGTTCCGAAATTCCCATATACCTGCATCGGTTTCATCTATTGTGTTTTCAATTTTGGTAAGAATAAAATTTGTCCATTCTTCTGCTACCAATTTATTTTGGTATTTGAATCGTTGATCCGTAAAGAGCGGTAATAACGCAATCAGTGCTTGACCGTATACGTCATTCTGCACATGTTCGTAGGCCTGGTTGCCAATACGAATAGGGGTGTTTCCCAGATAACCCGCTAAATGATCTAAATGAAATTCCTCTAACTTAGTTTTCCCCAGAATGCCGTACAAAGGTTGTAATCGTCCTGTATCTGTCTGTGTGATGTTAGCAATGTAGGAAGCGTATTTTTCCATTTCTTCGAAATGTCCAACATGACTCAGTGCTGTCAAAACATAAAAACTATCACGTAACCAACAAAAGCGATAATCCCAATTACGTCCCGACCCCGGAAACTCAGGGAGGCTGGTTGTACTGGCTGCAATAATAGCTCCTGTATCTTCAAATTGATGTAGTTTCAGCGCCAGAGCAGAACGAATAACTTGCTTTTGATAGAAGGATGGGATAGAAGCATTCTTTACCCATTTCTGCCAATAAACAACAGTACGACGTAAGAAGTCCTCGCAGGTACGCTCAATCGGTGCCTCAAAAGGACTCCCAAACGTCAAAATCATATGTATAGGGCGATCTAAGACATGCGGTATATCATCAAAAAAATGATTGATAGGCATATCTGTCGCTAGCCGTAGTTTTATATCACCTTGTTCGAATTGGATGTGATTACTTCCTCTGTTTACATGGAATTTTGTTTTTCCATATTGATAGACTGGTTCACAACGCACGCGAATACGTGGTCTTCCTTTTAATGGTTCCACCTTACGGATCAGTGTTAATGGTTTAAAATAACGCTCATACTGTTCGAAGCGAGGCGCAAAGTCCGTAATTCTGTAGGATCCTTCTTTAGTGGTAATTTCTGTACAGAGGATATTGGTATTTTCGATGTAATATTGTTTGGATTCGTAATCCTCATCTACAGGTTTTATATCAAATTTTCCTCCTTTATCTTCGTCTAACAAACCTCCGAATACAAAGGAGTCTTGAAAAGTAGGCCAGCACAACCAACTTATATTTGTGTCTTTATTTACATGTGCAATAAATGCACAATTTCCAATTATTCCACTGTTATAAATGTGTTTTGTATTTAACATGCTAATTTTTTAGGTGAAGAAATATTAAACAGATTGATAAGTAGGTTGCGCGAACTTTTTAATGAGTTTTAATACTTCTTCTTGTGTTTCAATATAATATCGAGCGGCAGACTTGCGACTACCAACCTTGACAGTGATGGAATCAGCAGGTAGCTCTAGGAACATATCCTCATCCGTAGCGTCATCGCCAATGGCGAATATAAAGTCAGGTTTGAAATCATTAACGATTTCCATCGCTGCTCTACCTTTGTTGAGTTCACTATTTTTAACCTCAATTACTTTGTTACCCATTAACAATTGCAGACCGTGATGTGGCAACAAATAGCGCAAATGATCTACAAGCTCCTGTGCTCGGAGGTTGCCTAGTCCGCTTTGTACTTTACGGTAATGCCACGCTAACGAATAGTTCTTTTCTTCGACTACAGAGCCAGCTGTCATGTTTGTGAATTTTGTCATCACGTGTTTGATTGGGTATTTCCAACGTGTTGAAATGTGGGTTTTGGTATGCCAAAGAAATTCGGGATAATTACTCCAAGCTCCATGTTCTGCTACTAAATAGTACTGTTTATCTGCGAACCAATCCGATAAAGTGTCATGTGGTCTGCCACTGATGATTACAATTTGATTATTGGGATTGGACTGCAAATCTTCCAATACTTCGTATAAATCATTTGTCGGTGTAGCTTCGCTTGCATTATTGTTGAAGCCAATCAATGTTCCGTCGTAATCTAAGAAGAATAGACATTTTTTACTTTCGCTATATTTTGACAAGAAATTCTGTAAAATCTCAGGGTTAATTCTTCTCGCACGTTCTTCCTGTTGAATAGACTTAATTTCTTTTAATCTTTTAAAGAATAAGCGAACCCAGTGCCTAATGTTGAATTTCTTGACAATTTCTAGACTGTCATCCAAGCGCTTCCTTTGTTCCTCTACGGGCATATTTATCGCTGTACGAAGTGCTTCACAAATTTGTTGTGTTGAGTTTGGGTTTACCAGAATAGGTCCGATAAGCTCTTTACTCGCGCCGGCCATTTCACTCAATATTAAGACCCCATTGTTCACTTCCTTGCTGGCAATAAACTCCTTGCATACTAAGTTCATGCCATCGCGAAGTGACGTCACCAAACAAATATCCGATGCAACATACAGCGCGGACAGCTCTTTAAAATCGTAAGAATTATAAAAATAGCTGATAGGTGTCCATTCGTTATTGCCGTAAACAGCATTAATTTGCCCCACCATGCGGTTAATTTCATCATGAAGCTCTTTGTACTTTGGTACGGTATCGCGGGATGGTACCACCAGCATATACAAAATTACTTCATTCTGAAATTCGGGATATGTCTTGAGCAGCGCTTCAAATGCACGTAAGCGCTCAATAATTCCTTTGCTATAGTCCAAGCGGTCAATGCTTAGAATAAATTTTCTATTATTGTAATATGTACGTATTTCTTGAGCTCGTTGCTGAATCTCTGGCGATTGCGCCATATTGTTGAATTTATCGTAGTCAATCCCCATCGGAAATACTTCGACGTACACACTTCTTCCGCCACTACGTAAACAATTGTTTTGAATGGGTATTCCCAAGATATGTGTACAAGCATTCAAGAAATGCTGTGTATCATTGTACGTGTGGAATGCGATTAGATCTGCACCCAATAAGCCTTTCAAGAGTTCATCACGCCAAGGAATTCCACGGAATAACTCATCTGGTGGAAAAGGGATATGTTGAAAATAGCCAATAGAAATACGACTATTATATGCTCTTATCAATTTAGGCAAAAGCATTAATTGATAATCGTGTACCCACACCTCATCCAGATCTGCTATATCTTGTTCCATTACGATAGTAGCAAATTTTTTATTCACAGACTCGTAGGTGTTCCAATACCATTCATCGTACACTGCGTAGGAGGGATGGTAATGAAATATTGGCCAAAGGACTTCATTGGAGAAGCCTTCATAGTAGCCTTCTAACTCGCATTCTGTTAAGAAAACAGGAATTAAGTTGAGGGATTTTAATTTTTCGGTAACATCAATTTTCTCAAGTTCGTTTTCAGGTACAAAACCCGGCCAGCCTATCCATATATTTCCATCTTCTTTGTAAATAGAGCCGAGACCTGTAGCCAGACCACCCTCACTTGGAATAACAAGAAGCTCCCCATTGCTTCTTTCAATTCGTACGGGTAATCTGTTTGAAACGATTATAGTTCTTTTTTTGTGCATAGTAAATTTGAAAACAGTATAAATGAAATGTATAGGTAGCGAATATATACCGTCTATATAACTAACAGTTTATAACGCTTGTAGTTTTAATTAATTTGAATCCGTGCTTTCAGTATATGTCATGATTACTGTGTTTTTTCGTTAACACGCTCTAAGCCAGTAGTTGTAGGGCCAGTCAATATTTTTCCATTAATATTGAATCTAGAACCGTGGCAAGGACAGTCCCAAGATAATTCCGCATTATTCCAGCGGACTTCGCACTGTGCATGCGGACATGTGCTCTTCAAGATGTGTAGTTCACCGTCTTTTTCTGCAAACACGGCATAAGAATTACCTTCGTATTTAACTACTTTAGCTTCTCCTTCTTTTATTTCTGCTAAGGAGTGTATTCGTTCCATACTTACTTTATCACCAATAAAGTCTTTGACTACTGTTGCATTTTCTTTTACAAAAGAGGTGAAGCCTGCTGTAGGTTTGAATCGCTTAGGATTGAATAATTTTGCATATGAATTTTCGCCTCCGATTATCAAATCTGTTATAATAGCTGATGCTAATGTTCCGAATGTCATACCATTTCCACGAAATCCTGTTGCTACAAACATTCTACCATCACTAGAGGGTAATACCCCAATCGATGGAAGGCCATCTGCAGGTTCGAAGTATTGACTTGACCAAGCATATTCTACCGTATCCACCTCAAAATGTGTTCTGCAATAGTTTTCTAATTTCGCAAAGCAAGAACCAGTATCGTCAGAATGTCCAGTTTTGTGGTCTTCACCGCCTGCAATAATTAATTGTTTGCCATCAATTTCGTGTGTGCGGTAATAATGGTATGGATCGTGCAAATCATAACTAAGCGTGGTAGGGTAGTTGTCATTCTTTAAAGTAAATGCAATTGCATAACTCCGGTACGGCGCTGTCGTAAAATGCAAAATGCTAATTCCTGGTGGTGTATGTGTTGCGTATATACCGTGCTTCGCTTGAATTTCGCCTAGGGAGGTTTTGAAGGTAACACCTTCGCTATCTTCTTCGTGAGATTCTACTAAGCAATTTTCTACAATCATTCCACCTGCTTTAATATAGGCTTCGGCTAAGGCTTTCACATATTTTATGGGATGGAATTGTGCTTGTTTGGGAATATGTACGGCTTTTTTGAAAGGTATTGGATAGTCGATTTCATCAATATATGTCATTTCGTAACCGACTTGTTTCGCACCATCCACGATATCATCTAATTGTTTGACTTGATTATCATCAATAGCAAAAAGCTGTGCATTCTTATACTCTAAATCACAATCAATTTCGTGACGTGCTACATTGGCTTGAAATATATGGATGGCTTCTTTACCCGCCTGCACTAGAAGTTTAGAGTTCTCTAATCCAAACTTACTAATAGCTTCTTTGAAAGTAGTGTCGAAAAAATCATTCAAATGAGCTGTAGTACCGCCAGTCGTTCCAAACCCAATATTATTAGCTTCCAGAAGAATACATCTTAAGCCAGAAAGCTGTAGGCGATAAGCAGTAGAAACTCCTGTAATTCCACCACCAATAATAGCCACATCAAACATTTGATCATGTGTAGGCAAATTTTCGAGCCTCTTAGTCTCTGCTTGCCACATGCTTTTGCGTGCTCCATCTCTGAACATATTCTATATATTATTGTTATACAATTACGATGATTTGTACCCAACGAACAGTTAATCTTAAGAATCGTTGGGCAATTTTTAGGAATGCAGATGGGAAAAGGAAAATCATACAGATTTTAGTGAATTATTAAAATGAATGAATTGATATGGAAAAGTTTGAGAAAAGGTTGGCAACCTATAAAGAAAAATATGGCGAGGAAAAGCGTCAGAGTAAATTTAGTTATAACCAAAGTGCTGAACAGATAATTTATCGAAATGAAGCCTTACGTACTGGTCAACGTGATTTGTATAAAGAATATCTAGATGCACACAAAGATTTGGATGAGTCGAATGAATTAAAGGCGTTTGATAGTATTGCACCTAGAGTAATAAAACTAGATAAACCTTCTTTTTTAGCTTGGGCTACAGATAAGGGAATTGAATTAGTCGAAAGTGATATTTATATTTTTGATGAAGATGCTATCCTAAAAGGTATACGTCTGGATGATACTGAAATGGAGGATTATGATGTAGAAGCCAGTTGGGACGATCTTGTACATAATTTGCACAAGCCCGAAGATCTTGCAAAGGAGCGAGCTTACTTTTGGGTGTTGGATGAATAATTCTTATTTAAATTTATGGATTGATTTCAATAAGTTAAACTATGTGTGGCTTCTGCTATATTTATTTTCTGAGAATCAATGGCAGTCCATTGATATAGGCTTAGTACAAAATAAAATATCCAAGTGGGTAGACTTGGATATTTTATTTTGTATTAGTTTGTTTAAAGTTTATTGATTATTAGCTGCTACAGCTTTTGATTCTTTCTGTAAAACATCATTTATATAATTGCCATTTTGGGTTGTTCCATTTGTCAAATACATTACACCAGCTCCATGTCTTTGTCCATGTACGAATTCTCCTACAAACTTATCGCCATCTGACCAAGTATATGTGCCTTTCCCATGGAATTTATCTTTATACCATGTTCCTTGGAAACTATTGCCATTTGCAAATGTCTTAATGCCTTGACCATGTGGTAAATCGTCAACCCATTCGCCTTTATAGATAGACCCGTTAGCGTAATACATAGTACCAATACCATTCTTTTGGTCTTCAGCATATGCACCAACATATTTATCTCCAGTGTTCATGGTAAAGGTGCCTTCTCCATGACGATCACCATCCACCCAATAGCCTTCATATTTATTTCCATTTGGCCAAGTGTATACACCATAACCAGTTTGTTTACCAGCTATATAAGTTCCAGCGTACTTTTCACCATTAGTCCAAGTATGTTCACCTTCACCATGCTGTTCATTATTTAACCAGTTGCCAACGTAAATATTTCCATTAGACCATTTGTGTTCTCCAAAGCCGTTTCTTTTACTGAATTCAAATTGACCACTGTAAATATTACCTTTATTCGTTTTATAGATGCCTTTCCCATGAAAATCATTATCTTTCCATTCTCCATCATATTCACCATAA
>Ga0233369_1000385_pt1 | contig 19305 bp, 18 predicted proteins | sample ElkDunMinimDraft_26_FD_191537 | JGI IMG/M metagenome (GOLD analysis project Ga0233369, IMG submission 191537) | Fecal eukaryotic communites from dung pellets of Tule Elk in California, USA - Elk Dung D16 | ecosystem: Host-associated > Mammals > Digestive system > Large intestine > Fecal | place... | reverse complement strand
CTGCCGAAGGATCCCTCCATGCGCCATGCCCGCCACCTGCTCCTGCCCGCCGCCCTGCTGATCGCAGCCTGCCAGCCCCAGACGTCGGCACCTGAGCAGGATCCTGCCGCGACGCCGCCACCGGCCGCGTCGGTGCCGCCGCCGGCGGTGGATGCGCCAGCAGCGGACACGGCCGGCGCGACGGGCGCGGCCGGCGGCACGATGCCGGAGGGGATGGGGCCGGCCCCGGCCACGATCTCGGCGACGGCGGAACTGAAGCCGACCCAGGGCAACCAGACCGCCGGAACGCTGACCTTCGCCCCGGTCGACGGCGGCGTCCGGGTGACCGGCCAGGTGAGCGGCCTGCCGCCGCGCAGCGAACACGGCTTCCACGTGCACGAGAACGGCGACTGCAGCGCGCCCGACGCCAGCAGCGCCGGCGGCCACTTCAACCCGGCCGCGACCGCGCACGGGCGCGTGGGCCAGGGCGAGCACCACGCCGGCGACAGCGACAACATCACCGCCAACGAGGACGGCGTGGCCACCGTGGACACCCTGCTGCAGGTGGTGACCCTGGGCGATGCCACCGGCACCGACATCATCGGCAAGGCCGTGATCGTGCACGCCGACGCCGACGACTACACCACCCAGCCCACCGGCAACGCCGGCGGCCGTCTGGCCTGCGGGGTCATTTCCGCGGCCCGGTGAGTCTGCCCCGGCCCCGCCGGGACACGGGCGATCGCCCGGTCCCGGCGGCCCGTCCGCGGCGGCCGGCGCGCTAGAGCTCCAGCGCCTGCGCCGAGGCATCGGTCTGGACGAACACCACCTCGATCCCGTGCGCGCCGAGCACGGCGGCGAGCTGGCGCTGGCGCATTTCGAAGTGGGCGAACATGCGCTCCAGGCGGTCCCGGTCGTCGGTGCCGGGGCGATAGCGCTCGCGCCAGGCGGCCGGCGCGAACAGCGCCATCCGCGCCTGGCCTGCCACATAGCGCAGCAGCGGCTCCGGCGGCGCGTCGAGGATCGCCTCGTGCCATGGCGACAGCAGGGCGGTCTCGATCAGTGGCCACAGCGGCGCCAGCCCCAGGTGGTCGTACTGCAGGGCCACCATCGCCGCCAGGTCGTGCAGGGTGAGGTAGCGCGCGTGCTCGATGCGCGCGCCGAAGGTCTCCTGCAGCAGCAGCGCGGTGTCGGCCGCGGCCATGCCGGCGTCCAGCAACTGCGCCTCGAACGCCTCGCCCACCTCGCGTGCGGCATCGCCGTGCAGCAGGAACGGCAGCACCCGCAGGCTGCCGCCGCGCAGCGCGGCGTCGGCCGCCAGCGGCTGCGGGACCTCGCCCTGCGCGTCGGCGCCGAGCGCGATGATGCGCGGGCCGCCGTCGCGACCGGGCGCGCGCGCATGCAGTTCGACCAGGCGCCTGTGCAGCGGCCAGCCCGGGCGCAGCGCCTCGGCGGGGTCGAAGTGCGCCGCGGCCAGGCACAGGTCCAGCGTCGCCGCCTGCGGCACCAGCGCGGCCAGGTCGCGCCCCAGCAGGGACGCCACGCGCGCCGCCTCGGCCTGCGGCAGCGCCGCCCTGGCCACATCGGTGCCGGGCGCCAGTTCCATGGCCAGCAGTCCGGCCACGGCGGTGTCGGGCAGCCGCGCGACAGTGTGATGCTCGTTCATCGGGCCATTCGCTGCAGTACGTTAGACTCGCCGATTATGCCTGTCGCCACCTGACGGGTCCGTACCGGAGAGGTTTCCGATGCTGCAAGGTCGTCCCGTCGCCGTGCTGGGCGGCGTCCGCATCCCCTTCTGCCGCCAGAACACCGCCTATGCGGACGTGGGCAACCTGGGCATGTCGGTGCGCACCCTCGGCGCCCTGGTCGAGAAGTTCGGCCTGCACGGGCAGCAGCTGGGCGAGGTGGCCATGGGCGCGGTCATCAAGCACGCCTCGGACTGGAACCTGGGCCGCGAGGCCGCGCTGTCCTCCGGCCTGTCGCCGCTGACGCCGGGCATCACCCTGCAGCGCGCCTGCGGCACCTCGCTGGACACGATCAACCTGATCGCGACGAAGATCGCCACCGGCCAGATCGAATCGGGCATCGGCGGCGGCTCCGACACCACCTCGGACGTGCCGATCGTCTACGGCAAGTCGCTGCGCCGGCGCCTGCTGGCCGCCAATGCCGCCAGGACCCCCAGGGACAAGCTGGCGGCGTTCAAGGGCTTCCGCCTGCGCGAGCTCAAGCCCGACTTCCCGGGCGTGGCCGAGCCGCGCACCGGCAAGTCGATGGGCCAGCACTGCGAGGACATGGCCAAGGAATGGAACATCTCGCGCGATTCGCAGGACGAGCTGGCGGTGGCTTCGCACCACAAGCTGGCTGCGGCCTACGATCGCGGCTTCTTCGACGACCTGGTGGCCAGCTTCCGCGGCGTCTCGCGCGACAACATCCTGCGCCCGGACACCTCGCTGGAAAAGCTCGCCACGCTCAAGCCGGCCTTCGACCGGACCAGCGGCCGCGGCACGCTGACCGCCGCGAACTCCACGCCGCTCACCGACGGCGCCGCCGCCTGCCTGCTGGCCAGCGAGGCCTGGGCCGCGGCGCACGGGCACGAGGTGCTGTGCCGCATCCGCGACGTGCATGTCTCGGCGGTGGACTTCGTGCACGGCGAGGGCCTGCTGATGGCGCCGACCGTGGCCGTGGCCGAGATGCTGGCGCGCAACGGCCTGGCCCTGCAGGACTTCGATTTCTACGAGATCCACGAGGCCTTCGCCGCACAGGTGCTGTGCACCCTGCGTGCCTGGGAGAGCGCGGACTACTGCCGCAACCGCCTGGGCCTGGACGCGCCGCTGGGTCGCATCGACCCGGCCAGGATCAACCCGGTCGGCTCCTCGCTGGCCACCGGCCATCCCTTCGCCGCGACCGGCGCGCGCATCGTCGCCACCGCCGCCAAGCAGCTCAAGGAACGCGGCGGTGGCCGCTGCCTGGTCTCGATCTGCACCGCCGGCGGGATGGGCGTGGTGGCGATCCTGGAGCGCTGAACGGCGCGCCGCGCCGCGACCCGCCCCTACACCAGTACCGGCGTCTCGCTGCGCCCTTCGCCGCCGAACACACGCAGGTAGCGCGCGATCTCCGCGGGATCGCCGGTGGCCTTGCCCGGGTTGTCCGACAGTTTCACCGCCGGCCGGCCGTTGGCCTCGGTGACCTTGCACACCAGCGAGATCGGATCGAGCGCGTCGCCACCGAAGGGCGCGCAGCCGCGGAAATCGTTGGTCAGGTTGGTGCCCCAGCCGAAGCTCGTGCGCACCCGGCCGTGGAAGTGGTGGTAGGTCTGCTCGATCGTGTCCACGTCCATGCCGTCGGAGAAGATCAGCAGCTTGCCGGCAGGGTCGCGGCCGCGCGCGCGCCACCAGGCCATCACCTGCTCGCCGGCCTCGACCGGCGGCAGGCTGTCGGGGCGGAAGCCGGTCCAGTCGGCCACCCAGTCGGGCGCATCGCGCAGGAAGGCGGCGGTGCCGAAGGCATCGGGCAGCACGATCAGCAGGTTGCCCGAATACAGGTCGCGCCAGTCCTCGAGCACCCGGTAGGGCGCGCTGCGCAGGGCCGCGTCGTCGTCGGCCAGCGCCGCCAGCACCATGGGCAGCTCGTGGGCATTGGTGCCGATCGCCTCCAGGTCGCTCTCCATCGCGATCAGCACGTTCGAGGTCCCGATGAAGCGATCGCCCAGGCCCTCCTTCAGCGCCTCCACGCACCAGCGCTGCCACAGGAACGAATGCCGGCGGCGGGTGCCGAAGTCCGACAGCACCAGGTCCGGCAGCCGCCGCAGCCGCTCGAGCTTGTCCCACAGCCGTGCCTTGGCCCGCGCATAGGTGACATCGAGCGCGAAGCGGCCGCGGCCCTGCAGGGCCGCGCGCACGCGCAGCTCGTTGACGATCGCCAGGGCCGGGATCTCCCACAGCGTGGTCAGCATCCACGGCCCGCCGAAACGCAGGAGGTACTGGCCGTCGCGCCGGGACAGCTCGTACTCGGGCAGCTGCACCTGCGCCAGCCAGGCCAGGAAATCGGGCGCGAACATGTGCTGGCGCCCGTAGAAGGTGTTGCCGGCCAGCCAGATCAGCTCGCGCCGGGAAAAGCGCAGGCCGCGCGCGTGGTCGAGCTGGGCGCGCAGTTCGGATTCGGGGATCTCGTCGGCCAGGCGCACTTCGCGGCTGCGGTTGATCAGTTCGAACCGGGCCTGCACCTGCGGGTAACGCCGCCAGATCATCTGCAGCATCAGCAGCTTGTAGAAGTCCGTGTCCAGCAGGCTGCGGACGATCGGATCCAGGCGCCAGTTGTGGTTGTAGGCGCGGGTGGCCAGGTCGGTATGGAGCATGTCGGAGGGCGGCGCCGCGGTCAGGGTCGGCCATAGCCTACGCGAGCGCGCGCACAGGCCTTGACACGGGCGCGGCGCGCGGCGCGCCCTGCGGCCCGGGCCGGCCCGGTAGAATTGCGCGATGTCCCTACTCCAGATCCAGCGCGTCGACTACGGCGTCGGCGGCCCGCTGCTGCTCGAACATGTCGACCTGAGCATCGAAGCCGGCGAACGCGTCTGCATCGTCGGCCGCAACGGCGCCGGCAAGTCCACCCTGATGCGCCTGATCGCCGGCGAGCTCAAGCCCGACGACGGCGAGGTGCGCCTGCAATCGGGCGTGGTCGTGGCGCGGATGGCCCAGGAAGTGCCCGCCGATGCGCAGGGCAGCGTGTTCGACGTGGTCGCGCAGGGCCTGGGCGAACTGGGCGAACTGCTGGCGCGCTACCACCATGCCCTCGACGCCGGCGACATGACGGCCATGGGCGAGGCGCAGTCGCGCATCGAGGCGCAGAACGGCTGGGACCTGGACCGCCGCATCCAGCAGGTGATCGAGCAGCTCGAACTGCCGGCCGAGACCGACTTCGCCGCGCTGTCGGGCGGCATGAAGCGGCGCGTGCTGCTGGCCCAGGCGCTGGCGCGCAAACCCGACATCCTGCTGCTGGACGAACCGACCAACCATCTGGACATCGAGGCCATCGCCTGGCTCGAAGGCTTCCTCAAGTCCTTTCCCGGCAGCCTGCTGTTCGTCACCCACGACCGCAGCTTCCTGCGCGCGCTGGCCACGCGCATCGTCGAGATCGATCGCGGCCAGCTGACCAGCTGGCCCGGCGACTACGACAACTACCTGCGCCGGCGCGAGGAACGCCTGCACGCGCAGGCGATGGAGAACGCGCGCTTCGACAAGCTGCTGGCGCAGGAGGAAGTGTGGATCCGCCAGGGCATCAAGGCGCGCCGCACGCGCAACGAAGGCCGGGTGACCGCGCTCAAGGCGATGCGGCGCGAGCGTGCGCAACGACGCGAGCTGGCCGGCAACGTGCGGATGGAGGCCGCCGCCGCGCAGGCCTCCGGCCGCAAGGTGATCGAAGCCATCGGCATCAGCCAGTCCTATGGCGGCAGGGTGCTGCTCGACAATGTGTCCACCACCATCATGCGCGGCGACCGCGTCGGCCTGATCGGTCCCAATGGCGCCGGCAAGTCCACGCTGCTGCGGATCCTGCTGGGCGAACTGACCCCGCAGCAGGGCGAGGTCAAGCAGGGAACCGGCCTGCAGATCGCCTACTTCGACCAGCACCGCAGCCAGCTCGACGAATCGCTCAACGCACTGGAAAACGTCGCCGAAGGCCGCGAGTTCATCGAGGTCAACGGCGCGCGCAAGCACGTCATCGGCTACCTGCAGGACTTCCTGTTCACGCCCGAGCGCGCGCGCGCGCCGATCACCCGCCTGTCGGGCGGCGAGCGCAACCGCCTGCTGCTGGCGCGCCTGTTCGCGCAGCCGTCCAACCTGCTGGTGATGGACGAACCCACCAACGACCTGGACGTGGAAACGCTCGAGCTGCTGGAGGAACTGCTGCTCGACTACAAGGGCACCCTGCTGCTGGTCAGCCACGACCGTGACTTCCTCGACAACGTGGTGACCAGCACCCTGGTCCTGGAAGGCGAGGGGCGCCTGGGCGAGTACGTGGGCGGCTACACCGACTGGCTGCGGCAACGGCCCGCCGCCACGGCCAGCGCGTCCGCCGCCGACGCGCCCGCCGCCGTCGCGCCGGCGCCAGCGCCCGCCCCCAGCGCCGCGCCCGCGCCCGTCGCCAGGCGCAAGCTGAGCTTCAAGGAAGCGCGGGAACTGGAGCAGTTGCCGGCGCGGATCGAACGGCTCGAGGCCGACATCGCCGCCCGTACCGGGGCGATGAACGACCCGGCCTATTTCCAGCAGGACAACGCCCTGATCGTGTCGGCGAACGAGGCGCTTGCGAAGTTGCAGGCCGAACTCGACGCCGCCTACGCGCGCTGGGCCGAACTCGACGCGGGTTGATCCTGCGCGGCGCAGCCGCGCCGTCCTCCCGCGCGCCGTCCGCTCCGGCGGACGGCGCGGCCACGCTCAACCGCGCTCAGCCGCGCAGGTGCGGCGTGCCGTGCTGGTCGCGCTCCTCGTACGCGTCCGGGTCCAGGGACGGCGGCTGCGGGCCGCGGGGCGGCAGCGGCACGACGGCCTGGCCACGGCTTGCGGCAAGCGCGTTGGCATAGCACTGGCGCGCACGGAACTCGTCGCCATGGCGCGCATAGCCTTCGCCCAGCACCTCCCATGTGTCGCTGCCACCGCCCTGGGCCAGGGCCCGCTGCAGGGCGTCCTCGGCCAGCGGCCAGTCGCCGCTGGCCTGGGCCAGGCGGGCACGGGCCAGCAGCAGCGCCGGGCTGCCCGGATGGGCCTTGAGCCAGCGGTCGACCTGGCTGCGCCGGTGCTCCAGCCGTTCGACCGGAAGCAGGCCGTAGCGCGTCGCCAGCTCCTCGTCCCAGCGTGCATCCAGCGCCTGCTCGATGCTCCGCGTGGCCGCGTCCTCCCAGCCGAACGCGGCCGCCCGCGTCGCGTAGGCATCGACCACGGACGGCTCGGTCCGCAGCGCCTTGGGCAGGGCGTCCCAGCGCTCGGCCAGCGCATTGGTGTCTGGAGCCTCGCGCAGCGAAGCCTCGGCCCATTCCAGCTCGCGTTCGTCGAGCACCGCTTCGGGCCAGACATTCTGTTTGCGCAGCGCTCCCAGCAGTCCCCAGGCCTCGGCCGCCTGCCCGCTGGCCGCCAGCGCCTGCGCGCGCAGGGCCAGGCCGCGTGGCGGCAGCGGCTGCGCGGCGGGTGCATCGAGCGCGACCAGGGCGTCGGTCGGGCGCTGCTCGCGCAGCGCCAGTTCCGCGCTGGCGATCGCGCGCAGCGTCGGATGGCGCTCGCCGAAACCGGCCAGATGCGCACGCGCGGCCGCGTGGTCGCCGCGCGCCAGCGCGGCCTCCGCCGCGCCGATGCGGGCGGCCGACTCTACCTGCTCGTCCTCGGCCGCCTGCACCAGCAGCTTCTCGGCGCGCGTCCACTGGCCCTGGTACAGGGCGTCGAGGCCGTCGCCGATACGGGCCCGTGCACGGGCGTCGCGATGGCGGCCCCAGGCCCGGAACGGCAGGGCGAGCAGGGTCCACAGCAACCACAGGCAGAACGCGGCGGCGAACAGCACGGCAACGGCGACCAGGACGGTGGTGGTGTAGTCGTAGCCGCGCCAGCGCACCAGGACGTGGCCCGGGTCCTGCGACAGCAGCAGTTGCGCGGCCAGCGCGCCGGCCAGGGCCAGGACCAGCCAGAGCAGTAGCATCCGGAACAGGTTCATCTCACGCTCCTCGTCGAAACGACCCCCAAAGTGAACGTCAGCCTCGCGTGAGCGGTGTTGACGTGGTGTCTACGGACTGAATGCGCGCTCCGCCACGCTGCCGGCGCAGCTGCGCCAGCGTGCTGCCCAGGACCGGCACCGCCGGCTCCAGCGGTTGCGCGCGCAGGGCCTGCAGGGCGGCGCGCTGTCGGGCCCGCTCGGGCGAGTCCGGCCACAGGCGCAGCAGCCAGGCCTCGGCGCGCGCCAGCGCGGCGCGGTAGGCCGGGCCATCGCGGCGCTCGGCCGCGGCCTGCGCCAGTCCCAGTTCGAGCTGCAGCGCGGCCAGGGCGGCGGCGTGGTCTGCGGGCGCGGCCACGCCAGCGCTCGGCCGCACCTGCACCAGCTTCGACAGTGCCCGCGCCCACCAGGCCTGGGCCGCGACCGCCGGCGCCTGGCGCGGCAACGGCGGCAGGGCCGCGGCGAAGGCGGCGAGCCCAGCGGCGGCGACGGTGCGGGGATCGGCGCCCAGTGCATCGAGCGCGGCGCGTTCCTGCGCCAGCAACTGGCGCAGGTCGAGCCAGTCGTGGTCGGCGATCCCGTCCAGCAGTCCCGCGGCCAGCGCATAGGCCCGGCGGGCGCCGTCCAGGTCGCCGGCCAGCAGCAGGCGCTGCTCGCCCTGGGACAGCAACAGTTCGATCTCGTCCAGGCGCAGCGCCTGCCCCGCCTGCAGGCTCGTATCGGCGAGCCGGTGCACGCTGTCCTCGACCAGGGCTGCGCGCTGGCCCAGTCCGATCAGTTCCTCGCGCAGCAGGCGATTGGTGGCCTCGGCCTGCTGCGCGCGCGCCGTCTGCGCGCGCTGCTCGCGGCGCAGGGCCGCCACGCGCTCCTCGAGGGTGGCGATGCGCTGGCGATCGGCCTCGACCGCCCGCTCGCGCGCCTGCCGGGCCGTGTTCCAGTGCTGCGCGGCGTAGGCGCACAACGCGAGCAGCGCGAGCGCCAGCAGCCAGGCGACGGCGCGCCCGCGCGGGCGGGGTGGGGCGGGGGAGGGGGCGGGCTCACTCATCGACGTTGCGGACGGGGCGGGTTGCGCATGCTACCCGCAGCCCCGGGCATCATCCCCGATCCGCCGCGGCCGCCAGCAGCGACGCCGGCCGCGCGTCGGAAGCCACCAGCACATCATCGAAACCGCGGGCGCGCGCCAGTTGCGCCAGGCGTTCGCTGGCCGCAAGCACGCGGGCGCCGCGCAGCCGGCCGAGCAGGTCGGCGGGCATCGAGTCGAGGATGTGCTGCAACGCCTCGCCGCTGCTCAGGGCCAGGCACAGGGGGGCATCGAGCGCGCGCAGCCGGGCCAGCGCCCGGGGCGAGGGCGGCACCGGCCTGCGCACATACACCTCCGCGCGCACGATGCGCGCGCCGCGCTGGGCGAGGGTCGGGGCGATGAGTCCGCGCCCGCCCGGCGCCGTCACCATGCCGACGCTGCGCCCGGCCGGCTGCTGCAGCGGCGCCAGCGACAGCAGGCCTTCGCTGTCCATCCGTGTGGGCGCGAGCACGTCGGCGACACCGGCCCGATGCAGGGCCGCGGCCGTGCCGGCGCCGACGGCCAGCCAGGGTTGGCCGCGCACGGGTCGCAGCCGGCGCAGGGCCGCGGCGGCGCGGACCGCCGCCGGACTGGTGAACAGCACCATGTCCGCGGCCAGCGCCCGCGCCAGTGCCTCGCGCGTGGCCCCGTCGGCGCGCGCCTCGATCCGCCACGGCGACAGCGCCAGCACGCGCGCGCCCCGCGCAGCGGCGGCGGCGCGCATGGGCCCGTGCCCGCCGACCGGGCGCAGCGAGATCACGTAGCATGCGCGCTGCTTCGGCGTTCCGGTGTCCTGCGACATGCTTGCCAGCTTGGTCGTTGCCCCGGCGCGCCGCAAGCCACCCCTCGCACTTTTCCGGATCCCGTCGCGCATGACCGATTTGCCAGAGGCGGCCCTGCAGGGCCTCCAGTCCAAGCTGCTGGCGATGCCGCCGGCGCGGGCCTTGCAGCCGCGCGTCGAGGGCTATGCGCTGGGACGCCTGCGGCTGTCCGCGCCCCTGGCCGCCAACGTCAACGACAAGGGCACCGCGTTCGGCGGCAGCCTGGCCTCGCTGATGACCCTCGCCGCCTGGGGACTGACCGTGCTGCAGGTCGAGCAGGCCGGGCTCGATGGCGAGGTCTACGTGGCAGATTCGCAGCTGCGCTACCTCGCGCCGTTGCGCGACGACCTGTACGCCGAGGCATGGCTGGAGGCGGACGATGGCTGGGCGGTGTTCCTGTCCACGCTGCGCGGCCGCGGCCGCGCACGGGCGACATTGCAGGCGCGGGTGCTGTTGCCCGATGGCGGCATCGCCACCACGGCTTCCTCGCGCTACGTGGCGATCCTGCGGCGCGACTGACGCGGCCCGTGCCCGGCCCGGCTGCTAGCATGTGGATGGCCGCAAAACGGGGGATGGCGATGCGTCGATGGCAATCGTGGATGGTCTGCGCGCTGCTCGTGCTGGCCGGGTGCGCGAGCACCGGCAAGCAGATGACGGAACTGCAGCGCTCCCAGTACGCGTGGTCGGCGGCGATCCGCTGGGGCGATTTCGAAGGCGCCTGGAACCTGGTCGATCCGGCCTGGCGCGAGGCCCATCCGGTCGGCGACCTGCAGTTCGAACGCTATCGCCAGGTGCAGGTGTCCCATTACCGCGACCTGGCCGCCAGCCCCGGCGAATCCGAGGCCATGCGCGAGATCGAGATCGGGGTGGTCAACCGTCACACGATGGCCGAGCGCACGCTGCGCTACACCGAGCAGTGGCGCTACGACCCGGAGGCCAAGACCTGGTGGATCACCGGCGGCCTGCCGGATTTCTGGGCGGGCGAGTAGGGCCCGGGGACGGCGGCGGCGGCCGCGCCCGCGCCGCCGGCGCCGCGTCCACGCCCTGTGCGACAATCCCCGCCCCTCCCGCTCCAGCCGATCCGACGTGGACTTCCAGGAACTGATGGCCTTCGCCGGCCGCAACCAGATGCTCGCGCTGGCCTTCGCCGGCCTGACCGCCGCGATCATCGTGACCGAAATCGCCCGCCTGCTGCGCAGCTTCAAGGTGGTGCGTCCGGCCGAGGTGACCACCCTGGTCAACCGCGACAACGCCCTGGTGGTGGACCTGCGCCCGATCGCCGACTTCGAGAAGGGGCACATCCCCGGCGCGAAGAACGTGCAGATGAGCCAGTTCGATCCGGAGAACAAGCGTCTTGCCGCCGCCAAGGCCCTGCCGGTGGTGCTGGTGTGCAAGACCGGCATGAGCGCCGGCGAAGCGGCCAAGCGGCTGAAGAAGGCCGGCTTCCAGCGCGTGTTCGTGCTCGATGGCGGCATCGGCGGCTGGCTGCAGGCCGATCTTCCGCTGGCCAAGGGCCGCGGCTGAGCGTCCGAAGTGCGATAATCGGCCTTTCCGCCCCAGATACCGGAGCAGTACCAGGATGTCCGAGCAAGCCCTCAATGGCGGCGCCGAGCCCGCCCAGCAGCCCACCGGCCCGCAATTCAGCGTCGAGAAGATCTACGTCAAGGACGTCTCGTTCGAGTCGCCCAAGGCGCCGCTGGTGTTCAACGAACAGACCCAGCCGCAGATCAACATGAATCTCAACCAGCGCGTGCAGCGCCTGGGCGAGAACGCATACGAAGTCGTGCTCGGCGTCACCCTGACCTGCACCGCGGGCGAGGGCGAGGGCAACTCGGTGTACATGGTGGAAGTGCAGCAGGCGGGCGTGTTCGGCCTGGCCGGCTTCGAACCCAACGTGCTCGATGCCCTGCTCGGCACCCAGTGCCCGAACGTGCTGTATCCCTACGCGCGCCAGCTGATCGCCGACCTGATCCAGGCCGGTGGCTTCGCGCCGTTCCTGCTGCAGCCGATCAACTTCGACGCGCTGTATGCCGAAGGCCTGCGCCAGCGCCAGGCCCAGCAGCAGGCCGGCGGCGACCTGGCCAGCAGCGAGACGGCCGGCAACGCCTGATCGATGTCGACCCCGACCGTCAGGGTCGCGGTCCTTGGCGCGGGCTCCTGGGGCACCGCGCTCGCCTCGCTGATCGCCCGCCACGGTCATCCCACGATCCTGTGGGGCCGTGACGCGGCGGTCGCCGAGGCCATCGACCAGCGCCACGAGAACCCGCGTTACCTGCCTGGCATCCCGCTGCCGGAGTCGCTGCGCGCCACCACCGACCTGGCCGAGGCCGTGCGCGAAGCCGACCTCGTGCTGGTGGTCGTGCCCTCGCACGCGTTCACCCAGACCCTGCATGCCCTGGCGCCGCTGCGCCCGGCGCGCGCCGGCGTGGCCTGGGCGGCCAAGGGCTTCGAGCCCGGATCGGGACGCTTCCTGCACGAGGTCGCGGCCGACGTGCTCGGCGAAGACGTGCCGCTGGCGGTGGTCACCGGGCCTTCGTTCGCGAAGGAAGTCACCCTCGGCCTGCCCACCGCGGTGACGGTGCAGGGCGACGACGCGGCGTTCGTGCAGCAGGTCGCCGACGTGCTGCATGGTCCCGAGTTCCGGGCCTACACCGGCAACGACATGCGCGGCGCCGAACTCGGCGGCGCGATGAAGAACGTGCTGGCCGTCGCCACCGGCGTGGCCGACGGCATGGAACTGGGCCTCAATGCCCGGACCGGCCTGGTCACGCGCGGCCTCAACGAGATGCTGCGGCTCAATGCCGCCATCGGCGGCCGCCCGGAAACGCTGATGGGCCTGGCCGGCCTTGGCGACCTGGTGCTGACCTGTACCGGCGACCTGTCCCGCAACCGGCGCCTGGGCCTGGCCCTGGGCCGTGGCAAGAGCGTGGACGAGGCCGTGCGCGAGATCGGCCAGGTGGTCGAGTCGGTGCAGACGGCCGACGAGGTGATGCGCCTGGCCGACCGTTACGGCCTGGAGCTGCCGATCTCCAGCAACGTGCGCGACGTGCTGCACGGCGATATCACGCCGGCCGAAGGGCTCGCGCGCCTGATGGCGCGGGAACGCAAGCCCGAGTATCCCGAGGCGCTGTTCCCCCCGTCCGAGGGTTGATCCGGCGGCCGCTCGCGGCTCGCCCGTGCGTCGCCCCGGACGTCTGCCCGCGCAACGCACGCCGACCCGCCCAGCCCGGCCCGCCGTCCGCCGCGGCAGCCACCCGGGAGCGGCCCATAAAAAAGGGCCCGACCGTCTCCGGTCGGGCCCCTGCGGCGTCGGGGGAGAGAGGAAGCGCGACGCCACCGCAGGACAGGAGCGCGAAGCTCCGGCCCTGCCGTCACCAGGTGAAACGCGGTCCCACGAACCAGGCGGTGTCTTCGTCGCTGAACTTCACGTCGGCGCTCAGGCCCCAGTTCGGGTTGAACTTCACGGTGGCGCCGAGGCGGCCGTAGAAGTCGTCGTTGAACTCGTCGCTGTCCTGGTAGCCGGCTAGGGCATAACCCTCGAGGTTGCGGGTCAGGGCGCCGCGGGCGCCGGCTTCCACGCTCCAGCCGTCGGCATCGCCGAAGCGGCCCAGGTCGACCTTTTCGTAGGCCACGCGGGTCAGCAGGTCCACGCGCGGGGAGATCTCGTGGTTGTAGCCCAGGCCAACGCGCCAGCGCTCGGCGTCGACGTTGGTGTGGTCGAACTCCTGGCTGCTGAAATCGCCGAAGACATGGAAGTTGGGATGGAATGCCATCGAGGCGCGCGCCGCGAAGCCATCGGCATCGACCAGGCCGTCGCTCAGGTCGGTGGCGGCGTAGCCGGCCTCGACGTAGTTGTAGGAGATGCCTTCGGCGGCAGAGGCGGCAAACGGAAGTGCGGCAGCCAGGGTGAGAGCGAGCAGGGAGCGCTTCATCTTGTTGTTGTCGTCCTGTCGGAAATAAAGAGGGCCGCCCCGAGGTGAGGGAGGGAGAGCAAACCGTCAGGGGAAACGGTTCCACCCGGGGCGGCGTGTGAATTTTCTTGCACGTAGCGCAACGCCGGCTGAATATTGAACTCACCGGTTCACGAAACCTTACGTTTCCGCCGCACCCCGCCGTACCAGTGCGCGGTAATCGCGCGGCGGCATCCCCACCGTGGACTTGAACTGGCGCGCGAACGCGCTCTGGTCGGAAAAACCGCAGCGCTGGCCGATGCGGGCGATGCTGGTGTCGCCGTGCAGCAGGCGCATGGCCGCTTCGATCCGCAGCTTGGTGAGCATCTGCTGCGGCGAGATCTGGAACACCCGCTTGAACAGGCGCTCGAGCTGCCACACCGATACCCCGGTGGCCTCGGCCAGCGTCTGCACGCGCAAGGGCTGGTCGAAGTGGGTCTGCATCCGTTCCACCGCCAGTTGCAGGCGCCCGAAGGAGGAGTGGCGGCTGTCGGGCTGGCCCAGGTCGCGGGAGATCCCGATCAGGCCGACGATGCGGCCGTCGCGCCGCAGCGGCTGCTTGAGCGTCAGGCACCAGCCGCGGCTGCGGTTGGGATACAGCTGCAGTTCCAGCAGGTTCTCGACCACCTCGCCGCCGAGCACGCGCCGGTCCTGGGCGATATAGGCGTCCGCCAGGTTCGGCGGATACAGCTCCAGCACGCTCCTGCCCACCACGTCCTCGCGCCGGCGCAGCCCCAGTCGCTGGACCAGCGTCCGGTTCAGGTGGACGTAGCGGCAATCGGTGTCCTTGATGAAGAACACCACGTCCGGGACCGCATCGAACAGGCGCTCGAGTTGCTCGGGCAGCAGCGTGAAGTCGATGGCGCGGTCTCCGGATGGGGCAGGGCGCCTGCGCGCGGTCGGCGCGGCTCCTCCCGGCCTGCCGTCATTATGCCCATCTCGGGATCGGTGCATCCGCCCGTCGCCGCCACGGATCGCGTCGCGGCGGCGTGCTGCACGGCTGCCGGCCTTGCGGTCGTGCCGATGCCGTGGCCGGGCGCGGGTCAGTCGCCGCCGTCGAAGCCGAGCTGGCGCCAGGCCTCGAAGGCGACCACCGCCACCGCGTTGGACAGGTTGAGGCTGCGGTTGTGCGGGCGCATCGGCAGGCGCAGCCGCTGTTCCGGTGGCAGGCCCGCCAGCACCGCCGCGGGCAGGCCGGCCGATTCGGATCCGAACAGGAATGCATCGCCGGCCGCGTAGCGCGGGCGGTCGTAGCGCTGGCTGTTGCGCGTGCTCAGCGCGAACAGGCGCGGCGGCGCGATCGCCGCGAGCGCGGCGTCGAGCGAGTCGTGCACCTGCAGCGCCGCGTACTCGTGATAGTCCAGCCCGGCCCGGCGCAGGTTGCGATCGTCCAGGTCGAAGCCCAGCGGCCGGATCAGGTGCAGGCGCGCGCCGGTATTGGCGCACAGCCGGATCACGTTGCCGGTGTTGGGCGGGATTTCCGGCTGGTACAGGAGGATCTCGATCATCGGCCGATTATCGGACGGCGCCGACGCGCCTGCAGCCGGCGGTGGCGTCATCGCCGCGCGGGCGCGGCCGCGGCGGGCCTTTTCAGCCGCCTCACCAGGGCACGGGGCGGCCGCGCCAGTCCAGGAAACGCCCGCTGTCTTCTTCCGTCAGGCCCGCGACCACGCGCAGGAGCGCGGCCACCGCGTCGGCGGGCGCCAGCGACGCGCCCTCGCCGCCCATGTCGGTGCGTACCCAGCCCGGATGCAGGGCGGCCACGACGATGCCGCGTTCGGCCAGCGCCCGCGCCAGCAGCGCGGTGGCCATGTTCTGCGCGGCCTTGCTCATGTTGTAGCTGGGCGTGCCGAAGCGGGTGGTGGTGGCGATCGAGCCCAGCTCCGAGGACAGGTTGACCACGCGCGCGCCGTCGGCCAGGCGCGGTGCCAGCGCCTGCGCCAGCAGCAGCGGCCCGAGCGCGTTGACGCGGAAGCTGTCCTCGAAGTTGGCGGGTGTCAGGAAGCCGAAACGCTCGCCCGAATGCAGCACGCCGGCGTTGTTGACCAGCAGGTCGACGCGCCCGTCAGCGCCGAGCACCAGCGGCAGTTCGCGGGCCAGCTCGGCGTGGGACCTGGATGCGGCCACGTCCAGCGGCAGCACGTGCAGGCGGCCGGGGTGCTCCCCTGCCAGGGCATTGAGCGCATTGGCCCGGCCCGGCTGGCGACAGGCGGCCACCACGTGGTCGCCCGCGAGCAGCAGCTGGCGGACGAATTCCAGGCCGAGGCCGCGGTTGGCACCGGTCACCAGGGCATTGCGGGCAGGCATGGCCCAGTCTGGATCGCGCCCGGTGCAGGCCACGTCGCGGGCGCGCAGTGACCTACGGCCCGGGGGCGATCGGGGGGCGGCGTCTAAACTGGCGGATTATCCGTTGCGAAGTCGTGCCCCATGTCGATGAATGTCCCCCTCCTGCCCCCGCGCGCCGCGCCCCTGCGTGGCGCGCTGCTGTCGGCCGCCCTGGGCCTGGCGCTGGGGGCGGGCCTGCTCGCGCCGCCGGCACAGGCGGCCCCGCACACTGCGGCCGTGGACATCGCGCATGAGAGCTTCACCCTCCCCAACGGCCTGCGCGTGGTGGTCCATACCGATCGCAAGGCGCCGATCGTGGCCGTCAACATCTGGTACCACGTGGGCAGCAAGGACGAGCCGGCCGGGCGCAGCGGGTTCGCGCACCTGTTCGAACACCTGATGTTCCAGTCCAGCGAGCACCACCGCGGCGAGTTCTTCGAGCCTTTCCGCGCGGTGGGCGCCACCAGCCAGAACGGCACCACCAATACCGACCGCACCAACTACTTCCAGAACGTGCCCACCACGGCGCTGGACATGGCGCTGTGGATGGAGTCCGACCGCATGGGCCATCTGCTCGGCGCCATCGACCAGACCGCCCTGGACGAGCAGCGCGGCGTGGTGCAGAACGAGAAGCGGCAGCGCGAGAACCAGCCCTACGGCCAGGTCTGGGAGCGGATGAGCCGCGCGCTCTACGGCGCCCAGCATCCCTACGGCCACAGCGTCATCGGCTCGATGAACGATCTCGACGCGGCCTCGCTCGAGGACGTGAAACAGTGGTTCCACGCCTGGTACGGGCCCAACAACGCCGTGCTGGTGCTGGCCGGCGACATCGACCTGGCCACCGCCCGCGACAAGGTCACGCGCTACTTCGGCGACATCCCGGCCGGGCCGACCATGGCCCAGCCGCGGGTCGACATCGCACGCCGCACGCAGTCCACGCGCGAGGTCATCCGGGACAAGGTGCCGCAGCCGCGCATCTACCGCGCCTGGAACGTGCCCGAGGCCGGCAACGTCGAACTCGACCGGCTGCAGGTCCTGGGTTATGTGCTGGGCGGGTCGAAGTCCTCGCGCCTGGACAGCCGCCTGCTGCACGGCGAGCAACTGGTCGACAACATCAGCGCGGCCGCCGGCGGCTCGCAGCTGGGGTCGAACTTCTACATCGTCGCCACCGTGAAGCAGGGCGTGGATCCGGCCCGGGTCGAGGCGATCATCGACGAGGAGATCGCCAGGCTGGTCGCCGAGGGGCCGACCGCCGACGAACTCGAGCGCGCCCGCACCATGATCCGCGCCGGCTTCATCCGTGGCGTCGAGCGCATCGGCGGCTTCGGCGGCAAGGCCGACGTGCTGGCCGAGTGCACCGTGATGGAGGGCGACCCGGGCTGCTTCCGCACCCAGCTGGCGAACTACGCCGCCACCACCGCCGCCGATATCCGCGCGGTCGGCGCCAGGTGGCTGGGCGCGGGCAGCCACACCGTGCTCGTCGAACCCGGCGAGCGCACGGCGCTGGTCGAGGCGCCCGCGGCCACGCCCGCGCCCTTCCAGGTGCCCGCGCCCGACCCGCGCTTCCGCACCATCCCCTCGTCGGTGGACCGCAGCCAGGGCGTGCCGCGGACCACGCACTTCCCGGAACTGCAGTTCCCGGCGCTGCAGCGCGCGACCCTGGGCAACGGCACGCGGGTGGTGCTGGCCGAGCGCCACGAGATTCCGGTGGTGCAGTTCAGCTACGAGTTCCACGGCGGCTACAGCAGCGATCCGGCCGGCAAGGAAGGCCGGGCCGACTTCGCCATGGACCTGCTCGACGAGGGCGCGGCCGGCCTGGCCTCGCTGGAATTCGCCAACCGGGCCGAAGCGCTGGGCGCCAGCCTGGGGTCGGCCGCGGCCCTGGACGGCGGCAACGCCTGGCTGTCGGCGCTGAAGGAACACCTGGACCCCTCGCTGGCCCTGTTCGCGGACATGGTGCGCCGGCCCAATTACGACCCGGCCGACATCGCGCGGATCCGCGCCAGCTGGATCGCCGGCATCGGCCAGCAGAAGGCGCGTCCGGCAGGCGCGGCCATGCGCGTGCTGCCGGGGCTGCTGTACGGTGCCGGCCACCCCTACAGCGCACCGGGCAGCGGCACCGAAGCCTCGATCGCGGCGCTGGGCCGCGACGACCTGCTGGAGTTCCACCGTCGCTGGGTACAGCCGGAGAACGCGACCCTGATCGTGGTCGGCGACACCACCCTGGCCGAGATCATGCCGCAGCTGGAGCGGCACTTCGGCGACTGGCGGGGCGGGGCCGGCGCACCCACGCAGGTCGAGGTGCCGCAGGTGCCGCTGCCCGCCGCGACGCGCGTGTTCCTGATCGACCAGCCCGGCGCGATCCAGGCCAACATCTTCGCCGCGCAGCTGGTGCCGGGGAGTCGCGACCGCGACGCGGTCCGGCTGGAACTGGCCAATGGCGTGCTGGGCGGCGACTTCACCGCCCGCCTCAACATGAACCTGCGCGAGGACAAGCACTGGTCCTACGGCGCCAGCAGTTCGCTGGGCGGCGCGCTGGGCCAGCGCCGCTGGATGGTCTCGGCGCCGGTGCAGATCGACCGGACCGGCGATGCGGTCGCCGAGATCCAGCGCGAGGTCGGCGACTTCGCCAGCGGCAGGCGTCCGCCCAGCGAGGCCGAGGTGGAGCGGGTCAAGGCGATCCAGACCCTGAGCCTGCCCGGCGCCTACGAAACGGCCTGGGCGGTGATGGGCGCGATCGGCGGCATCGTCCGCTACGACCGCCCCGACGACCATGTCATGCGGCGCAAGGCCGAGGTCGAGGCCGCCACGCCCGGACAGCTGGCCGAGGCCGCCGGTGCCATCCGCCCCGGGGCGCTGACCTGGGTGGTGGTGGGCGACCTCGCCCGGACCGAGGCGGAGCTGCGCGCGCTGGAACTGGGCCCGGTCCAGGTCATCGATGCGGACGGCAATCCCGTTGCCCGCTGATCCGGGCGGCCCGGACGGGCCTCGCTGTGCACGAGGCCGGCGGGCATTCGCCGGCGGCCGACCGCGGCGCCGGCCGACCGCTCCGGCCCAGCCCCCGCCGACGCCGGGGGACCGCAACCTGAACGGCGCGCGACGCCACGCCGGTCCGGCGACGACCAACATGAACGGGCCGGCCACAATGGCGGCCCGCGATTGCGACCCACCGAGGAAGCCCCGATGCGCATGTTCCTGATCCTGCCCCTGGCCGTCCTGCTGTCGGCCTGCACCTGGGTGCACATGGCCCCCGGCGCCAGCGCGGTGCGGGTGGTCGGCAGCGCGCCGGGCGGCTGCGAGAAGCGGGGCGAGGTGGAGGTGTCGGTCAAGCACTCCATCGCCTTCATCGAGCGCAACCAGCTCAAGGTGCGCGACGAACTGGAAACCCTGGCCCGCAACGAGGCGCCCGGCCTGCAGGCCGACACGGTCAACCCCCTGGGCGAGCCCAGCGGCGGCAGCCAGCGCTTCGCGGCCTGGCGCTGCG
>Ga0233369_1000382_pt1 | contig 19425 bp, 13 predicted proteins | sample ElkDunMinimDraft_26_FD_191537 | JGI IMG/M metagenome (GOLD analysis project Ga0233369, IMG submission 191537) | Fecal eukaryotic communites from dung pellets of Tule Elk in California, USA - Elk Dung D16 | ecosystem: Host-associated > Mammals > Digestive system > Large intestine > Fecal | place... | reverse complement strand
GCCACGATGCGTGGCGATGATGAGGTGTGCGTGGACCCGGTCACCTACAGCGCAACCAACGGGTTTTCAGCCGACAAGGACGCAGCGTTCATTGCGCTGGCCTCCGATGATGGCAGCGACATCGGCTTCATGACCCTGCCGCCGGCTCCTTACGAGCCGGATGCGATCAGCAAGTGGCTGATTTCTCTGAGAAAAAAGGCTTCGTAGTTTTTTCGGCACGAATTCGCTTCGAATTCGGCAAAGCCTAGGCGCGACTTCGGGCAAGCCCGCGGAAGGGACGGCACAAAGGCCCCCCCATTCCCGTCCCGATTCCCCATGTCGACCTGCCTGTGGGCCGCGCGCGGCCAGATGCTTCCGTTCGAAACCCTGAACACACCTGCGCACTGCCTCGGTGTGGCACGCCTGGGCGGCATCCAGATGAGTGCTCCCGTGTTCAATCTGTGGGTGCAGCTGCGCGGGCAGGGCTGGATCGAATCGCGCGAAGGGCGGTTCCGCATGCGCCGCGGCGACTGGATGGCCTTCGAGAAGGAGTCCACGCCCCTGGTGCAGAGCGACGCCCACGGCCTCTGTATCGGCATCGCGCTTGATGCCAGTGCGCTCGAGGCGCTGCAGGTGCTCAGCGACGGCAGCCTCTATGCCGGGCGGGGCCGGATGCCGGCACGCGAACTACGCTCCCTGCTGCGGCTGTGGCGCGAGGCCGCGAGATCAGGTGGCGATGCGCTGGCGGTGCGGCCTCTGTTGCTGCAGCTGGCCCACGTCCAGCGCGAGCTCGCCGCCCGCGTGCGCCGGTGTCCCGGCCGGTCGCGCAGCCGCAAGCGCCAGGTGTTCGGTCGCATGCAGCGCGCGCGCATGTATCTGGAGGGCAATGCGGACCGGGTGGTGCGCATCAGCGAGCTCGCCGACCTCACCAGCTTCTCCAGCTGGTACTTCTCCAAGGCCTTCCATGCGCTCTACGACGAGAGTCCGCAGCAGCTGTCGGTCCGCCTGCGGCTCGAGCGCGCGGGCTATCTGCTCAGGACCACGTCGATGATGGTCGGCGAGGTCGCCGCGGCCTCGGGCTTCGACAACTGCTGCAGCTTCGCGCGTGCCTTCAAGAACCACCACGGCGTCTCGGCCAGCCGCTACCGCATCGAGACCCATCGCGACGCGGCGGCTTGAGCTGTCTGCGCGCCGCTTAGCATGGCGAGTTGAACCGGATCTGGCTGTATAGGGCTTTGTGCCCCACGCGCCAGATTCGGCAAACGCAGGCGGCGATGGTGGCAAGGCGGTGCAGGTCTCTACGGACGTAACGTGCGGATGGCGTTTTAACGCGTCAGTAACGCTCACCCTCTGGAGAGAGAACTTTGAAGAACCTTCGCACTCCCGCACTGCGGAAGGGCCTGCTGCCGGCCGCGATCATGGCCGCCGTCGTACCGGCGGTGTCCTTCGCCCAGGCGCAACCCGCGAGCGGCACCACTGAGCTCGACCGCATCCAGGTCACCGGCTCGCGTATCCGCGGCGTCGAAATCGAAAACCAGCAGCCGATCCTCACCGTGTCGCGTGAGGACATCGCGCGTTCGGGTCAGGCGACGGTCGCCGACCTGCTGCAGAACATCTCGTCGGCGGGTTCGCCGGCCATCTCGCGCGCCGATGCCCTGGCGTCGGGCGAGAACGTCGGTGGCTACTACATCGACATCCGCAACCTCGGTGCCAACCGCACCCTGGTGCTGATCAACGGCATCCGTCTCGGTGCGACCACCGGCGGCTACCAGGACCTGAGCCAGATCCCGGTGTCGGCGATCGAGCGCATCGACATCCTCAAGGATGGCGCGTCCTCGATCTATGGTTCCGACGCGATTGCGGCCGTGGTCAACGTGATCACCCGCTCGCGCTTCGACGGTGCTGAAGCTTCGGTCCAGTACGGCCAGTACTCGGAAGGCGACGGCGGCGAAACCATCTACTCGGCGACCTTCGGCACCACCAACGATCGCGGCGGCATCACGGTCTCGGCTGAAGTCATGGAAAGCGATCCGGTCTTCGCCGGCGATCGTTTCTTCAGCGCCTTCGGCAACGCCGGCCCCGACTATCCGGGCTCGGGCTTCAGCCCGGTCAGCCAGAACGGTTCGTGGTACGACGAAGCGACCGAAACGTGGCTGACGCTGCGCCCGGGTGGCAACCCGGCCAACCGTGCCGACTACGTGCCGCACACGGGCGAGTACAACGCCAACTCCAACGAGCAGATGATGGTGCAGACGGGGCTGACCCGTAAGTCGGTGTTCACCAACATCAACTACGACCTGACCGATCGCATCACCTTCAACAGCGACATCCTCTACAACAAGCGCACCACGGACCAGCAGATCGCCGGTTATCCGTACCAGTCGGCCGCGTTCGACACCATGCTTTCGGGCGACAGCGCGTTCAACCCGACCGGTGAAGACATCGACTTCCGTCGCCGCCTCTGGGAAGTGCCGCGCACCACCCGCAGCGAGCTGACCACGTTCCGTGTCGTGGCCGGCCTCAACGGCTACTTCGACGTCAACGATCGTCCGTGGGACTGGGGCGTCAGCTACGCCAACAACCGCAACGAGGTGACCAAGACCGGTCATGGCGACGCCAGCCTGCTGGCCACCGCCCCGGCCCTCGGCCCGTCGTTCATCGACGCCAGCGGCGTCGCGCGTTGCGGCACCACGGACGACGTGATCGCCGGCTGCACCCCCTGGAACCCGCTGCTGCCCTACGGCGTCGCAGGTCCCGGCTCGCTGGGCAATGCGGACGTGCAGAACTTCCTCTTCCCGACCTACACCGATAGCGGTGAGACCAGCACCAAGATCTACTCGGCCAACCTGAGCGGCGGTCTGTTCGCACTGCCGGCTGGCGATCTCGGCTTTGCAGTGGGCATCGAGCGCCGCGAAGAGACGGGCCGTTTCGTGCCGGACGCGTTCAACCAGAGTGGCAACTCGACCGGCCTGCCGGCGACCACCACCCAGGGCGAGTACGACGTCAACGAAGCGTACCTGGAGCTCAATGTTCCGGTGCTGGCCGACATGGCCTTCGCCCAGGAACTGACCCTGAACTTCGCTTCGCGTTATTCGGACTACAGCAACTTCGGTAGCACGACCAACTCCAAGGGCAGCTTCCTGTGGCGTCCGATCGAGTCGCTCGCGGTGCGTGGCACCTGGGCGCAGGGCTTCCGCGCGCCTTCGATCGACAACCTCTACGGCGGCATCGGCGGCAGCTTCGAGAGCTACACCGATCCGTGCTCGGTCGGTGTCTCGGGCAGCGTTGCCGGCAATGCGGCGTGTACGGCGGCCGGCGTCTCGCCGACCTACGTGCAGCTGGGCCAGGGCCTGGTGCCCTGCACCGCCTGGCCGTGCCAGACCCCGGACCAGTTCATCTCGGGTTCCAACCCGGACCTCGGCCCGGAAGAGTCGATCAGCAAGACCGCCGGCATTGTCTGGAGCCCCGGTTTCGCCGACGGCCTGACCCTGAGCCTGGACTGGTACAACTACAAGCTGTCGAACTACATCATCTCCGACAGCGTCAACCGCATCCTGCGTGATTGCTACGTGCTGGGCGATGCCACCCGCTGCGCCGGCATCACCCGCGCCGCGGACGGCCACATCTCGGGCATGTTCTACGGCCTGACCAACCTCGGCGAGCTGGAAACGGAAGGCTGGGACTTCGGTGCGCGTTACCGCATGGCCGACACCGCGTTCGGTGGTTTCACGTTCGACTGGCAGACGAGCTACCTGTCGCAGTACGACACGCTGGGCCAGAACTCGGCCGGCGAGAGCGTGTTCATCGGCGGCGCCGGTGACCCGGGCCTGTTCCGCGTCCGTTCGACCCTCAGCACCAACTGGGAAGTCAACGACGAGTGGAACGTGACCTGGAACATGCGTTACTACTCCGGCATCAACGACGGCTGCGTCACCAACCGTCCGTGCTCGGATCCCGACCGCTACCAGGTCGGCGAGACCGCGCCGCGCAACCGTCTGGGTTCGAACACGTTCCACAACCTGCAGGTGTCCTACAGCGCGCCGTGGGACGGCACGATCTCGGTCGGCGTCGACAACGTGTTCGATCGCGAGGCTGCGATCATGTACAGCGGCGGCAACGTGAGCACGGGCTTCCCGTACTACCCCGAGTTCGACATCGGCCGCTTCATGTACATGCGTTACACCCAGCGCTTCTGATCGGCTGAACGATCGAAGCTCTTGAACCACGGCCCGCAAGGGCCGTGGTTTTTTGTGTCTGGTGACACGCGGCCGGGCGTTCTGTCGATCTGTGCGCGGCGCGCCGTGCGCGGGTGGGATTCGCGCTCGGGCCAAGCGCACGCGCCGGGATCGTCGCAGCCGTCGCCACGATCAACCGTGCGACGTGCGGGCACGCGGACGCTCGACCGCTCGCGGTCGCGGCGGCGCATCGTTCAATCGGGTGGCGCGGCTATCCAGCGCTGTGGGGCGGCGCCGGTCTGACGTAGCCGATTCGGCTCACTGCACCGCAGGCGGGCGACCGCGGCCTGCGCGGTGCCCCTGGGTGCAGGCCTGGCGGTCAGGCGGTCTGCGGGTCGGTGAGGCCGAGCAGGCGGTCCGCGTGGCCGCGCCAGCCGTCGAACTTGTCGATCACGCCGGTGCGCTGCAGGTAGTCCTCATGGACCGCCTCGCCGGCGGCCAGGGCGGTGGCGACGTGCACAGCGCCGGTGACCCAGAAGCTGCGCGTGCCGCTGCGCGCCGGACAACGCTGGAACGCGACCGCTTCGATGATCGGCATCGGCAGGCCCCACAGGCCCAGCAGATAGGCGCCGGCCTCGGTATGGCCCGGTGCATCGGCCGGTTGGGTGTCGGGCGCGGCACGCTCGTCGCGGATGCCCGGCAGCAACAGGCCGATGTCGGCGAGCAGCGCGGCGGTCGCGCCGAGTTCCGCGCTCGACTCGGGCAGCATGCGCCGGGCGAGTTGCGAGGCGATCAGGGCGCGCTGCTGCATGCCCACCCGATCGAGATCGGGACGGGCGCCGTGCGCGAACACCTCGCTGGCCAGCACGAGATCGCGCATGGTGGCCATGCCCAGGCGGGTGACCGCCCCGCGCAGATCGGTGATGGTGCGTCCGGCAGAGAAATAGGCGGAATTGCACAGCTGCAGGACTTTCGCCGCGATGGCGGGGTCACCTGCGATCAACTGTGCGATGTCGCTGGCGCTGGTGTCCTCTTCGGCCTCCAGCGCATGGGCAAGCGCGAGATAGGTCTGCGGCGGCGAGGGCAGCTTCTCGATCTTGCCGATGCATTCGCGCAGCGCCGGGTTGTCCAGCAGTTCCCGCAGTTCTTCCAGGCTGCCGATCGCTTCGAGCAACTGCGCCTCGCCCACAGGCAAGGGCAGGAACCGGTGCGCGAGCGACAGCACGCGTGCGGCAGGCTGGCCGCCGATGACGGCGATACGCGAGGTTTCCGGGCGCAACGTGCGGATCTGTCCGAGCAGGGTCGCCACCGACATGTCAGGCAGCGTCGGCGCCACTACCAGGACGTCCTGCGGGGCTTCCGCGATCAGAGAAATCGCGGTGGCGCCATCGCCGGCCCGCTTCACCTGCCAGCTGTCATCCATGTCCCCGACAAGGGCGACAAGCTCCGACGGCAGGCTGTCTTCGCCGCCTACAAACAGAATACGCACGATCTGGAATCCCCTGAACGCCGCGGCATGCACATCACGGCGCCGGCGTGAACCGATAGTAGCAAGCGCACCGCGCCGGAGGCCGGCGCGGTGTGTCGAAATGTGACGATGGCTGTGCCGGCTGCCTTATTCGGCGGCGTAGGCGGCAATCGCCTCGTTGAGCAATGCCTTGGCTTCCGCCGCATTGCCCCAGCCGCTGATCTTCACCCACTTGCCCTTCTCGAGATCCTTGTAGTGCTCGAAGAAGTGGCCGATGCGCTCGAGCCAGTGGCCCGAGACCTTGTCGAGATCGTCGACATGGGCATAACCGGCGAACACCTTCTCCACCGGCACGGCGAGGATCTTCTCGTCGCTGCCGGCCTCGTCGGTCATCTTCAGCACGCCCACCGGGCGACAGCGGATCACCGAGCCCGGGATCAATGGCAGCGGCAATACCACCAGCACGTCGGCCGGGTCGCCATCGCCGCAGACGGTGTTGGGCACGTAGCCGTAATTGCAGGGGTAGCGCATCGGCGTGGACAGGATGCGGTCGACGAAGATCGCCCCGCTTTCCTTGTCGACCTCGTACTTGACCGGCTCGGCGTCCTTCGGGATTTCGATGATGACGTTGATTTCGTCCGGCGGATTCTTGCCGGTGGGGACGGAGTCCAGGCCCATTGTGTGTGCACTTCCAGTGGTCGGTGAGGCGGCCATTTTACGGCCAACTGATGTTGCGACGCAGCGTCGGCCGCGATGGTTTCCGCAGAAACGGCGTGCGCCGGCCCGAACCAAGGGTACGCCCCAGTATGGTCGGGCCGTACTACAGCGTACATATGGTGCCGACTTCCGCTGACGCAGACCGCCTACGATGACCATGCTCGATTCGCTGTCCCCGACCGCCAACCCCTCGAACGTCCAGGGCTACTGGCAGAACCCGTTGGCGCCGAACGATCCGCACAATCATGGCGGCCCGGACGCAGGTGACGTGGGACACGCACCGCACATCGAGGGACTCGCCGACGGGCCGCAGGTCTCGACGCTGGATACTCCCGACCGCGCGCCCGACGGCGCGATCGGCATCGACGGCGGCAGCAGCAATACCGCCGAGCGGACCACCGGGCGCACGCCCGATGGCAAGCCGATCCAGATCGATCCGCTGCACAGCGATGGCCAGGTCGACGTGGCCCGCGAGCGTACCGTCGCCCAGGGTTACGTCAGTCGCGACCAGGTCGTGTTCACCACCGGCGCCGGCGACGATGAGGTCGGGGTGAGCCAGCGCGACGACGGCACGCTCGACGTATCGATCAACGGCGAAAGCTACGAGGTCCGCCTGGCCGAGGGTCAGGAGCTGACGCTGCGCACGGGCGCCGGCAACGACACCATCCAGGTGGCGTCGAACGTCAAGGTCAATGTCATCGCCGACGCGGGCGCGGGCGACAACCAGCTCGATATCGCCGGCGATGGCGACAACCGCATCAGCAGCGGCGACGGCGACGACACCATCCGCGTGAGCGGCAGCGGCCGCAACGACATCCACACCACCGGCGGCACCAACGAGATCTTCGGCGGCAGTGGCGTCAACGTGATCTACGGCGGCGACGGCAGCGACACCATCCATGCCGGCAGCGGCACCAATTACATCGAAGGCGGCCGCGGCGACGACGTGATCCACGGCGGCGGCACGTTCGACATCCTCTCGGCCGGCGGTGGCGACGACGTCGTCAATGTCGGCGAGGGGCGGACGACCGTGTATGCGGGCGCTGGCGCAGACACGATCGGCGGCGCGCACGCGCAGACGACCGTCTATTCCCAGGCCAGCGACATCGTCAATGCGGCGATCGGCGCGCGGCCGACCGTGGTCAATGTCGAGATCGACAATACCGTCGGCGACCGCGGTATCCGCGTGCAGGGATCGGACGCGTTCGTGCAGCGCATGCAGTCGGAGCTGGATTTCCTCCGCGCCTCGCCGAACGGCCAGCAGATGATGGCCGAGTTCGACAAGGCGGCCGAGGCGAAGGGCAATACCGTGACCATCCGCGAGCTGGCGAACGAGGACAACGGCTACGCCCAGACCTTCAGTAACGATGCCGACATCGTCAACGGCCGTCCGGGCGCGGGCGGCGACGTGACCATCAGCTACAACCCGTCCTTCCACATGGACGCGTTCCCGGCGCCGTCTGTGGTCCTGTTCCACGAGATGTCGCATGCCTATAACGGCGTCAACGGCACCTTCCTGCAGGGCACGTATCGCGGCACCGGTCCCGACAGTGGCCGGGTGCCCAATGCCGAGCGACAGGCCGTGGGCCTTGAGACCAGTGCCACCCCCTACGACTTCGACGGCAGCGGGCCGCTGACGCACAACCCGATCCATCTGACCGAGAACGGTATCCGCCGCGAGCTGGGCATGCCCGACCGGCCCAGCTACGCGCTCTGACCGGCGGAGCTGAGGCAGGGCCGCCTCATGCGCGGCCTGCCTCGGCGGCGCTTCTGATCGGGCGTCGTGAAACCGACTTCGGGTATGCCGCGCCATGACTGACCGTTCGGGCCCCGCGGATCTTCCATCACCTCCACGTCCACGCGTGTCTCGCCGGGTAGGCTTGGGCTGCGCCCTCGCCGCAGCCGGCCTGGCCTGCGTGCTGGCACCTCCGCCGGCGCATTCCAGCGCACCGCCCCCCTTGCCGAGGCCCGCAATGCCAGTGAGCGATATCGCCCGCGCCACGATCGAGGGAGAAGGTGTCACCGTGGAGGTGGCGCTGAGCCGCGAGGGTCAGGGCCTTCGCGTGGACTACCGGATCCAAAATACCGGGACGGTGCCGCTGCTCGTGTTCGACCGCGGCGATCGCCACGCGGTGCTGACGCGGCGCCAGCTGTCGGGCGCAGTGGGCGTGCCCATGATGCGGGAAGAGCCGGGCGGTCGGGCCACGCTCCTGCATGTCGCGCGCGCCCTGCCTGTGCCGCCGCCGACCGTGCCGCCCACGCCGCTTGCGCGCCGCGTCGATCCGGGTACGCGCGTGGATGGCGGCTTCGTGTTCTCCGGCTGGCTGTCCGCGCGGCCCAGGCAGGTGCGGTGGTGCGTCGGCATCGGCGCGGCCGATGAGCAGCGGATGTTTTCGCCCGACGCCACTGGCGAGGTCCAGGTGTGGCAGGCCGACTTCGGTTATGCCGACGACCAGCAGGTGTTGTGCACGCCGTGGTTCGACATGGAAAGCGGCACCTTCGAGGCATAACGGGCACGACGGCCCACCATGTGATGGGCGCCTGCGTGTTCGCGCGCGTCTTTCGTCACGAGTGGACCTGCTCGCAGCTCCGGCGCCTCACCTGTACCCCTCTCCGGTGCGGGAGAGGGGCACGATGCGGGCCGGGACGCCTCCGTCAGAGCAGGGGAACAAGCAGGAGCGCGACGATGTTGATGATCTTGATCAACGGATTGATCGCCGGGCCGGCGGTGTCCTTGTAGGGGTCGCCGACGGTATCGCCGGTGACCGCGGCCTTGTGCGCTTCGCTGCCCTTGCCACCGAAGTTTCCGTCCTCGATGTACTTCTTGGCGTTGTCCCAGGCGCCGCCGCCCGTGGTCATCGAGATCGCGACGAACAGTCCGGTCACGATCGTGCCGATCAGTAGTCCTCCCAGTGCGCGGATGCCGGCGCCGGGGCCCATCAGTGCGTTCATGCCCAGCGCGACCACGACCGGCACCAGCACCGGCAGCAGCGAGGGCACGATCATTTCCCTGATCGCCGAGCGGGTCAGCATGTCCACCGCGCGGTCGTACTGCGGCTTGCCGCTGCCATCCATGATTCCGGGGATCTCGCGGAACTGGCGACGCACTTCCTCCACCACGGCAGCGGCCGCGCGGCCGACGGCCTCCATCGCCATCGCGCCGAACAGGTAGGGGATCAGTCCGCCGATGAACAGACCGATGATCACCGCCGGATCCGCCAGGTCGAAGCGGAACTCGGTGCCCGGATATTTCGCTTCGAGGTTGTGGGTGAAGTCGGCGAACAGCACCAGCGCCGCCAGCGCCGCCGAGCCGATCGCATAGCCCTTGGTCACGGCCTTGGTGGTGTTGCCCACCGCGTCGAGGGGATCGGTGATCGCGCGGATCTCCGGCGGCAGGTCGGCCATCTCGGCAATGCCGCCGGCGTTGTCGGTGATCGGGCCATAGGCATCGAGCGCGACGATCATGCCGGCCATCGACAGCATGGCCGTGGCTGCGATCGCGATGCCGTAGAGCCCGGCGAGCGAGAAGCACGCCCAGATCGCGAAACACACGGCAATGACCGGCATCGCCGTCGATTTCATCGACACCCCAAGGCCGGCGATGATGTTGGTGCCGTGCCCGGTCGTCGATGCCTGGGCGATGTGCCGCACCGGCGCGTACTGGGTGCCCGTGTAGTACTCGGTGATCCACACGATCGCGCCGGTCAGGACCAGCCCGATCAGCGCGCACCAGTACAGATTGGTCGCACCGAAGCTGTTGTCGGCCATCAGCTGCGTGGTGATCGGCCAGAACAGCGCGGCCGCGATCACGCCGGAGACGATGACGCCCTTGTACAGCGCACCCATGATCGAGCCGCCTGTCTTCACCTTGACGAAGAAGGTGCCGACGATCGATGCGAGGATCGACGCGCCGCCCAGGACCAGTGGATACAGCACGCCGTTCGCGCCGACGGTCGGCGCCATCAGGAAGCCCAGCAGCATCGTCGCGATGACCGTGACCGCATAGGTTTCGAACAGGTCCGCGGCCATGCCCGCGCAGTCGCCGACGTTGTCGCCGACGTTGTCGGCGATCACCGCCGGGTTGCGCGGATCGTCTTCGGGAATGCCGGCCTCGACCTTGCCGACCAGGTCCGCGCCGACATCCGCGCCCTTGGTGAAAATGCCGCCGCCAAGCCGCGCGAAGATCGAGATCAGCGAGCTGCCGAAGGCCAGGCCGACCAGCGCATGCAATGCGGCCTCGCCGGCGATGCCGAAGCGGGGCAGCAGCATCCAGTAGCCCGCGACGCCAAGCAGCCCGAGGCCGACGACCAGCATGCCGGTGATCGCGCCGCCGCGGAATGCGACGTCCATCGCAGGACCGATGCCGCGGCGCGCCGCCTCGGCAGTCCGCACGTTGGCGCGCACCGAGACATTCATGCCGATGTAGCCGGCAGCGCCCGACAGCACTGCGCCGAGCAGGAAACCGATGCCGGTCGCCCAGCCCAGGAAGATGCCGATCAATACGAACAACACCACGCCGACGACCGCGATCGTCAGGTACTGCCGGTTGAGATAGGCCCGCGCGCCTTCCTGGATCGCGCCCGCGATCTCCTGCATGCGTTGATTGCCGGCGGGTTGCCGGTTGATCCAGCCAGCGGAAATGACGCCGTAGAGAATCGCGATGGCGGCACAGACCAGTGCCAGCCATAAACCGTGTTGCTCAAGCATGGAAACCCCTCCCAGAGTCGGTATGCAAGGACCAAACAGCGGTGCAGCGGTGGTGCGCGCCGACTATGGCACAGCCGTGTGGAGGCGGGCAGACGGGCGGGACGCATTGCGTGGATGCGCCGTCGCCCGGACGAGCAGAACATCATCAGGCGCGCGTTCCGGATCGCCGCGTGTCGCTGTGATGATTCAGGCGTGGCCGTCAGGAGCCGCTTCGCGCAGATGCCACGGCGTTCCGTGTACAGGTCCGCCGGAGTCGAATCGAAGACGCGCGCTGCGCCGTGCACGCAGACCGGGTCCGAAGCCGCCCGGTCGCCGCCGATCGCTGGTGCGGCAGTCGACCTGCATGCAGTCGTTCCGCGGGCAGGGCGTGGTTGCAGATCCCGTCCAGCGCTGCGAATGGCCGCGTGACGGCCTGGATCATTGGCCGTGCGACACGAGCTGCGGGGATGGCAAGCATGCAGCGATGCGGCCATCATGGCCGCGCTGACGCTTCCAGGCGCGATGATGATCTCTGCAATCCCAGACTCCCCCGCTGGTGGCCTGCTGCAGTTGGGCCGGGGGGCAATGCCGGGCTGTCCGCGGACCCCGGCCCTGCACCTGCACCGCAGCCACGTGCCTCGCGGCGGGGATTTCGACCCGGCAGCGGCGCACTTCTGCCGCTGCCGAGCACGGTTGACTACGTCGATGATCAAGCGCGATCGCATGACGATCCGCCGCAAGCATCACGCGGAATGTGGACTAGAGCATCACGCCGCCTCGCTCAAGTGCTGCTCGCTGCTGAGTACGCACGCATGAGCGCGGCCGTGTCACTGCCTGTGATCCGCCTGCGTGGCGCCCGCATGGTCTGCGCGCTGCTTGCGATGGCCGTATCGCTCGGGGCGGGTGCGCAGGTCACACGCACCCAGGACTATCTCGAGCGGATGGACAGTGACGGAGATGGCCGCGTGTCGCTGGCCGAGTACCAGGCCTGGATGAGCTATGCCTTCGATCGCATGGACCGCAATGGCGACGGTGTGCTGAGCGCCGACGAGCTGCCCGGCGGCAAGGGACGTGCGGTCACGCGCGCGGAGCACATGGCCAAGATCGCGGCGACCTTCAACCGCCAGGACACCACCCGCGACGGCTATCTGGACGCACGGGAGCTGGCGGCCCCGCCGCAGCGCTGACTGCGTTCGCGCGTCGGCACGTCCGAGTGACTCCGGGCGAGACCGGCGCGTGCAGCGTGCGCCGGCGCGCCCTCGCGGCTCCTTGGCTCACCGGGCCGGTCCCCCATGACGACGCATGGCCCTGCAGCGCGGAGCGGGTCAGCTGCCGCAGGCCGTCCGCAGCATCGGATCGGCGGGATCGAGCGCATGCCAGCTGGCGTTGCGCAGCGTGCCGTCTTCTTCGAAGACGACCTGGTCGAGCAGATCGGCGCGGCGGTGACCGGCGCAGTCGAACATCGCGCCGAACTGTCGTGTCGGCTCCCAACGGCCGGCCAGCACCACCTGGGTCAGCACCATGTCCGGGTGGGAGGGGTTGCGGCGGCTGGCGCGATGGTCGATCGCGATCAATCGGTTGGTCAGCGGGACCACGAAGGTCCAGGGTCGATACCAGGAACGTGTCTGGTTGGTCGACGCGACCTCGACACCTTCCGGATAGCTCGAGGTCACCCGCTCGAACCACGAGTATTCGAGCCAGATCGCCATGGCCAGCATGCCGGCGCCTGCGGCGGCAGGCACCGCCCAGCCGGGCAGGCGCTTGCCGACGAGGAAGTTGAGCGTCATGACGAGGCCGGCAAGTCCGAAGCCTCCGGCGATGATGGCAATGAATTCAAGCAGCATGGATGGTGGATTCCGGCAGCGGGCGAGGACGCCCCACGATTATCGAACAGTCCACGACGCGCGCCGCTCGCGGTGCGCGCTACGGAAACGAAACGGCCCGCCCCGAAGGGGCGGGCCGCGTCACATCAGGATCGCAGCGTGGTCAGTGGTCGAGCGCCGCGCCTGCGCCGCGCGGAACGCGGATGTCCTCGACCAGGTGCTGGATGTGCTCGGGCACCGGTGCGGTCATCTTCATCGTGATGTAGGCGGCGATGAAGTTCAGGGCCGCGCCGATCGCGCCGAAGCCCAGCGGCGAGATGCCGAACAGCCAGTTCTCCGGGGTGTCGGCCAGCATGTTGGTCCCGGGGATGAAGAACCAGCCCTTGTAGGTGAAGAGGTACACGCTGGTGGAGATCAGACCGACCAGCATGCCCACCACCGCACCGGTGGAGTTCATGCGGGTGGAGAAGATGCCCATCATGATCGCCGGGAACAGCGAGCTTGCCGCCAGGCCGAACGCGAACGCCACCGTCTGCGCGGCGAATCCAGGGGGATTCATGCCCAGCCAGGTCGCCACCACGATCGCGAATGCCATCGAGACACGCGCCGCCAACAACTCGCCCTTGTCGCTGATATCGGGCTTGAACGTGCGCTTGATCAGGTCATGGCTGACCGCCGAGGAAATCGCCAGCAGCAGGCCTGCTGCGGTCGACAGCGCCGCCGCCAGACCACCGGCGGCGATCAGCGCGATCACCCAGCCGGGGAGTCCGGCGATCTCGGGGTTGGCCAGCACCAGGATGTCCTGGTTGAAGGTGACCATCTCGTTGCCCTCCCAGCCACGCTCGGCCGCCACCGCCGCGAACTCCGGGCTGGCGTCGTTGTAGGACTGGATCATGCCGTCGCCGTTCTTGTCCTCGAACTTCAGCAGGCCGGTCTGCTCCCAGGTACGCATCCAGTCCGGTTGCGCTGCGTAGGAGAGCGACGGCGCCTGCGTGCCTTCGGGATAGATGGTGGTGAGGATGTTCAGGCGCGCCATCGCACCGACCGCCGGGGCCACCGTGTAGAGCAGGGCGATGAACACCAGTGCCCAGCCCGCCGACTTGCGGGCGTCGGACACCTTGGGCACGGTGAAGAAGCGGATGATCACGTGCGGCAGGCCCGCGGTACCGACCATCAGCGACAGCGTGAACAGCGTCATGTTGAGGGTGGAATCATGCAGGCCGGTGTAGTCGTTGAAGCCCAGGTCCACCAGGATCTGGTCGAGCCTGGCCAGCAGCGGCATGCCCGATTCGGTGTGGGTGGAGAACAGGCCCAACTGCGGCAAGGGGTTGTCGGTGAGCTGAAGCGAGATGAATACCGCCGGGATCGTGTAGGCGATGATCAGCACGATGTACTGCGCCACCTGGGTGTAGGTGATGCCCTTCATGCCGCCGAGCACCGCGTACACGAACACCACCGCCGAGGCGATCAGCAGGCCGGTGTTCGTATCGACTTCGAGGAAGCGCGAGAACGCCACGCCGGCGCCGGTCATCTGCCCGATGACGTAGGTGATGGAGATCATCAGCAGCGCCGCCACCGCCACCAGGCGCGCGGTGCGGCTGTAGTAGCGGTCACCGATGAAGTCGGGCACGGTGAAGCGGCCGAACTTGCGCAGGTAAGGCGCCAGCAGCATCGCCAGCAGCACGTAGCCACCGGTCCAGCCCATGAGATAGGCGGAGTTGCCGTAGCCGACGAACGCAATCAGGCCCGCCATCGAGATGAACGATGCGGCCGACATCCAGTCCGCGGCGGTCGCCATGCCGTTCATCACCGGATGGACGCTGCGCCCGGCGGCGTAGAACTCCGACGTCGATGCCGCACGCGCCCAGATCGCGATGGCGATATAGACCAGGAACGAGCCGCCGACGAAGATGAGGTTGAGAGTGAATTGATCCATGGCCGGCCCCTTATTGCTCGTCCACGTCGTACTCGCGATCGAGCCGGTTCATGTACCAGGTGTAGAAAAAGATCAGCGCGATGAAGGCGAGGATCGAGCCCTGCTGCGCGAACCAGAAGCCGAGGTCGGTGCCACCGACGCGGATGCCGCTGAGCAACGGACGCAGGATGATGCCGAACCCGTACGACACCAGGGCCCAGATCGACATGCAGATCCAGATGATCTTGAGATTGGCCTTCCAGTAGTTCTTTGCGGTCTTGTCCAACATGCTCGTTCCCCCTTAGAAGGCGTGGTGCACAGCGCCGCCTGGCCTGGCCTGCGGCGGATGGACGCGGTGGGTCCGGGCCGCCGCGCGGCGGATCCCGCCGGGTGGTATGGGTGCTGCGGGTCTGTCAGGCATGGGTTGCTCCGTAAGGTGATGGGTCGGATGGGCAGGTCGCGGCGGCCGTGCAGGCATGGGCCGCAAGCGCGGCCGCATGCGCTCAGAAGCTGTAGCGGGCCATGGTGTGCAGGCGGATCAGTTCGCCATCGGCGCCGGATTCGAGCGTGCGCTCGCCCCAGATCGCCTCGACGCCGAAGTCGAGCTTGGGCACCGGCGACCAGATCATGTTCGCGTGCATCGATTGGACCTTGCGGGTCACGCCCATCCCGGTCCAGGCAGCCTCGTTGTCCCACTGCGAACGTGCGTAGAAGAGGTTGCCGCGCACCTTCGGACTGAACACCTGGCGCAGCCCCACATAGCCGGCCCACCCGCCCAGCGCATCGATGTCGCCGGCGGAATCGACCATCGCATCCTGCTGGATCGTGGCCAGGCCGATGTAACGGCCGATGCCGTCGCCGCCGCTGAGCTGGTAGCGGATGTCGGTGCTGTCGCCGAGCTTCACCAGACCGCTGACCTGGGCGCCGAATCCGGTCGCGGTGCTCTCGTTGCCGACGACGGGCTCGTACTTCAGCTGTCGCGCCATGCCGGCAAAGCTGACGTGGCCCCAGTCGCCCTTGTGGGTGTAGCGGGCGATCACGTCGGGAATCGCGCTGTTGTCGCCCGCGATCACGCGGGCGCCGCCGCCGAAGGGTTGCACCGTGGTTTCCGGGCTTTCGACCGAGACCGCCCAACCACCGCTGGTGTAGCGCACCTGCGGCTGGCGGACGAAGACGACGCCATCGGTCGGGCCGACGAAATCCACCGAGTCGAGCAGCGCATTGGTGTCCATGAAGTTCGACCAGGTCTGGCCGACCAGCCAGTTGTTGTAGGTCAGATAGGCATGGCGCAGCGTGGCCCCGTAGGTGTTGGTGGCCGCGGTATTGCCGAGCGAACCACCGAAGAAGTCGAGCTCGATCCGGGCGCCGAGCTTGTCCCCGGAATCGAGGACGGTGCTGGCGTCGAACCACAGGCGCGAGAACTTCACGTGCGCATCGGAATAGGTCTCCGGACCGTCGCCCCCGACCGGGATCGCACCGGGCACGTAGAAGTCGCGGCCGGCGGTGCCCTTGGCGATGTCGCCGTCGGTGGTCTTGGTCACCAGACCATCGACGCGGACCATGCCGCCGACGGTGAACTTGGTGCCGGGGTTGGCGCCGGGGGTGATCGTCGTCGACTGGATCGGCGCGGCGGCGCCGGTGCCCGCGACGGTCGGCGCCGCTGCAGGCTGCGCGGCCTGGGCGGTCCGGACTTCGGCCACCACGTTCTCGGTCTGCTGCTGTTGGGCCACCAGCTGCTGCACCATCTGCTCGAGCTGTGCCACACGCGCTTCGAGCTCGCGCTCCTTTGCGGTCTGCGCGAACGCCACGCCCGGCAAGGTCAGGGCGGCAAGCACCGCCGTGGCCAGCAGACGCGGACGCGCCTTCAGTATCTGAGTCATTGCTCCCCTCCCACGGGTTCGAACAAAAAGCGGCGACCGCGGGCGATCGCCGACCGGTTCGCAATGCAGACTGCACGGATGCGGGGGCCGCGCACATTCGCCATTGGTCGATACCCGGGGCGGCGCGGTTAGACCAAGGTCTAGGCGTCCCGACCGACGAATCCGTCAAACTGCCCGGACGCGTCTGAAGGAGGCTCCCCTCATGTCCAACACCGCAGAGCTCTACCCGGTCCCGCCCGGGTTCGCCGGCCCCACCACCATCGGCGCGTCCGAGTACGAGCGCGAGTACGCCCGCTCCGTGCAGGACCCCGATGGCTTCTGGGCCGATGCCGCAAAGCGGCTCGACTGGTTCAAGCCGCCGACGAAGATCCGCAACGTCAGCTACGACCTGGCGGATTTCCGCATCCGCTGGTTCGAGGACGGCGAACTCAATGCCAGCGTCAACTGTCTCGACCGCCACCTGGCGACACGCGGCGACAAGACCGCGCTGATCTGGGAGGGCGACAGTCCCGATACCGAAGCACTGCACATCAGTTACCGCGACCTGCATGCGCGTGTGTGCAGGCTGGCCAATGCATTGCGCAACCTGGGTGTGGGCAAGGGCGACCGGGTCACCATCTACCTGCCGATGATCGTCGAGGCGGCAGTGGCGATGCTGGCCTGCGCGCGGATCGGCGCGGTGCATTGCGTGGTGTTCGGCGGATTCTCGCCGAACTCCATCGCCGACCGCGTGTCCGACTGCGGCAGCAAGCTCATCATCACCGCCGACGAAGGCCTGCGCGGCGGCAAGCGCGTTGCGCTGAAGGCGAACGTCGACGCGGCGCTGAAACTGCCCGGCACCAATACCGTCGAGACCGTGCTTGTCGTGCGCCATACCGGCGGCGCGGTCGACATGCAGATGCCGCGCGACCGCTGGTACGACGCCGTCGTCGACGGCCAGCCCGACACCTGCGAACCCGAGCGCATGAACGCGGAGGATCCGCTGTTCATCCTCTACACCTCCGGCTCGACCGGCAAGCCCAAGGGCGTGCTGCATACCACCGGCGGCTACCTGCTGTTCGCCAGTTACACCCATGAGGCGGTGTTCGACCTGCGCGACGACGACGTGTACTGGTGCACCGCGGACGTGGGCTGGGTCACCGGCCACAGCTACATCGTCTACGGCCCGCTGGCGAACGCCGCGACCTCGCTGATCTTCGAGGGCGTGCCGAACTACCCCGACGTCTCGCGCTTCTGGAACGTCATCGACAGGCACCAGGTCACGATTTTCTACACCGCGCCGACCGCGATTCGCGCGCTGATGCGCGAGGGCGAAGCGCCGGTCAAGAAGACCTCGCGCAAGTCGTTGCGCCTGCTCGGCAGCGTCGGCGAGCCGATCAATCCGGAAGCCTGGCGCTGGTATTACGAGGTCGTCGGCGACAGCCGCTGCCCGATCGTGGATACCTGGTGGCAGACCGAGACCGGCGGCATCCTGATTGCACCGTTGCCTGGCGCGATTGCCACCAAGCCGGGTTCGGCGACCCTGCCGTTCTTCGGCGTGCAGCCGGCACTGGTTGACGCCGACGGCACCGTGCTCGAAGGCGCAGCCGCCGGGAACCTGGTCATCACCGACTCCTGGCCCGGCCAGATGCGCAGCGTCTACGGCGACCACCAGCGTTTCATCGATACCTACTTCAAGGCCTACCCGGGCAGCTACTTCACCGGTGACGGCTGCCGCCGCGACGAAGACGGCTACTACTGGATCACCGGGCGCGTCGATGACGTCATCAACGTCTCCGGTCACCGCATCGGCACGGCGGAGCTGGAAAGCGCACTGGTGCTGCATGCCAAGGTCGCAGAGGCAGCCGTCGTCGGCTTTCCGCACGACATCAAGGGCCAGGGCATCTATGCCTACGTGACACTCAAGTCGGGCGAGGAATACAGCGAGGCGCTGCGCAAGGAACTGATCGCGCACGTGCGCCGCGAGATCGGTCCGACTGCGTCGCCCGACCACATCCAGTGGGCACCCGGCCTGCCCAAGACCCGCTCGGGCAAGATCATGCGCCGGATCCTGCGCAAGATCGCCGAGAATGCACCTGACCAGCTCGGCGACACCAGCACGCTCGCCGATCCCTCGGTCGTCGACTCGCTGGTGAAGGAGCGGTACATCCCCAACGGATGATGCTAGTCCGACGCCCGTGCCGGTACCGCGAGCGTGGACCGGCGCGGGAATCCGTTCCCATGACGATGGACCGATGCACCTTCTTTCTTCCGAGACGCCGCCGGCTACCGCGATGACCACCCTGCTGATCGCCGACGACCATCCGCTGTTCCGCGAAGCGCTACGCGGCGCGATTGCCCGTGCCCTGCCCGAGGCACGGTTGCGGGAGGCGCACAACGTCGATGCGCTCTACGCCATGGTGGAGTCGGAGCCCGATGCCGACCTGCTGATGCTCGATCTCAACATGCCCGGCGTGCATGGCTTCAGCGCCCTTGTGCACCTGCGTGCGCAGTTCCCGCAACTGCCGGTGCTGATGGTGTCCGCGCGCGAGGAGCCCGCGGTGATGCGCCGCGCGCTCGACCATGGCGCCTCGGGTTTCGTGCCCAAGTCCGCTGATGCCGAGACCCTCGCCCGCGCCGTGGTGCAGGTGCTCGATGGCGACCGGTTCGTGCCCGAAGCGGCGGCATCCGCGCCCGGAGTGACGCCCCGCGAGCACGACGTTGCCGCGCGCCTGCGCGATCTCACGCCCCAGCAGTTCCGCGTGCTGCAGATGCTCGGCGACGGGATGCTCAACAAACAGAT
>Ga0233369_1000381_pt1 | contig 19443 bp, 16 predicted proteins | sample ElkDunMinimDraft_26_FD_191537 | JGI IMG/M metagenome (GOLD analysis project Ga0233369, IMG submission 191537) | Fecal eukaryotic communites from dung pellets of Tule Elk in California, USA - Elk Dung D16 | ecosystem: Host-associated > Mammals > Digestive system > Large intestine > Fecal | place... | reverse complement strand
CTCACCGGCACCACCCACCACCTGGCCGCCACGCCGATCCAGCCGCGCATGTTCGGCCTGGAGTTCGACTACCGGTTCTGATCGCCCTGGCGCCCGCCCGGGCGCCCGGCCCGCTTCCGCAACGAGCATCGCCGCATGCCTATCGCCGTCGCGCCCGGACACGAGGTCCAGGCGCTGCCACAGCCGTACCTGCTCTTCCTGGGCGATGTCACCGAGGCCGGTTATGCCAAGACCGCCTTCGGCCTGCGCGACTGGGCGCCCGAACGCTGCATCGGCGAGTTCGCCTGCGCGGGGGCGACGGTGTGCACCGGCCTGCCGGCGATGACGCCGGCGCAGGCGCATGCGCGGGGCGCGCGGGCGATGGTGATCGGGATCGCCAACCCCGGCGGCCGCATCCCCGACAGTTGGCTGCCGGCCCTGCTCGCAGCATTGCAGGCAGGCCTGGACCTCGTCGGCGGCATGCACGCGCGGCTGTCGGACATCGAACTGCTGCGCGTCGCCGCGCGCACGCACGGCCGGCGCCTGATCGACGTGCGCCAGCCGCCGGCTGCGCTGCCGGTCGCAAGTGGTCGCAAGCGCGAGGGGCGACGCCTGCTCACCGTGGGCACCGACTGCGCGCTGGGCAAGAAGTACACGGCGCTGGCGCTGGCGCGCGCCTTCCGCGAACGGGGTGTCGATGCCGAGTTCCGCGCCACCGGCCAGACCGGCATCCTCATTGCCGGCGGGGGCATCCCGATGGACGCGGTGGTGGCGGACTTCGCCGCCGGTGCGGCCGAAGCGCTGTCGCCCGACGCCGACCCTGCGCACTGGGACGTGATCGAGGGCCAGGGCTCGCTGTCGCACCCGGCCTATGCGGGCGTCTCGCTGGCGCTGCTGCATGGCAGCCAGCCCGATGTGATCGTGGTCTGCCACGCCCACGGGCGCACGCGCGTGCTGGGGGTGCCCGGGTATGCGCTGCCCTCGATCGAGGAGACCATCGAGCTCAACCTGCGCCTGGGCGCACGCACCAACCCGGCGATCCGTTGCGCCGGGGTGAGCCTCAACACCGCCGGCCTCGATGCCCAGGCCGCGCAGCGGGCGATCGAGGACACCGCGCAACGCCTGGGCCTGCCCGTGGCCGATCCGATCCGCGGCGGCGCGGACTTCTCGCGACTGGTCGGGCACTGCCTGGCGTGAGCACCGCCTCCACCTGGTTCCAGCGCTACCTGCTGCCGGGCTTCGTGTTCCAGGCGGCGGTGATCGCGGGCGGCTACGCGACGGGGCGCGAGCTGGTGGAGTTCTTCCTGCCCGCCGGCGCCTGGGGCGGTTTGCTGGGCATGGCGGTGAGCATGCTGGTGTGGAGTCTGGTGCTGATGCTCAGCTTCGAGCTGGCCCGCGTCGGCCGCGCCACCGACTACCGCGCGTTCTTCCGCCTGCTGCTGGGCCGTGGCTGGTTCGCCTTCGAGATCGGTTACGTGCTGCTGATGCTGGTGATCATGGCGGTGATGGGCGCCGCCGCAGGCGAGATCGCCCACAGCCTGTTCGGGCTGCCGCGGCTGGCCGGCTCACTGGCGATGATCGTCGCCACCGGCGCGATGATGGCCTGCCCGACCGTGGCGATCGAGCGCTTCCTGGTGGCCTCGGTCGGCTATCTGTACCTGGTCTACTTCGTGTTCGTGGCGTGGTGCGTGCTGGCCTTCGGCGAACGCATCGCGGACAACTTCGCCGCGATGCCGGCCGGCAGCGGCTGGTTCGGCGCGGGCGTGACCTACGCCGGCTACAACGTCGCCACCATCCCGGCGGTGCTGTTCTGCGTGCGCCACTTCGGGCGGCGTCGCGACGCCCTGGTCGCCGGCGCGCTGGCAGGCCCGCTGGGCATGCTGCCGGGCGTGGCGTTCTTCATCGCGATGGTGGGCTATGCCGGGCAGATCGGCGACCAGGCGCTGCCCTCGGCCTTCCTGCTGGGCAAGCTGCAGGCGCCGTGGTTCGAGTGGGCCTTCCAGCTTGCGGTGATGCTGACCTTGATCGATACGGGCGTGGCGCTGCTGCATGCGATCAACGAGCGCGTCGCCGGCGCCTTCGCCGAACGGCGGCGGCCGATGCCGCATGCGCTGCGGCCGGCCATCGCGATCGGGGTGATGCTGGTGGCCGTGTATGCGGCGACCGCGGTCGGTCTGGTCGACCTGATCGCCAAGGGCTACGGCACGCTCACCTGGTACTTCCTCGCCATCTACGTGCTGCCGCTGCTGACCTGGGGCGTGTGGCTGCTGTGGCGACGTCCGGGGCGCCTGGCCCCGGCCCAGGCATGACCGGCGACGCCGCCAGCCGCGGCCGCACGGGCGCGATGACTCACGTTCAGGAGCACAGCATGCGATCGATCCGGAACTCCCTGCGCGGATTCGCGCCCCTGCTGCTGGCCGCGTGCGCGTTCGCCGCGCACGCCTCGCCGCCGCCGGGCTTCGAGGCGCGCGTGCTGGAGGCGATGGGTTCGCGCGAGGTGCCCGGCATGGCGATCTCGATCGTCAAGGACGGCGAGATCGTGCTCGCGCAGGGCTATGGCCAGCGCCGGCTCGGCGCGGCCGACGCGGTCGATGCCGACACCCTCTTCCCCACGGGCTCCACCGGCAAGGCGGTCACGGCCGCGGCGCTGGCCATCCTGGTCGACGAGGGCAAGCTCGGCTGGGACGATCCGGTGATCGACCACCTGCCGGACTTCCGCATGCATGACGCCTGGGTCACGCGCGAGATGACCGTGCGCGACCTGCTGGTGCACCGCAGCGGCCTCGGCCTGGGGGCCGGCGACCTGCTGTTCATCCCGCGCAGCTCGCGCAGCCGCGCCGAGATCGTGCGCGCACTGCGCCACATCGCCCCGGCCACCAGCTTCCGCAGCGCCTACGCCTACGACAACATCCTGTACATCGTCGCCGGCGAGCTGGTGGCCGCGGTGAGCGGGCAGGACTGGGAGCAGTTCGTGCGCGAACGCATCTTCGCGCCGCTGGGCATGGCGACCGCCACCAGCCACGAGGACGAACGCTTCGCCAATCCCAACCGCGCGCATCCGCATGCACGCATCGATCCGCGCCTGCGCGGGCTCGGCGCGCAGCGGCTGCTGCCCGAGCGCGAGGGCCTGGGCCAGGTCGGCGCGCCCGCCGGCGGCCTGGCCTGGAGCGCCCGGGATTTCGCGCGCTGGATGCAGGCGCAGCTCGCGCTGGGCGCGGTGGCCGGTACGGAGGGCAAACGCCTGTGGAGCGAGGCGACCGCGCGCGAGATGTGGACCCCGCAGGTACCGATCGCGATCCGTCCCTATCCGGCGCCGATCGACGCGATCACCCCGCAGTTCTCCAGCTACGCGCTGGGCTGGAACGTGCAGGACTATCGCGGCATCAAGGTGGTGCAGCACGGCGGCGCGGTGTTCGGTGTGCTGGCCTTCGTGGTGCTGGTGCCCGAGCACGACCTGGGCATCGCCCTGCAGATCAATTCCGAGGACGTGGAGGTCCTGCGCGGCCTGGGCTACGAACTGCTCGACCATTACCTGGGATTCGAGCCGCGCGACTGGGTGGCGGCGTTCTCGCAGTGGAACCGGGCCCGCCTGGAAGGCGGCCTGGCGATGCTGGCCGGCAGCGCCGGGCAGGTGCGCAAGGCGTCCCGGCCCTCGCTGCCGCGCGCGGCCTACGCCGGCGACTATGCCGATGCTTGGTACGGCGCGATGACCATCCGCGAGCAGGACGGCAAGCTGCGCATGGACTTCACCCGCAGCCCGGGCATGGTCGGCACGCTCAGCCACTGGCAGTACGACACCTTCCGCGTGGACTGGGACGATGCCTCGATCGAGCCGGCCTATGTGAGCTTCGCGCTCGATGCGGGCGGGGCGGTGGAGCGCGTCACGATGCGGGCGGTCTCGCCGCTGGCCGACTTCAGCTACGACTATCACGACCTGCTGTTCACGCCGGCGCGCTGACCCGGCGTTGCGGGCCGCGCCGATCCGCCGGCCTGCGAGGCGGCCGGACCCGGCAGCGGCGGTGGCGGTGGCATGGGCATGGGCATGGGCGGTGCGCGCGACATCGCAGGATGCGTCGCCCGCAGCGGGCCGTCGATCGGCTGAACCCCGCGCCGCGCACGGCGGACGGACATGCTGCGTTCCACGGCCTGGCGAGGGACGCGTGGCATCCTGAGCGCATTCCCGCCAGGCCGCCCCGCCATGTCTTCCAATCCGCTGCTCGACTTCTCCGGCCTGCCGCGCTTCCCGGAGATCCGCCCCGAACACGTGGCGCCCGCCATCGACCGCCTGCTGGCCGGGGCCGGGGCTGCGGTGGCCGCGGCCGAAACCGTCTCGCCGGTCAGCTGGGAGAGCTTCGCCGTGCCCCTGGACGATGCCACCGAGCGCCTGGCGCGGGCCTGGAACCAGGTCACGCACCTGGAGGCGGTGGTCAACACGCCGCCGCTGCGGTCGGCCTACAACGAGGCCCTGCCCCGGGTCACGCGCTTCTGGAGCAGCCTGGGCCAGAACGAGGCGCTGTTCGCCCAGTACCGGCTGCTGGCCGCCGATCCCGGCTTCGCCGGATGGGGGCAGGCGCGTCGCAAGGTGGTGGAGAACGCGCTGCGCGACTTCCGCCTGGGCGGCGCCGAACTGCCGCCGGCCGACAAGGCGCGCTTTGGCGAGATCCGCGAGGAACTCGCGGCGCTGGGCGCGCGCTACGCCCAGAACGTGCTCGATGCCACCGACGCGTTCGCGCTCCATATCGATGACGAGGCGCGCCTGGCGGGGCTGCCGGCGGACGTGCTGTCGGCCTGCCGCGCGGCGGCGATGGGCGAGGGCAGGCCGGGGTGGAAGCTGGGGCTGCAGATGCCGGTGTACCTGCCGGTGCTGGCCTACGCCGAGGACCGCGAGCTGCGCGCCACGCTGTACCGGGCCAACGCGGTGCGCGCCTCCGAACTGGGCGGAGATCCGGCGCTCGACAACAGCGCCCTGATCGACCGCATCCTGGTCCTGCGCACGGAGATGGCGTCGCTGCTGGGATTCGACAGCTACGCCGCCTACGCGCTCGCCACGCGCATGGCCGATACGCCGCAGCAGGTGCTTGCCTTCCTGCGCGATCTTGCCGCGCGTGCACGTTCCCACGCCCAGGCCGACCGCGCCGAGCTCGAGGCCTTCGCACGCGGGACGCTGGGGCTGGACCGGGTCGAGGCCTGGGACCTGGCCTGGGCCGGCGAGAAGCTCAAGCAGGCCCGTTACAGTTTTTCCGCGCAGGAAGTGAAGCAGTATTTCACCGAGCCCGGGGTGCTGGCCGGGTTGTTCGCGCTGATCCACGATCTGTACGGGCTGCGCGTGGAACCCGACAGCGCACCGGCATGGCACGAGGACGTGCGCTTCTACCGGCTGGTCGACGGAGACGGCGGCCTGGTCGGGCAGTTCTACCTGGATCTGTATGCGCGCGAAGGCAAGCGCGGTGGTGCGTGGATGGACGACTGCCGCAATCGCCGCGACCGCGCCGGGGGCACCCAGACGCCGATCGTGTACCTGGTGTGCAACTTCGGCCGCGGCGTCGATGGCCGCCCGGCGACCTTCAGTCATTCGGAGGTCACCACGCTCTTCCACGAGATGGGCCATGGCCTGCACCAGTTGCTCACCCGCGTGGGCGAACTCGGCGTGGCCGGCATCAACGGCGTGGAGTGGGACGCGGTGGAGCTGCCCAGCCAGTTCATGGAGAACTTCTGCTGGGAGTGGCCGCGGCTCGAGGCGATGACCGCCCACGTGGAAACCGGCGACCCGCTGCCGCGCGAACTGTTCGACAGGATGCTGGCGGCCCGGAATTTCCAGAGCGGCATGGCGACCGTGCGCCAGCTCGAATTCGCGCTGTTCGACATGCTGCTGCACGATGGCCACGACCCGGCCAGCGAGCCGGTGCAGGCGCTGCTCGACCGCGTGCGGGCCGAGGTCGCGGTCAACCCGCCGCCGGAATGGAACCGCTTCCAGCACCAGTTCAGCCATATCTTCGCCGGCGGCTATGCGGCCGGCTACTACAGCTACAAATGGGCCGAGGTGCTCAGCGCCGACGCCTACGCCGCCTTCGAGGAGGCCCCGGAGGCGACCGCGGCGACCGGCGCGCGCTTCCGCCAGGAGATCCTGTCCCGCGGCGGCAGCCGCAGCGCGGCGGAAAACTTCCAGGCCTTCCGCGGCCGCGCCCCGCGCATCGACGCCCTGCTGCGGCATTCGGGCATGGCCGGCTGACGGCGTGGCGGCGCCCCGTTGACTTCAGGTTAAGCGGCGGGGCGTCTAATGGTCGCAGGTTTTCGAACCTCCTCCACGAGGCTTCCCTTGCAACGCCGACACCTGATCGCGGCTGGCGTGTCACTGCCGCTGCTGCTCTGCCTGCCCATGCGCCACGGCCGGGCCCAGACCCCCACCCCCGGCACCCCGTTCGACGCCGACACCGTGCCGCGGCTTGCGCGCGATCTGGCATCGCGCCCCTTCGCGCCGCCTTCGCGGCAGCTGCCCGCGCAGCTGGATGCCATCGTCTACGACCAGTACCGCGACTACCGGTTCCGTCCCGAGCGCGCGATCTGGGGCCAGGACGGCCTGCCGTTCCAGCTGCAACTGTTCCATCGCGGGTTCATCTTCAAGGATCGCGTCGACCTGTACCTGGTCGACGACGGCCAGGCGACGGTGCTGCCGTACCGGCGCGAGCTCTACGACTTCGGGCCGCAGACGCCGCCGCCCGACGATCCCGCGCTGGGCCACGCCGGCTTCCGTGTGCACGCGCCGGTCAACCGCCCCGACCATTTCGACGAGCTGTGCGTGTTTCTCGGCGCCACCTACTTCCGCGCGGTGGCGCAGGGGCTGGTGTACGGGCTCTCGGCCCGCGGGCTGGCGCTGGGTAGCGGCGATCCGGGGCCGGAGGAGTTTCCGCTGTTCCGCGCATTCTGGCTGGAGCGCCCGGCGCCGGGCTCGACGACGGTCGTGGTGCATGCGCTGCTCGACAGCCCCAGCGTGGCCGGCGCCTACCGCTTCGCGATCACGCCTGCCGGCGAGGAGACCACGATGGACGTGGACGCCCGCCTGTACCCGCGCGTGGAACTGCGCAACGCCGGCATCGCGCCGCTGACGAGCATGTTCGAGTTCGACGCGGGCGACCGCGCCGGGGTGGACGACTTCCGCCCCGCGGTGCACGACTCCGACGGCCTGGCCATGTTCAACGGCGCCGGCGAACAGCTCTGGCGGCCACTGCGCAACCCGCCGCAGATCGCGCACAGCGGCTTCGTCGACGACAACCCGCGCGGCTTCGGACTGATGCAGCGCAAGCGCGATTTCGAAGCCTTCCAGGATGCAGAGGGCCGCTACGAGCAGCGGCCCAGCGCCTGGGTCGAGCCGCTGGGCGACTGGGGCGCGGGCGAGGTGCACCTGGTCGAACTGCCCACCGGCAACGAGTTCGCCGACAACATCGTCGCCTTCTGGCGCCCGCGTGCGCCGCTCGCGGCCGGGCGCGAACACCGCTTCGGCTACCGCCTGCACTGGTGCGCCGACCACGCCTGGCTGCCGGCACTGGCGCGCGTGGCCGCCACGCGCAGCGGCCAGGGCGATGCCGAGGGCACGGCGCCGCGCCTGTTCGTGGTCGATTTCGAGGGCGGTCGCCTGGCCGGCCTGGCGCCGGACGCCACGCCCAGGGTGGAGGCGCAGGCCTCGGCCGGCGAGCTGCGCAATCCGGTGGTCTATCGCCTGCCCGCCGACGGCCGCTGGCGCATGAGCTTCGAGCTGTGGCCCGGCGCTGCGGACGTGGTTGAGCTGCGCGCGCGCCTGCTCGACGAGGCCGGCGCGCCGCTGTCGGAAACCTGGCTGTCGAGGTGGCCGGCATGAACGTCGCCACTCCCGTCCGCGAGGCCGGTGCCGCGCGGGCGCAGGCGCCCTGGCTGCCGCCGGAGGCGCCGCTGGACATGCCGGTGCAGGACCTGCGCCACGGCCTTCTCGCCGGCGCGCGGTTGCCCAGCACCCCGCCGCGCATGGCGCTGCGTCGCGCGCTGGTATTCGGCGGCACCGCGCTGTTGAGCCTGGTGGCGGCCTACCAGATGTGGTGGCTGCTGCGCAGCCACGGGCTGTCGGTGCTGGAAGGCCTGTTGCTGGCGCTGTTCGTGCCGCTGTTCGCCTGGATCGCGCTGTCGTTCGTCAGCGCGGTGCCCGGTTTCGCGCGCGTACTGAGCCACCGCCCGCTGCGGCTGGGTCTGTCCAACGACGGTCCGCTGCCGGAACTGGCCTCGCGCACGGCATTGCTGGTGCCGGTCTACAACGAGGATCCGCAGCGCACCTTCGCGGGCGTCCAGGCGATCCTCGAATCGGTGGTGGCGACCGGGCGGGCCGCCTGCTTCGACCTGTTCATCCTCAGCGACACGCGCAGCCCGGACGTGGCCGCGGCCGAGGAACAGGCCTTCCTCGCGCTGCGGCAGCGGCTGGGCGACGAGGTCGGGATCTACTACCGGCGTCGCCGCGACAACGCCGAGCGCAAGGCCGGCAACATCGCCGGCTGGGTGCGCAGCTTCGGCGGCGCCTTCGCGCACATGCTGATCCTCGACGCCGACAGCCTGATGGAAGGCGCGACCATCGTGCGCCTGGCCGCGGCCCTGGAGCGCAATCCGGATGTGGGCCTGATCCAGACGCTGCCGCTGGTGGTCAACGGCAGCACGGTGTTCGCCCGCATGCAGCAGTTCTCCGGACGCGTGTACGGCCCGGTGATCACGCATGGCGTGGCCTGGTGGCACGGCGCGGAGAGCAACTACTGGGGCCACAACGCCATGATCCGCACGCGCGCGTTCGCCGCCTGCGCGGGGCTGCCCGCGCTGCAGGGCCGCGAGCCTTTCGGCGGCAACGTGCTCAGCCACGACTTCGTCGAGGCGGCGCTGATGCGCCGTGGCGGCTGGGCGCTGCACATGGAGCCGGGCCTTGGCGGCAGCTACGAGGAAGGGCCGCCCTCGCTCACCGACATGCTGGTGCGCGACCGCCGCTGGTGCCAGGGCAACCTGCAGCATTCGCTGGTGCTGCCCGCACGCGGCCTGCACCCGGTCAGCCGCCTGCACCTGCTGATCGGCATCGGCCACTACTTCACCGCGCCGATGTGGGCGATGCTGATGCTGGTGGGCCTGTCGATCCCGCTGCAGGCGGGCCTGGAGGCCGGCTACGCGCCGCTGGCCTACTGGCGAGACGTGGATCCCACGCGCTTCCTGTGGGTGTTCGCACTGACCATGGCCCTGCTGTTCGGCCCCAAGCTGCTGGGCCTGGCGGCGGCATTGCTGGATCGCGACGCCCGTCGCGGCTTCGGCGGCGCCCCGCGGCTGGTGGCCGCCGCGCTGCTGGAAACCCTGCTCGCCGCGCTGATGGCGCCGGTGACGATGTACCTGCAGTCGCGTGGCGTGGCCGAAGTGCTGTCCGGTCGCGATTCGGGCTGGGATGCGCAGCGCCGCGACGATGGCAGCCTGCCGCTGTCGACGCTGCTGGCCCGCTATGGCGGCCTGACCCTGTTCGGCATCGGCGCGGGCGTGGTGGCCTGGCTGGTGTCGCCGGGCCTGGCGGCCTGGATGTCGCCGGTGATCGCCGGCCTGGTGCTGTCGATTCCCGTGGTGGCGCTGACCTCCGCGCACGGCGCCGGCAGGTGGCTGCGCCGTGCCCGCATCTTCGCCACGCCCGAGGAAGAGGCGCCGCCGGCGATCCTCCAGCGCGCCGAGGCGCTGCGGCGCGGGGGGCGGCCCGCGGCGCCCTAGCCGCCGAAGGTGCGACGCAGCAGTTCCACCAGCCCCTCGCTGTCGTGCAGGCGTCGCACCAGGATCTCCACGTACGCGCCCAGCAGCAGCAGGATGATGCCGGTCGCGGCCCAGGCCTTGAGCGGCAGCGTCAGCGCGAACACATTGAGCTGCGGCGCATAGCGGTTCACCAGGCCGAAGGACAGGTCGACGATCAGCAGGATCACCATCACCGGCGCTGCCAGCACCAGCAGGGTGGTCATGAAATAGCCGAAGTAGCCCACGAACAGGTTCATGCCCGAGGCCGCCAGGTCCGGGAAGAACGAGGTCGGCGGCCAGATCACGTAGCTCGACATGAGCAGGTCGAGGAAGATCAGGAAGGCGCCGCTGGCCATGAACACCCAGGCCGCGAACTGCGACAGGAAGTCGCCGTGCAGCGAGGTCTGGTGGCCCTGGATCGGATCGAATACCGTGGCCATGCTCATGCCCACCTGGGTATCGATCACGTTGCCGGCGGCGGAGATCGCCCAGAACACGATGCCGAAGCAGAAGCCGATGGCGACGCCGATGAACAGTTCCTTGACCACCAGGGCCGGCCACGACAGCGTGCTCATCGTGCCGGTCGGTGCGGTGGTCACCACGATCGGCAGCGCCACGATCGCCAGGCTGACCAGGAAGCTGTTGCGCACCATCGCCGGCATGTTCTGCGGGCTGATCAGCGGCAGCATGATGAAGGCGCCGATGATGCGCGGCAGGGTCAGGCCCAGCGCCAGCATCGCGGTCTCGGCGGAACTGAAGACCTCCATCAGCGGCGGGTCAGGCTCGGGAACTCGATGAAGATCCGGTCCGTGTAGGTATACAGCGTGCCGCCGATCATCGCGCCGGTGACGAACAGCGCCAGGACGATCGCCACGAACTTCAGCGCGTAGGCGAAGGTCTGCTCCTGGATCTGGGTCGCCGCCTGCAGGAAGGCGACCACCAGCCCGACGATCGCCGCGGCCGCGATCGGCGGGCCGGACAGCATCAGCACCAGCCACAGCGCCTGTTTGGTCAGTTCGAGTGTCTCGCCCATCGCCTGCCTCCGTCCGCGCGGCCCCTCAGGGCGTGTAGGTCAGCACCAGGCCGTGCACGAGCTTGGCCCAGCCGTCGATGAGCACGAACAGCAGCAGCTTGAACGGCAGCGACACCGTGGTGGGCGACATCATCATCATGCCCAGCGCGAGCAGGATGTTGGCCACCACCAGGTCGATGATCAGGAACGGCAGGAAGATCAGGAAGCCGATCTGGAAGGCGGTGGTGAGCTCGCTCACAGTGAACGCGGGCACGACCACGATGAAGTCGTCGGCGGTCAGCGCGCCGCGCCGCTCCACGGGCAGCAGCCGCTGCGCGCTCTTGAGGAAGAACGCGCGCTCGGCGGGGTTGGAATGTTCGATCAGGAAGCCGCGCAGCGGTTCCTTGCCGGCCTCGAACATGGCCAGCAGCCGCGCGCCTTCGCTGCCCGGTGGCACCAGGGGCGCGGGCGCGGGTGCCGCGGGCGCGGCGGCCGCGGTCGGGGCGTCGGGCCTCGTGCCGGTGACGACGTTGCGGAACAGGGGGCCCGGCCCGCCGTCCGGGTCGGCGGTGCCGGCAGCCTGCGCCTCGGCCTCCGCCTGCAGGGCGTCGGCGGCGGCGGGACTGGCCGGCGCCGGTTCGTCCGCGGCCGGCGGCGCGCCGGTGCCGCCCTGCGCCTGCGCGGCGCGCTCGGCCACGCGGCGGGCCAGCGCCTGTTCGCGCGCGGCCTGTTCGCGCTGGCGCTCGTCGACCTTGCGCTGCAGCGATGCCGGCACCGGCCGGCCCTGCTGGTGCGCGCTCACCGCGTCGTAGGTCTCCAGGATCACCGGATACATCACGTAGATCGACAGCACGATCGCCAGGCCGTTGATGACCACGTTGGGCGGCACCTGCTGCAGGCCCAGCGCATTGCGCAGCAGGCTCAGCACCACCACGATCTTGGTGAACGAGGTCACCATCACCGCGACGAACGGCGCCAGCGCCAGCGCGACGATGACGACGAGGACGAGGGCGGGGGAGTAACTGCTCAGATCCATGGACGCTCCTGGGCGCGCGGACGGGTGGGGCGTGGCGGCGCGGTTCGCTCAGCTCCAGCCCAGCAGGCGCACGCCCAGCGTATCGCCGACCGCGACGAGTTCGCCCTGGCCCACGGCCTGGCCATTGGCGCGGATGGTCACGTTCGCGCCCTCGAGCGGGCCGGCCAGCGGGAACACATAGCCCGGTTGCAGCGCCGACAGCTCGCCCACCCGCAGTTCGGTGCGGCCCAGCTCGAAGGCCAGGTCGACCGGCAGCCGCCGTGCCAGTGCGTCGGGATCGTTGCCCTCCGCGGCATCGCCGGGGTGTGGGATTTCGTTCATGGTGGACCTCTCCTGCGCGTGAGTCCGAAGGTGACGGGGTGGCCCGCTGATGCGCCAGCCGTCGTCGGCCGGTGCCAGCGGCCAGGCGAGGCCGTGCGTGCAGGCTTCGGCCTGCGGCGGCTGACTGCGCCTGCCGGCGACCAGCACGTCGCCGGGCTGCAGCGCGGACCAGTCATCGCGCGGCAGCGGCGCGATCGCCCACTGCAGGCGGATCGGCACGCCCAGGCCGCGCCAGCCGTCCAGCGGCGCCGGCTCGGCCGGCGGCGGATCGGCGCGTTCGAGCAATCGTTCGGTCCAGGCAGTGGGCACGCGCAGCGCGCCCTGCAACGCGGGCATGCGCGAACTCGAGCCCTCCGGCGCATCCTCGTCGACGATGAAGTCCAGCCACAGCAGCGAGGCCGGGTCTTCGTCCCCGGGCGGGGCATCGGCCAGGGGCGTGAGCACCACGCCGAAGGCCTCGCTGAGCCGCATCAGTTGCGACTCGTGGGCCAGGCTCCAGGCCAGCACGCGCGAGCGACCCTGGTAGTCGTTCCAGTGCGGCCCATCGCCATGGACGGGCAGTTGCAGGGCCAGGCCGATGCGGCTGCCCTCGGCGTCGATCTCGAAGGTCTGCGCGGCCGGGGCCGGGCGCCCGGGCATCAGCTGCAGCAGCCCGTGATTGGACAGGCTCCATGTCTGCGGGGCGGCGAACACGCTGCGCAGTGCCGCCGACTGCGCGGGCGAGACCGCGGGCAGGCGGCCGCGCAGCGGCTCCACCGGCCGCGACGCCGTGGCCGGCGCTTGCGCCGGCCGCTTGCGGGGCGCGGCCCTGCGCGCGCCGGACGCCGGGTCAGCCATGGCCGAGGGCCACCTTCATCAGTTCGGGCAGGGAGCGCACGCCGAGCTTGGCCATCATGTTGGCGCGGTGCAGTTCGACGGTCTTGATGCTGATGCCGAGGATGTCGGCGATGATCTTGTTGGGCTTGCTGGCGACCACCAGGTCGAGCACCTGGCGCTCGCGCGGGCTCAGCTTCTCCAGGGCCGGGCTGTGCTGCGGCGCACGTTCGCGGCGGCTGGCGAAGGCGGCGTGGATGGCATGGGTCAGCGCCTGCTCGGTGAACGGCTTTTCCAGGAAATTGCTGGCGCCCTTGCGCATGGCCTCCACGGCCAGCGGCACGTCGCCATGGGCGGTGACGAACACCAGCGGCAGGCGGATGCCGCGCCGCGCCAGCTCGTCCTGCAGCTGCAGGCCGCTCATCTGCGGCATGCGGATGTCCGAGACCAGGCATTCCTCGCTGGCGCCGTGGCGCTCGCTTTCGTAGGCGGCCAGGAACGCCGGTCCCGACGCATACGGGCGTGGCTCGAAGCCGGCGGTTTCCAGCAGCCAGGCGGTCGAATCGCGGAAGCCGTCGTTGTCGTCGACCAGGTACACCCGCGGCGATGGCATCCGCTAGATCCTCCCCTCGGCCCGGGGCAGCGTGAACGCGAACACGCTGCCGCCGCCGGGCCTGCCTTCGAAGAACAGTCGTCCTTCATGGTATTCGATGATCGAGCGGCAGATGGCCAGGCCGATGCCCAGGCCATCGGACTTGGTGGTGAAGAACGGCGAGAACAGCTGCTCGCTTTCGGCCTGGCTCAGCCCGCCGCCGCGGTCGAGCACGCGCACCTCCACTTCGTCGTCGAGGTTCACGCGGCCCTCGATCCGCAGCTCGCGCTCGCCCGGCGCGGTGGCGCGCATCGCCTCGATGGCGTTCTTCACCAGGTTGAGCAGCACCTGCTCCACCATCACGCGGTCGGCGTAGACCGCCGGCAGGCCCGGCGCCAGCGACAGCTCGATGCACAGCTGCTGGCGCTCGGCCTCCAGCCGCAGCAGCTCCAGCACGGTGCTGGCGATGAGGCCGACCTCGTGCGCGTCGCGCCTGGGTTCGCGCGCCCGCACGAACTCGCGCACGCGCGCGATCACCGCGCTGGCGTGTTCGGCCTGCGTGCGCGCCGCCAGCAGCGCGCGCTCGACCTGGGCCGGGCCGCCGGCCTGACCGACCAGCCGCAGGCTGCCGTTGAGGTAGTTCACGATCGCGGCGAGCGGCTGGTTGAGTTCGTGGGCGAGGGTGGCGGCCATCTCGCCGACCGACATCAGGCGCGAGGTGAACAGCAGCTTCTCCTGCTGGTGCTTGTGCGTGTCCAGCGCCTGCAGGCGCGCGCTGATGTCGACCGCGGTGAGCAGGTCGACGTGGCCCCGGGCCAGCGCCAGCTGCCGCCAGTGCAATGCGTACCAGCGACCGTTGTGCGGCGCGCGCACCTCCACGTCCTGCCCGGCGTCGGGCGCGCCCAGCGCCGCCAGCAGCATCTGCCGGTCGCGGTGCCCGGGCAGCCCGGAGAAGGCCTCGGCGAAGGCCGGGTTGCCGGCCACCAGCGCGCCGCAGGCGCGGGAGAACGCGGCGCAGGCGAACGGGATCGCGCCCAGGGTGGCGGAGAGCGTGGACGCGCCGGGTTCGCACGTGCCGGTTGCGCGCTGGCTGGCGGGGGGCGCGCTCACGCCAGCCGGCGCCCGGGCGTAGCCGTGCACGCGGGAGCGGGCGGGCTGCTACGGTATGCGGCCATCGCGGACGCCGCGTCCGCCCTGTCCCGCGCCGGAAGCCGTCCGATGATGCCGAGCACACACCAGGTCCTGCCATCCATGTCATGCCTGCTGGCCGTGGCCTGGCCGACGCTGGCGGTCGCCGCAGGGCCGGTCGCGCCGGTCTCGGCGGGGCCCTCGTATGGCCTCGAGCTGCTCGCGATCCTGTTGCCCCTGGCCTTCATCATCATCTGCCTGCTCGTACTGCTGCGGATCCTGCGGAAGCGCTTCGGACTGGCGGGCCCCGACGCGCCGCTGTCGGTGGTCCAGATCCTGCCGGTCGGCCCGCGCGAGCGCATCGTCGTGGTGCGTTCGCGCGCCGGGCGCGCGTTCGCCGTCGGCGTCGCTGCCGGCCAGGTCAGCCTGATCACGGACCTGGACAGCGAGGACCTCGGCCCCACTGCCGATCCTTCCCCCACCGGGCAGGTCCCTCCTGCGTCGCTATTACAACGCTACATCGTTAAACGGTCGTGATGCACCGGCGTGCGAGCGGTCACAGTTCAGTCGCATGTTCATGCGGAGCAGCGCATTGACTGGCATATAACATCGCGACGATATATGTAGCCGACGCGGCACCGCTTGCAGGTCCGCGTGCCATCGCGAATCGCGCGCCGCGCAGTTGCCTGCGTCGGATCGCCTGCGGTGGCGCCGCCCCCCGGCGGCCTGCAACGCCCCTTCCCCCGAGGGCCATCGATGACGACAAACGTACGCGGCTGGCTCAATTCCCTGTTCGCCGCTCCCGATGGCGCCGCGCCGCGCAGGGGCATGGGCTACAGCGACGTGATCCTGGCCTTCGGTGCCGTCCTGATCATCAGCGTGATGATCCTGCCGCTGCCGCTGGTGGTGATCGACGCACTGGTGGCGGTCAACATCTCGATCGGCTTCGGGTTGCTGCTGCTGGGCATCTACATCCCCAACCCGGTCGCCTTCTCCAGCTTCCCCAGCGTGCTGCTGCTGACCACGCTGTTCCGCCTGGCGATCTCGATCGCCATCACCAAGTCCATCCTCCTGCACGCCGACGGCGGCCACATCGTCGAGACCTTCGGCACCCTGGTGGCGGGCAACAACCTCGTGGTCGGCCTGGTGGTGTTCCTGATCATCACCGTGGTGCAGTTCATCGTCATCGCCAAGGGCTCAGAACGCGTGGCCGAGGTCGCGGCGCGCTTCACCCTCGACGCGATGCCGGGCAAGCAGCTGTCGATCGACTCGGACCTGCGTTCGGGAATGCTCGACAAGGACGAGGCGCGGCGCAAGCGGCGCCTGCTGGAAACCGAGAGCCAGCTGCACGGCTCGCTCGACGGCGCGATGAAGTTCGTCAAGGGCGACGCCATCTGCGGCATCGTCATCATCCTGGTCAACCTGCTCGGCGGCCTGGCCATCGGCGTGCTGCAGCGGGACATGACGCTGGCGCAGGCGACCCACACCTACAGCATCCTCACCATCGGCGATGGCCTGGTGTCGCAGATCCCCGCGATCCTGGCGACGATGGCCGCGGGGCTGGTGGTCACCCGCACCGCCGGCGAAGTCGACGACCGCCACCTGGGCGACGCGATCTCGCGCCAGATCGGCGCCCAGCCGCGGGTGGCCCTGATCACCGGCCTGCTGGCGCTGCTGATGACCCTGGTGCCCGGCTTCCCGTGGCCGGTGTTCCTGGTGCTGGCGGTGGCGCTGCTGGGCTACAGCGCCTGGCGTTACCGCTACGAGTTCGAAAGCCTGAGGCGGATGTTCAGGATCAGCGACGAGGAGATCAGCGCCGCGCTCAAGCCGGTGGAGACCGACGAGTTCGCGCCGCCACCGCCGCTGCTGCTGGAACTGTCGCCCACGCTGGCGGCGGCCATCGGCCAGGAACCGCCACGGGCGCGCGCCTCGGAAGCCGCGCGCAGGGTGCGCGATGAATTCGGCGTGCCGGTGCCGGTGCCGGTGGTGCGCGTGTCCGCGGCCCTGCCCGATGGCGAGTACCGGCTCAGCGCGCACGGCGCGCGCGTGGCCTCGGGGCGGTTGCCGCGCGGCGGCGGTTTCGTGGCGCAGGCCGGCGAACAGCAGCCGGGCTTCTTCCCCGGCCTGTCCGGGCACTGGGACCAGGACCCCGCCGCGGAGGGCGCCCTGGCCCCGCTGGACGTGCTGAGCCTGCACCTGGACCTTGCGCTGCGCCGGCGCCTGGGCAGCTTCCTGGGCATCCAGGAGACCACCAACCTGTTCGGCAAGATGCAGCGCGACTATCCCGACCTGGTGAAGGAGATGCTGCGGGTGGTCGCGCCGCAGCGCGTGGCCGACGTGCTGCGGCGCCTGGCCGAGGAGGGCGTGCCGATCCGCAACCTGCGCGATGCCTTCGAGGCGATCACCGACGTGGGCAGCCGCGAGAAGGACGTGGTGCTGCTGACCGAGTACGTGCGCGTGGCGCTCAAGCGCGAGATCGCCGAGCGCTGGTCGGACGCGGACCGCAACCTGCACGTGCTGCTGATCCATCCCGAGCTCGAGGACAAGCTGCGCCAGTCGGTGCGCGTGGCCGGCGGCGCCAGCCAGCTGGCGATCTCGCCGGAACTGGCCGCGCGCCTGGGCAACGAGGTGCGCGCGCAGCTGGCGCGGCAGGCGCCGGGCGTGCGTCCGGTGCTGCTGTGCTCGCTCGATGTCCGTCGCCATCTGCGCAAGCTGCTGGAGGTGGACTTCTTCGACTTGCCGGTGCTCTCCTACCAGGAGCTCGCGCCGGACCTGCGCATCGTCCAGGCAGGGCAGATCAATGCCTGACACGCCCGCCCACGATGCCGTCCCGGACCGTCCCGTGGGATCCCCCCCCCGCAGGAGCCAGTTGCGATGTCCCCCGTGAAAGACACACCTGAATCCACCGGGCCGGCGCCGGCGGTGCTGCGGATCGTCTCCGGGCTGCATGCCGGCGCCGCCCGACCGCTCTCGCGCCGCGAGATGGTGCTCATCGGCAGCGGCGACGACTGCGACGTGGTGCTGGCCGATGCCGGCGTCGCCCCGCACCATGCCCTGCTCAATGTCGTCGATGGCCGCTTCCACCTGCGCGCGCTCGATGCCGCCGTCCAGCTGCCGGGCGGCACCCTGCACCCGGGCGACCCGGTGGAGGTGGCGCAGGTCCAGCGCATCGCACTGGGCGACGCGGCCATCGCCTTCGGCCCGACCGACGCGGTCGAATGGTTGACCCTCGCGCCCGAGACGGCCGGCGACACGCCGCGCACGCGCGCACGCCCGGCGTTCGCCAGCCGCATGCCCCTGATCGCGGGGATCGCGGTGCTGGCGCTTGCCGGCCTGGCGATCTTCGCCGCGCTCGTGCCCGCGCCCCCGCCGCAGGTCGACGTCGAGCATCGCCTGCGCGAGCTGGCGCGCGAGTTCGACGTCAGCAACGTCGGTGTCAGCCGCGACGTGGAAGGGCGCCCGGTCCTGTCGGGCACGGTCGACGAGGGCGACACGCGCGAACGGCTGGCCTCGCGCCTGGCGGCCGAGGGGCTGGAGGCCGGCCTGGCGCTGCGCAGCGGGCAGGACCTGGCTGGCGATGTCGCCGAAGTGATGCGCACCGGTGGCTATGTGGTCCGTGCCGAGTACCTGGGCGACAACAACGTGCGGGTCACCGGCAGCCTGGGCGGCGACGATGAAGCGGTGCGCGATTTCATCCGGTCGCGCGCCATGATCGAGACCGGCGTCAACAAGGTCGAACCGGTCAATCTGGACCGGCCGGCCGCGGACGCGGTCGCCGATGCCGGCGCGGTGGAGAGCGGCAAGGCCCACATCGTCTCGATCGTGCGCGGCGAGACGCCCCACATCGTCGATGCCGAGGGCAACGTCTATCACGACGGCGCGGCGGTGCCCGGCTGGGGAGAACTGGTATCCATCGGCCAGTACGCGCATGTCATCCAGCCGGACGGCACCCTGGTCAAGCTCACGCCTTCGCCCGCCCCCAAGCCGCCGGCCGACGAGGACGACGAGACGCCAGCCGACGCCCCGCCATCGCGCGAGGGCACCGCCGGCACGGCCGCGCCCGCCGCCGCGGCGAGCGTCTCGGCCAGGGGCGGTACGCGCCCGGCAGGCGCCGCCGACAGGATGTGAACATGCCCTGCGGTAAACCCTAGGTCACGATTCGACGCCGTATTTATCCGCTACAGTCCGACCCAAGGCCGTCCCTGAAGTGCACGCGGCCCGCTCTTCCCCCGAGTCCCCACGAGGCCGGCGCCTCGAATGCACAAGGAGTCATCGCCATGACGATCCCGACCAACAACAACCTCATCAACCAGTACGTGGGCGCGGCGACCTTCGCCAATGGCCCGGGCGGCCCCACCGGCACGCGCACCGGCAGCGGTGGCGCCAGCGGCAGCAGCTGGTACGAAGCCATGTCGCGGGCATGGGGACAGACCCTCGATGCGCAGGCGAGCGAGATCACCACGCTGTCCGACCAGATCGGCAGCGGTTCGGATCAGCCCTCGCAGATGGTCGCCCTGACCGCCGCGAGCCTGAAGATGCAGTTCATGTCCAACAACGCCGCCACCTCGCAGAACAGCGTCGCCGAATCCCTCAACGCGGTCGCCAGGAAGCAGTAGCGCGGCGTCGCCGGGGCCCGCGGCGCCGCGCGCCGCGGCAGCCGGCACAGGGCAGGCAGGGCGCGCTTCGCGGCGCATGCACCAGGAGCAGGCAGATGATCGATGCAATCCAGGTCGCGGCAATGGACGCGACACTCAACCCCGCGGTGGCGCCTCCGCTGCAGCCGCAGGCCGCGGCCGTGGA
>Ga0233369_1000378_pt1 | contig 19553 bp, 13 predicted proteins | sample ElkDunMinimDraft_26_FD_191537 | JGI IMG/M metagenome (GOLD analysis project Ga0233369, IMG submission 191537) | Fecal eukaryotic communites from dung pellets of Tule Elk in California, USA - Elk Dung D16 | ecosystem: Host-associated > Mammals > Digestive system > Large intestine > Fecal | place... | reverse complement strand
CGGGTCCTCGGCGAAGGCCGGGCCGACATGGCGCAGGATGCGCGCTTCCAGGTCGCGCACGCCGCCGAAGGGATCGACCAGCGCGCCATCGGGATCCTGCGCGATGGCGTTGATCGCGAAGTCGCGACGCTCAAGGTCCTGCTCCAGCGTCACCGACGGCTCGGCGTGCACCACGAAGCCGCGGTGGCCGGGCGCGCTCTTGCGCTCGGTGCGCGCGAGCGCGTACTCCTCGGCCGTGTCCGGATGCAGGAACACCGGGAAGTCGCGGCCCACCGGGCGGAAGCCCGCGGCCAGCATCGATGCCGGGCTCTCGCCCACCACCACCCAGTCGCGGTCGCCCGGCGGCAGGCCCAGCAGGCGGTCGCGCACGGCGCCGCCGACGAGATAGGTCTTCATCCGCGCATGATGCCAGCGGCCGCGCTACGCCTGCGGGCAGGCGAAGGCCTTGCGCGCGGCCGAGGAGACGCCATGCATGCGGTCGCTGACCGGCTTGGCGCTGCCGAACATGCGCCAGTCGTAGATCACGCTGAAGGCGAGGATGCGGGCCACGTACTCGCGTGTCTCGCGGTAGCTGATGGTCTCGATCCACAGGTCCGGATCCATCTGCGGCCGCTGCGACAGCCAGCGCGAGGTCGGCGTGGGCCCCGCGTTGTAGGCGGCGATGGCGATATAGGGCTTGCCGTACATCGCCTCCTTCTCGCGCAGATAGGCGGTGCCCAGGATGATGTTGGTCTCCGGGTGGTACAGGCCGTCGGCGCCGGCCCAGGGCAGGCCGATGCGGCTGGCCACGGCCGCGCCGGTGGAGGGCAGCACCTGCATCAGGCCGCGCGCGTCCGCCGGCGAGCGCGCGGTCGGGTTGAAGATGCTCTCGGCGCGGATTTCCGCGGCCACCCAGGCCGGATCCAGCCCGTTCCTGCCGGCCTCGCGCTGGATGAGTTCGCTGTGGCTGATGGGGAAGCGCAGCGTGTACAGGCGGTTCTCGCCCGGGGCCTTGCCCAGGTCGAACACGGCGCGGTCGAACCAGCCGTGCTCCTGCGCGACTTCCACCGCCAGCCGCCGCTGCGTGTCGTCGAAACGCGACAGCGCGTCCTGCCATTCGCGTGTCGCCCAGCCGGTGCGGCCGGCGCGGTATAGCGCCAGGGCGCGGACGACGGCCGGATCGCGCGCCACCTGCACCTTGGTCGCGGCATTGCCATCGGGCGTCCAAGGACACAGCGCATAGGGCTGGTCGAGCCGGTCGGCGGCGAGGAAGCCGTGGAACTCGGGCTGCGTGGCGGCCTGCGCGAACAGGCGGCGTGCGCCCTCGCGGTCGCCGGTGAGTTCGCGCATGCGCGCCTCGAACCACTGCCAGCGCGAGTTGCCGCGCTGTGCCGGCCCCATCTTCTGCAGCGCCGCCAGCGCGGCCTTCCAGTCCGATCGCGCCAGCGCCTCGCGCACGCGCCATTCGTGCAGGCGTTCGTCGTAGGCCGACTCGGGCACCAGCGCCAGCAGCCGCGCCGAATCGGGCAGGTAGGAGGCCACCGTCCACAGCGCGGCCTGGTAGAGCACGCGGCCGCGCTCGGTCTGGCCGAAGTCCAGCGCGGCAGCGACGGCCGGCAGCCGCGCTTCGGCGCCCAGGGGATCGTCCTTGGCGAACCTGGCCAGTCCGTGCGAAGCGATCAGCCGGCTGCGCGCGGTCTTCGGCCAGGCCCGGAACCGGTCGTGCGGCGCGGTCATGAACGCCGCGTAGTCGTTGGCCAGGGCCAGCTGGTCGGCGGGCAGGCCACGCGCGGCCGAGCGCATCACGCCCGGCTGCCATTCGGCGGCGGCCAGTTCGATGCGCTCCCAGCGCAGCGCCGCGTCCAGTCCGCCGCTGGCGGCGAGGGCGTCGAAGACCGGATCGCATTCGTCGGGCAGCGACTTGCCGCTGCTGCGCCACATCGCCTGCGCCTCGCGCGTCCATTGCGCGTCGATGGCGCCGGTGCGGCGCCGCGCGTCGAGTTCGGCGCAGCGCAGCGCCGGGCTGCGCACGGTCGGCGCCCAGGCCGCGCGAAAGCCCGCCCAGTCCTGGCGCTTGAGCAGGGCGCGCAGCCAGGATTCGCGCAAGACCTCGGCCACCGCCTCGCCCTGGTAGCGCGACAGGAAGGCCTGGGCCCGGTCGGCGGGGAGGGTGTCGATGTTCCGGCGCAGCGCGGCCATCTCCACCCAGCGGTAGGCCGGGTGGCTGGCAGGCAGGGCGGTGGTCGGCTGGCCGCGCTCGGCGGCGTCGAGGGCCGAGCGCAACGGCGCCGGATCTTCCTGCGCGGCCACGGCCGATGACGCCAGCAGGGCCAGCGCCGCGAGTAGGATGGGCACTGTTCTGTACATCCTCCGGACTATATCCAGACCGCCATGAATACCGCCCGAGAACCGGCCCTGCCCGCGACCACGCGCCCATGATCGAGGGCTGGTGGGTTTTCCCCCTGCTGGGCCTGGTGGCCGGCGTGCTGGCCGGCCTGCTGGGCATCGGCGGCGGCCTGGTGCTGATCGGTGCGCTGGTCTGGCTGTTGCCGTCCTACGGCATTCCGCAGGACGCGGCCATGCATGCGGCGCTGGCCACCTCGCTGGCCAGCATCGTGCTCACCGCCACCTCCTCGGCGCGCGCCCACGCCCGCCGCGGCAGCGTGCTGTGGCCGACCGTGGCCTGGATGGTGCCGGGGCTGCTGCTGGGCGGCTGGCTGGGCAGCTACGTGGCGGTGGAGCTGCGCGGCGACGTGCTGCGCTGGTGCGTGGCCGTGTACTGCTTCGTGGTGGCCGCGCAGATGGCGCTGGGCGGCCCGCGCGGCGGCGCGCCCCAGGCCGGCGTAGTGCCCACCGGGCTGCCGATGTCGGCGGCTGGGACCGGCATCGGCGCGATATCGGCGATCGTGGGCATCGGCGGCGGCAGCATGACCGTGCCGCTGCTGGTCTGGCGCGGCGTGGCGCCGGTGCGCGCGGTCGGCACCTCCTCGGCCTGCGGCGTCTTCATCGGCCTGTCGGCCGCGGCTGGCTACGCGCTGCACGCCCCGCCGGGCGCCCTGCCCGACCATGCCTGGGGCTATGTCTACCTGCCGGCGGCGATCGGGATCGCGGTCGCCTCGGTGCTGGCCGCGCCGCTGGGCACGCGCCTGGCGCACGCGATCAGCGGCGCCGCGCTCAAGCGGGTGTTCGCGGTGTTCATGGTGCTGGTCGGGATCAGCGTGCTGCTGTAGCGGCTCAGGTGCCGGCCGCCAGCGAGTCCTCGGCGTGGCGCAGGAAGTCGCTCACGTACCAGACGCCGTCGCGGCGTTCGAGGTTGACCACCGTGTCGATCGGCGTGCCGGCCAGGGTGTACTGCATGCGGACCCGCGCCACATCGCCGGTCTGCGACTGCAACTGCACGTCCATCGCGGCCAGGTCCGCGTCCAGGTCGAAACCATAGGACGCCAGCACCTGCTTGCCCGTCGCCAGCACCCTGGACATGCGCCGCAGCGATTCGTCCATGCCGGCTTCGGCGAAGGCCTCGTCGCTGTCGAGGCCGGCCTCGCGGGCGGCGGCGGCCATGGCCGCGATCGCCGTCCGCGCGCGCGCGCGGTCGCCGATCGGCGCGCCGCCGGCCCAGGCGCCGAAGGCCTGCACCAGCTGCGGGTAGTGCTCGCGCTCGGACACGCTGAACTCGCCCTGCTGCAGGATGTACTGCACCGTGAACAGGGTCAGGAACTCGGCCGCCGCGGCGAGGCTGGCATCGGCCAGCTGCCGGTCGAAGCCGCGCATCAGGGTGCGCTCGGAATCCGGGGCGGACAGTGCCGCCATCCCGCGCGGAAGGTGGCGGGCGAAGGGCAACTGGTCCAGCGGCCAGCGGGTGCGGCCTTCGCGCCAGGCCGCCTGCAGGCGCGCATGCACCTCGGGCGTGACCGCGTCGCGCGCGAACGCCTCCAGGTCGTTGGCCTGCAGGTGTGCGGTGAGCCGGCGTACGGCTTCGGCCGGCGTGGCCGGTTCGGCGGGCACGGCCGGCGCGGCCGGGGCCGGCGTGTCCTTGCGGCAGCCGGCCAGCGTGGCCAGCGCCACGGCCAGCGAGATGAGCAGTGCGGTGATCGTGCGGTTCCCCATCGCAGGATCCTCCCCCCCTTGAATGCGCCGGCATCTTGGCGGCTGGAGCGGGTGCGCGGCAACCGCGGCGGTGGCAAAACGCGGCGGGGTCGACGCTTCCCGGCCGCGCCCGCGGTACGGGCCCGGCCAAGGTACCGCACTTGCCCGCGGGCCGGACGAGGACGGGCACCGCCCCCGCCCGTGCCTGCGCCGGCCGGCTAGAGGTCGCGCACCACCCAGCCGGCGGGCAGGTCGACATGGCCGGCGTCGATGGCGGCCTGGGCCACCGCCGCGGGCGGCTCACCGGCCTGCCAGGCGCGGGCGATGGCCGCCAGCCGCTCGCGGGTGGCACGGGTATAGGCGCCCTCGAGCTGGTTCTGGGCATCGGCCGCCAGCTTCTGCGGATACAGGGTGGCAGCCTCCGGGCTGTGGCCGAGCAGGTCAACCAGCAGCGCCAGGTGGTGGCGGAAGGCGTCGGCCCCGAGCGAGGTGCGCTGGGTGCGCTGCAGGTGCCAGACCACCAGGTATTCGACCGGGCCCAGCATCCGCCGCGGCGACGTGCCGAAGAACCCGCCCGACAGCGCCCCCGCGCTCATGCCGGTGACGTTGTCGGGCAGCCGGGTCGCGCCCCAGGAGCTGAGCGCGCCGCCGGGCAGGTCGGAGCGCCGCAGCGCGGTCGCCACGGTGTCGGCGAGCAGGCGCTTGGCCTCGCCGTCGTCGCTTTCGGCGACCACCCCCAGCAGGCGCAGGAACATGGGGTAGTGGTCTTCGCCCAGGCGCCGCGACAGGCGCTTGAGCAGGGCCAGGCGGTACTCGGGGTCGTCGTGCGCGGCCAGCGCGGCGACGAGGCGGGCCGCCGCTTCGCGCAGCTGGCCCGGCGCGGGCATCGGGGAATTCACCGGACGATTATCGGTCAGGCCGGCTGGCCCGGGGCGGGATCAGAGCGCCGACACGATCGCGTCGACGCCGGCATTGGCCGCGTCGGCCCGGTCCATCATCGCCAGCCGCGCCGTGAGGCCCGCGTCGCGCGGCAATGCATGCGGGGCCTCGGCGCCATCCCAGGCGGCAAGGCCGAGCACCGCCTCCCCGGGATCGACCAGCGCCGCCGGGGCAGCCTCGGCGACGGCCGCGCCCGCGCCCGCGTCGGCGCGCAGCAGCTCGTGCTGGCGGGCCTGATCGAGCGTGACCTGTCCGGCCGGGTCGAAACCGGGGGCGCCGAGGCCGGGTGGGGTGGGACCGATGCTGCTCATGTCGGGGTGGGGACGTGGATCCGCGAGCCGCAGTGGCGGCGACCGGCACACTGTAGCCGCGCTGTCATCCACGCACACCTCGGGCCGACCCTAGGCGCGGATCGGCGGCGTTGCCACGGCCGCCCGTCTCGACAGGCTCCGCCGGTGCCCCGTGCTAGCCTCGCCGGGGTCGACGACAGCCCGAGGGCGTGTGCATGGCCGACAAGGACCAGGGCGCCGACAAGACCGAAAAGCCGACCCCGAAGAAGATCCGCGACGCGCGCAAGGAAGGCAATGTCGCGCGCAGCAAGGAACTCACCGGCACGGTGCTGCTGCTGGGCTGGGTGGCGCTGGGCGGCCTGCTGGGCACGACCATCTACGGCCGCCTGGCCGGCCTGTTCGACCGCAGCCTGCAGGCCATCGGCCAGCCCTTCGACCAGGTGCTGCCGCAGCTGGGCCAGCTGGCCTTCGAAACCCTGCTGTGGATCTGCCTGCCGCTGCTGGCGATGGTGCTGGCGCTGGGCGTGCTGACCGAGTTCCTGCAGGTCGGCCCGGTGCTGTCGATCAGCAAGGTCAGCCCCAAGATGGACAAGATGAATCCGGTCGAGGGCATCAAGCGGATGTTCTCGATGGACAACCTGGTCGAGCTGGTGAAGTCGGTGCTCAAGTGCGTGGCATTGCTGGGCATCGGCTACATCGTGCTGCGCGGGATGATGGAGTGGCTGCTCAAGCTCCCCTATGCGCCGCCCTCGGCGATGGCGGCGGCCTTCTGGCACGGCCTGAAGTGGATCGCGGTGTGGACGATCGCGGTGTTCTTCCTGGTCTCGGCGCTGGACCTGTGGTACCAGAAGTTCTCCTACATCCGGAAGCTGCGCATGAGCCGGCGCGACATCCGCCAGGAGGTGAAGGAGAACGAGGGCGACCCCTACGTCAAGCAGCGGCGCCGGCAGTTGCACCAGGAGTGGGCGCAGCAGAACATGCTGACCTCGGTGCGCAAGGCCAATGTCGTCGTGACCAATCCCACCCACATCGCCGTGGCCCTGCAGTACGAACCGGGCGAGACCGAACTGCCCGTGGTGGTGGCCAAGGGCGAGGGCGCGTTCGCCGAGCTGATCAAGAAGACCGCGCAGGAAGAAGGCATCCCGATCCTGCAGAACGTGCCGCTGGCGCGCGGGCTGCACGAGCAGGTCGAGCTGGACGACTACATTTCCGGCGAGTTCTTCGATGCCGTGGCCGAAGTGCTGCACTGGGCGGAGAACATGCGGCGCGAGCGCGGCGACGAGATCGAGACGGTGTACCGCGAACCGGAACCCGAGTAGGCGGCCGCGCGGCCTACTTCACACGCCGCTTCTCCAGCTTGCGCGCCAGGGTGCGCCGGTGCATGCCGAGCTGGCGGGCGGCCTCGGAGATGTTGAAGTCGGCCGCGGCCAGGGCTTCGTGGATGTGCTCCCACTCCAGGGTCTTGATCGAGGTCTGGCGGCGGGTCAGCGCGACCTCCGCGTCGCCGCCCTCGCGCGCGAACGCCGCCTCGATGTCGTCGGTGTTGGAGGGTTTGGCCAGATAGTGGTGGGCGCCGAGCTTGATCGCCTCCACCGCGGTGGCGATGCTGGCGTAGCCGGTCAGCACCACGATCAGCATGTCCGGATCGTGCGCATGCAGGACCTTGACGCAGGCCAGGCCGGAACTGCCCGCCGCCAGCTTCAGGTCGACCACCGCGTGGGTGGGCGCGAAGCCCTCCAGCAGCGCCGGCAGGCCGTCGACGCTGGAGGCGCAGCGCACCTCGTAGCCACGGCGCTCGAAGGAACGGGCGAGGGTGCGCGCGAAGGCGGCATCGTCCTCGACGATCAGCAGGCGGCGCGATTCAGTGTTCATCTTCATCCTCTGCCAGCGACAGCGCCGCCAGCGGCAGGGTGATCGTCACCATGGCGCCGCCGGCGGGCTGGTTGCGTGCATCAATGGTACCGCCGAGCGTGCGCGCCACGTTCACGGCCAGGAACAGGCCCAGTCCCCGGCCCGGCGCGCCCTTGCTCGACTGGTAGGGCTTGCCGAGGCGTTCGAGCATGTCCGCCTCGAAGCCCGGGCCGTCGTCGCGCACCTGCAACAGCAGCATTCCCTCGTGCGTGGAGGCCTCCAGCCAGACCCGCGAACGCGAGGCTTCCAGCGCGTTGTCCAGCACGTTCCAGAGCATCTGCTGCAGGCCGGCATCGGACACGATCGCGTACTCGCCGCCCACCTCGTCGCGGTACTGGAAACCGCGCACGGCGCGGCTGCGTTCCCACTCGCCGACCAGGCCGTCGAGGAAGGCGCGCAGGGTGGTGCCGCGCGGCGCCTCGGCCCGGGTTTCGCCGGCCGAGGCGAGGATGCCGGTGACGATCGCCTTGCAGCGCAGCACCTGCGCCTGCATCTCGGACACGTCCTGCAGCAGTTCGGGATCGGACTGGAACTGGGGCAGGTGGCGCCAGTCGCCCAGGATCACCGCCATCGTCGCCAGCGGCGTACCCAGTTCGTGCGCGGCGCCGGAGGCCAGCAGGCCCATGCGCACGATGTGCTCCTCCTCGGCCGCGCGCTGGCGGAGGGCGGCCAGGCGCGCGTCGCGCGCGCGCACGATGCGGCCGATGCGGATCACGAACGCCACCAGCAGGGTCGCGATCAGCGCGAAGCACAGCAGCAGGCCCTGCACGTAGTGGTCGGACAGGCCCGCGCCCGGATCGGCCGGCAGGCGGACCGGCCCCGGCAGCAGCGCCAGGCCGACGATGCAGGCGGTGGCCAGGGCCGCGACCAGCCAGCTCGACCAGGTCCGCAGCAGCACCGCCGCCACGCCCACCTGCAGCAGGTAGAGGAAGGCGAAGGGATTGGTGATGCCGCCGCTGAGGTAGAGCTGCACGGTCAGGGCGGCCACGTCGACAACCAGCCCGAGCAGGAGCGCGGCGTTGGTCACCCGCCCGCGTCCGCGCCAGCGCAGCGTCGAGGCGAGGTTGAAGGCCACCAGCCCGGCCAGCACCGCCAGCATCGGCGTCAGTGGCAGGTCGATGCCCAGGCCCCAGTGCACCACCGAGATGGTCAGCAGTTGCCCGGCCACGGCGATCCAGCGCAGCTGGACCAGCTGGCGCATGCTGTTGACGCCGGCGCTGTCGGCATCGCCGTGCGCGTGGGGACCGGCGGCGATGGAGGACAGGGGCTGCGGCATGGCGGCCAACCCTAGCACGGCGCAGCGCCCCGGGCGCGCGGGGATGTCGGGCCGGAGGCGCCGCGCGGCGCACGGAAAAAAAGACGCCGGCCCAGGGGCCGGCGTCGAGGGTGGCGCGTGGCGCGGACGCTACTTGCTGATGTCGACGTCCTTGGTTTCCTTCAGGAAGAAGGTGCCGACGATGAACGTCATCACCGCGATCACGATCGGATACCACAGGCCGGCGTAGATGTTGCCGGTCAGCAGCACCAGGGCGAAGGCCGTGGTCGGCAGGAAGCCGCCGAACCAGCCGTTGCCGATGTGGTAGGGCAGCGACATGGAGGTGTAGCGGATGCGGGTCGGGAACAGTTCCACCAGCCAGGCCGCGATCGGTCCGTACACCATGGTCACGTACAGCACCAGGATGGTCAGGATCAGCAACACCATCGGCTTGTTCATCTGGCTGTTGTCGGCCGCGAGCGGATAGCCGGCCGCATCGATCGCCGCGGTCAGGTCGGACTGCAGCTTGGTCTGCGCGGCAGCCGCCTCGTCTGCGCTGAGCGAGGTCAGGTTCACGCTCTGGATCACCGTCTCGCCGATGCGCACCGAGGCCAGCGTGCCGGCCGGAGCCTCCTCGTTGGTGTAGGTCACGCTGCGGGCGTTGAGCAGGTTCTTGACGATGTCGCAGGAGTTGCTGAACTTGACGTGGCTCTTGAGCTCACCCGGCACGAACTGGAACGAGCAGTCCTTCGGATCGGCCACCACCACCGCCGGGCTCTCCTGCGCCGCGGCGTACAGCGCCGGGTTGCCGAAGTACATCAGGCCCTTGAACAGCGGGAAGTAGGTCAGCGCCGCCAGCAGGCAGCCCGCCATGATGATCGGCTTGCGGCCGATCTTGTCCGACAGCCAGCCGAAGAGGATGAACCCGCCGGTCGCGATCGCCAGTGCCGCGGCGATGAACAGGTTGGCGGTGATCGGATCGACCTTCAGCGTCTGCGTCATGAAGAACAGCGCGTAGAACTGGCCGGCGTACCACACCACGGCCTGGCCGGCGGTGGCGCCGAACAGGGCCAGCAGCACGATCTTGCCGTTGCTCCAGGTACCGAAGCTCTCGGTCAGCGGCGCCTTCGAGCGCGTGCCCTCGTCCTTCATCTTCTGGAACAGGGGCGACTCGTTGAGCTGCATGCGGATCCAGATCGAGATGATCAGCAGCGCGAACGAGATCAGGAACGGAATGCGCCAGCCCCACTCGGCGAAGGCTTCATTGCCCAGCGCCAGCCGGCAGCCCAGGATCACCAGCAGCGACAGGAACAGCCCGACCGTGGCGGTGGTCTGGATGAAGCTGGTGTACAGGCCACGCTTGCCCATCGGCGCATGCTCGGCCACGTAGGTCGCCGCGCCGCCGTACTCGCCGCCCAGCGCCAGGCCCTGCAGGCATCGCAATACCACCAGCAGGATCGGCGCTGCGATGCCGATGGTGTTGTACGTGGGAAGGACGCCGACCAGGAAGGTCGATACGCCCATGATCACGATGGTGATGAGGAAGGTGTACTTGCGCCCGATCATGTCGCCGAGGCGGCCGAACACGATGGCGCCGAAGGGACGCACCGCGAACCCCGCGGCGAAGGTGAGCAGGGCCATGATGAAGGCCGGGCCCGGGGCGAGTGCGGAGAAGAAGTGCACGGCGATGACCGCCGCCAGCGATCCGTACAGGTAGAAGTCGTACCACTCGAAGACCGTGCCCAGGCTGGAGGCAAGGATGACCTTGCGGTGTTCCTTGGTCATGCCGCCCGTGTGGACGGCCGCATTGCTTGTTGCAGTTGACATCGTCGCCTCCCCTTAGAAGCTGTACTTGACGGTGGTTTGGACGCGCCTGAGGTCGCCCTTGCGGCTGTCCTCCAGCTCACGCTGGCCCCAGCCCAGCTCCGCACCGATGTCGAGCTTGGGGTGCGGGGAATAGATGAGGTTGGCGTGGAAGGAGTGGGCGCGCTCGACGGCGGCATAGCTGAGCGGCCCCCATCCGGGCAGGCTCCTGTCGTTGTCGAACTCGGCGACCGAATACATCAGGTTGCTGCGCAGCTTCGGGGTGAAGGCGTGGCGCCAGGCCACGAAGCCGCCGGCGCCGTCCTGCGCATGCAGTTCGCCGTTGGCGTCGAGCACCGCGTCCGCGCCCAGGCCGAAGGCCATGTAGCGACCGATGCCGGCGCCGTAGTTGGCCATCCAGCGGATGTCGTCGCTCGCGCCGAGGTTGAAGCGGCCCGAGAGGCTCACCGCCGCTCCGCTGTCGCTCTCGTCGCCAGATTTGAGCTGGCGCAGCAGGCCGGCGACGCTGAAGTGGCCCCAGTCGCCCTTGGCCACGTAGCGCGCGGTCAGGTCGGGCATCAGGTTGCTGCCGCCGGCGTTGTTGCGAGCGGCCGTGGCCACGGTGCTGACGGTGGTGGTCGGGTTCTCCAGCGAGACCGAGAACGGCCCGCTGGTGTAGCGGATCTGCGCCTGGCGCACGAAGGTGGTGCCCTCGGTGACGCCGACGAAGTCGACCGCCTCCGGAAGCGCCGCGGTGTCCTGGAAGTTGGACCAGGCCTGGCCGGCCAGCCAGTTGTTCCAGGTCACGAAGGCCTGGCGGACGGTGATGCCGTGGGTGTTGGTCGAGACCTCGTTGCCGAGGTTGGCGCTGCCGCCGCCGAACATGTCGGCCTCGATGTAGCCGCGGAACTTGTCGCCGCCCTCGCTGGTCCAGTCGGCCGCGAACCAGAAACGCGAGAAGGCCGCATGGATGTCGGTGTACGGATCGGTGTCGGGCTCGCTGCCGTCGGCGGCGACCGGGATGGTGGCCGGCACGTAGAACAGGCGGCCGGCCGAGCCATCGGCGATCATCCCGTCGCTGGTGTCGGTGACCATGGCGTCGAGCTTGATGAAGCCGCCGTAGGAGAAGGTGCTGCCCGGGTTGCCGGTGGTCAGGATGGGCGTGGACTGGATGCGTGGCTTGCCGTCGGCCGCGCCCTGCGCGACCCGCACCTCGTCCAGCTGCGTCTTGGTTTCCGTGACCGTGACCTGGGTCTGCTGCTGCGATTGCAGCAGCGCCTGGACCTGCGCCTCGAGCTGCGAGATGCGCGCCTCCAGCTCGCGCTCCTTCGCCGTCTGCCCGAACGCGACCCCGGGCGCGATCAGGGCGAACATCATCGCGGCCGCCAGGGGCCGCATAGGCCTGCGTATTGTCATCTGATCTCCCCTCCCAAGGAACATGTCTGCACGCTGCCACGGGAGGCTGCGCGCCGTCGGCGGCCGTGCCTATTCGTCTTTGGTAGGGGGCGGCGGGGCATCGACCAAAGTCCAAGCACGATGCTGCATTGCAATATGCGCGGATGGGGCACACTTGGCGGCAGACACGCTTTTGAACAGCGAAACGCTTCTGGAGGGCGACATGAGCGACATCTATCCGGTCCGGCCTGAGTTCGCCGCGCGCACGCGTATCGACAAGGCGCGCTACGAGCGCGACTACGCCGCATCCGTGGAGAACCCGGAGGCCTTCTGGGGCGAGGCGGCCACCCGCCTGGACTGGTACCGCAAGCCGACGGTGATCAAGGACGTCAGCTACGACCTGGACGACTTCCGCATCCGCTGGTTCGCCGACGGCGAGCTCAACGCCAGCGTCAACTGCCTCGACCGCCAGCTCGGCGCGCGCGGCGACAAGACCGCGCTGATCTTCGAGCCGGACAGCCCCGATGCGCAGCCCCTGCACGTCAGCTACCGGCAGCTGCACGAGCGCGTGTGCAGGCTCGGCAATGCGCTGCGCGAACTGGGCGTGCGCAAGGGCGACCGCGTCACCATCTACCTGCCGATGATCGTGGAGGCGGCCGTGGCGATGCTGGCGTGCGCGCGCATCGGCGCCGTGCATTCGGTGGTGTTCGGCGGCTTCGCGCCCAACTCCATCGCCGACCGCGTCTCCGATTGCGGCAGCAAGCTGATCATCACCGCCGACGAAGGCCTGCGCGGCGGGCGCAAGGTTCCGCTCAAGGCCAATGTCGACGCGGCGCTGAGGCTGCCCGGCACCACCACCGTGGAAACGGTACTGGTGGTGCGCCACACCGGCGCCGCGGTCGACATGCAGATGCCGCGCGACCGCTGGTACGACGCGGTGGTCGATCCGCAGCCTTTGCTGTGCGAGCCCGAGCGCATGAATGCCGAGGATCCGCTGTTCATCCTCTACACCTCCGGCAGCACCGGCAAGCCCAAGGGCGTGCTGCACACGACCGGCGGCTACCTGCTCTATGCCAGCTATACGCACGAGGCGGTGTTCGACCTGCGCGAGGACGACATCTACTGGTGCACCGCCGACGTGGGCTGGGTCACCGGCCACAGCTACATCGTCTACGGCCCGCTGGCCAACGGCGCCACCTCGCTGATGTTCGAGGGCGTGCCCAACCATCCGGACTATTCGCGCTTCTGGAACGTCATCGACCGGCACAAGGTCACGATCTTCTACACCGCGCCCACCGCGATCCGCGCGCTGATGCGCGAGGGCGAGGCGCCGGTGAAGAAGACCTCGCGCGCCTCGCTGCGGCTGCTGGGCAGCGTCGGGGAGCCGATCAATCCCGAAGCCTGGCGCTGGTACTACGACGTGGTCGGCGACGGCCGCTGCCCGATCGTGGACACCTGGTGGCAGACCGAGACCGGCGGCATCCTGATCTCGCCGCTACCCGGCGCGACCGATCTCAAACCAGGCTCGGCCACGCTGCCCTTCTTCGGCGTGCAGCCGGCGCTGGTGGACGCCGAGGGCCGCCGGCTCGAAGGCGCGGCCGAGGGCAACCTGGTGATCCTCGATTCGTGGCCGGGGCAGATGCGCACCGTATACGGCGACCACCAGCGCTTCATCGACACCTACTTCCGCACCTATCCGGGGACCTACTTCACCGGCGACGGCTGTCGCCGCGACGAGGACGGCTACTACTGGATCACCGGCCGCGTCGACGACGTGATCAACGTGTCCGGCCACCGCATCGGCACCGCCGAGGTGGAAAGCGCGCTGGTCTCGCATCCGAAGGTGGCCGAGGCGGCGGTGGTCGGCTTCCCCCACGACATCAAGGGCCAGGGCATCTACGCCTACGTGACCCTGGTGGCGGACGAGGTCGAGAGCGACGAACTGCTCAAGGAGCTCGTCGCGCACGTGCGCAAGGAGATCGGCCCGATCGCCTCGCCAGACTTCCTGCAGTGGGCGCCGGGGCTGCCGAAGACGCGTTCGGGCAAGATCATGCGCCGCATCCTGCGCAAGATCGCGGAGAACGCGCCCGACCAGCTGGGCGATACCAGCACCCTGGCCGACCCGAGCGTGGTCGACTCGCTGGTGAAGAACCGCCACGGGGCCTGAGCGCCCCACGACCGTACCGCGCGGGCCCCCGCCCGCGCCGCAATCCGTCCCGCAGGAGGCGGGACTCCGCGCATGACCACGATCCTAGTCGCCGACGACCACCCCCTGTTCCGCGAGGCCCTGCGCGGCGTGGTGGGCCGCAACATCCCCGACGCCGAACTGCACGAGGCCGACAACGCGCAGGGCCTCTACGCGATGGCCGACGCCCATCCCGACGCCGACCTGCTGCTGCTCGACCTCAACATGCCCGGTGCACACGGCTTCAGCGCCCTGGTGCACCTGCGCGGCCTGCATCCGCAGCTGCCGGTGGTGATGGTCTCGGCCCGCGAGGAGCCGGCCGTGGTCCGCCGCGCGCTCGACCACGGCGCGATGGGCTTCATCCCCAAGTCCTCCAACGCCGAGGCGCTGGGCGCGGCCCTGCTGCGCGTGCTCGATGGCGACCGCGTCGTTCCCGAGATCGCCGGCGCGGCGCCGCAGACCGCCCAGGACGAGCACGAGATCGCCGCGCGCATCCGAGACCTCACCCCGCAGCAGTTCCGCGTGCTGCAGATGCTCGGCTCGGGCAAGCTCAACAAGCAGATCGGCTACGAACTGGGCGTGTCCGAAGCCACGATCAAGGCCCACATGAGCGCGATCCTGCGCAAGCTCGGCGCGTCCAACCGCACCCAGGCGGTGCTGATGGCCGGGCGCCTGGCGGTCGATCCGGAACTGGCGGTGCCGCTGGACGATGGCATCGACTGAACCCGCCGTCGCCTGGCGGCGCGCGTTTCAGGCGCTGGTGTCGACGCGTCGCTGCGCGGTCAGGAAGGCGCGCAGCGAGGCCGGCTTCACCGGCTTGGTCAGGACCCGATAGCCGCGTTCGCGCGCGGCCTGCTTGAGCGCGTCGCTGCCGTCGGCGGTCAGCAGGGCGCCCGGGATCCCCTGCCCGGCCGCCGCGCGCAGCGCATCGAGCGTGTCCAGCCCATCGAGCCGGTCGTGCAGGTGGTAGTCCACCAGCAGCACGTCCGGCCCGCACGCGACCTTCTCCAGCGCCTCGTCCACCGTGGATGCCAGCACCGTTGCCACCTGCCAGCGCGAGAGCAGCGCCTCCATGCCGGACAGGATGTCGCGGTCGTTGTCCACGCACAGCACGGTCAGGCCGTGCAGATCCTGGTCGATGTCCACGCGCGGCGAGATGCCGACGTGCCTGGACAGCGCGGCACCGCGCGGGACCACGATCGAGAACATGCTGCCGCGCCCGACCAGCGAACGCGCGTCCAGCGCATGCCCGAGCAGGCGCGAGATGCGCTGGCAGATCGACAGGCCCAGGCCCAGGCCGCGCCCGTCCCAGTCGAACGGCTGCTCGTAGCGGTGGAACTCGTCGTAGATCTGGCGCATGTGGTGCTCGGGAATGCCGGGGCCCGAGTCCCATACCTGCAGCGCGACCTGGTCGCCGCGCATGCGCGCGGCCAGCACCACGCGCCCGCGCGGGGTGTAGCGCAGCGCGTTGGCGATGAAGTTCTGCAGCACGCGGCGCAGCAGGCGCCGGTCGCTGCGCACCGGCAACAGCGGCGCGTACACGCGGATGCCGATGGTGCGCGCGGCGGCCATCGGCGCGTACTGCGCGGCGAGCTCGCGCAGCAGCGCCCCGGCATCGAAATCGGTGATCTCCGGCTGCAGCTTGCCCGCATCCAGGCGCGAGACGTCGAGCAGGCCGTCGAGCAGTTCCTCGGCCGCGCGCAGCGCGGTGTCTACGCGCTCGGCCAGGTGCGCCTGCTGCTGGGGGTCGCGGCTCTCGCGCAGGGCCGAGGTGAACAGGCGCGCGGCATTGAGCGGCTGCAGCACGTCATGGCTCACCGCGGTGAGGAAGCGCGAGCGCGATTCCTGCGCGGCCTCGGCCTCGCGGGTGCGCTCGGCCACGCGCTGCTCGAGGTTCTCGTTGATCTCGCGCAGCTCGCGCTCCACGCGCTTGTAGTCGGTGACGTCGCTGTAGCTGGTGGCGTAGCCGCCGCCCGGCAGCGGCTGCCCGCGCAGTTCCAGCACCTGGCCGTTGGCGCGCACGCGCTCGCTCACGTGCGGCGAGCCGGCGCGCATGTAGCCGATGCGCTTGTCCACCTCGGCCTCGATCTCGGCCGGGCCGAGCGTCCCCAGTTCGCCGCGCTCGGCGTTGTAGCGGATCAGGTCGGCGACCGGACGGCCGATGTAGAGCATGCCGTCGGGATAGTCGAACAGCTGCTGGTAGCGGCGGTTCCAGGCGACCAGGCACATGTCGCCGTCGACCACGCTCACGCCCTGGTCGATGTTCTCCAGCGTGTTGGAGAGGATCTCGCGGTTGAAGCGCAGTTCCTGGCCGGCCTCGTCGAGCACCGCCACGACCTCGCCGACCTCCATGCCCGAGCCCTTGAGCACGCTGGTGACCACCAGCCGCGCCGAGGCCGCGCCCACCGCCGCGGCCAGCAGGCGCTCGGTGAACTGCACCCAGTTGCGGTCGGCGCGCGCATGCGTCTGGAGTTCCTGCGACAGCTCATGCGCATGCTGCTCGAAGGCACGCTGGGCGGTGCGCTCGCCGACGATGCGGCTGGCCAGCACCAGCAGGTCGCCCAGGGCGACGTTGCCCTTCCACTCGCCCGCGGCCAGCGCGCTGCGCTCGGCATAGGGGTCCAGGAAGGGCGCGGCGCGCAGCCGCTCGTCGAGGGTGGGCCGCCAGCGCGCCGAGACCAGCAGCAGGGCGCCGATGTTGGCCAGCAGCGACCAGAACGTGCCATGGGTGAGTGGATCCCAGCCCCACAGGCCGAACAGCTGCCGCGGGCGCAGCCAGTGGATGCCGAACGGGCCGTCGCGCACCCAGGACGGATCGAACCAGCCGGCGTCGGTGAGCGTGGGCAGCAGCAGGGTGTACAGCCACACCGCGAAGCCGAACAGCAGGCCGACCTCGGCGCCGCGGCGGCTGGCGCCGTGCCAGTACAGCCCGCCGATCAGCGCCGGCGCGAACTGCGCCACCGCGGCGAAGGACATCAGGCCGAACGAGGCCAGCGACGCGTCGCTGCCGCTGGCGCGGTAGTAGCCCCAGGCCAGGCCCGCGATGCAGACGATGGCGATGCGCCGGATCCACAGCACGGTCGAGGCCACATCGCCGCCGTGGCGCTCGGCCCAGCCGCGGCGCAGCAGCAGCGGCATCACCAGGTCGTTGCTGACCATGGTCGCCAGCGCCACGCTGGCCACGATGACCATGCCGGTCGCCGCCGAGAACCCGCCCACGTAGGCCAGCAGCGCGAGCGTGCCACGCTGCTCGGCCAGCGGCAGGGCGAGCACGAAGCTGTCAGGCGCGACGTCGCCGGCGGTGCCGAACAGCACCATGCCGGCGCTGGCGATGGGCACCACCATCAGGCTCACCACCACCAGGTAGCCGCCGAACATCCAGCGCGCGCGGCGGATGTCGGCGACGTTGCCGCATTCGACGATGGCCACGTGGAACTGGCGGGGCAGGCAGAAGATCGCGGCGAAGGCGAGCAGGCACTGGGCGGCGAAGCCCACCGGCGGCGCCACCTCCACCAGCGCGCGGGTGGCGGCGACATAGTCCACCTCGCGCGCGCCCAGCCAGCGGGTGGCGAACAGGCCGACCGCCACCAGCGCCACGAGCTTGATCAGCGATTCCAGCGCGACGGCCAGCATCATGCCCGGGCGGTGCTCGGTGGCGTCGACCTGGCGGGTGCCGAACAGGATCGCGAACAGCGCCATCAGCGCGGCCACGTACAGCGCCGGATCGCCCAGCGCCGGCCCGTCCGGATCCTGGCCGGCGAGCACGCCCAGGCTGATCGCCACCGCCTTGTACTGCAGCGCCAGGTACGGCACCGCGGCGATCAGCGCGATCGTGGCCACCAGCGCCGCCAGCGGCTGCGACCGGCCGTAGCGCGCGGCGATGAAGTCGGCGATCGAGACCGTGCTCTGGCCCTGCGCCACCTTGGCCATGCGCTCGAGGATGCGCCAGCCGAACAGCAGCAGCAGCAGCGGGCCCAGGTAGATCGGCAGGTAGCCGAGGCCCGAGCGCACCGCGGTGCCGACGGCGCCGTAGAAGGTCCAGGACGAGCAGTAGACCGCCAGCGCCAGGCTGTACACCAGCGGGCGCAGCCAGGGCCGTTGCGGATACAGCGGGTAGCGGTCGCCGATCCACGCCACGGCGAACAGCAGCGCGGCATAGCCGACCGATACCAGCAGCAGGACCCAGCCTGGCAGCATCTGTCCCCCCGGAAGATGGACCCGGAGTGTAGCGCGCCGGGCGGCGGGGCGGCCGCCGCCCTACAGCAGGGGATCGGCCAGCCGGGCGACGCCTTCGCGGCTGCGCCGCCAGGCCGGCCGGCGCGCCCACGCCTCGGCGGACAGCTGCACGGCGCCGGCGAGGTAGCTCGCCTCGATGCGCCGCATCGAGGCCACCACCTCCGCCCCGTAGCACAGCATGCCGATCTCGGCGTTGAGGGCGAAGGAGCGGATGTCCAGATTGATCGACCCGATCAGGGCGATGTCGTCGTCCACGCTCATGTGCTTGGCATGCAGGAAGTGCGGCCGGTACAGGGCGATCGCCACGCCCGCGGCCAGCAGTTCGGTGTAGTAGGACTCCTGCGCCCAGGCGGTCAGGGGCTGGTTGTTGCTCATCGACAGGATCAGCTGCGTGTCCACGCCCGAGAGTGCGGCGATGCGCAGCGCGCTGAGCGTGGCGTCGTCCGGGACGAAGTACGGCGTCACCAGCACCAGCCGGCGGCGCGCGAGGTGGATCAGGCCGTTGACCGTATCGCGCGCGTTCTCGAACGGATACGCCGGCCCGCTGGGCAGCAACTGGGTAGCGATGTCGGCGCCGCACACGGGCGAGGTCGGGGTAACCGCGAGCCGTTCGCCGGTCTCGATGAACCAGTCGCTGGCGAACACGGCCGCCAGGTGCGCCACCGCCGGGCCCTGCACCCGCGCCACCAGTTCGCGGTTCGGGAACTCGGGCAGGAAGCCGGGCTCGGCCAGGTTCTGCGAACCGAGCCAGGCCGCCCGGTTGTCGATCACCGCGACCTTGCGATGGTTGCGCAGGTCCATGCGTCCGCTGCGTCGCCAGCGCAGGCCCCCGGGCAGCATCTCCTGCACCTGCACGCCACTGGCCAGCAGCCGCTTGCGATAGCGGCGCAGGCCGCGCTTGGCGCCCACCGCATCGAGCAGCAGGCGGCATTCCACTCCGCGCGCGGCCGCGCGCTGCAGGGCCGCGACGGTCGCGTCGCCGACCGCGTCGTCGAACATCAGGTAATACAGCAGGTGCACGCGCTCGCATGCGGCATCGATGTCGGCCAGCAGGCGGCGCAGCGAGCCGTCATAGTCGTCGAGCAGGTCGACCTGGTTGCCGCGGGTGGGCATGAAATCGCCCAGGTGCTCCACCAGCGGCGCCATCTCCGCCGCCGCCGTACCGGGCGCCGGCTGCCAGCGCTGGTCGACCAGCGGCGCCTGCCCCTCGCGAAGCACCTGCGAGACCGCGCGCTGTCGCGCCACCCGTTCGCGCGACAGCCAGGGATGTCCGATCAGCAGGTACAGCGGCAGCCCGGCCAGCGGCAGGAAGGCGACCAGCACGATCCAGCTGCGCGCCGCCGCCGGCTTGGTGCGCGAGGGGATCCAGAGCACGGCCCCGATGCGGATCAACCAGTCCACGGCCAGCAGCCACAGGCTGTAGTTCAACTCGGTCATGGGCGCAGCCATCGGCGGATTGCGCAGCCTGACCCAG
>Ga0233369_1000376_pt1 | contig 19621 bp, 16 predicted proteins | sample ElkDunMinimDraft_26_FD_191537 | JGI IMG/M metagenome (GOLD analysis project Ga0233369, IMG submission 191537) | Fecal eukaryotic communites from dung pellets of Tule Elk in California, USA - Elk Dung D16 | ecosystem: Host-associated > Mammals > Digestive system > Large intestine > Fecal | place... | reverse complement strand
ATACGCGCGCGCGCCGGGCTCGAGCACGATCAGCGCATCGGCGTCGGCCGCCGCCCGCATCCGGTGGGAGCCGTCGGCCGGATCCGGCGCGACCCACAGCACGCCTTCCCCGTCGCTGGCCAGGTGCCCGCGCAGGAACTCCAGGCGCTCGTGGCGCTTGTCCCATGCCCCCGACAGGCGGGCGCGCCAGGGCTTGCGCGGCGCCCTGCCCTGCAGGCCGTCCAGCAGCGGTCGCGCCACGGCCAGGCAGGTCGCCAGCACCGAGACCGGGTTGCCGGGCAGACACAGGAACAGCGCCGGTCCCAGGCTGCCGCCATCGGCGAACAGCACCGGCATGCCGGGACGCATCCGCACCTTCCAGAAGTGCACGCGGCCGCGCCGCTGCAGCAGCGCGGGCAGATGGTCCTTCTCGCCGGCCGAGACCCCGCCACAGGTCAGCACCAGGTCGAAGGCCTCGCCCGCGTGGCGCAGGGCGGATTCGATCGCGGCCGGGTCGTCCGGCAGGGTCGGCCACGCCACCGGCTCCAGGCCCTCTCCGCGCAGCAGGCCCATCAGCAGTTCGCGGTTGGAGTTGTAGACCTGGCCGTGCGCCAGCGGCATGCCCGGTTCGACCAGTTCATCGCCGGTCGAGAACACCGCCACGGTGGGGCGCGCGGAGACCTCGATCGAGTCGATGCCCTGCGAGGCGAGCAGCGCCAGGCGTGCCGGCGTCAGCACCTCGCCGGCGGTGGCGAGCAGATCGCCCTGGCGCACATCCTCGCCGCGGCGCCGCACGTGGCGACGGCGATCCGCACTCGCCAGGATGCGCACGTGTCCGTCCTCGACCGTCGTGTCCTCCTTCATCACCACGGTATCCGCACCCGATGGCATGGGTGCGCCGGTGGTGATTCTGGCGCATTGACCTGGCTCGATCCCGGCAACCGTGGCCGGACCCGCGAACTGCTCCCCGGCCAGCGCCAGGACGGTGCCGCCCGCCGGATCGAGGTCTGCATGCCGCAGCGCGAAGCCGTCCATCGCGGCATTGTCGAAGGCCGGCATGTCCATCGTCGCGGACACATCCTTGGCCAGGATTCGCCCATGCGCGCGCGCCGGCGCCAGGCGTTCGGCTGGCAGGCGCCGGGCGGCGGCCCGCGCCTGGAGGATGGACAGCGCCTTGGCATAGCCGATGCGCGTGGGGAAGGCGTCGTCGTTCATGCCGGATCGGTCTCCATGCCGGCCGCGCGGAGCGCGGCGGGGGTGTTGAGGTTGCCCAGGCGCACGCCCTGGAAGCGGACGACGGGCATGTCCAGCTGGCGCTGCAGCGCCTGCACCGACAGCCGGCCCTCATCCAGCGCCGGACCGACCGCCTCGCGCAGCGCGGCCGCGGGCCAGAGCGCCAGCAGCGGCTGCGGCCCGTCCTCGTCGCAGGCGCAGGCGCCCTGCTCCGAGGCACCCCGGACCAGGGCGTCGAGCAGACCCGGTTCGGCCTCGACCAGGTCGACCGGGACGGTAAACAGCCAGGGCGTGGCGCAGGCCTGCGCCAGAGCGTCCAGTCCGCCCAGGGGACCGGCATCGGGTACGCGGTCGGCCACGGCCTGCAATCCCGCCGCAGCATGACGCGCCAGGTCGCGGTTGGCGCTGACCAGCACGCCCGACACCACCGGCGAGAAGCACCGCGCCAGGCGAAGGACCTGGGGCACCCCATCGCGCGTCAGCCAGGCCTTGTCGCGGCCGCCCAGTCGCGTGGCGCGGCCGCCGGCCAGCAGGCCGAAGGTGATGTCCTGGCGTGCGATGGCGCCGGGAGCCGCGGTCAACGCCGGTCTACCTGCCGCGCTTGACGTGGCGGATCAGGCGCCGCTTCTTCGCCACCTGGCGCTCGCTGAGCACGTTCTTCTTGTCCTTGTAGGGGTTGTCGCCCTCCTTGAACACGAAGCGGATCGGCGTACCCACCAGCTTGAAGCGCTTGCGGAAGAAGTTTTCCAGGTAGCGCGAATACGTCGCCGGCAGCGACTTCAGGCGCGAGCCGTGGACCACGAAGGTCGGCGGATTCTCGCCGCCCGGGTGGGCGAAGCGCAGCTTGGGCGCGTGCCCGCGCACGACCGGCGGCGGGCTGCTCTCGTAGGCGATCTCGAGCGCCCGCGTGATGTCGGATGTCGAGAACTGGCGCGTGGCGGAGGCATGGGCGCGATGGATCGCCCGGAACAGCTCGCGCAGGCCCGAACCGTGCTTGGCGCTGATGCGCACCGCCTCGGCCCAGCTGACGAAGGCCAGCTTGCGCGACAGCAGCGCTTCGGTCTGCTCGCGCTGGTAGGTGCTCAGCCCGTCCCACTTGTTGACCGCCACCACCAGGGCGCGTCCGGCATCGAGCACCGCGCCCAGCACCGCGGCGTCCTGGTCGGTGACGCCCTCGCTGGCGTCGATCATGATCACCGCGACCTGGCATTCCTCGATGGCCTGCAGGGTCTTGACGATGGAGAACTTCTCGACCGCCTCCTCCACCCGGCCCTTGCGGCGCAGGCCGGCGGTATCGATGAGGCGGTAGCTGCGTCCGTCGCGTTCCAGGTCCACGGCGATGGAGTCGCGCGTCGTGCCCGGCACGTCCGAGGCGATCATCCGCTCCTCGCCCAGGATGCGGTTGACCAGGGTCGACTTGCCCACGTTGGGCCGGCCGACGAAGGCCACGCGGACGCGGCCGGCGTCCTCTTCCGGTTCCTCGGCGCGGTCGTCGGGCAGGCGCTCGAGCACGGTATCGAGCAGTTCGTCGATGCCCTGGCGATGCGCGGACGAGACGGCGAAGCTGTCGGCGAAGCCGAACCGCGAGAAATCGGCCAGCGCCGCTCGCGCATCCAGGCCGTCGGTCTTGTTGACCACCAGCAGCACCGGGCGCGCGGTCTTGCGCAGCCACTGCAGGATGTCATCGTCCAGGGCCGAGGCGCCCTCGCGCCCGTCGACCACGAACAGGACCAGGTCGGCCTCCGCCGCGGCCGCACGCGCCTGGCGTGCGGTGGCCCCGGCCAGCCCTTCCTCTTCGCCTGCGATGCCGCCGGTGTCGATCACCACGAACGGACGGCCTTCGTGCAGGCGGCAGACGCCGTAGTGGCGGTCGCGGGTCACGCCCGGCTCGTCGTGCACCAGCGCATCGCGAGTGCGCGTCAGCGCGTTGAACAGCGTCGACTTGCCGACATTGGGGCGGCCCACGAGGGCGACAGAGGGGAGCATGTTGGGCCGTTCAGAGCGGATCGGAGGGAGTGGCCCGGCACGGGCGCCAGGCCGGCCGTCCCGGCGCAGGTGCGCGGAACGGCTCATGGCCGCACAGCGTAACCCGCCGGCGGCATGGCTGCAGCGGGGCGCTGCCGGACCGGAGCCACGGCGGCGCGCTGCAAAAACGTTCGGGAGCCTGCGCGCCATCGACGCGAGGCTCCCGCGGGGGGTCCGGCGCCTGGGCAGTTGCGCCCCGACGCCGGGTTGTCTCAGTCGATGCGCCAGGCCGAAAGGTCGCCCTTGACGTTCTGGACCACCAGGACGCCGTCGGCGACGACCGGCGCGCCCTTGATCGCGGCACGGCCAGCGCGCTGGCGGGCGGCGAACTCGCCGTTGTCCAGGCGCAGCCAGTGCAGGTAGCCGTCGTAATCGCCGACCACGGCGTAGTCGCCCTGCACCGCCGCGCCGCCGGGGCTGCGCCGGGCGAGTGCCGGCTGTTGCCAGGCCGCGCTGCCGGAGCTGCGGTCCAGGCCCCAGACCGTGCCGTTGCGGTCGGCCACGATCACCTTGTCGATCGAGACGCCGGGCCGCGACGAACCGCCATGCTCGCTGCCCCAGATCGGGCGGCCGCTGGGGGCGTCGATGGCCATGGTCGCCTGCTTGTAGCTGCTGGCGTACAGCACGGTCCCATCCAGCACGGGGGTGCCGTCGATGTCGGCCATGCGGTCGAGTTCGGTGCGGCCGTCGGGCTGCGCCACCGGCAGGTCCCAGACCTGGCGGCCATCGGCCAGCGACAGCGCCGCCAGGGTGCCGTCATCGTTGCCGATGAACACGAAGCCCGGGCCGAGCACCGGGCCATCGTTGCCGCGCACGGTCAGCGAGGGCAGCTCGCGCGTCCAGAACCAGCGGCGCTCGCCGCTGGCCGCGTCGAACGCGGTCAGGCGACCGTCGTTGGAGCGCACGAACACCATGCCCTGCCCGATCACGGGCGCGGCGATGACCTCGTTGGGCACCTTGGCCTGCCAGCGCTCGGCGCCGGTGGCCGCGTCCAGCGCGAGCACTTCGCCGTCGAGGCTGCCCACCACCACCAGGCCGTCGCCCGCACCGGGGCCGCCGCTCAGGCGAAGGTCGGAATCGTGCTGCCAGACCTGCGCGCCGCTCTGCAGGTCGAAGGCGCGCACGCCGCCGCGCACGGCTGCGGCATAGACGCGCCCATCGGCCACCGTCGGCGCCTGGCGGACGCCGAGGTCGCCTTCGCCCTTGCCGACGCTGGCGGACCACAGACGCGACGCGCTCGCGCTCGGCGTGAACTCGACCAGCTCGGCCGGCTCGGCCGCGCGCTTGGCCTGCGCCTTCTCGCTGTCGCCGCCGAACCAGTCGCGGACCGTGCTGCAACCGCCCAGCAGGGCCACGCAGGCGATGACGGAAAGCGCGCGCCCACCACGGGACCAGGCGCCCGTTGGCGCGAGCGCCGGCGAAATGCGTTGCGGCTTCATCAGGATGCAGTCCCCGTCGTTTCCGGCGCACCGCCGGCCTGGCCCAGCTTCAGTTCGAGCAGCTGGCGCTGAGGCGCCGCCGGGTCGAGCTTGCGCAGCGCCTGTTCGTAATCTTCGCGAGCCTGGTCCAGCTCGCCCTTGGCATAGCGTGCATCGCCGCGCACTTCCAGCGCCGCCGGACTCTGGGCATCGCCCAGCAGGGCCAGGGCCTCGTCGCTCTTGCCTGTATCGATGAGCAGCCGCGCCAGCCGCAGCTGGACCACGTCGGTCAGCGCGGGCTCTTCGGCGCCGGCCGCGCGCAGCGTGGCGATCGCCTCCTCGGCCTGGCCGGCATCGACCTGGGCCTTGGCCAGGTCCAGCGAGGCCAAGGGCGCGTAGGCGCTGCCCGACAGCGCGGCCGCCTGCTCCCTGGCCTTGGCCTGGTCCCCGGCCCGCAGGTCCGCGACCACGCCAGCATAGGCTTCGCCCAGGGCGAGGCGCTTTTCATGACGGTCCTGCATCCACCAGCGGCCGCCCCAGATCAGGGCCAGGCCCAGCGCCAGTCCGCCCACCAGACCCAGGCCGTTCTGCCTCAGCCAGTTGCGGACTCGTTCGCCTTGTTCGTGCTCGTCGAGCAGTTCGTCCAACGCCATCGTGTGCTGCCATGAAGGCCTGTCCGCGGCCGGCGGCGCGACAGGCAAAGCGATCGGGAACGCCCGGCGCGGGGCCGGGCACGCATTCCACCGGGAGCCGGGACGCTACTGGCCGGTCGGCTGGATGGAGCCGTCAGAGGATACCGTAAAGCGCGCGACGTTCGCTCGCTTGAACTCGGCCAGATCCTGAATGTTGCCATTGCCGCGCACTTCCACGGCACCGGCATTGCCCAGCACGACACGACCCACCTGGCCCCTGTCGTAATCGCGCTGCTCGCCGGCCTTGAGCAGGCCGCGCTCGAGCACCGTCCCTTCGGCCGAAAACACTTCCACCCAGCTGTCGTCGGTGAAACGCAGCGACAGCGCGGGGGCGGGCTCGGCCGGGGCGCGCGCCTGGCGCGGCGGCAGCGCCATCGATGCGACGAGGGGACGCGGCCCCTCGTCGGTGTGGGCCGGCGCCTGTCGGTCGCCCGCCGGAGCGGGCGTCGAGGCCGGCGCATCGAGCGACGCCTGCACCTGCACCTGCGAATCGAGGTGGGAACGCGTGGCCATCCATGCCGGCACCGCGATCAACGCGGTGATGACGATGTAGACCATGCGGCCCATCATGCGGTCGAACGTGCGCCGCAGTGGTGGGGTGTAGGTCCGCGGCTGCAGGCGGGCGGGCTCGATCGGCACCGAGGCCGAGGCCGCGGGAAGCTCCTCGTCGATGCGCACTCCCAGCAGCCGCGCATAGCTGCGCAACTGCCCGCGCACGAAGACCGGCGCGTCGAGCCGGTTCCAGTCCCCGGATTCGAGCGATTCGACGACCCGCACCGGCATTTTCAGCCGCTGCGCCACTTCTGCCACGCTCAGCCCCGCCGCCTCGCGCGCAAGGCGCAGGCGTTCCCCGTGGCCGCGGTCGATCTGGCCAAGCATCTGGTCGGACGACGTCATGGTTGCGTACTGTCCCCTGGGAGCGTGTTCCGTACCTGCGGAAACTCCGTCCTCAGGCGCTGAACATAACGGGTGGCGGCGACGGTGTCGCCGAGTTGTTGCTCAATTCGTGACGCCAGTTCGAGTGTAGCGGGTGTGACGGGGGCGGCCGCAAGCCTCCGCTCCGAGAAAGCGCGGGCTTCGAGGTAGCGGCCCTGGCCGAAGGCATGCCTGGACATCGCCTCCAGCGCGACCACGTTGGTGGGATCGAGTTCGAGCGCGGCGCGCAGGTCGCGCTCCACCCGGTCGCCCTGCCCGGCCTCGGCCGCGCAGGCGCCGGCGTTGGCCATCGCGCCGGCACGGTCGCCGTAACCCGGGTCCTGCACGGCCTCGTCGAACCAGCGCAGGGACTCCTGTGCGCGGCCGTTGCCGCACAGCCACGCGCCGTGGTTGTTGTACGTCGCCCCGGACGGCCCCAGGCGCGCGGCCTCGGCGTAGTGGCGACCGGCCAGTTCCTCCTGGCCCTGCTGGCTGGCCACCAGCGCCCGCATCGTATGGGACTCGGCCAGGGCCGGATCGGCCTTCAGCGCGGCCGCGGCGGCCTTGGCGGCAGCATCGAGCTCGCCCGCGCGCAGGTGCCGGTCGGCGACCGAAATCCGCCGGCGGGCCTCCGACCGTGCCCTGCTGGCTGGCGTCTCGCGGAAGCTGTAGTCGGGGGCCACCTGCTCGGCCCCGCGGCGTTCGGCGCTGGGCTTGACGAAGCTCAGCCGCGAGCAGCCGCTGCCGGCCACGACCGCCAGCGCCAGCAACATCGGCAGGCCATCACGACACCGCATCGCCCCCCCCGGCCGCCTCGACCTGCTTGCGGAACTCGGCCTGGCGGCGGGTGCGGTCCATCACCTGGCCCTTGAGCTGGCCGCAGGCCGCGTCGATGTCGTCGCCGCGGGTGCGCCGCACCGGCGCGATCCGCCCGGCCTCGTTCAGCAGCTTCTGGAAGCGCCGGATCGCCACGTCGTCCGGGCGCGCATAGCGCGTCCCGGGGAAGGGATTGAACGGGATCAGGTTGACCTTGGCCGCGTCCTTCATCTGCAGCCGGTTGTCGAAGTCGCGCATCAGGCGGATGAGCTGGCGCGCGTGTTCGGGCTGGTCGTTGACGTCCTTCATCAGGGTGTATTCGAAGGTCACCGACTCGCCGCGCTTGCGCTGCGCATAGCGCACGCAGGCCTCCATCAGTTCGGCGATCGGGTACTTCTTGTTGAGCGGCACCAGGGTGGTGCGCAGCTCGTCGTTCGGCGCATGCAGCGAGACCGCCAGCGACACGTCGCTGACCTCGCCGAGCCGGTCGATCTGCGGCACCAGGCCCGAGGTCGACAGGGTCACGCGCTTGTTGGCCAGGCCGTAGCCGAGGTCGTCGCGCATCACGCTCATGGCGCGCACCACGTTGTCGAAATTCATCAGCGGCTCGCCCATGCCCATCATCACCACGTTGGTGAGGCGACGCTGCTTGTGCGGCACGTTGCCCAGGTGGCGCGCGGCCACCCACACCTGGCCGATGATCTCGGCGGTGCTGAGGTTGCGGTTGAAGCCCTGGGTGGCGGTGGAGCAGAAGGTGCAATTGAGGCCGCAGCCCACCTGCGAGGAGACGCACAGGGTGCCGCGCCCCTTGTCGGGGATGTAGACCGTCTCGATGGCATTGCTGCCATCCATGCCCAGCAACCACTTGTGGGTGCCGTCGGCGGAGGGCTTGTCGAACTGGATCTGCGGCACGCGTACCTCGGCGTGCTGGTGCAGCTTGGCGCGCAGCGCCTTGCCCAGGTCGGTCATCTCGTCGAAATCGGTGACGTGCCGGTGGTGGATCCACTTCATGACCTGGTGCGCGCGGAAGCGCTTCTCGCCGAGCGTCTCGGCGAAGAAGTTCTCCAGGCCCTCGCGGTCGAGGTCGAGCAGGTTCTGGCGGGCGGAGGCTTCGGTCACTGGATTCAACACCGTTGGAACGTCGCCGCGGATCGACGCGGGCATGGGAGGTCCGGGGCCGGCTCGACGCGGTCGCGGCGGATGGACCGTCGCGCGACCTGCCGGCTCCACGCCCCGAAACGCATCACCCGCGCGATCCGTGGCAGCCGATCAACGTGCGTACACGTCGGTCGAGGGGAAGAAATAGGCGATCTCGACCGCGGCGGTTTCGGCGGCGTCCGAGCCGTGGACCGCGTTGGCGTCGATGCTGTCGGCGAAGTCGGCGCGGATCGTGCCCGCAGCGGCTTCCTTCGGGTTGGTCGCCCCCATCAGCTCGCGGTTCTTGGCGATGGCGTTCTCGCCCTCGAGCACCTGGATCATCACCGGCCCGCTGATCATGAACTCGACCAGGGCGTTGAAGAACGGACGCTCGCGGTGCACCGCATAGAAGCCTTCGGCTTCCTTGCGCGACAGCTGCTTCATGCGGGCCGCCACGACCTTCAGGCCGGCCTTCTCGAAACGCGAATAGATTTCGCCGATGACGTTCTTGGCAACGGCATCGGGCTTGATGATCGACAGGGTGCGCTCCAGCGCCATGGATCTTCTCCGGGCAGGGGCCGCTCACTGTGGAGGCGGCCAGATTAACATGGAAAAACCCGCGTGCGGACGCGGGTTTAGCCGACAAGGCTGCGGTAATTCTAACGGATTGTCCGGCAATGCAGGTGACGGGTTTACACCTGCCCGTCGCAACCCCTAAGATCAAACAAGCGTTTGATTGGAGTAGCGCGTGAGCCAGCAGTTCTCTACGAAGGAGCGGATCCTGGGCGCGGCCGAGGAACTGTTCGCCCTGCACGGCTTCTCCGGCACGTCCCTGCGCCAGGTCACCAGCCGCGCCGACGTCAACATCGCGGCCGTCAACTACCACTTCGGCAGCAAGGAAAACCTGGTCAACGAGGTCTTCCGGCGGCGCATGGACGTGATGAGCGCACAGCGCCTGGCGCAGCTGCGCCAGGCGCTGGCCGAGGCCCCGGGCCAGCTTGAACCGATCCTCGCCGCATTCGTCGAGCCGGCCCTGGACCTCGCCCAGGACCGCCACGGCGGCGCGTTCATCCGGGTCATCGCCCGCGCCTACGCGGAGAAGAACGAAGGGCTGCGCCGCTTCCTGTCCGAGCAGTACGGCCACGTGCAGCGTGAATTCGCCCGCGCCCTGGCCGGTTGCCTGCCGCAAATGGACAAGCAGCAACTGTACTGGCGCCTGGATTTTCTTGCTGGGGCACTGACTTACGCCATGGCAGATTTCGGCCTGATCAAACGGCCACCGGGCGTGAGCGAGGCCACGCACCGTCGCAATGCCGCCCAGGAACTGATCCGCTTCTGTGCCGCCGGCTTCCAAGCCTGAGCCGAATTCCCTTTAGTCACAAATGGATAGAGAACATGTCTGAGAAACTGCTTGTACGGCGTGCCGCGGTACTGGGGGCCGGCGTCATGGGCGCGCAGATCGCCGCGCACCTGACCAATGCCGGGGTCGACACCGTGCTGTTCGACCTGCCGGCCAAGGAGGGCGACCCCAACGGCGTGGTTCTCAAGGCGCTGGCTGGCCTGGCCAAGCTCAGCCCCGCCCCGCTGGCGAGCCGCTCGCTGGCCGAAGCCATCACCCCGGCCAACTACGAGACCGAGCTGGAGCAGCTGCGCGACTGCGACCTCATCATCGAGGCGATCGCCGAGCGGATGGACTGGAAGCAGGACCTGTACCGCAAGATCGCCCCCTTCGTTTCGGCGAACGCGGTGCTGGCCAGCAATACGTCTGGCCTCGGAATCAACAAGTTGGCGGAGGTTCTTCCAGAAGAACTGCGCCCGCGGTTCTGTGGGGTGCACTTCTTCAACCCGCCGCGTTACATGCACCTGGCCGAGCTGATCCCGGCGCGCACCACCCAGACGACGGTCCTGCAGGGGCTGGAGACCTTCCTGACCAGCACGCTGGGCAAGGGCGTGGTCTACGCCAAGGACACGCCCAACTTCATCGGCAACCGGATCGGCGTGTTCTCGATCCTCGCCACCGCCCACCACACCGCCGAGTCGGGGCTGGGCTTCGACGAGGTCGACGCCCTGACCGGCCCGCTGATCGGCCGTCCGAAGTCCGCCACCTACCGCACTTCGGACGTGGTCGGCCTCGACACCATGGGCCATGTCATCAAGACCATGGCCGATACCCTTCCCGACGACCCCTGGCACGAGTACTTCAAGTCGCCCAAGTGGCTTGAGGCGCTGGTCGCCAAGGGCGCGCTCGGCCAGAAGACCGGCGCGGGCGTGTTCCGCAAGGCCGGCAAGGACATCCTGGTGCTGGACCTGGAGCAGCAGGACTACCGGCCCGCCGACCGCAAGGCCGCCGACGAGGTGGTCGAGATCCTCAAGACGAAGGATCCGGCGGAGAAGTTCCGCCGGCTGCGCGAGAGCCCGCATCCGCAGGCGCAATTCCTGTGGGCCATGTTCCGCGACCTGTTCCACTACAGCGCCTACCACCTGGCCGACATCGCCGAGACCGCGCGCGACGTGGATCTGGCCATCCGCTGGGGCTACGGCTGGTCGCTGGGGCCGTTCGAGACCTGGCAGGCGGCGGGCTGGAAGCAGGTGGCCGAGTTCATCGCCGACGACATCGTTGCCGGCCGGGCGATGAGCAGCGTGCCCCTGCCCGACTGGGTGTTCGACGGCCGCGAAGGCGTGCACGGCGCGGAGGGCAGCTACAGCCCGGCGCAGGACGCCAAGCTGCCGCGCTCGTCGCTGCCGGTGTACAAGCGCCAGCGTTTCCCCGATCCGCTGCTGGGCGAAGTCTTCGCCCAGGGCGACACGGTCTTCGAGAACGATGGCCTGCGGCTGTGGACCGACGGCGACGACATCGGCGTGGTCTCGTTCAAGACCAAGCTGCACACGGTGTCCGACCAGGTGCTGGACGGCCTGCAGGAGGCGGTCGGCATCGCCGAGAAGAAGTTCGCGGGCCTGGTGATCTGGCAGCCCAAGGAGCCCTTCTCCGCCGGCGCCGACCTGGCCGGTGCGCTGGGCCTGCTGCAGGCAGGCAAGGTCGACGCCTTCGAGGCGATGGTCGCCAACTTCCAGGCCACCAGCCAGCGCATCAAGTACGCGCAGGTGCCGGTGGTCGCGGCGGTGCGCGGCCTGGCGCTCGGCGGCGGCTGCGAGTTCCAGATGCACAGCGCACGTACCGTCGCGCACCTGGAAAGCTACATCGGCCTGGTCGAGGCCGGCGTGGGCCTGCTGCCGGCCGGCGGCGGCCTGAAGGAGCTGGCCGCGCGTGCCTCCGATGCCGCGGGCCCGGGCGGGGACGTGTTCGCCGAACTCAAGAAGACCTTCGAGACCATCGCCATGGCCAAGGTTTCGACTTCGGCGGTCGAGGCCAAGGAACTGGGCCTGATGCGCGCCGGCGACAAGGTGGCCTTCAACGCCTACGAACTGCTGCACATCGCAAAGGCCGAGGCGCGTGGCCTGGCCGAGACCGGCTATCGCCCGCCACTGCCCGCGCGCCGCATCCGCGTCGCCGGCGACGTCGGCATCGCCACCTTCAAGATGCTGCTGGTCAACATGCTCGAGGGCCGCTTCATCAGCGAGTACGACTACGAGATCGCCAGCCGCATCGCCACCATCCTCTGCGGCGGCGAGATCGACCGCGGCGCAGTGGTCGACGAGGAGTGGCTGCTGCGGCTGGAACGCCAGCACTTCGTCGAACTGGCCCAGCAGGAGAAGACGCAGGCGCGCATCGCGCACATGCTCAAGACCGGCAAGCCGCTGCGCAACTGACCGACGACGACACAGGACACAGAACATGAGCAAGCAGATCCAGGACGCCTACATCGTCGCCGCCACCCGTACCCCGGTCGGCAAGGCCCCCAAGGGCGTCTTCCGCAACACCCGTCCCGACGACATGCTCGCCCACGTGCTCAAGGCCGTGGTCGCGCAGGCCCCGGGCATCGACACCTCGCGCATCGACGACGCCATCATCGGCTGCGCCATGCCCGAGGGCGAGCAGGGCATGAACGTGGCCCGCATCGGGCTGCTGCTGGCCGGCCTGCCGGACACCATCGCCGCCCAGACCATCAACCGCTTCTGCTCCTCGGGCCTGCAGGCCGTGGCCCTGGCCGCGGACCAGATCCGCCTGGGCAATGCCGACCTGATGCTGGCCGGCGGCACCGAGTCGATGTCGATGGTGCCGATGATGGGCAACAAGGTCGCGCTGTCGCCGTCGGTGTTCAAGGACGACCACGTGGCCATCGCCTACGGCATGGGCATCACCGCCGAGAAGGTCGCCGAGGAGTGGAAGGTCTCGCGCGAGGACCAGGACGCCTTCGCGCTGGCCTCCCACCAGAAGGCGCTGGCCGCGATCGCCGCCGGCGAGTTCCGCGACGAGATCACGCCCTACGAGGTGCTCTCGCACGTGCCGGACCTGGCCGGCAACGCGATCGCGCTGAAGAAGCGCCTGGTCGACACCGACGAGGGTCCCCGTCCGGACACCTCGATCGAGGGCCTGGGCAAGTTGCGCCCGGTATTCCGCAACGGCCAGTTCGGCGGCAGCGTCACCGCCGGCAATTCCTCGCAGATGAGCGACGGCGCCGGCGCGGTGCTGCTGGCCTCCGAGCAGGCGATCAAGGACTACGGCCTGACTCCCCTCGCCCGCTTCGTCAGCTTCTCGGTGGCAGGCGTGCGTCCCGAAGTGATGGGCATCGGCCCGATCGCCGCGATCCCGAAGGCGCTGAAGCAGGCCGGCCTCACCAAGGACCAGCTGGACTGGATCGAGCTCAACGAAGCCTTCGCCGCGCAGGCGCTGGCGGTGATCCGCGACAGCGGACTGGACCCGTCCAGGGTCAACCCGCTGGGCGGCGCGATCGCGCTGGGTCATCCGCTGGGCGCGACCGGCGCCGTCCGCACCGCGACCCTGCTCCACGGCCTGCGCCGCCGCCAGCACAAGTACGGCATGGTCACCATGTGTATCGGTACCGGCATGGGCGCGGCGGGCATCTTCGAGGCCCTGTAACCCGCGCTTCCCCGGGAAACGAAAACGGCGCCCGCGGGCGCCGTTTTCCGTTGCGGGTGCCGTGGCGGGCCGTCAGCCGAGGTCGGTCACGCCCAGTTCGCGCAGGGCCGCGGCCATGCTGTCGCGGGCCGCGTCGCTGATCTTCTCGTGGTCCAGCGCGAAGCGGATGGTCGCCTCGACCAGGCCGATGTGCGTGCCGCAGTCGAAGCGCGTGCCGCGGAAGCGGAAGGCATCGACCTGACGCTCGCCCAGCAGGCTGGAGATGGCATCGGTCAGCTGGATTTCGCCGCCCGTCCCGCGACCGGTGCTTTCCAGGTGGTCGAAGATCGATGCAGGCAGAATGTAGCGGCCGACCACGGCCAGCGTGGAAGGCGCCTCCTCGGGGCGCGGCTTCTCGACCATGCGGCGGATCGCGCCGCTGCGCTCGGTCGCGCCGTCGGTCTCGACGATGCCATAGCTTCCGGTCTGCGAACGGGGCACGTCCTGCACCGCGATCGCACCCACGTTGTTGGCTTCGGCATGGTCGGCCATCTGCTTGAGCGCGCCATCGCCATCTCGGTTCCAGATCAGGTCGTCCGGCAAGAGCACCGCGAACGGTTCGTTCCCGATCACCGGCCTGGCGCACAGCACCGCATGCCCCAGCCCCAGCGCCTCGGGCTGGGTCACGAACACCGCGCGCACGCCCCTGGGCAGCACATTGCGCACCAGTTCGAGCTGTTCCTGCTTGCCAGCCTTCTCCAGCTTCTGCTCGAGTTCGTAGGCCTTGTCGAAATAGTCGGCGACCGCGTGCTTGTAGCGGTTGGTCACGAATACCAAAGTATCGCAGCCGGCCTCGATCGCCTCGTCGACGGCGTACTGGATCAGGGGCCGATCGACGATCGGCATCATCTCCTTGGGAACTGTCTTGGTCGCGGGAAGGAAACGCGTTCCCAGCCCTGCGACCGGGAACACGGCCTTCCGAATGCGTTGCTTCATATCCTGCGTGCCTGTCTTGCGGGGAATGCCACCACGGTCGAGCCACCCTCGCCCACGCTGCCGCCGGCCGGCCGGAACTCGGGCAGCGCGTCGCGCAGCAGACGGGCGAGCGCCTCGACGTCGTATGCAACGGAGGCCTCGCGCAGGCCCGTCAATGCCTGCGCCATCTTGTCGGCCGACACCGCCCGCGCCTCGGCCTGGAGGATCTTCGGGTGCAGCGTGGGCCGATAGCGCTCGTCCGCGTGGAAAAGCGTCTCGTGCAACTTCTCTCCGGGACGCAGGCCGGTGTAGACGATGGCGATATCGCGGCCGGGCTGCTTGCCCGCCAACCGGATCATCTGCTCGGCCAGGAGCCGGATCGGCACCGGCTCGCCCATGTCCAGGGTATAGACCGCCTGCCGGGAGCCGATGGCCACGGCCTGCATGATCAGCTGGCAGGCCTCCGGGATCGTCATGAAGTAGCGGGTCACCTCGGGGTCGGTGACGGTCACCGGACCGCCGCTGCGGATCTGCTCGCGAAACAGCGGCACCACGCTGCCGGCCGAGTCGAGCACGTTGCCGAAGCGGACGGTGACGAAATGGGTGCTCTCGGTCGCCGACAAGGCCTGGCAGACCATCTCCGCCAGCCGCTTGGTCGCACCGAGCACGTTGACCGGATCGACCGCCTTGTCGGTGGAGATGAGAACGAAGGTGCCCACCTGCGCCGCCGCCGCCTCGCGGGCGACGACCTCGGTGGCCAGCACGTTGTTGCGGATCGCCTCGCGCAGCTGCCCTTCCAGCACCGGCACCTGTTTGTAGGCGGCCGCATGGAACACGGCATCGGGGCTGCACAGCCGCAGGGCGTGGCGCATGACGGCCGGATCGCCGCAGTCGCCCAGCACGGGGATGCACTGGATCTGCGGGAAATCGCGCCGCAGTTCCGACTCGGCCTTGATCAGGGCAAGCTCATCCATCTCGACCAGGGCGATACGGCTCGCGCCATGCCGGGCGCACTGGCGGCACAGTTCGCTGCCGATCGACCCGCCGCCGCCGGTCACAAGCACGCTGCGCCCGCCCAGCCAGCCACGGATGGCTTTCCAGTCCGGCGTCACCGGCTGACGTCCCAGCAGGTCCTCGATCGCGACCTCCTTGAGTTCGCCGGGCAGCGAGCGCCCCTCGAGCATGTCGTCCAGGCGCGGCACCGTGCGGAACGGCAGGCCGGTCTGCTCGCAGGCCGCGACCACGCGGCGCATGGTCGCCGCATCGACCGACGGCATCGCGATCACCAGCAGGCCCGCCGCGGTCTCCGGCGCGATGCGCACCACATCGTCGATGCGTCCGAGCACCGGGATCCCCTGCAACCTACTGCCTCGCAGCTTGGCCGCATCGTCCAGGAAGCCGACCGGATCGTAGGCTCCCGTGCGGCGCAGGTCGCGCACCAGGGTTTCGCCCGCCTGCCCGGCCCCAAGGATCAGTACGCGAATCGAGCCCTTGTCGGTCCTGGAGATACTGTGATCCTTCCAGGCCCGATACAGCAGCCGCGGCATGCCGAGCATCGCGGTGAGCAGCAGCGGATAGAGCAGCAGGACCGAACGCGGCACCTCGTGCAGGCGGTTGTAGGCGAACAGCACGACCATGATCGCAAGCAGGCCGAGCAGGGAGGCCTTGAGGATGTTGATCAGGTCCGGGAGGCTGGCGAAGCGCCACAGCCCGCGGTACAGGCCCACCTGCCAGAACACCGCGCCCTGGGCGCCCAGCACCAGCAGGACCTCGGTCATTCCCACGCCGGCTGCGCCGCCGCCCGGCTGCAGCGCGTAGCGGAACTGGTGCAGCGCCAGCCAGCACAGCCACACCATGATCAAGTCGTGCGCGCCTACCGCCAGACGGGGCAAGGCCACCGCGATGCGATCCTGCAGGTTGATCGTCATCGGGGCTGTCCGTCTCGTGGGGGGGCGTGTCGCTTATCCATGCAGCGGTCCCGCAACAGCGTCCATGCCATTCCCCCCAAAGCCAGAAGTGCTGCATAGCACAACACGATCACCAATAAACTGAATGAACGTAATGCCAACGCGGCGGCGGAGGCGCCCGCGGTCGCGACGGCGTAAGCGGCGGTGACTCGAGGATGCCCACGCCGCCGCGCCCACGCCTGGTAGGCATGTCGGGTATGCGGCTGCCACCAGCGTTCCCCATCAAGCATGCGCGAAAGCAACGTCAAGCTTGCGTCAAGCAGGAACACCGAAACCGGCCACAGCAGGAGGAGGCGCGTTGGCATCGGCGCGCCGAGACCCACTGCCGCCAGCAGCGCCGCCAGCATGTAGCCAAGCCCGCCACTGCCGACGTCCCCCAGGAAGATGCGCGCACGTGGAAAGTTGAACGGCAGAAAGCCGATCGCAGCGGCGGCCAGCGCCACGGCCAGCCAGAACGCCAACCCCTCCCCGGCGAAGACCGCATAGACGGCGGCGGCCAGCGCAGCCTGGCTGGCGGCGATGCCGTTGATCCCGTCCATGAAGTTCCAGACGTTGGTCAACACGACCACGGCAAGGAATGCCGTCAGCAGGTCCAGTGGCCCCGCGCCCCCGTGCCAGAGGCCGACGCACAGGAGCACCGCCGCCAGAACGTGGGTCAGCAGGCGCGGCAGCGCGGGCAATGCGCGGTGGTCGTCGATCCAGCCGACACCGGCCACTAGGACCAGACCAGCCGCCATGAAGCCCAGTTCCACCGCGTCCCCAGGCGCCCGCCAGGCCAGCCAGGCCATTGCCGCGAGCAGCACCGCCACGATCGCGATGCCCCCGCCCCTCGGGGTCGCGGCCTGGTGGCTGCGGCGCTCGCCAGGCAGGTCGATCAACTGCCGGCGCAACGCATAGGCGCGTGCGAGCCAGGTCCCCGCGCCCGCCAACCCCAGGGCCGCGAGCGACCAGGCCCAGAACTCGCCGGGGTCCATGTCAGACCACGGCGTAGTTCAACAGCGGTTTGATCGTGCCCCATTCCTTGCAGCTGGGGCATTGCCAGTGGTGGCTGCGCGCACCGAAGCCGCAGCGGTTGCAGCGGTAGCTGGGATTGCGCACCAGCAACTGTTCGGTGATCAGCCGCAGCTCCTGCAGGGTCGAGGCGAAGCCTTCGTTCTCGGCCAGGGTCAGGTCGATCAGGGCGGCCTCGCCACGCACCGACGGGCGGTCCTTGAGCTGCTGGGCCAGGTAGCTGCGCGCGGCCGCGGTGCCGTCCTGTTCCTCGATCAGCCGCGTCAGCGCCAGCACCGGCGCGATGCCGCGGTAATGCTCGCTCATCTCCGCAAGGAACTTGCGCGCTCCGGACGCATCGCCGACCCGCCCGTAGGCGGCCAGCAGCGCGGGCATGACCTCGGGCAGGAAGTCGGTGTCGTGGCGCGCGGCGCGTTCGTAGGCGCGGATGGCGGCCGCGTCGTTGCCTGCGTCGGTCTCCAGGCGCCCTTCCAGGATGCCGGCGCGCACGGAATTGGAATCCGCCGCGTAGGCCCGGGCCACCGCGGCGCGGGCGCCATCGCTGTCGCCGGCAAGACGCAGGCGATCGGCCAGTTCGCACTCGAAATGCGCGATCAGCCGCCCCATCGGCTCGCCCGTCGCGGCCTCGTAGCGGGTCGCGTTCTCGATCGCCTTGGGCCAGTCGCGTTCGGCCTGGTAGATCCCGATGAGATGGCGCAGCGCCTGCGGCGCGCGCTGGTCGATGCGCGCCAGGTCGCTGAATACCACCTCGGCGCGGTCGAGCAGGCCGGACTTCATGTAGTCCTCGCCCAGCGCCAGCAGCGCCTGGACCTTCTGCGGATCGCTCAGGTCGGGCCGCTGGGCCAGGCCCTGGTGCAGCCGGATCGCGCGATCGACCTCGCCGCGCCGCCGGAACAGGTGGCCGAGCGCGAGCTGGGTTTCGAAGGTGTCCTTGTCCAGTTCGGCAATGTGCAGGAACAGCTCGATGGCCTTGTCCGGCTGCTCGTTGAGCAGGTAGTTCAGGCCGCGGAAATAGGTGGTCGACAGTCGGCTCACCTGCGTGTCGCTGTGGCGCTCGCCACCGCGGCGGCCGATCACCCAGCCGCTCAGGGCGGCAAGCGGCAGCAGCAGGAAGAACCAGAACCACTCGGTGACGAAGGCCATGGCTCAGGCTCCCAGGTCGTGGACGCGCGCGCGACGGCGCCGGTCCATGCGTTCGAAATGCCGGCACGCCGGCACGGTCATGCCTGGCGCAGGCGCCAGGGCGGCCGTGGCAGGGCCGGGATGCGGATGGGTCGGGCCCCATCGGGGGACGACCGGATACGCGCCGGGGAGCAGCCCCGGGGCGACGGAAACAGGGGTGGGACGGAAGCTGGCCGGAGGCATGCGCTGCGGCGGGACGCAGGGCGCGCGCCCTAGTCCTCGAGCGGCAGCGGAACCACGGCAGTGACGCGCTCGCGCAGCTCCTTGCCGGGCTTGAAATGGGGAACATGCTTGCCGGGCAACGCGACCGCTTCGCCCGTCTTGGGATTGCGTCCGGTACGCGGCGGGCGGAAGTGCAGCGAGAAGCTGCCGAAGCCGCGGATCTCGATCCGTTCGCCGTTGGCGAGCGAGCCGGCCATCATCTCCAGCAGCGACTTCACCGCCAGGTCGACGTCGTCGGCCTTCAGGTGCGCCTGGCGCTGGGTGAGGATCTCGATCAGTTCCGATTTGGTCATCGTCGACGCATCCATGGACTCTCCGATGGATGGCCCGGCACGGCCGGGCCATCCACCTTCCAAGGCCGATTACTCGGACTTGTTCTCCAGCTGCTCGCGCAGAAGCGCGCCCAGCTTGGTGGTGCCGCTCGAGGCTTCCGCCGCAGCCTTGTTGTACTCGGCCAGGGTTTCCGCCGCCTCGGCCTCGTCCTTGGCGCGGATCGACAGCTGCAGGGTGCGGCTCTTGCGATCCTGGCCGACGTACTTGGCCTCGATCGAATCGCCGACCTTCAGGTGCTGGCTGGCGTCGTCGACGCGGACGTCGGCGACATCGCGGGCGGCCACGTAGCCTTCCACGCCCTCACCCAGGTCGATGACCGCACCCTTGGCGTCGACTTCCTTCACCGTGCCGCTGACCTTGGAGCCGCGCGGATGGTTGGCGAGGAACTGGCCGTAGGGGTCCTGCTCCAGCTGCTTGACGCCCAGCGAGATGCGCTCGCGCTCCGGATCGACCGCCAGCACGACCGCTTCGAGGGTGTCGCCCTTCTTGAAGTTGCGCGCGACTTCCTCGCCGGTGGAGTTCCAGCTGATGTCGGACAGGTGGATCAGGCCGTCGATGCCGCCTTCCAGGCCGATGAAGATGCCGAAGTCGGTGATCGACTTGATCTGGCCTTCGACCTTGTCGCCCTTCTTGTGGATGGCCGCGAAGGTCTCCCACGGGTTGGACGTGACCTGCTTGATGCCCAGCGAGATGCGGCGACGCTCCTCGTCCACGTCCAGCACCATGACCTCGAGCTCG
>Ga0233369_1000374_pt1 | contig 19680 bp, 12 predicted proteins | sample ElkDunMinimDraft_26_FD_191537 | JGI IMG/M metagenome (GOLD analysis project Ga0233369, IMG submission 191537) | Fecal eukaryotic communites from dung pellets of Tule Elk in California, USA - Elk Dung D16 | ecosystem: Host-associated > Mammals > Digestive system > Large intestine > Fecal | place... | reverse complement strand
AGCCGTCCATGGTGGCCGGGTCGAACACCGGCATGCCGAACTCGATCGAGTTGGCGGCGGCCATCTGCGCGGCCGTGACCAGCTTGTGCTCGCGCAGCCAGCCGCCCACAGGCTTGCGTTCGGCGGTGGCCTTGTCCAATGCCTCGCGCGCGGTGGCTTCGTCAAGCGCCCCGTCCATGACGAGTCGGCGTGCGATGCCGGTAATGCCTATGAGGTTGGCGGAGGCGATTGCGTTCATGGGCGCATTCTATGGGGCAAGGGAAGCGCTAGGCCAGGCTTCTCGCGTAGGCAAGAAGCGACTTTCGTGCGCGAGTGTTCGCGCGCCATGGCTGCAGGGGGGGAGTTCGCGCGCCCCCTGTGCGTGTCGGTACTTCAGCATGTGATCGTTCAACGGTGCATCTGTGTTCGCCAGATGACATGGCGTTACTCATAGCAACCTGCAGTTGCCGCTGTTCATGTCGCAGCTTGTCACTCGGCTTCCGGGCAGTTGGGGCGTGCCAGTAATGTCTGCTCCCAACGCAGTAGCATCATCGGCCGTTCTGCACGCAGAGCGTGGGGCGGGTGCGGGAATATCGTCGTTCTGCAAAAGCGCCAATGCGAAACTGGCATAGCTCTTCATCTCTGCCTGGCAAGCCCCTTCGGCAGCCCTAACCCGATAATCCTGGTAGGTCGGCAAGGCGATGGCCGCAAGAATAGCGATGATCGCAATAACGACCATCAGTTCGATGAGAGTGAAGCCGCGATGAGTCCTGGACATTCCGATCCCCAAACTGTCGAGTTGCACTCCGACTGCAAGCAAGGAGCGGGCCTGCTCGCCCGGATGTCGCTCGTGGGTCGTCGGTCTGGTCCAAGAGGGTTTGGGCATTTGCGGAGGCTCGTGGACCGGAGGGGCGAGATTGCTGGGAGATAAAACAAACCCCGCGAGAGCGGGGTTTGTTTCTATTGCGTGGGACAAGAGAACTTCGCGATTCCCTCGCCTTGCTAGCGGCATCTGTTACGGCAGCAGTTCACACGTGCCGCTGTCCAGTTCGCAGGACGTGGTGCGCGCACCCGGATCCTGCGGGGTGAAGACGGCCGGGCCGGCGTTCATGTACGCAAGATGCGTCGCTTCGTCGGTATAAGCCTGTGCGCCAGCATTGGTCGCACTGGCGCACGCCACATTCGGAGCTGCCTCGACGTTCATCTGCGACTGCAGAGCGGCTGCGGTGGTGGAAGCCCATGCCTTGGCTTCAGCCTGGCAGGCGCCTTCCGCAGAGCGCACGCGGTAGTTCTGATAAGCCGGCAGCGCGATGGCGGCCAGGATGGCGATGATCGCGACGACGATCATCAGTTCGATGAGCGTGAAGCCCTTCTGCATCTTCTTCATGGTGTATCCCCTAGGGTGGTGAGAGTGGACATTTCACGTGTCCCGCTGGTGTGGTCGCGCCGGATCCAGTGGGTTGCCGCGCAGCGGTGCACGTGCATGGCTATCAACGCAGGAAGCGTGCCAGTCGGTGTTCCGGGGGCTGCAGCGATCCCGAAGTGGAGTCGATCACAGTCCGCGCCGCAGCGGGGGGCTGCGTCACTGTGACGTGTTGCGTCGCAATGTGACCATCCGCGTCATTGGCCGCGCCGTGTGACGGGGCGGCAGGACTCGGCCGCGCGAGGGGCGTTTCCGAATCCACGGGGACTGCGGCAGTGTGCAGGCGGGAGCGGGTGCCGCAAGGCTGGCTCGGGTCGCAGCCATTGGACAAGCTGCATTAACGGCCGTCGAGTGGTGGACTTGAGCGTTCGAGGTGGGGCGGTGGCAGGGCTGCAGCGGCACCGCGGGACCGTCCCCGCGACGGGCGCGTCCCTGGGATATGGGTTCGCCGGATGCCCGGCGCCGGGTGCCGGGGTTGCGCGGCTTCAGTCGATCCCCAGCTTCTTGAGCTTGTAGCGCAGGGCGCGGAAGGTGATGCCCAGCGCGGCCGCGGTCTTGGTCTTGTTGTAGCGGTGCTCCTGCAGCGCCTGCTGGATGGCGGTGCGCTCGATCTCCTCGATGTAGGAGGGCAGGGCGCTGGAAGCGGTGTCGAAGGGGCTGAGGTTGCGCGGATCAGCCGGCGTGGCGCCCTGCGGCGGCGGCTGGGGGGCGTGCCCGGGGGGCGTGCGCAGGCCGGGCAGGCCGCTGCCGCCCGGCAGCTGCAGGTCGTCGGCATGGATGGTGTTGCCGTCGGCCAGGGCCAGGGCGCGCTCGAGGATGTTCTCCAGTTCGCGCACGTTGCCCGGGAACGGGTGGCTGTCCAGGGCGGCGATGGCGTCGGGGGCCAGGGTCGGGGGCTGGCGTTTCATCGCCCGCGCCAGGCGCTCGAGGATGGCGGCCGAGAGCAGGTCCAGGTCGCCCTCGCGCTCGCGCAGCGGCGGCACGGTCAGGCCGATGACGTTGATGCGGTAGTACAGGTCGTGGCGGAAGCGGCCTTCGGCCACCAGGGTGGCCAGGTCCTTGTGGGTGGCCGAGAGGATGCGCACGTCCACCGGCACCTCGCCCTGCGCGCCCACCGCGCGCACGCTCTTTTCCTGGATGGCACGCAGCAGCTTGACCTGCATCGGCAGCGGCAACTCGGCGACTTCGTCCAGGAACAGGGTGCCGCCGTCGGCGGCCTGGAACAGCCCGGGCTTGTCGCTGGTGGCGCCGGTGAAGCTGCCCTTCTTGTGGCCGAAGAACTCGCTTTCCATCAGTTCGGAGGGGATCGCGCCACAGTTGACCGGCACGAAGGGGCCGCCCGCGCGCGAGCCCTGGGCGTGGATGGTGCGGGCCACCAGTTCCTTGCCGGTGCCCGACTCGCCGAGGATGTGCACCGGCGCCTGGCTGCGGGCGACCTTGGCGATGGTCTGGCGCAGCGAGACCATCGGCGGCGAGGAGCCGAGCAGGCGGCCGGTGTCCTCGGGTTGGGCGAGGCGTTTGGCGTTGAGTTCCAGTGCCTGGCGGACCAGGCCGCGCAGCACGTTGATGTCCACCGGCTTGCTGACGAAGTCGAAGGCGCCGGCCTTGAGCGCCTCGACCGCGGCCTCGACGTTGCCGTAGGCGGTGATCACCGCCACCGGGGTGGAGGGGAAGCGGGTGGAGATCTCGCTGACCAGCTCCAGGCCCGAGCCGTCGGGCAGGCGCATGTCGGTCAGACACAGGTCGTAGGAGACGGTGGCCAGCATCTGCCGGGCCGCGTGCAGGTTGGGGGCGGTGTCGGTCCGCAGGCCCATGCGCCCCAGGGTCAGCACCAGCAGTTCGCGGATGTCTTGCTCGTCATCGACGATCAGGGCGCTGCGGGCTTCGTTCATGTAATGAGGCGGCCGTCTCAGAGGTGACCAATATTGACAGTTTTTGACATGTGTTACGAGGGCGTGAGGACGCCCGTGTCGCGAGCTGTGAACCGGTGGTGGAATCCGGGTGAAGGGCGCCAAGGAGCCGTCGGGCCTCCGCGAGCATGCAGGCAGGCCGCAGTAGCGGTGGATAGTGTCGCCTGCGGCGCGGCCCGACTCAGCGCTGCAGCAGGGCGTGCTGCGCGGGCAGGGTGATGCGGAAGCAGGCGCCGCCGCCGGGCACCGAGATGTATTCGAGCGCGGACTCGTTGGCGCGGCACAGTTCGTGGGCGATGTACAGGCCCAGCCCCGTGCCGCTCTCGGAGGTGGTGAAGAAGGGCCGGAACAGCTGGCTGGCCACGGCCTCGGGAATGCCCGGGCCGCGGTCGAGCACGCTGATCACCGGCGCTCGGCGGTCGCCTTCCACGTGCAGTGCGATGCGCGGCGGCTCGCCGGGCATGTGGCCGTAGCGCACGGCGTTGTTCACCAGGGCGGTGAGGATCTGCTGCAGGTGCCGGGGGTCGAACATCACCGGCAGCTGGGCGGCCTCGTGCACCAGGCGCAGCTGGGCGTTGTCCTCGGGCACGACCAGGCGGTAGTCGTCGATGAAGGCGCGGATGAAGCCCACCAGGTCGATGTGCTCGGGCTTGGCGCGCTCGCGCCGGGCCAGGCCCAGCACGCTCTCGACGATGCCATTGGTGCGCAGGCACTGCTGGTGGATGATCTGCAGCAGGCGCCGGTCGGCGCTGGACAGGTCCTCGGACTCCTCCAGCAGCTGTGTCGCATAGCTGATCGCGGCCAACGGGTTGCGGATCTCGTGCGCGAGGCTGGCCGAGAAGCGGCCCATCGCTGCCAGGCTGATCGACTCGGCCCGGCGAGAGACCAGGGAGGTGTCGTCCAGGAACACCAGCGTCGAGTCGCTGGTGGCCAGCAGCCTCGCGAACCGCGGCAGCACCTCGGTCTGGTCGGTGCCGCAGGCCAGCGGAGTGTCGTCCTGGCGGCCCTCCTGCAGCCAGTGCGCCAGACGCATGGCCAGTTCCGGCGCGACCTGGGCCAGCAGCTGGCCGTGCATGGGTGGGCGCTCGTCCTGGCCGTGGTCGTCGTGCAGCAGGGTCTGGGCCGCCTCGTTGGCCATGCGCACGCGTCCGGTGCCATCGACCAGGATCACGCCGATCCGCATCCGCCGGATCACCAGTTCGTTGATCTCCGCCAGGTTGGCGGCCTCCACGCCGCGCTGCTGGGCGAGCTGGCGCGCGCTGTCCATCTGCGACCCCAGCCGCCGCATCAGCACCACCACGGCGAAATAGGTGACCCCGAACATCAGCACTTCGGCCAGCGGCCGGTAGGCGTGCACCTGCTCCAGCCGGTCCCAGATGTACTCGCCCAGCAGGGCCAGGGTGGCCGCAGTGGCGAACAGCAGGGCCCAGCCGCGCGAGACGAACAGCGCCGAGGCGGCCACGTTGAACAGCAGCATCAGCCCGATGCCGGGGCCTGCCCCCGGCATGGCGTGGGTGGCCAGCATCGCCACGGTGATGTCGATCGCCAGGCCGGCGCCGACCTGCCAGCCCAGCCCGCCCTCCATGCGATGGGCCACCAGCACCAGCAGGATCGAGGCGACGAAATAGGTGGCCGCGACCGAGCGTGCCAGCCCGGGCAGGTGTAGGTCCCCGGTCAGCGAGCCGGCGGGGCTGTAGACCACCAGTGCCAGCACGGCGGCGGCCAGCACGCGGTACAGGGCGAACAGGTACAGCTCGCGCTCGGGTGACGGACTGGCGGCGTTGTGGACAGCAGCGGATGCGGGCAAGGGCGGCCTGGGCGCGGGACCAGTCGGCGAGTATAGGCGGCTGTCCGGGCGGCCGCGGAACCGGGGTTTTGCCCGCGGGCGGCGCTTGGGCGAGAATAGGCGGCCGCGTGCAGCCCTGCTGGCCTCCGGGTCCGGGACGTGCGACGCGATCCTTACTAGCACGGACCCCACATGAACTTCCACGAATACCAGGCCAAGCAGTTGTTCGCCGACTACGGCATCGCCGTGCCGGCCGGGCGCGTCGCCCGCTCCCCCGAAGAAGCGGTCGAGGCGGCCAAGTCCATCCCGGGCAACCTCTGGGTGGTCAAGGCGCAGATCCATGCGGGCGGCCGCGGCAAGGCCGGCGGCGTCAAGCTCGCCCGCAGCCTCGACGAGGTCCGCGAGTACGCCAAGGGCATGCTCGGCACGAAGATGGAGACCTACCAGTCGGCCGGCGTCGCCCTGCCGATCGATTCGGTGCTGATTTCCGAAGGCACGGACATCGCCCAGGAACTCTACCTGTCGGTGCTGGTCGACCGCTCGACCCAGTCGATCACCTTCATCGCCTCCAGCGAGGGCGGCGTGGACATCGAGCAGGTGGCCGCCGAGACCCCCGAGAAGATCCAGACGCTCAACATCAACTACGTCCAGGGCCTGCAGCCCTACCAGTGCCGCGACGTGGGCTTCGCCCTTGGCCTCAACGCCAAGCAGGTCACCCAGCTGACCAAGATCATGATGGGCCTGTACAAGCTGTTCAACGAGAAGGACCTGGCCCTGGTCGAACTCAACCCCCTGGCCGTCCTCACCAACGGCAACCTGGCCGTGCTCGACGGCAAGGTCAACTCCGACGACAACGCCTCGTTCCGCCATGCCGACCTGGTCGCGATGCGCGACATCCGCCAGGAGGACGAGACCGAGGTGGCCGCCAGCCAGCACGACCTCAACTACGTGACCATGGACGGCAATATCGGCTGCATGGTCAACGGCGCCGGCCTGGCGATGGCGACCATGGACGTGATCAAGCTGGAAGGCGGCGAGCCGGCCAACTTCCTGGACGTGGGCGGCGGCGCCAACAAGGAGCGCGTGACCGAGGCGTTCAAGCTGATCCTGTCGGACGAGGACGTGAAGGCGATCTTCGTCAACATCTTCGGCGGCATCGTCCGCTGCGACATGATCGCCGAGGGCATCATCGCCGCGGTCAAGGAAGTGGACGTCAAGGTGCCGGTGATCGTGCGCCTGGAAGGCACCAACGTCGAGGAAGGCAAGAAGCTGCTGCGCGAGAGCGGGCTGGCGATCACGCCGGCCGACGACATCAACGACGGCGCCAAGAAGGCCGTCGCCGCAGTGAAGCAGGCCGCCTGACGCACGGGCTTTTCCAGCCCCCTTGAGAAAGGGGGCGACCCCGGCGCGCAGCGGCGGGGTGGGGGTCGTGGAGGAGTGCGCGAACGGACAAGGAGGCTTCAAGCCTTGTCCGGTGCGCCCGAAGCGACCGACATCCGAATACGAAGGAACTCAAAGAAATGTCCGTTTTGGTCAACAAGAACACCAAGGTGATCGTGCAGGGCTTCACCGGCCAGCAGGGCACCTTCCACGCGCAGCAGATGCTCGACTACGGCACCAAGGTCGTCGGCGGCGTGACCCCGGGCAAGGGCGGCACCGAGCACCTGGGCCTGCCGGTCTTCAACACCGTGGCCGATGCGGTCGCCGAAACCGGCGCCGACGCGTCGGTGATCTACGTGCCGCCGCCGTTCGCGGCCGACGCGATCCTCGAGGCGGCCGATGCCGGCATCCGGGTGATCGTGTGCATCACCGAGGGCATCCCGGTGCTGGACATGCTGCGGGTCAAGAACACGCTCAAGGGCTACCCGGACACCGTGCTGATCGGGCCGAACTGCCCCGGCGTGATCACCCCCGGCGAGTGCAAGATCGGCATCATGCCGGGCCACATCCACATGCCGGGCAAGGTGGGCATCGTCTCGCGCTCGGGCACGCTGACCTATGAGGCGGTCAAGCAGACCACCGACGCCGGCCTCGGCCAGTCGACCTGCATCGGCATCGGCGGCGACCCGATCAACGGCACGAACTTCATCGACGCGCTGAAACTGTTCCAGGACGATCCGCAGACCGAGGGCATCATCCTGGTCGGCGAGATCGGCGGCTCGGCCGAGGAAGAGGCGGCCGAGTACATCAGCCAGTACGTCACCAAGCCGGTGGTCGGCTTCATCGCCGGCGCCTCGGCCCCCAAGGGCAAGCGCATGGGCCATGCCGGCGCGATCGCCTCGGGCGGCTCGGGCACGGCCGAGGGCAAGTTCGCGGCCCTGGAAAAGGCCGGCGTGACCACGGTGAAGTCGCCCGGCGACCTCGGCGCGGCCATCGCCAAGCGCCTCAACGGCTGATCCAGCCGCAAGGGTGCGTGGAAGGCCGCCTCCGGGCGGCCTTTCGCGTTTTTGGGGCCGCGCGCGCAGGTCGCTTCCGGTCGGGCAGGCATGGGCGGCGGCACGGCCTGCCGACTGCGCGGCAACGGACGGCATGCGATCCTTGCGTCTTCCCATGGCGCAGTGATTCCCATGACCGAACCCCTCCGCATCGCGATGGCCCAGTTCGATTTCCCGGTGGGGGACGTTGCGGGCAACGCGCGGCGCATCGCGACCCTGATCGCCGAGGCGCGCGACGAGTACGGCGCGCACATCGTGCTGTTCCCCGAGCTGGCCATCAGCGGCTACCCGCCCGAGGACCTGCTGATGCGGCCCTCGTTCCTGGCCGACTGCGAGCGGGCGATGGGCGAGGTCGCCAAGGCCGCCACCGGCATCACCGCGGTGGTCGGCTGGCCCGAAAGCGTGGGCAGCATCTGCTACAACGCCGCCAGCGTGCTGCGCGATGGCCGGGTGGATGCGACCTATCGCAAGCGCGAGCTGCCCAACCATGACGTCTTCGACGAGCGCCGCTATTTCCACGTCGATCCGGACGGCGGCAGCTGCGTGTTCGAGGTCGGCGGCGTGCCGGTGGGCGTGCTGGTCTGCGAGGACGCCTGGTATCCCGAGCCGCTGGCCGATACCGCGCGCGCCGGGGCCGAACTCGTCCTGATCGCCAACGCCTCGCCGTTCGAGCGCGGCAAGCACGCGCGCCGCGATGCGATGCTGGCCGAGCGCACCCGCGAGAACGGCGTGGCCCTGGCCTATCTCAACGTCGTCGGCGGCCAGGACTCGCTGGTGTTCGACGGCGCCTCGCTGGTGGCCGACGCCGACGGCACCGTGCACCCGGCCGCGGCCGCCTTCACCGACCAGTGGCTGGTGGTCGACTACGACCCGGCGCAGCGCCGCTTCAGCCCGGTGCGGTGGATGGACGACGGCGACGAGAGCATGGACGCGCTGGCCTGGCGCGCGGTGGTGCGCGGCATCCGCGACTACTGCGGCAAGAACGGTTTCTCGAAGGTGTGGCTGGGCCTGTCGGGCGGGATCGACTCGTCCATCGTGCTGGCCATGGCCGTCGACGCGCTGGGGGCCGACAGCGTCACCGCGGTGCGCATGCCCTCGCGCTACACCGCCGGCCTGTCCAACGACCTGGCCCGGGCGCAGTGCGATGCGCTGGGAGTGGAACTGCTGACCCTACCCATCGAGCAGCCCTTCCAGGGTTTCCTCGACGCGCTGTCGGGCGCCTTCGCCGGGCGCGACCCGGACGTGGCCGAGGAGAACCTGCAGTCGCGCGTGCGCGGGGCGCTGCTGATGGCCCTGTCCAACAAGTTCGGCGGGCTGCTGCTCACCACCGGCAACAAGAGCGAGTACGCGGTGGGCTACGCGACCATCTACGGCGACATGTGCGGCGGCTATGCGCCGATCAAGGACCTCTACAAGACGGAGGTCTACGGCCTGGCGCGCTGGCGCAACACCGTCGGCGGGGCGCCGGTGATCCCGCCGGAGGTGATCGCGCGTGCGCCCTCGGCCGAACTGCGCGCCAACCAGCTCGACCAGGATTCGCTGCCGCCCTACGACATGCTCGATGCGGTGCTGCGCCGCTACGTGGACCTGGAGCAGTCGCGCGACGAGATCGTCGGGGCGGGCTTCGATGCCGCGACGGTCGATCGCGTGCTGCGGCTGGTGCGGGCGAGCGAGTGGAAGCGCCACCAGGCCGCGCCCGGGCCCAAGGTCTCGCGGCGGGCGTTCGGCCGCGAGCGCCGCTACCCGATCAGCAACCGCTACCCGGCCTGACCGCCGGCCCGCGCGCTCCCGCCGCACGAGGCAGGGGGCGGGCTGCGGCGCCGGCAAAGAAAAACGCCGCCCATGGGGCGGCGTTTGCGCTTGTCCGTCGCGGCCGGCTCAGTCGGCCTTGCGGCTGTCGTTGTCGATCGCCGAGCGCTCGCCCGCGAAGGGGTTGAGCTTGCGGATGGTCCAGGGATAGTCGGGCCAGTCGCCGGCCAGGTAGGGATGGCGCGGATCGTTCTGCTCCAGCACGCGGGTCGCGTCCCGGGCGAGGGTCTCGTTGCCCAGTTCGGTGTAGGCGGCGGCCAGCACCGCCACGGCGTCGTTCTGGAACTCGCTCTGCGGGTAGGTTTCCAGCAGGTAGGTGGCGCGGTCGGCGGCCGCGACCCAGGCGCCGCGGCGCAGGTAGTACAGCGCCACCTCGATCTCGTGCCGGGCGAACATGTTGCGCAGGGCCACCATGCGCTGGCGGGCGTCGGCGGCGTAGCGGCTGTTCGGGTAGCGGTCTACCAGGGTGTTGAAGTCCGAATAGGCCTGGTTGGGGGTGGCCAGGTCGCGCCGGCTGGCGTCGAGCTTCCACACCCGCTGCAGGAACACCGTGTCGCGGTTGGAGTTCACCAGCCCGCGCAGGTAGTACATGTACGGCGTGTTCTTGTGCGTGGGGTAGGTGCGCAGGAAGCGGTCGATGGTCGAGATCGCCTCCTCGTTGTTGCCCATCTTGTACTGCGCGTAGGCCGTTTCCATCAGCGCCTGCTCGGTGTACGGCCCGTACGGGTACTGGGCCAGCAGGCGGCGGTAGGTCACGTTCGCGCCCGACCAGTTGCCGTTGCGCATCTGCGCCTGGCCCTTGTCGTAGAGCTGCTCGACCGGGACGCCTTCGTTCTCGTCCTCGTCCTTGAACATGCCCTTGAGGCGCGTGCAGCCGGACGCGGTCATCACGATCACGAGCAGCAGCAGTACGGTGCGGTGGAACGGGGACAGGCGGACGGTCATGGGCACCGGGGCAGGCAAGGCACGAAGCGCGGATAATACCAGCCCGTCCGGGCCCACCGGGTCCATCGCCTGAATCGCAGCCTTCCATGCCAGATCCCGGTTCCGCTTCCCCCCCAGTACGCGAGGTCCGCGTCCCCGACACCGCCGCCGGGCGCCGCTTCGACGCGGTCCTGGCCGAGCTGTTCCCCGAATTCTCCCGCTCCCGGCTCACGGCCTGGATCCGCGCCGGGGACGTGCTGGTGGACGGCCGCGAGGTCCGCCCGCGCGATCCGCTACGCGGCGGCGAGCGGGTCAGCCTGCACGCCCGCCTGGAGCAGGAGACCCGCGCCGAGCCGCAGGACATCCCGCTGCAGGTGCTGTACGAGGACGACGAGGTCCTGGTGATCGACAAGCCCGCCGGCCTGGTGGTGCACCCGGGCGCGGGCAATCCCGACGGCACCCTGGTCAACGCCCTGCTGCACCGCCACCCCGACCTGGCGGCCGTGCCGAGGGCGGGGGTGGTGCATCGCCTGGACAAGGACACCTCCGGGGTGATGGTGGTGGCCCGCACCCTGCAGGCGCAGACCGCCCTGGTCGAGCAGCTGTCCGCGCGGGGCGTGCATCGCCAGTACCTGGCGGTCGTGACCGGCGCCCTGGTAGCAGGCGGCACGGTCGATGCGCCGATCGACCGCCACCCCCGCGACCGGATCCGCATGGCCGTGCGCGAGGACGGGCGCGAGGCGGTGACCCATTACCGGCTGCGCGAGCGCTTCCGCGCGCATACCGCGGTCGAGTGCCGGCTGGAGACCGGGCGCACCCACCAGATCCGCGTGCACATGGCCCATGTGCGCCATCCTATCGTCGGCGACCCGCTCTACGGTGGTGCGCTGAAGCTGCCCAAGGGCGCGTCCGAGGAACTGGCCGCCGCGCTGCGCGGTTTCCGCCGCCAGGCGCTGCACGCCGAGACCCTGGAGTTCGCCCACCCGGCCAGCGGCGAGCCGGTGCGCTGCACCGCGCCGGTGCCGCAGGACATGCTGGTGCTGATGGCGGCGCTGCGCGAGGACGCGCGCGTGCACGCCGAGGCCGAGCGCGCGCGCCGGTGGTGAACGCCTGCGTCCGCGCCAGCGCGCCGTTCCCTGCGAACGTGCGCGCCTTCACCACGCTGCGCCATGGCGCAGGGGTGTCGCGGGCCCCGTTCGACAGCTTCAACCTGGGCAATTTCCGCGCCCCGGACGGGGACGACCCGGCCGCCGTGGCCGACAACCGCGCGCTGCTGGCCACCGGCCTGCGCCTGCCGTCCTGGCCGCACTGGCTGCGGCAGGTGCACGGCACCCGGGCGCTGCGGTTGGATGCGCCGGCCTCGCCTCCGTCCGCGGCGGGCTCACCCCCCGGCGATGAGCCCGAAGCCGATGCCGCGGTCACCAGCGTGCCTGGCGTGGTCCTGGCGATCCTGACCGCCGACTGCCTGCCGGTGGTGCTGGCCGCGCGCGACGGCAGCGAGATCGCCGCGGCCCACGCCGGCTGGCCGGGGCTGTCGGCCGGCATGCTCGAAGCGACCGTGGCCGCGATGCACACCTCGCCCGAGGCGCTGGTCGCCTGGATCGGCCCCTGCGCGGGTCCGGCCCGCTATGAGGTCGGGCGCAACGTGTTCGAGGCCTTCGTCGATCCGGATCCGGGCGCGGCCGCCGCCTTCGCGCCGACCCGGCCGGGCCACTGGCTGGCGGACCTGCCCGCGCTGGCCCGCCGCCGCCTCGTCGCGGCCGGCCTGGCCCCGGCCGCCCTCCATGGCGGCGAGTTGTGCACGATCTCCGATCCGGCCCGCTTCTTCTCGCACCGCCGCGACGGTCGCAGCGGCCGCATCGCCACCCTGGCCTGGATCGAGCCTGCCTGAGCGGGGGCCTGGGCCGGGGCGGCCTGCGATCTGCTTATGCCCAAGCGTTATTTCGAACGCGGCGGGGCGCTATCGGACAGTAGAGGCATGTGATGGGCCGCTGCGGCAGGCCCTGGCCGTCGGCGACGGCCGGGCGCTGGCGAGACGGTCCTCGTCGCCTCCCTCCCCATGCAAGGACCCGTGATGATCCTCCACCGACCGTGTCGTCCGTCGCTGCCGTATTCGTTGCTCGCGCTGGCCCTGGCCTCGCCGCTGGCGGCCCTGGCCCAGGACGCGGCCACCGCCGGCAGCCCGTCCGCGGTGACGCTGGACGCGGTCGAGGTCACCGCCCAGCGCCGGGTCGAGAACATCCAGGACGTGCCGGTCTCGATCAGCATCGTGCCGGCGCAGACGCTGGAGGCGATCACCGCGGCTGCGGGGGACGTGCGCGTGCTGTCCGGACGCGTGCCCAGCCTCAACATCGAGTCCTCGTTCGGCCGGGCGTTCCCGCGCTTCTACATCCGTGGCCTGGGCAATACCGACTTCGACCTCAATGCCTCGCAGCCGGTCTCGCTGGTGTACGACGACGTGGTCCAGGAGAACCCGATCCTCAAGGGCTTCCCGATGTTCGACCTGGAGCGGGTGGAGGTGCTGCGCGGGCCGCAGGGCACGCTGTTCGGCCGCAACAGCCCCGCGGGCGTGGTCAAGTTCGAGTCGGTCCGGCCCTCGCAGGACGCCGGCGGCCATGCGCGCGTGGCGGTGGGCAACGACGGGCTGTGGAACGTGGAGACCGCGTATGGCGGCGCCCTGACCGAGCGCTGGTCGGCGCGCGTGTCGCTGCTGTACCAGCGCCGCGACGATACGGTGGAGAACACCTTCCCCGGCGCGGTCAACGACGGCCTGGAAGGCTTCGATGAATCGGCCGCGCGCGTGCAGTTCCTGTACGAGGGCGAGGACTTCGAAGGACTGTTCAACCTGCACGGCCGCCATCTCAACGGCACCGCGCGCGTGTTCCGCGCCAACATCATCCAGCCCGGCGGCAACGATACGGTCCCCGGCTTCGATCGCGACCGCGTGGCCCTGGACGGCCGGAACTTCTCCGAACTCGACAGCCGCGGCGGCAGCGCCCGCCTGCGCTGGGACCTGGGCGACCACAACCTGTATTCGATCACCGGCTACGAGACGGTCGAGACGATCAACCGCGGCGACATCGATGGCGGCTACGGCGCCGTGTTCCTGCCGCCGGAACTGACCGGGCCCGGGATCATCCCGTTCGCGTCGGAATCGGCCGACGGCCTGCCCGACCATCGCCAGATCACCCAGGAATTCCGCGTCGAATCGGACTACGGCCAGCGCTTCGAGTGGCAGGCCGGCCTGTTCTGGTTCGACGAGGACCTGACCGTCGACAGCTTCAACTACGACTCGCTCGCACCCGGCAACCCGCGCGCCGGCTACGCCGTGCAGACCCAGCGCAACAAGGCCTGGGCGGTGTTCGCCTCCGGCGAGTTCGAGGCCGCCGAGCGGCTCACCCTGCGCGGCGGCCTGCGCTATACCCGCGACGAGAAGGAGTTCAGCGCCACCGTGCTGGAGGGGGCGCCGTTCGGCGCGCCGGCCGGAGGTCCCTACGATGTCTCGCTGGACGACAGCAAGGTCAGCTGGGATCTCAGCGGCGTGTACGAGGCCAGCGACACGGTGAACTTCTACGCGCGCGTGGCGACCGGCTTCCGTGCGCCCTCGATCCAGGGCCGCCTGCTGTTCGCCGATCCGGCCGCGCCCAATGGCGGCGTCACCACGGCGCGCTCCGAGGACGTGATCTCCTACGAGGCCGGGATCAAGGCCGACCTGTGGGACCGCCGCGCGCGCCTGGGCTTCAACGTATTCCGCTACCAGGTCGACGACCAGCAGCTGATCGCGGTCGGCGGCGATGCCAATATCGCGACCCTGCTCAACGCCGCGCGCACGCGCGGGCAGGGCGTGGAGCTGGACCTGGAGGCCTGGCTGACCGACGCGCTGCGGGTGAGCCTGGGCAGCAGCTACAACGACACCGAGATCCGCGATCCGGGCCTGTCGGTGGCCGGCTGCGCGCAGTGCACGATCACCGACCCGCCGGTCCTGGACGGCGCCGGCCAGCCGACGGGGCGCTACTACATCGACGGCAATCCGCTGCCGCAGTCGCCCAAGTGGATCCACAGCCTGACCGCGCGCTGGGGCGTGCCGGTGGCCGCCGGCGAGTTCTTCGTGTTCACCGACTGGGCCTATCGCAGCCAGGTGCACTTCTTCCTGTACGAGTCGCCCGAGTTCACCGGCAAGTCGAGCCTGGAGGGCGGGCTGCGCCTGGGCTACAACTGGGCCGATGGCGAGCGGGAGGTGGCGGTGTTCGGCCGCAACATCACCGACCAGACCCGCATCGTCGGCGGCATCGACTTCAACAACCTCACCGGCTTCCTCAACGAGCCGCGCACGCTGGGCGTGGAATTCACGGCGAGGTTCTGACGGCCGGCCAGCGCGGACCGATGGCGCCGCCCGCAGCCTCTCCCTCGCGGGTGAGGCGTCAACGCACAAGCTCTTGCGACCGGGCTTCGGGCAAGCGTCTTGCGCCATCGCTGTCATCGGGCGCGCGCAGCACGGATTCGCACTGCGTCGCGCCGGGGACGTCGGGGGGAGGGGCGCCACGGCGCCGCCTTCGACCGCATGAGCACGACACCATGAGGACTGCCAAGGCATGACCCGGATTCCGTCCCGCCGCGCGCCACGCTGGTTCGTGGCCGGCGACATCAACGGCCTGTTCGGCCTGGTGGTCGACAACCTGTCGATCCTGGGCTTCATCGCCATGGCCCTGGTGGGGATCTTCGGCTTCCCGGCCGAGGTGGTGTTCACCCGCATGTTCCCCGGCACCGCGCTGGGGGTGCTGCTGGGCAACCTGGCCTATACCTGGATGGCGCGGCAACTGGCGCGGCGCAGCGGGCGCGAGGACGTCACCGCGATGCCCCTGGGCCTGGACGCGCCCACCAGCATCGGCATGGCGCTGCTGGTGCTCGGGCCGGCATTCCTGGCCTTCAAGGCCGACGGCCTGGACGAAACGGCCGCGGCGATCGCCACCTGGCAGCTCGGCATGGCCTCGCTGGTGGTGATGGGCGTGCTCAAGACCGTCCTGTCCTTCGCCGGGGACTGGATCACGCGCGTGCTGCCGCGGGCCGCCCTGCTGGGCGCGATCGGCGGGGCGGCGCTGACGCTGCTGGGCTTCCTGCCCCTGGTCGAACTGCTGCGCAATCCGGTGGTCGGCCTGGCCACCTTCGGCCTGCTGCTGTACGCGCTGGTGGCGCGGGGCGCAACGCCGCTGCGGATGCCCGGGGTGCTGTTCGCCTTCCTCGTGGGCACGGCGCTGTACTACGGGCTGGGGCTTGTCGGTCTGGGCGTGCCAGGATTCGCCCTGCCCGAGCCGGTGCATCCGGCGCCGACCGTTCCCTGGCCCAGCGCCGGCTTCATCGACGGCCTGCCGCATACCGTGCCCTACCTGCCGCTGCTGCTGCCGTTCGGCCTGCTGATGGTGGTGGGCGGGATCACGGTCAGCGAAAGCGCGCGCGCCGCGGGCGACGACTACCGCACGCGCGACGTGCTGCTGGTCGAGGCGCTGTCGACCCTGGTCGCGGGCGTCTGCGGCGGGGTGGCTCAGACCACGCCCTACATCGGCCAGCCGGCCTACAAGCAGATGGGGGCGCGCAGCGGCTACACCCTGCTCACCGGGCTGCTGGTGGGGATCGGCGGCATGTTCGGGCTGGTCGCCGGACTGGTGCAATGGCTGCCGCTGGCGGTGCTGGCGCCGATCATCGTCTACGTCGGCATGGGCATCAGCGTGCAGGCGTTCCGCGCCACGCCCGAGCGGCACGCACCCGCGGTGGCGGTGGCGTTCCTGCCGTCGCTGGCCTACCTGCTGGCGATCAAGCTCGGCAATCCGGCGTGGGTCGCGCCCGAGCGGTTCGCCGCGCTGTACGCGGAGACCGGCGCGCACGGGCTCCCGGAACTCGCCGTGCTGGTCACGCTGGGCAACGGCTTCATCATCACCGCGATGCTCTGGGCGACCATGCTGGTGGCGATGATCGAAGGGCGGATGCGGCTGGCGGCCGCGGTGCTGGTGCTGTGCGCCGTGCTGACCGCGTTCGGCGTGATCCATTCGGTCGATCCACGCGGCGGCGTGTATCTGCCCTGGGCGCTGGACGGCCTGCGCGCGGTGATCGCCGCGCAGTTCGCCGGCGCCTATGGCGTGCTCGCCCTGCTGCTGGCCGCGCTGTCCTGGCAGCGGCCGCGCGCCGGCACCCCCGCCTAGGGCAGGGCGGCCGGCGCGGCCGCGAAAGCCGTGGCCGGCCGCGGTACCGGTTGCGCTGCTGGGCCGCCAGCGCAACCGGTATCCTTGCCGGTCCGCTTCGTCGATCCATCGCATGCCGCCCACCTTGTTCCAGCAGGCGCTCGGCGCCGCGTTCTTCCGCCTGCCCGAAAGCCTGCGGCGGCTGCATGCCAGCCGGGGCCAGGTCCGCTATGCCGGCCGGGCCGACATCGAACGCGGCCGCAGTCCGCTCGCGCGCCTGTGCGCCTGGGTGCTGCGCCTGCCACCGTCCGGGCAGGACGTGGCGACCGTGGTCGAATTCCAGTGCGAGCCGGCGCGGGAAACCTGGCGACGCGAATTCGGCGGCGCGCGCCTGGTCTCGACCCTGAGCCTGCGCGACGGGCTGCTGCGCGAGCGCCTGGGCCCGGTGCAGCTGCGCTTCGCCCTGCATGCCAACGACGGCGCGATCTGGTGGACCGTGGCCGGCGCCCGGCTGCTGGGCGTGCTGCCCCTGCCGGCCACGCTGTTCGATGGCGTGCGTTGCCGCGAGTACGAAGACGACGAGCGCTACCGGTTCGAGGTGGAAGCGGCCTTGCCGCTGGTCGGACGGGTGGTCCGCTACGCCGGGTGGTTGTCGCCGGCCTGACGCCGCGCGCATCGGTCCGCAGGCCCGGGGGCGGACGAAATGTCCGCCGCCGCCCGCCGTGCAGGCTTGTTTCCCCCGTCGGGCACCCGCATCTGGGAGGCATCGCCGGCCGGGCCGGCCTCTTCGTCGGGACAACGCCATGCGGATGGACAAGCTCACCTCGCGCTTCCAGCAGGCCCTCCAGGACGCCCAGTCGCTGGCGGTGGGCCGTGACCACAACTTCATCGAACCGGTCCACCTGCTGGTGGCCCTGCTCGACCAGCAGGGCGGCGGCACGCGGCCGCTGCTGGCCCAGGCCGGGGTCAACGTGCCGGTGCTGCGCGAGCGTCTGGGCGAGGCGCTCGAGCGCCTGCCCAAGGTCACCGGCCAGGCCGGCCAGGTCTCGGTCGGCAACGACCTGATGCGCCTGCTCAACGTCACCGACAAGCTGGCCCAGCAGCGCGGCGATGCCTTCATCGCCAGCGAACTGTTCCTGCTGGCCGCGCTGGAGGACGGCGGCGACGCCGGCCGTGCGCTCAAGGCCGCGGGCGCGACCAGGCAGGGCCTGGAGGCGGCGATCGACAAGGTCCGCGGCGGCGAGAGCGTGCAGGACGAGAACGCCGAGGAATCGCGCCAGGCGCTGGAGAAGTACACCATCGACCTGACCGCGCGCGCGGAGAGCAGCAAGCTCGATCCGGTGATCGGCCGCGACGAGGAGATCCGTCGCACCATCCAGGTGCTGCAGCGGCGCACCAAGAACAACCCGGTGCTGATCGGTGAGCCCGGCGTGGGCAAGACCGCCATCGTCGAGGGCCTGGCGCAGCGCATCGTCAACGGCGAGGTGCCCGAGGGACTGCGCGGCAAGCGCGTGCTCTCGCTGGACATGGGCGCGCTGATCGCCGGCGCCAAGTTCCGCGGCGAGTTCGAGGAGCGGCTCAAGGCCGTGCTCAACGACCTGGCCAAGAACGAAGGGCAGATCATCCTGTTCATCGACGAGCTGCACACCATGGTCGGCGCGGGCAAGGCCGACGGCGCCATGGACGCGGGCAACATGCTCAAGCCGGCGCTGGCGCGCGGCGAGCTGCATTGCATCGGCGCCACGACGCTGGACGAGTACCGCAAGTACGTGGAGAAGGACGCCGCGCTGGAGCGCCGCTTCCAGAAGGTGTTCGTGGGCGAGCCCAGTGTCGAGGACACCATCGCCATCCTGCGCGGGCTCAAGGAGCGCTACGCGGTGCACCACGGCGTGGAGATCACCGATCCGGCCATCGTCGCCGCCGCCACCCTGTCCAACCGCTACATCCCCGACCGCCAGCTGCCGGACAAGGCCATCGACCTGATGGACGAGGCCGCCTCGCGCATCCGCATGGAGATCGACTCCAAGCCCGAGGAGCTCGACCGCAAGGAGCGGCGCCTGATCCAGCTCAAGATCCAGCGCGAGGCGCTGAAGAAGGAGAAGGACGACGCCTCCAGGCAGCGCCTGGCCGACCTCGAGGCCGAGATCGCCGATCTGGAGCGCGAGTACAACGACCTGGAGGAGATATGGAAGGCCGAGAAGGCCACGGTGCAGGGCGCCACCAGGATCAAGGAGCAGATCGAGCAGGCCCGCGCCCAGCTCGAGGCCGCGCAGCGCCAGCAGGACTACGCGAAGATGAGCGAGATCCAGTACGGCCGCCTGCCGGAGCTGGAGAAGCAGCTCAAGGCCGCGCAGGAGGTGGAGACCAGCGGCTTCCAGCTGCTGCAGGACAAGGTCACCGCCGAGGAGATCGCCGAGGTCGTCGCACGCTGGACCGGCATCCCGGTCAGCAAGATGCTCGAGGGCGAGCGCGAGAAGCTGCTGAAGATGGAGGACGCGCTGCACGCGCGCGTGGTCGGCCAGGACGAGGCGATCAAGGTGGTGTCCGACGCGGTGCGCCGCTCGCGCGCCGGCCTGTCCGATCCCGACCGCCCCAGTGGCTCGTTCCTGTTCCTGGGCCCGACCGGTGTGGGCAAGACCGAGCTGTGCAAGGCGCTGGCGGAATTCCTGTTCGATTCCAGCGACGCGATGGTGCGCATCGACATGAGCGAGTTCATGGAGAAACACGCCGTCTCGCGCCTGGTCGGCGCGCCCCCGGGCTATGTCGGCTACGAGGAGGGCGGCTACCTCACCGAGGCGGTGCGGCGGCGTCCTTACAGCGTGATCCTGCTCGACGAGGTCGAGAAGGCGCACCCGGACGTGTTCAACATCCTGCTGCAGGTGCTCGACGACGGCCGCCTGACCGACGGCCAGGGTCGCACGGTCGACTTCCGCAACACTGTCATCGTGATGACCTCCAACCTGGGCAGCCAGATGATCCAGGAGATGTCCGGCGACACGCCCGAGGCCTATACGCAGATGAAGGCGGCGGTGATGGGCGTGGTGCAGGCGCACTTCCGCCCCGAGTTCATCAACCGGCTCGACGACATCGTCGTGTTCCACCCCCTGGACAAGGCGCAGATCAAGTCGATCGCGCGCATCCAGCTGCGCGGGCTGGAAAAGCGCCTGGCCGAGCGCGGTATCCGCATCGAGGTCACCGACAAGGCCTTCGACCTGCTGGGCAACGTCGGCTTCGACCCGGT